>Ga0265797_10003053_pt1 | contig 27246 bp, 23 predicted proteins | sample P2T30metagenome_FD_192433 | JGI IMG/M metagenome (GOLD analysis project Ga0265797, IMG submission 192433) | Plant litter microbial communities from East Loma Ridge, Irvine, California - P2 T30 | ecosystem: Environmental > Terrestrial > Plant litter > Unclassified | place: USA: California... | reverse complement strand
TACCTCTCTTGCCTTGACGATATTGCTTGCGGGCACAGCGCATGCCGCAAGTTCGACAGGCTGCGGGCAGCTTTTGTCAAAAGACCTCACGAAAGGCCCCAAAAGGAGTCAAAGCAATTCGTTGACCCTCAAGACTTCGGATGGCACAGAGCGGAGCTATCTCCTTCACATTCCTGACGCCTACGACGCAAACACACCGACTGGATTGCTCTGGTCTTACCACGGCCGAGGAAAGAACTCAGAACACCAAGAGAAGATCACCAGATTTTCTAGAACCGGATCTACCCCGGACTACATCGTCGTGTATCCTCAAGGCACGAGCACGAAAACAAGCAAATCGAGGAATGCTAGACGGCAAAGTTCAGATGACGACGAGGATGACTACGAAGACGAGGAGGAAGACGAAGGCGACGAGTACGATGACGATGACGACAACGACCAAGGCGACATCGATCCGAGCAGCAATAGCGGCCATAGCAAGGAGAAAGGAGCATGGCAGGGCGATCCCAGCGTCCAAGCAGACGACGTCAAGTTCACCCTAGAGCTCCTCGACAACATAACCAAGACCTTCTGCATCGACGAAGACAGGATCTATGCGTCCGGAATTAGCAATGGGGGTGGCTTCGTCGCAAATGTTCTGGCTTGCGACACCACGGCTTCGACCAAATTCGCAGCTTTCGCCTCTGCCAGTGGTGCATACTACCAGAATGGACTCACAGAAGAGTGCGACGCAAAGAAAGTACCGATTACTTGCAACAACAACGGCGCCAAGGTTCCTCTGATCGCTACCGCTGGCGGCAAAGACAAGACCATTCCATATGATGGTGGCGCTCGTCGAAAGTCTTGTCTCCCATCAGTCGAGCACTTCATGACTGCTGCAGCAGAGCGCGACGGGCTTGCCGCCAAAAGTAGCCAGTCCAAGGTCAACAAAACTGATGTGGTGCAATATTTGTACGGCAAAGACGCAGGCCTTGGCATGGTGCAGTACTACTACATTCCGGACATGGGCCACACATGGCCGAGAGGAGATAAGAAGACGCACGTCAGTGCAACGAAGGTCTTCATGGAGTTCTTCAATGACTGGAACCTTACAGCGAGAGCGACGGCAGCCAGCTCCCTGCCCACCGCAAACTCCACGACGTCGATGGCTGCTGGGCAACTGCGCATTCCAGCTGTCCAGATACTTGGCGTGGCACTTCTCGGAGCACTGTGCCTTGTGTGAGCGCCATCGGATGTTGGGTACGGCACCCGACAATTTTATTCCTGCATCAAGATAAGCAGAATTCCTGCCAGTCCGTCTTATTGGTATTTTCGGCGTCTGTCATCGTGGTTGTATCATCCCGGGCTCGAGATTGCATGCGTGCGTATCTCTGTGGCTAGCATTACGGTTCGGACGTCCAGGCGTGATAATATTAGAACAGTCGCTATTGGTTTTCCGGAAGAGTCTTGATACCCCGGCAAGGATGCTTGGTTCGCCGTCTGTCTGACTAGATGCTGTGGCGAGGAGAGGCCTGGTTGGAGAGAAGTGGCAGGCCACTGAAGATCAGCTATTATTGTATGAATACCTTCGACGTGAAGAGATAAATATGAGTAATCCATTAAAGTGCAAAAATCATGTCGTGTGCTATTGTCGTCCGCTCGTGTCGCAGTGAAGTGTGTTGAAGATACCCCTGCTTCACGCGTGAAGAAGAAGCGCGTCAGGAGCCAATCAAATGCGAGCGCACTTTCCGTCAAAGGCACCTTGCACTTGTACTTCTCAGCCTCATATACTACTCCTCTCACTACCAGCCCCTGTCATGTCACCTGTCTACTATGAGTTGATCTCGCGGCCACTAGGGCAATAGTCTGTACCCTCTCGATTACATTACACTGGTGCCTGTTGCCAAACTGAGACACTGTTACCGAAACCATCCAATTGCACGTCGACAAACGCGCAAACTTGCTTTAAGATGAAAGAGTGAGCGAGACTTGCTCTTATGTGGAGAAACGCATACTATCACACACCGAAACCTCAGGTCTTGAATAAAAGGCACGACTTTCACTCGCCAAACACAGAAGCCAGCCAGTCTCCTCGTGGCCTCCTGCTTTCCACACCCATCGAACTTGCACGTCTCGCACATCGCACATATCATCCTGATATCCCTTCGGTCAACACTTTTCGGCAAAGACAAACTGACTCGAAATGCGTTCCGACGGCCTTCCTGGCGCGGATGTCTTTCTAAGCGTGAACGGTTCTGCTCTGCCTGAGTACGGGACTGAGACCGAGGCCCATGATACCAACCAGGGTGTAAAAGCGTTGGCGTACGTCGAAGCAGTTGCCGGCGCCGCATTTGCTGTGAATGTTACTCTGGATCCTACTTTTCAGTATCGCAGTGGCGACTTGCAGGCCGAAATCTACATGGATGGCGCTAGGATGAGATCCACGGTCATGGAGCTGAGCGGCAGGAGCCAAAGTGCGAAGGTCGATAGACTCCACGAGAGGAAGGGCGGCCACCGTACGACCCGACGATTCCTGTTCGCAGAGCACCAGACGAGTATGCATGGAGACCGAAGACACCGAAGTGCTGCACTGACATCGTATCCCAGCCGACGATAAGCCCGACCCATCGCTCAAAAGCAAATTTGAACGTCTTGGGGAAGTGATGGTTACCCTGATCAGGTGTCGCAAGAATGTCAATCCAAACCCGTCGGCTGATCGTCCTTTATCGCACACACCATTTGGCGAAGCAGACATCCCTGAGAAGGCCCTAAAGGGAAAGTCTATCTCAAACCATATCAAGTACGCTGTACCACAGCACGAACATCCTCCTCGTCTTAACGAGCATGCTGACTGATGTCGCTAGGTTGGGCGAAGTCGAGAAATCCCGCGACGCAAGTCACTCATGGTGGGCAAGCTAACCGTTCGGAAGAAAGCCACTTGCCACGTATACTTTCAAATACCGCTCACGTCGTACGTTTCGCCCTAGCTATATCGTGTTGTCGTGAGTCTTGAGGTACTAACCATTAAGCAGGAGACCTTCAAATCGAGGGGATTATCGCCCGCAGCCCGTCACCAGTCCCGCTTGAGGATCGCAACCCACAAGATCTCACGGCTGAAGAAGCACGAGAGCTTGTGCGCCGTATGCGTGCGCGCGAAGCACCTGAGGTGAAGCTTGAGAATCAGCTCAAGCAGGAGAGATCGATCAAACGGCAACGCTCTATCGATCTGCGAGACGAAGATGTCGAAGATGTCGAAGACGACGAAGACGATGTCACTATTGTCAGCATCAACCCAGCAACGCGCGGGAAACGCACAAAACTGGGGCGATCGCCGGATGTGGAGATTCTGGATCTCACTGGAGACCAAGTGTTCTATCCGAGCGATATGCGAATGAACGTCCTTATCGATTTCGCACGCGAGAGCGCGGGTGCGTTGTTCGACACAGTATGGATGCATCAATTTCTATGGCGAGCATGCTACACCAGCTGCGTGGACCTTTGAAAGGATCATCACCTGGCGTCGTTCGAGGCGATGTTGTAGTTGTTATGGCTATCGAGATGTGCCTGTGCGCAACGTGGGTAGTACGAGCTAGACCATGCAGCCAAAGTGATTGCGAGCACGTGAATCATGTATGTTCCACCAATCGCGGCAATACAAGGGTCTCACGTGCTTGCCGTGTTCCTTGGCCAACACTCAAAGATCTAGGCCAAGTCGTTGGCTCTACAGCCCTATGATCACGAATGTCAAGCTTTATTCCACATGGTAATCGGTTGATCTCCTCCACCTTTGAACATCACGCATGTAAATGTGGTATCGGGCACTTGTGAAGCATGGCTGGCGACATCGCGGATGTTCTCCTCCACATTCCCGAATCATCAAGTTGAAGGTCGAGCTGAGATCCTCGGCAAAAAGCTTGGTCCTCCGGTGGCGGCCGCCAATCTCGGTTACAAGTGCTGCAGCTTTGATAAGAGCCGCAACTCTTGTTCTTGTCGATCAACACAATACTACTGGGAATAGCTCTTCATCAGCTGACAGCTTACACCAATGGTACAAGCAATAGAATATGGCGCGTAGCATGCCCGCGGAAACTCACGTCTGGCCTCACATGACTGGCCGTTTGTCTTGATCACCGGATGAACAGGCAAATGTGGCCCTAAGCTTCCGTGGCTTATGCCGTGCCTGCTTGGCCCTGCTTGGCCTAGCTTCAGCGCGATGATGATACTTTGCGGCTGCTAACACGAGTCCGGCGGGGAAGAAACGAATCATCGAGCGTTTCGCGAGAGCCAGAGCTCGCCTCAGTCCTCCGGATGTCGACTCCCCCGGCTAAGTAACAGACCCACCACCCACGTTTCCTCCATACCCCAGGGGCACAGCGTCTGGGGAGTGGAGGACCATCGGGACCGGGGTAAAGACAGTCGAACACGCGAGCGAGGCGGGACGTTGATTGCTTCTTCATAAGAAGCAGCGATCGTCTCACTTCCTGCGGCTTTTCCTTGGTCCACAGGCTCGGTACTGGCACTTCACTCTTACTCCTCATCTTGTGCGCTGCACACTTATCGTTCTTCATCGACCATCAGATCCTCGCAGAAGGTCTGACACCTTCAATCATCCAACATGAGCACCAACATCAATGAGAAGGCGGACCTTTCCGCCAAAGAGTTCGAGGCTCGCCATGAGATCCTCGATACCGAGAAGACCGGATATGACAAAAGCGGTGCCATGGATGCCGAGAACATCGAGCATAACATGACCGTCATGCAGGCCGTAAAGGCCTACCCGGCGGCCAGTTGGTGGGCATTCGTCATGTCGAGCACAATCGTAAGTTTTCATCTTGATGTGATTGACAGTGACAGCAGAGCTGACGCTACGACAAGATCATGGAGTCCTACTGCGTTTTCTTGATGGGTCAATTCATTGCCACCGAGAGGTTCCAAGAAGACTTTGGCGTCATTAGCGACGTTACAGGGAAGTATATCATCGAAGCTTCATGGCAATCAGCTTTCCAATGCAGTGGACCGCTCGGTGCTCTCATTGGTGTCTTCCTTGCAGGCCCAATCACAACCTGGATTGGATATCGTTGGGCAACCATCGGCGGTCTCATGTTCTTGAACGCTGCCATCTTCATCTTCTACTTTGGAAACAGCCAGGGAATGTTCTTCGCAGCGCAAATCCTCGAAGGTATCCCATGGGGAATTTTCATTGCAAACGCTCCTGCCTACTGCGCCGAAGTTGTGCCTATGAGATTGAGAGCCCCAGCAACACAGATGTTGCAGATGTTCTGGGCTATCGGATCGATCATCGTCGGTGGCATCACTTACCACTACCAATCCCAGGATAGCGCCCAAGCATACAGGTAAGTCTTCCGAACGCATATGTGAGTGGAGGTTTGCTCTAACTCTCAAACTAGGATGCCTATCGCACTCCAATGGATGTTCCCTACACCGATTGCCATTTTGCTTTACATTGCCCCCGAATCGCCTTGGTGGCTTGTTCGCAAGGGCCGTCTTGCTCAGGCAGAGAAGGCTATCAGACGCCTCGGACGTTCGGGCGCAGTCCACAACCCAGCTGATCAAGTCTCTATGATGCAACGCACAATTGAGCTCGAGAAGACTACCAAGAAGCCTAACCTTGCTGAACTCTGGAAGGGAACCGATCTCTACCGCACCTTGATTGTGTGTGGTGTATATGCATCTCAGAACCTGACGGGAAACCTGATTGCCAACCAAGCAGTGTTCTTCTTCAAGCGTAAGTCCTTACAGCCCACCAGTACTTACTTCATCACAAGCTGACCAAGACACAGAGGCTGGTATGGCTGACGACATGGCGTTCGCACTTGGTCTCGCCACTTCCGCGCTCCAGTGGATCATGGTCATCTTCTCTTGGGTCCTCACTACATACCTCGGCCGCCGAACCATCTACGTTTATGGCCAAGCCATCAACTGCATATTCTTGGTCGCTCTCGGCGTTGCGGCTTCAGTTGGTTTCAGCACTGCCGCTAGCAACGCACAAGCATCTCTGGGCTTGATCGTCTCTGTCCTCTTCTGCTTGGGCCCGGCACCTGCCTCATACGTCATCATTGCCGAGACGCCATCTGTTCGTCTCAGACCTCTTACCACCGGTATTGGACGCGCCGCTTACTACTTGGTCAACATCCCCTGTATTTTCCTCGCTAGCTACATGCTCAACACCGACAAGTGGAACTTGGGCGGCAAGAGCGGTTACATCTGGGCTGGCACCGCTCTCATCTGTACTGCTCTGTCATGGCTCTTCATCCCCGAGATGAAGGACAGGTCGTTCCGTGAGATCGACATCTTGTTCAGGCGTCACGTCAACGCTCGCAAGTGGTCCAAGACTGAGGTTGGTGTTCAAGATGATGAGTAGAGGAAACCGAGTGGGGGGATTGGGTTGGGTTTTAGCTTGCCATGTTGTGGGCGAAGCTGTCATGGGGCATCCTGAAGATAACTCTAGTACACCATGATAGTGTACACCTAGTATACGATGAAATTACAACTTGAAATAATGTCCTGCGAGATGAGGGCCAATACACCCAAGTACTGCAGTGAAGTTAAGCGATGCCATGAAGATTCTTTGACTCGCCGAGTAGCAGATAGACAAGTCAGAGGAGCAATACCAACACATCGTGCACTTGGCTTTCGATTGTTTATGACTGCGCGCTAGGATACTGGGGCCCAGACTGAGCTGCGCATAGTCCAGATCGGGATGTTCGTTAGACGAACACAGACACCGATGCAGTCGATACAATCAGACCAGACATTCACTCGGGCGCTCGTACCGCGGGATCGACATCATGCTCAGGCGCAAGGTCTCGGCCCGCAAGTGGAAGAAGACTGTCATCGACGTCAACGACGACGATTAGACTATTTGGTCGGTGGGACAACATTGTTGTGGCTCAGCCAGTGCGATACGAAGTGTTATTATATGAACGATTGTATGAATTCAGCAGGTTCATTCCGGTATCCACACAGATCATCTTGTGCATAGTTTCTTTTTCTGTGTCAGCTTCTGCAGAAGATAGCAACACTGTCATATATCATACGCTACTACCATCATCTGCCGACTCAAGATCAAGTACCGTGACTAGTGAAACGCCTTCAACAACGTAAGGTCATCTCAATAATCAGTGTGCTTATATTATCGATTGTAGGCTCCACCTCACAGAACTGATCATCGAGAAACCCTCAACAACGTCGCCAGTGTGCTAAGATCAACGACTGAGAGCCCTAAAGCAGTCATGTCAAAGATTGAGAAACTCTCAACAACAACTATCGAGAGTCAACGAGCTAGCCTGGCTTTTCTTACTGCTGAAGGACTTAAAATATCGTCGTAAACACCTTGTCTCTGAACATCACCGAGCTTTCTATCGTCTCGATGATATGCGTTCATGAAGATATAGTTTGAATATATGCTCGTAACTCTTCTTCCGTCTTATCTCCGCCAATAGCAAGCGCGGAGCTGGCCGGCGCAAATTGGGACTTGGGCGCCAAACAAGCATCACGCGCCGCCGCACACCACACCCTTCATATGCACCTTCAGTTTTCAGACTTGAGGGTTGCTTGTTCACGACCTTTAGGCCTTGCTCCGGGAACGCCGAACTGTAACGGCATGTGTGCGGTATCTCGTCGGATATATGGAGTATTGTTGGTCGAGATTGACGGCCATTCTATCTAACGGCTGACTATTGCTAGTAGTCATCTTGGCTGTTTCTTCTCTATGAACTGTGCGGAAAATGGTGCGCGATATCTGTACCCTGGCATCCAGCATTCCCGTGAACTTCCTAGTGAAAAATTGGACGATCGAACGGTCTCTGTCTCTCTCGCCTCCCTTGGCAATACTTGGCGACTGCGCGCCGAGGTCTTCTCGAACCGATTGAGAAGTCATCGCCGCGTGGGATGCCGCCCTAGCTCTCTAATCTCGTTAGATCTAATCTCCAGTAAGATCTATCATTGGCTCTCATGCTGGAGCTACGGCTGAGACTGTCCCTCCTTCTCGGTGCTCTCTTCAACGCCAAGTCGCCAACCATGATCGCTCGCGTGGGCGGCCTGCAACTCTGTAGGGTCGCAGTGCTTGTCGGGGTCTGCCCAGACGGAGAACTGCGAGAGCCGTTGGGACGGGCGCGTGTGTAGATTTTATATAAGAGACGCCTTTTCGCTGATAATCTTATCAATCTCATCGTGCATCTTTGTTGTTTCATCACGCATCTGCCATCAGAGCCATGGGCTTTCTCAGCAAGATATCGTCTGGGCCCAGTGCTGGTGCGCCGGAGATCACTAACCAGGAGAAGTCCGGCGCAGAAGTCAGTGGTGCGACCGTCATCGACGCTGACCAGTCGCGCAACATCAAGTCTGTCGCATCAGAGGACAGCGACAATGACGACGAGCTGGTGCACAAGGATATGCAACATGGCGTGCAGAAAGTCGAAGCTATTGCACAGGTCTGGCCCCGGTGGGCACTGTACCTGACATATGCCTTGTAAGATTTTGTCGACACAGCCATACAGCCACCTGCGGGATCTGACTTGTGCATAGGGTCTGGATCATCTACTTCATCGACGCACTCGAAGGACCGACTGGATGGGCACTAGCGCCATACGTTACCAGCGAGTTCTCCCTTCACGGCCTGACCGCAATCACTTCAGTTGTCGCCCAGCTTGTTGCTGGTTTGTTCAGACTTCCACTTGCCAAGGTATGTCAGTATCGTATACTAGGATATAGTGCTATCATCTAACATTCAGTAAAGCTCATCGACGTATGGGGTCGCAACGAAGGCCTTGTGCTCTGCGTTATTCTGATGACTGTGGGCAGTGTCATGATGGCGGCGACTAACAGTGTGCAAATGTACGCCGCTGCTGAAGTCTTCAGCCAAACTGGGTAAGTGTTTCCTTCATGTTATGTGCGAACCGTGATCTAATCGATATCCAAACAGCGGCGGCAACCGAAATTATGTGCTGAGTGTTATCCTGGCCGACACTTCTCAATTGAAGAACAGAGGTCTCATTCTTGCCTACATCGCATCGCCGTACCTCATCACCACCTTCACATCGGGATTCTTCGCGAACTCGATGTTGACCGGCCCTGGTTGGCGATGGGCTTTCGGCATCTTCGCCATCCTCCACCCATTGCTCAACTTGCCTCTGATCGTTATGCTGTGGTACTTCCAGCGTAAAGCATCAAAATTGGGTCTCATCCCAATCAGAGAATCAGGTCGCACCATGTCGCAATCGATCAAGTTTTACCTTGTCGAGTGCGATGCCTTCGGCCTGCTGCTGCTGATCTCTGGCCTCGCCCTCTTCCTGCTGCCTTTTAACCTGTTCCCTTACCAGGGAGCCACCTTGGACGAGCAATGGTCTTCTGCTCTCGTGGTTTCCATGCTCGTCGTCGGCTTTACGATCATCATCGGCTTCGTCATCTGGGAATGGAAATTTTCTCCCGTGACCTTCATTCCGTTCCACTTGCTTAAGGACCGCACCATCCTAGGATGTTGCTTGATTGCAGGAATCCTGTTCGTCGAATTCTACATCTGGAACAGCTTCTTCTCGTCTTTCCTCCAAGTCGTGCCAGGCTTGAGCCTCATCGAAAGCGGATACGTCCTCAACATCTACAGCATGGGATCCTGTTTCTGGAGTTTCATCTCTGGCTTCATCCTGCGATACACTGGAGACTACAAATGGCAAGCCCTTGGCTTCGGCATGCCACTCACATTGCTGGGTGTTGCGCTCATGATCGTTTTCCGCCAACCGGACGTCAATATTGGCTACATTGTCATGGTAAGTGCACGAACAATCCAATCTAAGCTCGTGGTCTCGCTTCGAAACTCCGTGCTGGCCAGGCCTCTCAGCGGCAGGGCGAGCAGTACGGACTTTTGAAGCTAGACCACGAGCCAATATAATCTCTGAGAAATTGTGCTAACATGAGGGGGGGGGAAGTGTCAGCTTTTTATAGCATGGGGTGGCGGAACTCTCGTTATCACCCAACAAGTCGGCGCCATGGCCGCAACAACCCACCAGTACATCGCCGTCGTGCTCGCCATGCTCTCAATCTTCAACTCCATCGGCGGAGCCATCGGTTTATCTGTCGCCGGCGCCATCTGGGGCGGTACTTTCACCGAAGATCTTGCACGTTTCCTTCCGCCGGAGAGCGTGGCGGATGCGCCTCTGATCGCCGGCAACCTGACCATGCAGCTGAGCTACCCTATCGGCAGCCCGACAAGGATTGGCATTCAGAACGCTTACGGCAACTCGCAGAGGATCATGCTTATTGCCGCGACTTCGATTACCGTTCTGGGCTTCCCGGCCGTCGCGATGTGGCGAGCTATCGACACCAGAAAGAGGAAGCAGGTCAAGGGCAGGGTGCTCTAGAACTCTCTAGCGAGTACCACTACAAGATCGGGTATAAGTGGCTCATCGCACAGGTTAGACCCTATGCATCAAACCACTCCAATGTTCAAGGACTGTAATCATATGTAATTCCAAACGCTCGCTAGCTGTACATGCAAAAGTTTTAATTCACTCAAATCGTTCAGAACGACAACTTTTCGTTCCAAATATCTCCAATGGTGGTTGGGTAGTACAAGGGCCGTTCGGTATTCTATCTGATTGGTACGCCGCAGAGATGTTACACAAGAGTGGGTATGTAAAACGAGGCGCTTACAGGTCGTCTGCATTAATCTGCGTACAGCTCCACAGGTTGCCACTATAGCAGCCGGATGTATCTCAATGGTAAGCATAGCCATATTCGCGTCTGAAGCTGTTAGTAGTAGCATACTAGATGCTGAGATATAAGCTAAATTTTGTCAATGTCTCAGCGGCAAGAATGGGCGTGTCATTGCGTTACACATGACGATAGTAGTACGTTGAATGCTAAAGAGACGTTGGGCTTTAAGAGTATCTCAATGGGAACACAAGCGGAATGGGGCCTATATTTGATGATACTAGTACATTGAAAGCTGCGGGAATCGTACAGCTCAGACTGCATCTCAGATGCAGTATTATTTGAGACTGCACCTGCCGATATTCCCTTAGTAGGCGCCATGGTCGTGGTATGTAGACTTATGCCAAGCGAGCATAAGCGAGCGGCCAGCGCTTGCCGACTAGTCTCTCCACTTCATGAACAACAACAACATTACTTCTTCGTTTGCTGACCAACGATAGCAAACTGCTATCATAGAAGCCCTACGAACGCGATGCGCAATGCTACGGCTCTCGCAGACGCGTTCCGCGACCTCATTCTGTCGCTATGCCATCGCCCGCCACCAGTCCACCTTCACGAGTAAGACTGGCAAGGTCCTCGGGGCAACGCTCGCTTCCAGACCTACCCTCGCATTGCCTGGCTTGCCAACTTCTTCAGTTCAATGGCACCTAAGTAGCCAAGTGAGAACGCTTCAGACGACAACGCAACCTCCAGTGAAAGGCTCTTTCACGTTTCCATCAGACGCCAAACCAGCGCAAGTGGCCGAGTTGCTCGCGAGCTTCCGTTCGGAAGTTGAAAGCGCCAGCCGGTCCAACTCAAGAAGACGCGCCCTGGCCACCCGTGAGCGTCTTGGGATACGCGCCTTTGAATGGATGAAGCAACTTAAAGAACTGGATCAGCAGCTCGCCATCTCCAAGGAGTTTTGTAAAGATCTCAGCTGGCTTCTTCTAGCGGAAGGCGAAGAGGGCACTTTGGTGGAGTTCTTGTTCAGCGAAGCTGCATCGGATTTGCATTTACATCGAAATGCCACCATAAGGCTATACCACGAAGAGGACGTCACTGGATATCGCCTGCGCCGAAATCATCACCTTTTGGCTTTCCTGATAGACGCTCACGTCTTGTTATCGACGGATGGAACGGCAAACGAGGCTCTGAGATGTCTTTCTACCTTGAATGACGCCGCCGAAGAGAAGAGCATTTTCCATTCTTTCCAATGGGCTGGGGTATCTACTTCTCTTAGACGTCATCTGGCAACAAATCATTGTGCGCCGTGTGATGAGAAGCTGTTGGAGGCACTCGTTGATGTCGTACGGAAATCCACGAATCCTAGGGATCGCGAACGCGAAATTGCGTTCCTCATGCTCTGGCATCCAACTTCGCCAGATCCTTTCCGAGCGCTCAAAACGATCAAGAATGAGCTGAAAGTGGGATATGCCTGGAAGAAGGGACACAAAGCAGTGAACTACCTCGGACAATCACTACTAAGGACAATGTTTATACTAGATTTGCAAGGCGCTACGTCTGAGGCGCAGTGGGCACGGGATACACTTCAAAAGAAGTTCAGTCATGTCTGGCAACATCACGACATTATCGTCGCTAAGCTCAAAAAGGACCCCAAGCTAAAGCATCTTTTGAAGAAGCCAAGAGCGAGCTCCATCAAAGACGATGAAAGCCGCAATGTCATGGGCGATCTTCTGGTTATGAGGCAAAAAGCGAAACCAGAATGACTGGGCGCCTGCAAGTATATGAAGCGGTGGCAGACTGGTAACGAATGGACGATACGTTTATAGCAAATGAGGTCATACCTTCAAGGATGCTCATTGAGATTAGTGCTCCGCAGAGATCCAGCAGTCACCCTATACCAGAGTACTTTCTCTTGAGCTAATACCCAGAGGCATCTCTTAATGAAAATGACTGATACCTACCAAGAAACGACGAACACCCCGCAGAACTTAGATCGCACATATGGCGATACCTCAAAAGATGATTTCATTCGAAGTGAGCCTCCGGTGAGATACCAGCGATCGCCCTATACCAATACAGTCGCTCTTGAGTTCGCATCGATATGCATCTCTGCAGGAATGTGGTTGACATTCACCGAGAAGCGCCGAACATCTCGCGGTACGTTCGTGATACATGTGGTAATACCTGACAAGATATTCTCATCAATAGCATTGAGACGCCGCTCAGATACTAATGATCGCCCCATACCAAGATAGTTTTCTTTGAGGTGATATCCAAAAGCATCTCCTCAAATTCATGGCTAATGTCCGCCGAGAGACACTGAATCTGGTTCACTCGATGAGAAATGTGGAAAGCGTTGTCAGCTGAAGCAAGATGGAATTAACCTTATATCCTATGGGCTCAATCGATCAATCTTCCACTCTCCACCCTCGTCCTTAGTGTACCTAAATCGGTCGTGTAGCCTACTTGGTCTGCCTTGCCAAAACTCTACCATCTCAGGTTTGACCCTCAAACCGCCCCAAAACTCCGGCACAGGGATCTTGTCTTGCTCGTGAAACTTCTCCTCCACTTCCTTAACCTGCCCTTCCAGCTCCTCGCGGTCCTTCAAGACTTGACTCTGCCTCGATGCCCACGCACCAAGTCTCGACCCGCGAATGCGCGTGTCGTAGTACACCTGTGACTCCTCAGACGTAAGTCTCTCACAAGGCCCTTCCACTCTGACCTGCCTCTCCAACTCGTGCCACCAAAAAGTCAAAGCAGCATTAGGGTTAGACTCAACATCCTTGGCCTTGCGAGAAGTGCCCCAGTTGCTGTAGATGACAAAGCCCTTGTCGTCCATTTCTTTCAAGTAGACCATGCGAGCGCTCACACGGCCTGAAGGCAGCTCAGCTGTCGACAATGTCACGGTCTCAGGCTGGTGGACTTTCTCTTCGTTGGCGTGCTTGAACCAGGTGTCGAATTGCGTGAATGGACTGGCGTCGAGCTGATCGATTGTGAGTGAGTCTTTGGTGTATTGCTGGGCTTGTTGGGAGTCGTTCGTGCCTCCTGGGGCGAATATGTGCTTTGGTGGTGCGGTCGACATGGCTCTTTTGGTGGCAGGTGTGAGAGTGGCGAGGTAGGATGGCTTCACGAGTGTCTTTAGGCGGTTCATAGGCCGGAAATCTCCTTATATGAGTAACTGTGTATATGTTGTCCACGATATAACGTGCAGTTTGTACGAAGAGTGTGGATGTTAATGACTTAACAGACTGACTGGAAGTCGTACCACCAATGACTGGCGCTGGCTCGAGCTTGACTTTTGGTGGGGCCGCTTCTTTCACATGTCATCAATTTGACTTTCAAGCAACACTCTTGAGCTTTCGTCTGACCTCTAACACGAGTATGTGAATATCACCACCAACATGGCCACCCAGCCGAAAGAACATGCAGCAGAATCGCTGCTCCAGCGCGCCCATTCTCCCGATACAGCAGACACCATCTTCCGCGAGCGCGTAAAGCAAAGACCTCTCCTCCTCCGCCCGACCTCTCCAGACCCGGCGCAAAATGCACGAGCAAAGCGCCAGTATGAGCGCATGAAGAAGCAAAAGGCACAGCAGAAGTCCAAGAAACCCAAGCCTCTTTCCGCGAAGCAGAAGCGCTCGTTGAGCATTTATGAGATCCCGAAGGAACAGCAAAAATATGCGATCTACGAGCCTTTGCACAAGATGTGGTGCGCGTACATGCGCGAAATCTTGAGCCTCTCCGAGGGCAAACGCACACATATAGAACCACAAGATGCTGGACCCTTCCTTGCGTCGGCGGATTATCATGGCGCGATGATGGAGGTGGTGAGGAGCAAGTGCTCAAGCAGGGTCGGATTGACTGGGATTGTGGTGAAGGATACGAAGTTCACGTTTGAAATTGTGACTAAAGAGAATGTTGTCAAGACCTGTCCGAAGGAGCATACGGTGTTCAGGCTTAAGCTTCCGCTCGAGGATGAGGGAAAGAGACCGCTTGAGTTCGAGATTCTGGGAAGCATGTTCGAGCAGAGGGCGCCGGACAGGGCCAACAAGAAGTACAGGTTACATCTGGACTTGGATCTATGAGGTATGAAATGCCTGAGGCTGCGCCATCTGCCTTTCACTTGTGCTGTCACTGGATCACGTGGGTCATCGCGCCTTCACGTGCCTTCCCGCGAATGCGACACCAAGCCCTCGAGATGCGTTTACAAATGCAGCTTTCCAGCTTCGCAACTTCTGACCCACCGGCCAAAATTCGACTCTCACCATGTCGCACCAAATTGCAGGCGAACACGGCACTGTTACCTTAAACCGCCTGCTTGCAGGTCTCGCGATTCCCCGGCATATTGAACACAGCCTGCTCACATTGGTCAACTCACTCGAGCTAGCAAAGGCGCAGCTCAAAGGCCATCTCGCTCAGCGCAACAACCAGATCAAACACTACCGAGCGCCCGCTGCTAGCCATTCAAACGCTCACGCGCTAGAGCTCACCCAGGTGCGTGCCAGTCACGCAATGGAATCCAAGACTCTCAAGGATGAGCTCGCACAGGCGCGTACCAGTCACGCACTGGAAAACAAGGCTCTCAAGGATGAGCTCGCACAGGCGCATGCCGACCATGAGCTAGAGACTCAGAGGCTGGGAGACGAACTCGAGCAAGCACGTCGTGGCTACTCCGGCGATGACGACCTTGTGAAGCTCTACCATGCAGGCGCCACTTTGGTGATAAAGCAGGCTGCTGATATCAAGAAGCTGCAAGCCGAGGGTCGGCGTGGGAAAGATGAGCAGGAACAACAGAACAAGGAGTCCAATCTCATGATGAAAGAGAAAGACGAAGAGAAGGCGGTGCTCGTCTATGCCGTGCAGGAGCTCGAGCGTCGCCTCGCATCAGTGACCACTGAGTTCATGGACACCGAGATGGACCTCAAGCGCCAAGTGGAGGAGGTGACGGGCCAGTTAAAGGCGGCTGCTGCCCACTCGAGCAAGCTTGAAGGTGACCTCAAGCGCCAAGTAGAGGAGGTTGCGGGCCAGTTGAAGACCGCTGCTGCCCGCTCGAGCAAGCTTGAAGGTGATGTCGTCTCCGCCAACAAGACCATCGACGACCTTCGCCGCCGCGAGTCTGCCGAAGGTGAGAAGGCGAAACTCCTCAACAGGCTCCACAAAGTGGAGCAGCACTGTGAAGATTATCGTTCCACGGCAACCGATCAACAGAAGCTCATTGAGAAGTTGTCGAAGGAGAACGCGAAGTTGGTGAGCGACCTTGGAAAGCTTCACCTCCACCGCAAGTGAGCATCCATGCACGATTCGAGACAGTAGCGATCGCGCTCGACTCGATGCAGATTCGTTACAAGCCTCGAATACCTGAATAATAGGTACTTTTCAAACATCATGGTTCGTCTACTTTTCCCATACAGTTGTCCGTTAGAGATACCTTCTGCGCTGCTATCTATTTCACTTTGTATCGCCTGTCACATGGTATCATTTTGCCCTTTGATGTTTAATATCACATGTAAGCACCTCGCGCGCAAACTGAAGTGAGCTTTGAGAATTTCTCTACTTCCTCTTGCAGGTGATGCGACGACCACTATGCTCATTGACTCCACCTCGCCCACCACCAACCATACTTGCTTCCAACCTACAACCACAAGCTTGACCACAACTTCTCCACCTCCCACCTCCCATCATCCTTCATACTTGTTTCCAACCCACAACCACAACTTTAACTACACTATCACCACCCCCCACCACCCTTCACACTTGCTTCCTACCTACAACCACAACCTTGACCACACATCACCACCCCCCACCATCCTTCATACTTGTTTTCGACCTACAACCACAACCTCGGCCACGCCATCACCACCCACTTCCTACGATAACGACTGATAACACCCAAGACTCAACACGGCCCTCGACCCTCATCATCATGAAGCTCATGCACTTCTACAGTTCGACTTTTCAGACCTCCGCACGCAACCACCGCGCCACAACTCGCGATGGCGTGATGGGCATCGGATCAGAGGGCTATTCCAGCCTCGAAATAGCAAATCGCCGAATTCCGAAAGCTCCCAAAATCACCACCGCTGAGCAGAACTCCAGTCTCAAGCAACACCACACTCACATGGCTCCCTCTACCCACGAAGAAGACGACAGTGAGCCGGAGGTCGTGGTGATCAGTTCCAGCATTGCCTCTAAGCGCAAACTGTCGATCGCCTCGACGCCCGGCCCACGCAACAAACGTGCGAAAACCGCTCGTGCTCTAAGCGACGAACCGAAACTCTCAGACAGTGAGTCCGACGAGGAGTCGGGTGAGGATGAGAGTAAGTACGACGACAACGAGGAAGCGGTCGACCCCAAGCATCAACAAAAGACTGCCGCAGCTAGCAAAGAGTTCAACTCAGCCTGCAGGACTTGCAAATCCAACGCCAACAAAGCTCTCAAAGCCAAATATGACCTGGAGATCTCCAAGCTCAAGAGCGAGCACAAGCAAGAGCTAAGGGAACTCAAGGCGGACAAGGCGAAGATCGTGACTGATAACAAGGCCAAAACCAGCACGGACAAAACAAAGACTAAAACCAAGTACGAGAAGCTCATCAAGGACCTCAAGAGCCATCACGACAAGAAAACTGCGGGCTTGGTGGACAAGCACAAGGAAGCAATCGAGGCCTTGCAGGAAAAGCTCGACGAGGAAAGGACGAAGGTGAAGAAGGTGACCGGGGAGCGAAACGACGCTGAGGCTAAACGCAAGGAGATCGAAAGATCTGCGGCCGACGACATCAAGGCCGCCAAAGATGACCTCAAAGCTGGCGAAAGAAAGCTCAGGGAGGAGAAAAAGCAGTTCATGCGCGAGAAGCAGGATGAGATCGATCTTCTCAAGCCGGCGCATTCCAAGGCTATCAAAGAAAAGGACAAGTTCCTTAAGGACATGGCGGACAAAGTCGTCTTACTCGAACGTGAGGTACAGGCGGGAGAGCGTACTCTGGATCGCCTGCAAGCAAACCACGATATCCTCCAGCAACGACACCAAACCCTCAAAACCGAGCACACCGAAGGCCAAAAGCACACCAAACAGCTCGAGAAAGACCTCAACGACATCAAGAAATACATCGCAGGCGTGGACGGGCGCGCAGATGTCAGGCTCGTCCGAGCGCAAGAAAAGTACGAGCTCCAAGAAATTAACGTGAGAGAGCATGCCAACCGAGTGATCACTCTGCAGCGTGAGAATTACAACCTGAAGGACAGTGTCAACCAGCTTGCAAAACTTGGGAGGGAGAAAGGGCACGAGATCGAGCGCCTGAAAGCGGAGTTGCAGAGCACTAAGGCTGAGCTTGGGGTCGTGAAGGACATGGAGGAGATGAGTGGCGGGTTTGAGTAAGTGTAAGGTATCTTTGGCAGACAGACATGATGCACGGCGAGATTTTGTATTGCTAGCTTGCTTGTATCTCCTTGGAGACCTGCGACAGAGATGTTTCTGCGACGATAGGTAGCACCACTAATCGTAGATATTTATCATGAAACTCTCCCTCAATCGAAATTTGCACAAGAAGTCAATCAACGCGGGAGATGGTAGCATCAGTGGTAGGCGCCAGTCATTAAGTGCTCAAAAGCTCGAGCATGACATTTTTCTGGCTAAGATACTCTTCTTGTGAGCGTGATAGATGGAAGCAGCACGATCACCGTTGGGATAACTAGTTCCTCGGTGTCTGGGATCTAAATGATGTTTGCATCCAGATATGTCTCTCGAACCGATGGTACCCGCACAGCGCGCACGAAGATTGCTAAGATCGCTAGGGCTAGTTCGTAGTACCTCAATAGTTGAATCTCAGTGGACCGCACCGACTGGAAGATGTGCCAGTGCCTTACTTTGATATCTTCGTCATCGAAACGGGCAACGTTACGGAGGTATCGGATTGCATCTCAGTGGATAACAAGCACGATTCTACATCTGTGCGTAAAGGCATCAGCATACGAAGAAGTTGGTGAGTGATCTCCGAAGCCATTACATCCACAAGTATTCCATATCAAGTCAATCTATTCCCACCCAACTTTCTCCTCAACCGGATCAATCTCCTTCTGAAGCTTTGCCGCCACCGCATCAACGTCATGCCAAACACGCAGGATGTTTCTGCCAACAATCTTCGCAACATCCTTCGCACTAACACCAGATTCCAAAAGCGCATCAACCAGATCTGGGAACTTGGAAACATCCTCAAGGCCTCTCGGGGTAGATTCAATACCGTCGTAGTCGGTCCCCAGGCCTACATGGTCGTACCCGATGAGCTCGCCGATGTAAGTGATGTGCTTGACGACTTGCTGGAGCGTGTTTGTATCGTCGACATACTCCGGGATGCCGTTTGGGCTGCCGGTGTCTTTGCAGCTGATGAAGTCGGGTGAGAAGTTCACCATCACCACTCCGTTCCGCTTCTTGACTAGGTGTAGGATGTCATCGGGAACGTTTCGCGGGTGCGGGCAGATGGCTTTGGCGCTCGAGTGGGAGAAGATGGGCGGGGCAATGCTTCCCTTCCAGCCTTTCTCGGGACTGCCTCCCAGTACGTCACGCATGGTGTCGACGCTGACATGGCTGAGGTCAACAAGCATGCCTATAGTGCACAATGTCAGCTTGTATTGAATCGAACTCCACAATCGCGAACGTACCTAAGCGGTTCATCTCGAGAATCAGCTGCTGGCCAGCTTTAGAAACACCACCATGGTATGGCTTAGATGCCCCGAATTTGCCGTCGACGGTAACAGCAGCAGCGTCGGCGTACTTGTTGTGGCAGTTCCATGTCAGGGTTGCATAACGCACACCCAGCGAATGGTATAGACGTAGAGTGGCCAGGGAATTTCCAATCTGGTGAAGGCCTTCGATGGCGAGCGGCGAGATAAGTTTGCCGTTAGCAAAGGCATGTTCAGCCTCTTTTGCGGTTCCCGACAGAGTGAAGTACTCCGGGTACTTCACAGCAAGTCGCTGAAAGAGATCAATCTGCTCCAAGGTTGCTTTGACGGACCAAGCATAGTTCTTGTCAGAGAAGTCGAAGCCATCATCTGGGCAAGGGACGAATGCAGACCAGAACGCGCCACCCTGCTGGCCCTGCTTCAGACGTGGGACATCTAAGTGGCCGCGGAGTCCACCGTCCTCGAAAGCCTTCGTGAAATTGTCATTGTTGATCTTGTTTCCGTAATATCCACGAAGGAGTATTAGGAGATCATTGTGCCCGTCAATCTATACAAAATTCAGGTTAGATACATGGTATCATTCAACAGTTGGAGAGACAGCGGTGAAATATACTGGCAATGATGTTAGCATGTTAACCAAGATGAGAACGTGTTTCTTTTAGTGTCGTACCCAACGGGTTCCCGGCCAGGATGACCTCGGCCTGAGACTTCACAGCATGTCCTGGGATACCATAGAAGTACGATCCGTAGGTGATCGCTGCAAGGAATATCAAGAAGAGGCCGGCCAGACCAGAGGCGTTGTGCCTGACGCCTCGAGAGTGAGATACCTGGAGCGGCGTCCTTTCATCGTCGTCGTTACGTTTCTCGCCCATCCTTGCCATTGATGTACGAATGGAAATGTATGAGTGGAAGCAGAACAGCAAGGAAATCACCTCACTTCGTTCTGCTCCTGCCCTCTTGAGCACGTCAATCGCAGGCAGGCGCAATCGCCGATAAGGCCGACCAACTTCCCAAACAGGCAATCAGGGTCTCCCAAAAGTCCAGAGAGAACACAAGCTACGTAAGCAACGCAACCATTGAACCCACACATACACCAAACACTCACACAAACATCAGACCAAGATGGGTCTCATCGGGCCTTACACGCTCATTCGCGCCATCTCGGTCTTCCACATCACCGTTGCCTGGTTCTTCCTCACCGCGCCACGCAGAGTTGTCGACCAGAATGTAGTCTTCATGCTTGGGGAGTCTATGCGCCTCGTTCGTCACGCAGTATCCCCATCGAAAATAAACAATACTGACAATCGTACTACTACTAGCCTCACATAGCGACTATGGACAAGTCAAGCGAAGCGTCGGCTTTCATCGCCGTCCTCCTCACATTCTTCGGCCTCTCCGATCTCACAGCCGCTTCCCTCGACGCCCTGCCCGCTCTCGAATACTGGTTGGCAAATGTTCCGGTCCGCCTTACGGTCTTGTTTGGTGTGACTGCGTACTCGTGGTTGTTTGCTGAGGGTGGATACCTGGGCCCGACGCTCGGTGCTGGCAGACACTTGTGCAACAGCTGGGTGTTTACGTTTGCGTTCATGGAGTTGATGATCTGGTACTGGGTGAGTAGAATCGCCATGGGGGGTAAGACTAGAGAAGCGCTGACTTTATGGACTACAGATCTTCATTTCGCTCAGAGAGGAGAGGCAGGTTGTTGCCGACAAGATCATTGCGTCGAGGAAGGCGGAGGAGGATCCCTACACTTTGTGAGGGCTTTGGCTGGGAGCAAAATCATACAGACGTTCTGAAACAGCACAGAACATGAAGCTCGCATGCGGCAATGAGCAGGATTGTAGATGGCATATCAATCGCATACACATGAGCGGAAGGGCTCGGGAACATTACATCGAAGGACGTTCATCCGCACCACAAAGGTGTGCATGGGTTTCGATGGATCAGCCTAAAATTGATCATGCTTGGGCCAGTCCGGACAAGACCTGTAATTGTATTATGTGTATATTCTATCTATTGGCCCTTCCGCTATCAGTTGCGTGAATCAACTCGGCACATCTACCAAGACGGCTTCTCATTGTGCTCCCAAGGGAACACCACAGCCTTCCCCTCCTGCATCTTAATAACCGAAAACGTCTTGCTCGGATCCCTGTTCTGCAACCACTCCGCTGCAACACGCCCCGACTGCCTCCTCATATCCTTCGTAGCATGCTCGTGCACCATATCCATCATATGCGCCGCACCCTGCACGATACAAACCCAACTCCTAGCTTTCATCCGCGCCCTCACCTCCTCAAACTTCTTGCACGGGTTCATAGGGTCCTTCGACCCAAGAATGAAAAGCACATCCAGCCTCGCCGGCAAATCCAGCATGATCTGCTCGCGGCACTCGCCGTTGTTGAACAGCGGGTAGCTCACCAGCACCACAGCTTTAGTCTCGGGAGTGTTAGTGGCGAGCGTCGCAGCAGTGCGAGAACCCATGCTGCGGCCGCCGATGTAGGTCGCGTAGCCCTCGTGCTCGGTCATGGCTTTGTAGCATGCTACGCGGTTCTCGAGGTTTGATTGCGCTTCGTGGACGACGATGGGCGCGAGTTCGGCGAAGCCGTTGGCGAAACCTTGCGTCGCGTCATCGTTGAGGCCGCCGCCGGCGCCGTGGGTCCAGAGCATGAGGGGTTTGCTGCCGGGGGTGCAGCTTTTGCGTTCGGCGGGGATGGTTTTGCCGTTGAAGGGGACTTCGAAAGGGCCGTTGATGTTCGAGGCGGAAGGCTTGGAAGCGTAGTTGATGCTGGGAGGAGTTTGCGAGCTGTATTGAGGTGCTTGCTGGTCGTAGTCTTGCTGTTGTTGGCCATATTGAGATTGCTGTTGACCGTATTGAGATTGCTGTTGGCCGTACTGGGAGTTTTGCTGGCCATATTGAGACTGCTGTTGGTTGTATTGGCCGTTGTTTTGGTTGTAGTCTCCAGAGTTGTTGTTCGAGTAGGAGCCGTTGTTCACGGGGCCAGAACCATAGCTGCCTTGCTGCTGCTGCTGCTGCTGCTGCTGCTGCTGTTGTTGTGGCTTCTGCTCGTCATCGTGGTCGAGCTTCTCCTTGATGGCCTCGAAGCCCTTCTCTAGTTTGCTAAGGAATCCAGACATCTTGTAGAAGTAATCCAAGCTTTTATTGTTGAGTTATACAGTGAAGCAAGGCTAGCAAAATAAGCTCAAGACAAAAGGCTATACGCAAAAGAACAAGTAGTGATATGACTGGGAAAACGGCTCCTCAGTCTTGCGGATCTTGGACATACCCAACCACTCCACATCCCAATGGTTTAATACTAGTTCGTCATGTCGTTGTGCACTGACGTCGTGAACATGCTTGGCCGAGTTTCACCCACAATCAACTTGCCGTTATGCCACGCACGCAAACTGGTTTATGTAGTAGCCCACTTAGGGCTTGGTGACGGTGTTGATGTTGTTCGTCGAAACGGAGATTCGAAAACAGTAAACAAAAGACGTAACTTTATGTGGCGTCGACGACTAGGCAGTAGTTACACAATAGATACTTCAGCCCTGCCGCAAGGCTGATGTGAAGAAAGATTGTTTGACAGGGGAACGCCCCTGCCGAACGCGGAGGTCGATCTGCACGCACTCACGGAGCCCCTCTTAGGCCAGCTTGAGCAAGTGTGCAACGAAAGGTCCACTTGGTCGATGGTCGGTGAGAATCGGTACACGCGGTCGATATGACAAACTGCAGCGTTGATGCTTCTTAACCCATAGCCCATCACATCGAGCAATTATACAAGTAGGATTTCCAATGATGGTCAAATACTCATAAGCGTACAAGCAATGTCAACGTTGCAGCGCTTCTTGCGCGAAAGTGGTTCAGTGCCTCTGAGTCTATGCAAAGTAACAAAAGAAAATATCTCACATCAGCAACCTCCACACACCGAGAATGATAGCTGCTGTACCAGTGCACACACCCATCAGCCATTGCAATGTGCTGAACTTGACAGCCTCGAGCCTCTCCCTGAGCGCCGCAGTCTCTTGTTCAATTCTAGTTTCCGTCTCCTTGATCTTAAGCTCCTGGCTATTCGCTTCCTCGCGAATCCTGCCCTTCTCGAGGTTCAAATCCAACCTTACGCTCGACTGGGTCCTTTGTACCTCATCTCTTAGCCTTGAGTTCAGTTTTGCCAGGTCGTTGGTCAAGCGCTCGTGTGAAGCGCGGGTCTGGCCTGATTCGGTGCTGTCTGCGCTCAGGAGCTCTGAGCGGAGCTTGGCGAAGTCGACTTTCTGGGTGTATGTGGCTTTCTCCTGATCTTCGCGCAGTACCATAGTGCGCGTGAGATTTTGAATTGATTCCTCGATCACATCTGACAGGACTTTCATCATGGCTTCGGATTGCGCCTCGCTGAATCCTTCGGCTTGGAGTCGCTGGACGAACTTCAGGGTGTCGAAGTGGTGGTCCTTGGCCATCGCAGGGGTGGAGGAGAAGGCGCGGGAGAAAGCATTCTGTTGCTGAGATATGGGTGGTAGGCGGCGAGCAGTCCATCGTTGTCTGGCTACGGCGGATGTTGCAGTGGTGCGGCTAGGAGTAGCCTGCTGCTTGTGTTGGAAGCCATGGTTGGCAAACGCCGCTGAAGGTCGAATGGTGCTGGCGGTCCAGGAGAGGCGAGGCAGAGCCTCAAGGGTGCGGAGTGCAGATGGTGCGGCCATGGTTCAATGCTTCCCGAGATCGTGCTGTATGCAGATGGATGCTTAGTGGGAGATCAACCGGAGTTGCAGTCACCTTGCGGCGATGTTGTCAAGAACTCCGCCCCGAGATCGCTATCAGTGCCGGCCAAACGTCAAATCACGAGGCTGCGGGAGAACCCTATCGTTATCGCTACTGCAGCCCGTTGCGCCAGAACCTTGGTCTTGGGTCGATCGAACTCTCAAAGAGCCTCAGAAGAAATCTCACGGCTGCACAGGTTGTGTTTTGGAAAGATGTGGACTCGTCTGATTGCATTCAAAGCTTGACAAGCCGCTTGTCGCTGGTGGTCACTCGTTCGTACCCACGTGATGCGAGTCTCGCCCAATGATCCTGCGCGCAACAGATGACGTCTTCTTCGCTTGTTCGCTGGGCACTTGGCCATGCCATCGCGTTGGGCAAGAGGTTCTCGTAAGACTAACACCCGTTGTTATCTTCCACCATCGTCACCCTCTCTCGCCTCTCTTATCTTGACCATAAAGTAGCCCTGCAGTCGCCAATTATTCGCGCAACAGACCCCGCAAGCGTGCATCTGGCGCCTCGCATCACGACATCATACCTTTGAAGTGCCGCAAAAAGCAACACCCATATATTGAGCTTGCCCCGCGCGTACCGCAAACATGCTCCATAAACCCAAAGTACCCAACAGTCAAGTTCGCAGCATGTCTCACGGTCGCGGAGGCGCAGGAAACATGGGCTCCGGCTCCAACGATGTCGAAACCAAAGATCTCCAGACTCCAACACTGAAGTCCGAGCACTACACGACTGGCCGAGGCGGTACGCAACATCCCACTTTGCGCGGACAAGCGCGCTACGATTTGTGACTGTGTACTGATGCAATATATTCAGGCCAGGGAAACATCGTGTCCAACGAGAACGCCGAAAATGCGCGCTTGGCCCAGGACGTAGGGGTCCCTACCCGCTACGAGCCAACCACCGGTGGCACCTACCACTGGGGTCGCGGCGGCGAGGGTAACATGGTTACTCTCGGCGCAGGTGAACACAAGAAAAAGGAGCGCTCTGTCAGCAGAGGCGAGGCCGGAAACGAGAAGCCGAGCCTGCTCGAGAAGGGCAAGCATGCGCTCGGCCTGGGCAACCACAAGAAGGAACATGAATAATGGTTGATGATTGAATGATCTTGGAGGAAGCTCGCAGGACTGTCGCGGAGCGAGACTGGGTGGAAGGGAATGACTTTGATACCCATGGTAATGGTTTTTTGTTTTTGGCTGCTGGGTGCCTAGCATTGTTGATCAGCCCTTTAATGTTTGCGAATGCAAGATCCTATGGCACTTGGGTTTCAGTCTACTCGCGAAGTAATTCATTCGCCTCTGGTGTTGTGATGTAAGGAAGTCCAAATAACCTTAACGGAATTAGAGGAGCTCCTTCCATTTTCACCACAACGCAAAGTCGACTTCACCTCTCGAACGTGCTGAGGTGATACGCTGGGCGCAAATATTCTTGACACTTGCTCGATTTCTCATCTTTCAAACGTAATCTCATGTTTTTTTCTGTGTTGTTATTATAATTACAAAAACGCTGGGCGCTCCTCTGTGCGTCCATCCAACCGCCGGCACTGTTCAGCCAATGTCAAGCGAGCTGTTGTGTCTTGGATATACCCAATCCAATACTGTCGACGTGCATGTGCGTGGGTCCGTGTTGCATCTCTCAGCCTTTGTTTTTTTTGCAGCGCTTGCTAGCTACACTCGTGGTCCAGAGCTGTCAGTCATGGTCGAGCGGCGACTCGGCTTCTGAAAGTTAAGAGGTGAAGTCGAGAGCCATCGCGACTCGTTGTTCATTGAGTCTGCAGTGGTTTGCAAGCCAATCGATCCGTGGCGTACGAGATGCAGGCATCGGTCACTAGGCCGTTCCATTCGTTCATATCCGCCCTTTTGTGGGCACCATATCCCATCATGTGCCTCCTGAAACCCTGGCGCTATCAAATTCCACCGAAAGAAGTCGGCTGGATCGTGGCTCTGCGGCCTTGAATCAGTCGCTCAGTCTGCACGTAAAGGCTGTCGAGGTACTGCATGGCGCGAGGGTCCTTGAGAATCTTCGCAACCTGCAGGCCAGAGCTGATCAACTGCAAGATGTTCCGATCGTCCTTGAGAGGACGGCTCTGGTGCTTGGCTGCGTGGCGCATCTCCAAACTGTTCTCGAGGATCGTGATCAACTGCTTGATCTGGCCATTGTACAGCACACGAGCCGGAATGCGACGTTTTGTCGCAAGACGCTTCAGCAAGTATACCCATTCTGACCACTCGCGGTCTGCAGCGTTGCGGACGGCGCGCTTGTCCGGCTCAATGGGCACGGGGAACTGGTAGCGCGCGACAAAGTCGTAACCGCATTGAGACAAGCGGTCGTTGACTTTCGTCAGGATATCATCTTGTTCTTGTGCATACAGTGTGATAGGCAGCTGCGGCAGATCCTCCTCTTTTGGCTCGTAGTCGCCGTCGGCGGGCTTGTCAAGCAGCTGAGACGGGCCATCGAACTCATCGCGGTTCGAAGGTCGGCGTTGAGGGTAGGTCTTGCCTCCACTGTGGAGGCTTGTAGTGCTCGATGCTGTCTCGCCGTAGTAGTTCGGTAATGAGTTGATTCTGGCAGGCTCTGGTGGGGTGCGTTGGAGGCCCTGCTGCTGAAGGCCCTGCTGTGAGTAGTTGCCTTCCCAAGGACTGTAGGGCTGGCTGTCGGCGGGCGATCGATTGGTCGAGGGAGGGAATTGACCTAGCCCTGGAGAGGCAGGCCACGGCGAGTTATCTGCTGGATAGCTGACGTTACGTCTGTTCGACCAGTCCGGGTCTGTTCCCCATCGTTGCGGCTGGTTGTTTTGGAACGTTCGTTGTTGCTCGGCAGCCATAAGGCCAGGCGGGTAGCTTTGATATGACTGAGCACATGTTCTCGTAGCGAGATTGAATGGTATAATATGTGAACATACCTCACGGCCGGTGAAGGTCTCGTGGACGACCAGAGGTCCGATCTGTCGGCAGGCTGAGCAAATCGTTGCCTATAAGAGCCATTGGTAAGCCTGATAGGTCATATAGAGTTGGGCAGCATGACATACTGTCTGGCGAAAGCATCTTCATGTCTTCCATATGGGAGTGCACCGCCACGACGCGGGTCGTTAGGCGCATATCCCATGGATGATATGGATGGTGGGCCCGAGGCCATGTCGAGAGGTGCAGGTAATAAAAGTCAAACGA
>Ga0265797_10003051_pt1 | contig 27255 bp, 33 predicted proteins | sample P2T30metagenome_FD_192433 | JGI IMG/M metagenome (GOLD analysis project Ga0265797, IMG submission 192433) | Plant litter microbial communities from East Loma Ridge, Irvine, California - P2 T30 | ecosystem: Environmental > Terrestrial > Plant litter > Unclassified | place: USA: California... | reverse complement strand
ACAAACCAAAAATCACCCTCCTCCCCGACCCAACCCCAGCCCACGCCCCAGCCCTGCAAGCCTGGACCTCCCTCTTCGGCGCCAAAACTTCCAGACCACACCCAGACCAACCGACCTTCAAACAAACCTACTCGCACCCTAACGGCCGCCTGCTCCTAGCATCCACTGCCTCAAACCCCGCAGCAGGCCTGATCGCCTACCGAAAGTACGACGGACGCTTTTCGCACATCCGCGAACTAGCATACCTAGGCGGTAATGGTGGAGAGGGCGATCATATCCGCCGTGAAATTGTGGGGTCAGGGGATGTAGTTGAGGTTGTGAGGTTGTTCGTGGCGCCCGAACTACGGAACCGGGGGATCGCTACGTTGCTGGTCAGGGCGCTGGTGGAGTTGGCGAGGGAGGATGGGGTTGGGTATATGTATTTGCATACTCACCCTTTCCTGCCGGGCGCCGAGAGGTTGTGGGAAAAGGAGGGGTGGGGGGTTTTGGTCCGGGAGGCGGAGGAGCCTTGGTGGACTATTCATATGGGGAGGGGGGTTTGATGCGTGTTTGAGTGTTTGGGTGGTTTTTGTAATCATACATACGTGTACGACTTGTCGTGATTTGGTTGTTCTATGTTCTTTTTCTCTTTGATTCGTTGGACTGGCGGAATATATCGAAGTCCTCGAAACATGGCCTGACAAAAAGGCCAGCCAGTCTCCATCATCTCCAAGTCTACCCAACAACCTCAACCCTCACCCTCCCCCCAACACCCTCAAAATAACTCCCCACCGCCCTCGTCCCAGCAGCCAACTCCACCTCCCTCGCCACCCACTCGCCCTTGCCCGCCTCATTTTCTTCCTCATCACTACTATCCCAATACTCCGGCGCATCGCCCGCACTCCCACTCCCACCAACAGGATCCTTCTCCCCCGTCTCCCACACAAGCCTCAAACCCAAAGGCATAACACCCAACTTCTTGCCCACGCGGCCGAGGAGCGAGTACACGCTCGCCGAGCGCGGAATCTCCTCTGTCCACGTGAATCCTTCTTGGAAAGATTTGGAAGTGGGGAGTGGAAGTCCATCAGCAGCAGCAGCAAGATGGAAAGTAACCCTCACCAACCGCGCAGCCAAACTCGCCGGATCGACGTCTCCCCCGGCTCGCGTTCCACTGACCACAGGCTCGCCGTACTCTGCACAAAGGGCTTCCCAGCGCGGGTGTGCATTCAGCACTTCCGCGCGTTTCTCTGCGGCGGGCGTCTTCGCCAGTTCGCGGGCGATTTGGCCCAAGTAGTAAGTCTCGGCGTTGAGGCGCTCTTTGTCTGTGACGGTGCTGTGGTTTAGGGTTTGGAGGAGAGGGAGGCGGGCGAGGGTTAGGGTGTAGCCATCGGAGGGTGTGAGCGGGGTGTCTTCGGCGGAGACGAGGTGTTCGTAGAGGGGGTTGGAGGCGATGAGGAGGTTTGAGAGGGAGGGGAAGGAGGTTGGGAGGGAGGAGATGGGGGGCCAGGCTGCGATTTCGTTGGCGCGGAGGTCGAGGGTTTTGAGGGTTTGGGAGAGGGGGGTTCGGTTGGGATGGGGTTGTGGATGGGAGCCGATTTTGTTGGATTTGAGGATGAGGGTGTGGAGGTTTGGGAGGGTGAAGATGCCTGATAGTGAGTCGAGCGTGGTGAAGTCGTTCTTTGAAAGGTCGATCGAGTGGATGGTCGAGGGTAGAGTGGTGTCGGTCCTGGGTTCCCATGCTTCCAATTCGTTGTCGACAAGGATCAGGGTCTGCAGTGCCGGGATAGATGAAATCACTGAGGCTATCTCTGCAGGTTGGAGGAGTATATTGGCAAGGCCTAGGTAGCGTATGCTTGGTAGAGTAGATCCAAGTGTAGAGATAGTGTTGCAAAGACGATTTCCGTCCAAGGTCAACGAATGTAGCTTGGGGAACAGGTGGCAGAGAAGGAGGATCTCGTCCCAGGTCTCGAAAAGGTTGCCACTTAGATCCAGTGTTGTGATGTTGGCGCACAAATTAGCGACAGAGCGGTCGGCCTCGTCGTCGCCCTGATGATAGCGGATGCACATGCGATCGAGCACGAGCGTGTGGATGCCTAGCAATTGGGCCTGTCTTTTGGCCAACTTTTCCAAGCCAACCTCTTCGGCATATTTGCCAGAGATGTACACTATCTCGGTGTTGCTGGCCTCTTCCGGCGAGATGTACTTTTCTCTCAGCGCTTGAAGGAAAGTGCGTGATTCGTCCCAGTTTTGTTTTGGGCGAAGAAAAGAGGCTGCTGTGGGCGACTTGCTTCTGCCTACAGGTGTGAGTATCAGAAAGTGTCGTGAGAGACGAAGAGAAATATCAAAGAGAATAGCCGGATCGACCTACACTTGAAGTAGCTAACACCTTCATGTGTTCCGTCGTGTTTGCCCCTAGAGGCGTCGTCCCATTCGACTCCCAGCCATTGGCCTTGCTTGTCTGCCACTTGACCTACGTAGCGGACGGTGCATGTCCGCGATTTTAGGCTGAGTCGCTGGCCTACGTATGCCGTGATATCAGACATGACAAGAATTTGCAATGTATCTTGTGAATGTGGTGTCGTGGACCTCTGACTTTCTCACAAGCAACTCGCATCTTCGGCCTTGTCTGTGCCGAGAGCTTCAGGTTGCGCGGCTTGCACTTCCACTGTTGTTTCCAACCACGTAGCATCGCGCTTTGGTGCGACAGTACATACATCACACCACAAACGCAATTGTCTGACCCTTTCTCAATGTCGTCTACCTTCGAATGCCCTCAATAGGCCCAGCACTGCCATGCGGCGCCGGAAGAAATAAGCAGTCCGGCTGAATCAATCTCACATTCAATCCAATCTTCAACTTCAACATTACATCTCCCAATACACACGAGCGTTCCACACAACAAATCACTCGCCATGTCCAACACCGGAAAGCCAGGCCCTAAGAAGGCCTCCGGTGGAGGCTGGGGCTCAATGTTCACAGGCGCCATCTCCAACCTCGAGTCCCGCCTGGATACCATCCTCGCCGATGAGACCGATCCTGCCGCTAAGCAACGACTCACGGAGCAGGCGCAGAAAGATGGCAAGACCAGACAAAGAGCTGGTTCAGGGACCTCTACCCTCGCTGGGTCTCCTAGGGCTTCACAGGAAGCATCGAGGCCACGGCCGGGCAATGACAGACTGGCAGAAAGATTGGCTAGAGCGACTGCAAAGAAGAACATAGAGGGAGGAAGCGCACTATCTAGCGAGGTCCCTTCAAGAGTTGGAAGTCCTGCGGTGGGCAGTGAGAGTGGCAGCCCCAGACCCAGCAGCGATGGCATTCGAGATGTTAAAGAGTCGACTTCTGTGCCTGAGAAAGAATTGCCAAAGGTCGAGAAGAAGGAGGAGGAAGATAGCGACAAGACGAATGAGAATAGTCAGGATGTTACACAGAAACCGGCAGAGGATATATCTGCACAAGAACAGGCTGCGCCGTCTACGCTTCTCAGCTCGGGCCTGCCTATCAATCCTGCACGCATCTCTACGGAGAGCAGTGCCCGGCCTTCTCTGGATACGCCAGCGCTTGCCGACTTCCTCTCTTCGCGGCCCTCATCCGATCTGCCAGATGGCCCCAACGCTACAGGAAAAAGCACCTTCGAGCTTGAAGGGGAAATGTCACGAATGCGAGCTGACTACGAGAAAGCCGAGAAGCAGAGGCAAGAGGAAATGCACGCACATCTGGAGCGTATTGACGCGCTGCAAGCGAAGCTACAATATCTCGCCAAGGAGACTGTGGCTGCGGCAAAGGAAGCAAATGCGTCTGCCGCGAGTGGAAGTCTGGAGGCAAAGACTGCAGAGAAGGACGAGCGGATAGCCCTGCTGATGGAGGAGGGAGAAAAGCTGAGCAAGACAGAACTTCGACACTTGCAGACGATCAAGAAGCTACGGGCGAAGACGGCAGAAGACGAGAAGAGCGCTGCAGAGCTCAGGAAAAAACTTGATCGCGTTGAGAGATCTGAAGTCGAGTTGAAGCAGAAGTTGAGGCGCGCTGAGGCTGCCGAACGGCAAGCAAATGAGAAGGTCAGGCAGATCGCGACTATTGAGAAACAGGTCGATGAAATGAAGGTGGACCGTGAACGGGCTGCTGAATTGATCAGAACCTTGACGGCACAATTGAAGGAGAGCGAGCAGAAAGTCAAGACGGCACAGGAGGAAGCGAAGAACAAAGCCACCGAGGTCGACAAGAACCGAGTCGCCGAGCTAGAAAATGCACTCGAGGATGCCACGATCGAGAAGAAGCTGGCTGAAGATCGTGCCAAGTCTGAGACTCGAAAGTTGAAAGACGAGGCTGACAGGCAGCGCGAGCGCTTCAGTGTCAGGGAAGTCGAGCTCAAGAACGAGATCGCGAGTCTGGATTCACGGCTCGAAGCCATGCGCGCGCGAGCCGAAGAAGCAAGCTCAGAGGGTGGAGTCTCTGGTGAAGGAAGTCTAAAATTGTTGCGACAGGTCGAGCAATTGCAGAGTCAGTATAGTCTCGCAAAAGGTAATTGGGAAACCATTGAAGGGTCCCTGAACGCTCGACTATCTGCTCTCGAGCAAGAACGAGACGAGGCAACGAAGCGAGAGGCAGATGTCAGGAAGAAGGCTCGGGACGCTGCGAATAAGACACGCAAGGCCGAAGACGAGCTCGAGGCATCGAGCGAGCAAATCTCCACCCTCAACTCCGATCTCCGCACATGTCGTGACGAACTTACATCTCTACGGAAGGCGTTCGAACAAGCAGACGCTGCCCTTGCGGACGCCAAATCCGATCAAGACCACCAGCGACGCATCTGGGAGTCAGAGTTCACTTCACGCCTAGAAGATGAAAAGGCCCGATGGCAGCGTCAGCAGGCTTCCCGCCTAGACTCCCCATCCGCCTCTTCCCGCAAACACTCCTCCCACGACCCCCGCCGTCCATCCGGCAGAATAGGCCTTAACGACCTAAGCGCCCTGCAAGTCCACCTGCCCGAACACCGCCCCTCCTCCCGCCGCAGCTCCGGCTTCCCGACAACCCCAAACCTCCCAACCCCGGGCACGCCCAACCGCGAGGCATCGCCTTCGCTCAGCAGGCAGGAGAGCATGCTCAACTTCACCAGCCTCCCGCCCACCCCCAGCATCGAAGTCGACGCCGAGATGGCGCACAGCCAAACTTATACCGAAGCCCCCTCGCCCCACCGCACCATCAACGACCTCGTCAGCACTTCCACCGCCGGCGCAGGCCCAAGCGTGCAGCTTGTCGAGCGCATGAGCGCTGCTGTCAGGCGGCTGGAGAGCGAGAAGGCGGCTCACAAGGACGAGCTGGCGCGTTTGTCGAGTCAGCGCGACGAGGCTAGGGATGAGATTGTGGTTTTGATGCGCGAGGTTGAGGGCAAGAGGGCTGAGGAAGGGCAGTTGGCTGCTGTGCAGAAGGAGCTGAATGGGGTCAAAGCGCGGTACGAGGCTTGTTTGCAGATGGTTGGGGAGAAGGAGGAGGAGGTTGAGGAGCTGAGGCAGGATGTGCTAGAGTTGAAGAGGATTTATCGCGAGCTGGTCGAGAGCAAGGTTGGTGGGTAAGAGTAGTTGTGAGTGGGTGGGTGAATGTGAGGGTGTTGTTCTTCCTATGGGGTTTGCGCCTTCTCATTGTCTCATGTTTTGTTTGTTCTATTGTTGCTCTTAAAGAACTACAGCATTATCCACGACATGAAGACCTGCTGATGATACAGAATGAGTGTTGACACACTCCTCCACAAAGCTGGAGCTAAGAAATGGAACAAATGTGAAGACAGCATCTTCAATGTCCACTTCGGCTCACACATTTGCCCCTCGCACCCTTGTCGATCACAAACAGGACGTCACCGTAGCAAGTCTGCTGAACATTCCTTATAGCAAACATCCACGATTACCTATCGAGACTATCCGTGCCTACAATCCTAAAAACTACCTAAAAAGCACTTCTACACGCTTCCGCGCCACCGGATATCGTAGGGCTATATTACAGCCGCGTATGTCGACTTCCAAACCCGGCATAATTGCATCTCGATCCGCTTTCTTTCTACGCGATCTCATCGAGTGACTAATATCGATCTGTTCTACAAAGCCGCCGATACTAACACATGGGAAATACTGAGACTCTCGGGGTGTCATTTCCGTATCTCGAGAGTACCCCACCGGCATCGAACGCATCTCTAACGCACGAAAGTGGTCGATGTCACCACTTGTGGAAAGCTCAATCCGGTGAGATTACGAAGACTGACATTCCAATATCTCACTGGTTCGACGGTCAGCTCGGTCTAAGAGAGTTGCTGATACTGCCATATATGAGATCCGATATTGGTGAGCTGCCAATATGGCATGCGATGCATCCCACTGGCACAGGCGTATTTTCGATGTACGGAAGTCACTGACACCACCACATGTGAAGGCGCAGTCCGGTGAGAGACTGTCAATATCGATCTGGGATCTAGAGTGTATCTCACCGGCATGAACATTTCCTTGGTATACGAAAGTCGCTGATACTACCACGCGCAAAGGGTCGGTCCAGTGAGAGGATAGGGATTACTTCCGATATCTCAAGAGTGTCTCGCTGGTGCTGGATACTCCCTGATATCTACAAAATCTCTGGTAGCACTCTACGATATCAACGGTTCAAGGCTCGAGGACACCTGCTGACCAAAGTCGACAACTTCACTCGCAAAGCGCGACCGACTTGGCGTCCTACGGTCAGCAAAGTATAACTGTGAGCAACAACCTCCATACCACCCGTCATTGCCAGTAGCAAATGATTCCTGCAGGCCGTCGCCTGGCAACATACACACAAGCATGTTTGCACTTTCTCTCTCCTTCTCTGCTGAAACTCACATCGCACAATCCATCTCCATCCCCATACACACATCGTACCCGTGCAAGCAACACTCTTTCCGAGCTGACCCAACAACAAAGCAACCGCATACGCTCGTACCGTGGATGCCCTGCTTAGCTCAAGTGGTGACCTGGCAAAAACTTCCACCACCAAACTGTTTTCCTGGTTCGAAGTGCTTGGCCTCTTGACCGCGCATCCACGCTGTTTCCGCCAGAAGCTGCTCACATCGAAAAACCCTGTCAAACCCAAGATGGCGAAGCCCGTCGGGGTTGACCACGGTCAGGCGAACACTAGAGACGCGGACATTGGCGAAGCTGACGAAGAATTGCTTTCAATGGTTCCATCAGCATCCGACGAGGAGCGGCCTTTTGACTGCGCATCCAAGCTGTTTTCACACAAAGCTGCTCACAGCTTCCCATCCACAAGCCTTCATTATGGATAATACTTTTCTCCCTCTTCTCGGTGGTGACTTGGCCGCCTTCCATTCGCAGTCTCAGGTGGCACCACCACCACAGACCCAGACTCTCGCCTTGACTCCGCCAGACTCATCCGATGATTCGGAGAAATCGGACGATACCATCTCCACCCCGATCCTCTCACCCGCAGTGATCAAGATCAAGCGAAAGATCGACAGCGGCATCGCGGCCCTACAAGGCGCCACAAAGGACCTGGAGAGATTCGGGAAGCCAGGCACACTCGACCGACTGGGCTACCAAGAGCTCGAGGTCCTTTCGAGAGGTATGCGCCTACTGCTAGAACTGAGTCTGACGAACCCATGTACGTGGCTACACGAGAGAATGAAGCTCTGATCGAGAGCGGTGCCGACGACAAAGGGTACAACCAAGAACAGGCTGCCGAGCTAGCTGGAGAACACTATCATTTGCTCTAGAGATACCCAGACAACGAGGGAGAGCTCATTGCCGGAAGATGATGAGACTCTTGCAGGTGAAGAGGACGATAGCACCGAGTTCGGGGATGACCAGGCTGAGGTAGAGGGATCGGGAAGAGGAAGCTATTCAAAACATCAAGGTCAAAGACACTGTTGAAAGGGCTGGGAGGATCTACTGTTGACTCACCACGCGAACGATAGCGGATGGTGAATTTCATGGGATGGGCCGCAGCGCTTGCACCGCGAGCTGGACGCCGCGACGCACGCAGCTGGACGACGCTCAAGCTCTTCGGCAAGCTGACGTTCGCGCGCGGCCACCCGAACGTCCAGCGCGTGTACAACGACACCCGCGGAGACTACGGCGGCGCGTTGAAGTTGCTGGAAGCGCGAGGCCAGGACTTGCAGCTCGAGCATGGTCCTCGACGCCGATGGCAAGCCGACGGGTAGGGTCGTCGAGGTCAAGCAGGAGCATGGCGGTTCGTTCCTCATCAGGCCGATTCCGGAGTACCTGCGGATCTATGCTGCTGATGATGTGCGGTTCCTGCCTGCTATGTTTGAGTACTTTGTCGAACATCGGTTGTGGAACGACGAGTGGGCGGAGCGCGTGTGGCGGGAGTCAGGCAGGAGGCTGGGCGAGGGAGATGTTGGGTGGAAGGTGAACCACGCGCGGGATAAGATCAAGCAGGTGGATAGGACTGCTATGGTTTGATGGGGAGGCTGCGGGGATCTGTGGATATATTAGCATCGCGATAATGTGTGAGAGCGTTTCAATTGCAGTCTGGCCATGTTTCTTCACGATGGTAGTCTGTCGTATCGCATCAGCTCATGTAATGACCAAGATATACGACCACGTAATAGAATCCAACCGGTGAGGTACCATCAATGAATTCACTTTCTCACTGGCAACGAGTGACCCCTTTCGAGATATGGTTGTGGTACGCTCGTAATGAAAAGCCAAATCCAGTAAGAGAACAGTGATGAGACTTAATTATCCCGATCGAAATAGTATCGATGCATGTATGCCAGCAAGTAGCTTTTGAGGAGTTCGATTCCACTGACTACCTAAATCAGCCCGTGAGCGTTCTCGATGTATTCGAGGTATCTTGATCCAACTTAATTGGCCGCCACGGGCGATACGAGCAGGCCATTGACCTTTTCTGATCTGACTTCTAGACTAGCCAGTGCCGAGACGACTTGGAAGCCGTGGCGGGTTTAATGGACCGAGGGCAGCTCGATTATTGTTGCCCGATCAACATCCTTGGGCGTCTTAAACGCACAAGACCTGCTATACTGTAGGGCCGAGATCTCGTCTCTCTCTGATGGAGCAGCCTTGAGGAGGCTTGTCATCGACTTGCCTTGGCATGAGTGTCGTCCTGTTGCAAGCAATCAAACCCCAGCCAACAGTCGCATCTGATACTTCTGCAGGGTGGTATCTTCAGAGCCAGACACGAGGCTCCCAGATCCTCGCAATGGGTTGAAAAGCGTAAAATACCAGCCTCAATCAAGTTTCCACACCCTCCAATCCACCCAGCACCTCCTCCCCAACACCACCCTTGGCAACAATCGTCTTGACAGCTTCTAAAACAACACTCCTGCGCACCCCACCTCTGGGAGCCCTCCACACGCCTCTCCCCTCATCCTTCTCCCTGGCAGCGAGAACCTCGCTCGCGCTGGCGGTGGCAGCCGCGCCAGTAGCCGAATTGACATCACGCGGGACGCCCGCGGCCGTCAGACGCGACGGCGGGTCGATTGTGCGCATAGCGACGACTTTCAGGCCGCTGGAGTCTGCCGTGGCGGCGGATGTTTGTGCAGCGGAGATTGCGAGAACGGTTTCGGCTACGGCGAGCTCGTCGCGGGAAGGGTCGAAGAGGATGTTGGGGCCGACGGTGGTCACTAGGAGGGTAATTGGCGGTCTGGACTGGTGTTGGGTTGGTGATTTCTTTGATCGGCGCGGGTAGAGGTATGTGGAAGCTTCCCAGTCGTCGTTGAATAGCGGGTCTTCGTCGCCTTGCGAGAGCAGAGCTGGAAGACGCGTGCTGAGCAGAGCGAGATGTGTGGTCAAACTCAACAGAGGTAGCGGGTAAGAGAGAGGTGGCGAGAGGAGGAGGATCTGGAAGAGTTCTCTTGTCAGCAGTCCAGTCAAAATAAGCACCCTTTCACAGCACGACTTACATCCACATATAACCTCCAATGAAACCTCGCATTAATCCACAAGCGATCCTTCAGCCCACCGTCCGCACACAACGCCTCACTCAACATGGCACCAAGGAAAACAGGCAGCGCATCATCGTCCCTCAACCCGGGCACGTCGATCGCAACCTCCAACCACTCATTCCTGCCCTGGCCCTCGCCCGTCGCATTGATGTCCTCGCCCATGTCGACATCCTCGCCCTCGCCCTCGAGCTGCCGCGCCTGCCTGCTCTTCTCGACTTCTGCTTTGACGCCCACGACGGCCTCGGTGCCGTCGGAGAAACATACTCGCGCGCTGCCGTTTGCGGAGGGTAGGATGTCGGCTTCGGCGACGAGAGGGCGGAACTGTGTCGGCGAGCGGCCGTCGGGTCGGATGGGCGGCGAGGCGGACAGGGAAGTCTGGAGGTATGAGAGCTCGGCGGGCGAGAGGGGGATGTTGGTGTATGGCGCCATGGTTTGTTGGTGTTGCTAGGTTTTGCGCCGGCGTGTGCAGGATAGCGTAGACGAGGCTGGGTTGGCCAGTTACAATGAGTGAGTTGCGGTGGGCCTTCCTTATCTCGATGCGTCAATTGGTGGGTAGTCTGAGTGTGTGAATTGTCGCAGAATGTCCAGTCGGTCGCAGGTGAGGTTGCTTGATGATGTGCAGTTGTGCAGTTCCCAGCCAAAATTTCCCGCCAACTCGCAGTTTCATCATCATCGCGGCGGGATGATGATGAATCGCTTTTCTCTTGATACATCCCACCAACCAAAGTACGTGTAGCTACATACCTAAGACAAATGTATGCATACAGTACGAATGGAAGATGTGTGAGTATGTTAAAGCATGTCTTTTCATCACAACGCACTGTGACTGTTCATGGTCAAGACATATCGAGATCATAAGCACCACTATTTCGCCTTGACGCGAAGAGTGTCCACATGACATTACATGCATGCAGAGTCCTCGGATGTATCATCGATTCCATGAGTGACGGTGTAGCAGGAGTAACAGGTGTAAGAGCGATGTCCTCAATTCATAACGACAGGATGCAGCACGAGAAGACGCACGCCGACGAGTGAACAAGACATTAGCGAGCGTCAACACAACATACAGACAGAACGTGCATTGACGAAACGTGAGACACCGTCAGAAATCCAATAAAACAGGAAGCAAAGTTGGTAGTCAACTCGGTTGATAATGTATTTACGTGTGTTGATGATGATGACGCCGTCGATGCAAAAAGCTCCAAAGGCGGCATTGGTGTGAAGTATGACACACTCAGAAAATCAAAAGAAAAATAGCTATATCCCCTTCGCTTTTTATCACCCACTCGACTCGACAGTGGCGAGATCGGTCCCCTCTGTACAATGGATGTAAGAAAATATATCCCACTAGAAACCTCCTCTCCTTCTTTTCGGAGTATGATGATAAAACAAGTGAAAGGAAAAGAGAAAAGAAGAAATGTTGTACGCAAGGAGATGGTTAGAGCAAAACGCGACTCGGTCCCGCGGGTTTTCGTACGAGGAGCCGAATCGGGATGTCAAGTCAGGTGTAGTGCGATATAAAGTCGTATAGGGTGTAAAGATACGGCGCCGGGCTGTGTCGAAGGGAAGAAACCTGCTAATATGATGCGGAAAAGAGCGGTGTATATGCCTTTTTGATTTGTAACGCCGTGTCTGTGCAAGTTGTGGAAGCGAGTGGTACGAGTGGTATGAGTGAAGCTTTTCGTGGATGGACGCCTGAACGCCATCGCTCGAGTGTCTTGCTGGTAAAACTGGAAACGATCGGAGTGGGCCGACCGCAATAATATGGAAAATCGGTCGAGCTAACACGGAAATTGGGTATCTTAGGCAAGTCGAAAATGCCGGACGATGCTGAAATGTGAAGAAGGAAAATAAAGGTCGGCCGTGACGAGAGTGTGCGGTCGAGGATCTATGTGGTTGCTTTGTGCATTAAGCCACCTGTCACCTGTACGCTGCTTGGGTTGCGAAGATGCTGGCGGCAGCAGAAGCAGCCCACTCGCTCTCCTCGTATGGAGGAGTGGGCCACTGCGGGTTGACAGTGTTCTTCTGCTGCGAGACTTGAGGCGGGATGGCCACGGGCTTCGAAGGTGTGTAGTCGTGCGAGCCAAAGTTGACGTTGTTGTTGTCCTTGGACGGTGAAGGAGTGAGGTAAGCGGAGACCCCAGGGTCGGAAAGAACATGCTGGGGCTGTGGTCTCGCGAGAACACGAGATGATGTGCTTGCTACCACGCTGTCCATGCCAGTGACGGCATGATGAGCCGACATGAGTGCCTCGTCCAGAAGTTCGTCTTCCTCGTCTGGTGTCTCATAGGACGGGTTTGTGTATCGCACTGAACGACGGGTCCTGGTAGACACTGGGGCGTTGGCAGCGGGCGATCCCTTCTCCTCAACGCCGTAGGGCAGAGAGTGGTGTCTCTTCAGAAGAGCTGGGTTGCTGGCCATCCTCTTGGGTGTCTTGGCTTGGAGGTTGGCGGCGCCGGCAGTGGCGTCAAGACTGTATCGCACGTTCTGAAGCGCACGATCAAGCTCGGCGTAGTTGGGGTCCGTGGATGGGTTGGCAGCAGCGGGAGCAATCGACTGCGTCTCAGAAGGTTGCTTGTTGGCAGCCCATGGTGCGCAGCCAGCGTTCGCCTCGAGGTCGTCGTCCTGTGGTGTGACGGTACCCTGGTTTCGGCCGGAGAGCCTCCTCGCGCGCTTGCGAAGGTGTGAGAAAAAGCTGCTTGACTTCTGGCTGCCAGTGGGTGACTTGAGACTGTTGCCACCTTCGAGCATACGCTCCGCTTCCTGTCGGTGTACATCTGCGTAGTGGTTGCCGTGTGAGTTGAGAGACAATTGCCTTCCAACCTTCTTCCTCTCCTCGCCGTTGTCGGACATTTTGGTGCTGGCCTGAGCTGTGGTCGAGTCCGGAAGAGGCGATATTGGCTTAATGGATGGTAGAATGGGAATCGGCGCAGCGTTGCCAGGGGTGTTGTTTGACCAAGTCGATCTCTTTGTGTTGAGAGGCCTCATCTTGGACTCTGTAGGGATGACGTCTGTTGTGTTGGCATGAACAGGTGCAGGGCGTGCTTGAGCGGGCTGGTTGTGCTCAGGGACGGGAGGAGCGGTGTCCTTGGCACCAAGGGATTTCCTGAACCACAGAGAGGTCTTGGTGGCCAAGGCATGTCCGGACTCGGGCGAGTCTTGAGGAGTAACAAGAGTCGAAGGCTTGCGGCCGAGCAACCTTTGGGTACTGCTGCTCTTGGGTCTGATGAGCGGATCAACCGCATCTGCAAAGTACTCGTGCTCTAATGCCTGCCTGGAAGTAGGACGCGCCTTGGGGTCCCACAGGAGACACCAGGTCACAAAGTTCGCGAGACTGGCCGGCCATTGAGGTGCGGGAAGAACAGTGTCGAGCGAGTGGGGTGCCATCTTGGGGAAAGAGAAGCCGAGCTTTTGTGCGAGCTTGATTCCCTCCTTCCATTCACCACCACCGACCTTCTCGCCGTGTCGGTTGACCCAAGTGCCCGGGCTACCCATGATCTCGCAAACTCTCCAGACTTGGTCCACTTCGTTTCCACCAGGGAAGAGCGGCTTCAGCGTGGCGATTTCAACGGCCATAGCACCAACAGCCCAGATGTCCACTGGCGCGGAGTACTCCCCTGCTCTCAGCAAGACCTCGGGAGCTCTGTACCATCGAGTCGAGACGTATGTCGTGTAAGGGACTCTCGATTCAGTCTCCCTGGCAAGGCCAAAGTCTGCGATCTTGATGGAAAAGTTGGCAGGCGTGGATGGAGGGGTGACGAGCGAAGAGTATCTCTTAAAGCTGTGGCCAGTCTCGGTAGCAGATGACGAAACCAGGATGTTCTCTGGTTTGATGTCGCGATGGAAGAAGTGGTGGTCGTGAATGTGTTCCAGACCAGAGAGAATTTGACAAAGGATGCTCTTGACACTGGAGCTGTCGAAAGGCTTGTGGTCGCGAGACTTCATCAGTTGGTATAAGTTGCCGTCCATGTACTCCATGGAGATGTGAAGCTTCTTGCTCATTGGATCGAGGAAGATGTCGTACGCAGGCACGAGATGGGGGTGGTTAGGCAGGGACTTCAAGAAAATAACCTCACGCAGCTCCAAGCATTGTGAGAAGTGCTCAAAGGTCTTCTTCATCGTCTTGATGGCAACCTGCAGAATGGTTAGTGATTGCGGACGGCAGTCGATGACTTGAGCAAAACTTACCATGGTGCCGCGGCGAACATTCTGAGCGCCTGCGCTCCTCGTTCTACCTAGGGTGACGCTGCCGAAGCTGCCATCACCAATGTCCTTGATGACCTCGTACTTGTCCTCAAGACATAGTGATTGCTGCGAGTTGCTCGACCAGCCGCGAGCGGAAGTGTCGTATGTGACGGTCATGTTGGCACCGGGGCTTCGCTGTGTCGAAGCCGAAAGAGTCGTAGTACCAGATCTACCTCAACATGTGAATGAGGGAAAGCGAACGCGTCTGATCCAATGTCAGTCGGCAAGTTTCTGGCAGGCGAGGTCTCAAGCCACGACGTACGTAGTAGTGTTGGACTGGGCTGGATGGGTGTGAGGCCGATAGCGATCGCGGAACGGATCTGGTTGTCTTAGACACAAGGGAGGGGGTTGGAGTCGGAATTAGAATTAGTAGGCGTTGGTATAGGTGACAGTAAGGAGTAAGTAGTAGAGTAGCGATGCAAAGAGAGGGACAAAGCTGGGACTTCAGGGTCCTGCACAGGCGTCAAGTTGGATGTAAAAGAATGTGGTTGGTCCTGGAGAAGGGTAACGATGATGAGGTAGCGAGGTTCGAAGAGGGAAGAGGGCGGACTGCAGGTCAGGACCAAGACGGCGGACAGCGGCGTGAGCGGATGAGGTCCCGGTCGAGATAGCGTGGTCTAGCAGGAGATCAACAGGAACAGGGCCGCGGCCGGGGTGGCGCGGCCGACGGGCGCGGGCCTTGACTCGGAGGGGTCAGAAAGAGGCACAGAGGGTGGGGCCCAACGATGCCGATGAGACAGAAGGCGACTCCTGGAAATAGTGGCCTTGTGGGAGGGCTCGTTGGTCGAATGTGAAGGGGCGGCGGCGGCGGTCTTGTGGTGAGGTGATGCGCCGGGAGCAGACAAAGGTCCGGGAGGCTTGAACGAGGGTGCTGGCGGTGGCCTTTGCGGACGGGCTGCGGGTGTCTGTTCTTCTGTCGAGCACGTTGATGAGATTCCAGAAGGGCTGGCGGTAGTGGTAGTGCCGGCAGCAGGGCTTCTCAGGCTGAAATAACGGGGGCGTGTGTATAGACGAGACACACAGGGCGAGTATGGAGTTTATTAGAGTGCAAATGCTTTCGGAGCGAGGCAGGGCACTTGAGGCACTTGGGGGGGTGGCAGGCCAGGGGTGGTGCTAATGAAAGGTAATAATGAAGGTGAAGAGTCGGGCGGAGTCTGACATGGCTCGCGCGCTTCCAGAAAGACCGCACGGCTGTCTTCTGTGTGTCTTCGCTGTCTGTGTGTTGGCGCGTCGGTGTTAGATAGTGGGTTACTGTAGATTGTTGACCAGGCCACAGGCGAGCAGCAGACTGGACCGCAGACCGCAGACCTCACCTAGACGACGACAACGACGACGGGCGATGGCGCTGCCCCTGGAAAAAACGGTCTGACGGGGCTAGTTTGAGAGGGGATTCTATGTCATTGGCGAGGCAGACGAGATGAAGCAGGACTGCGAGGCACCAAGACGAGGTTGGGCCGCTGCGGGAGACGTGCGGCAGACACGCGCGTGGAGGATTAGTCGTGCAGTAGCGAGAGATATAGTTGTGCAGGACTACGGTTGGAATAGTGTGGGCGTGCAGTAGTTTGGTGGGAAGTAGTAGTGAGATGTAGTTATGCAGTGGGTTAGTTAGGTAGTGTTGGGGGAAGATGTAGACATGTCCTCACATGCAGCTTTTCTTCGGACTCCGATACCACAGGCATGCATTACGGTACCTCTCGATCACCACACATCATCAAGTTATGTACCTCCGTATACTTCCAGTACCACCATCCACCAACCCTCTCCCAGCCTAGTCCGTATTACAGTATTACTCCGACAACCTAAATTAAGCTCCCATGAGGCCCTGGAAGTTTGAGCTTCTTCCAATACATACTCATCCCAATCACCCGTCCCTTGATCGGGTCCATACATGATCAGATCACGCCCTGCAGCGCATTGTTGTCCGTCGCGTCGGTAAGGACAAGTCGATGAGGGCAAGATGCCACACAGAGCACTATACCGCCGTTGCCCTGCGACCCTCGCTGGCTACGTTCCGGTCTTCCCTCGTACCCAGTCCACTGCGCCGGTAGGAGTGCCGTGAAGACGATCGCAGTAGTGGTCACTAGTTGGTAGTAGTGGGCAGCAGTAGTATCATCACAACGCTCGTGCCGCCCCTTTCACGAGATTGCCCGGCGACAGATAGAAATGCTGTGCTTCCACTCTGCCCCTCTTCTAACATCATCGTCTTACGATGAGAGCATGGATGCGTGATGGCCACGACCTGACTGTGATTTGGACTGCCTGATCCTGACTGCCTGTCACCACATGTATGTACTGCCGGTGACGCGCATGAGCTCGAGCACGAGCACGAGCATGCACGAGCACTCGGGGTGGCATATAGCCGGGCAGGGCAGGATGATGACAGTTTCGTAGTAGCAGTCGAGTGGTATCAGAACGATAACCGCAATAATAGACCACTTGGAATATCGCCTGAGGGAGTGAGTGGTGACGGCAGCACGCCGGTGTGGGCGGACGATCGTGCCCCTGAATCTGCCTTGATTTGGCTGTCACACTTTCTTGTTTTCGTGCCTGAAAATCCCTGTCGACCGCGTGCGTCGTGATGCAGACGTGTGCTGACAGAAGTCTGCGCTGGCTTTGCCTTTGCCTTTCTCATCCTCCGGCTCTCCTCCTCTCTCGTTCCATCCAATATGTGGTGCTTACGCGCATCACATGACCTGCAGACATCCGATAACAATGGCAACGCGCTTCCAATCGGTCGGGCATAAGCGCATACCGCAAGAACCAGTAGCACGCAGTCAAGCAGTACCTACAGTAGCCTACCATTCAACACGTCCAACACATCACCAACGTATCCACACCGCCAAGATCAAGACACGATGCCGCAACTTCTGACCCAGCCTTCTCTTCCACGATTAACAACCGACCAACACGAAACTTCCCCTTCGTCCAGCCACTCACCAGAGTCACCAGTCACCACCCTTTCCCCAGCCCTCTCTGAAACCAACACATAGTTTTTCTCGCGGCGTCCCGGGGACTTGCATCCGCAAACCCAAAAATCCTCCCCTCTGCGTGGATTCGCGGGCTCTGGCAGAAGCGTGCCGTCGCGACCTTTCCCTTTTCCTGCACCGCAGATCGGATGTCCCTGACAAAGTCCCGGAGTCTTGACTTTCGACTACCACACGATCGTGGAGTCAAGACGGACGGGACGACTCGAGGCGGCGGAAAGGTGGAAGGTTGCCGTCTTGTTGTTCGCGCGGGACCGCCCTTTTGGTTCTTGTCACGTCTTCTGGTCGTCCCAATTAGGCATTGCACAGTGGTTTTTGTGTTGGGGTTATAGCAGGGTTGTGATATTATTATTGTCATTTGTGCTGCACTCCAGCCCGTTCGTAGAACTCGTTGCGCCGGATATCAGTCGGAAAAGGAGAGACGACGCCGACAACGGCTACAACTACGACGAAAGTCATGTCGTCACAGCATGCGCATCAGTTGATAAAATCAATAGTCCGCAAAGCCAACAGTCATACAGACTGTGAGACGAAGATAGCCAGACCGGGCCCAAGACAAGACGAGTATTGAGTTGACCGCTGCAGCAGCCATCACGTGTCTGTCTCTGTGCTGGAATCTGGTGGCGCGGCAGCCTTTCCGCCGCACTCTCTGTCTCTTGCATCTTTCAATCACGAGAATAAACCTCTCGGCAGCCAAAGACCGAAACGACAGCGAAAGAATCGCGCCATTGAAACGAACGATTGAGGCGGCGGCGTCTCATCATCCGCGGACGTCGTCGGGGTAGCGAGCCACGAGCGGTGCTGCTACACTTGGTGGACTGGTAATAGTATAACTGCCATCTAACGCCGCCCTCCCACGATTCACGCCCGTTGACGCCCGTCATCGCGACTCAGACGCCTTTTCTTCAACGTGTCTCCAGTCGCGTCGTCTGGCGCAGACAGCGACCACAGCGCCCTCCAGGCTCCCGCAGAGTCAGTCCTCCTACTGTATAGTACCCACTAGCCTTCCGCCAAGCCGTAGGCCTGTAGATTCAGATTCTCAGATATCGGAGTTTTGTGTCATGTTCCGGCGTGAAGCTTTGTTGTTTGGGTAGGTAGTTGTTGTCGTGTCAACTTTAGCCTTTTGGGAGATCTCTCACCTTCTCCACGCCTTTCGTGTCAGTGGATAAACGGATTAGTGACCCGGAGAAACAGGTGCGTTCGCTTGCCGGCTCGACTGGCACGATGATTGACTTTTGGGAAAAGGCTCGCTCCCAGAAGTGTGGGACGCGGCCGGGAGGGAACGATCGTTGCGTTCCAAGATGCTATGTACTCCCACTATCTGTTGTCCATCACCTCATCCTTCAGATCCTTGACAGTTGACATGTGTAGTTCGGGTACGCCGTTATGTACCAGTCGTACCAGCATCTCCTTGTCTCACAAAGTCGAGCCAGATCTGGCGCCCATCAGGTCGGTGAAGCGCTTCTTGCTGTAGTAGTGGACTGACAACACTCAACAACACCTCTCGCTTGCTTCCGTTTTGCCAACCGAGATCCTCAATCCCTCAATCTTTAGACCACCCGGTGCTTTCCGCTTGGAGCTTTTTCCTCTTCTTCGTCTCATCGATAATACCGCAAACAGTCAAGTGTGGAAGCATCGTCTTGTTGAAAGATGGAGAACCCACAAGTGCCTGCCATCCGGCAATCCGCAATCCACTTCTCCATCCCGGCTCTTCAGACCGCCTCCAACGCCTATACCAGCGGTGAGCCAGAATCGCTTCACCGTCTGTTTAATCATGGGATTCTGGTGGACATGCTATGCTTGAGGAAGACTCGGTGCAATGACTTTTCCGATTCCTGCAGAGGACGCCGTTATATTCTCGTGTCGTTTTCTCTTCTCTCCCTTATTCTTCTCTTCATCGCCCTCGTCTGTTTTGACAGCTAAAGAGACGACGATTCGCATCTGATCGCGTGTACTCGCCTGCTACATCGCACATCATGACATGACCACCCAAGGATGCGGCATCTCCACCAAGAGTCTCAACTTGTTCCCTCCAAACACCACACCACAACACAGGTAGGTATACATGTATACATACGATTGATCATCGATCAACCATCCCACCACCATCTACAGTACGAGAGTACTACCCACTCCATGCATACATACATACTCCCCCAATTCTGAAACAAGCCCTCCCTCACCTTTAACCGAACCCAAAAAAGCAAAACGCAAAAAAACCCACCCGAGTCAAGCAAGGCTGCCTAGAGGCTGCAACAGAGATCTACGCCGCGTGTGAAGAAGATACAACAGCACATACAGCAGATCAAACCGGGAAGGAAGCCTTACAGTAGCCTAAAGAACATACGAATCATCATCATTGATAGATGCCCGAACGACTCCACCCTCTTCACGCTCTCGTGTTTGGTTTTTTTAAGGTTGTTGCTATGTATCCTGTCCAAAAATTCTGCACACCCTTGCTCGCATAGCAACGCCCCGTTTCTCGGCAGAACTGACGAGCTGACTATTACCTATGCCCCTCGATAATCATCGACACTACTACATCGACACTCGCCATCGAGTCGATGTATACCTATCAGTTCTGGATAGGTAGATAAACGCATCGATTGATTGCTTGCTTTTCGTCATCGTATTCGTAGGCGTCATCATCATCAGCATCGTACTCGTAACTCCTCTTCGTCATCGTTTGTTTATGTGTTGCACAGGGACTCAAGGGACAGACGGGGGTGGTTACTTAGGGGAGGGGTTTCTTGTTTGACAGGTGCGTGTAACTCATGTCTCTTGTAGTTAGAAGCGAGTGTGGAATTGGAAATCTAGAAACAGAAAGCTTTCGTGAGTTTCTTCCTACCTACTCTTTCACCTCGCCTTAAGAGTGAAAACACGGGCTTGTCTTCTTTGGCCGTTGCTCTTTGCTGCGAGTGTTTTCACGGAAATTCTAGACTGGTGTCGACAAGCATTCAATTCATCATTTTGACATACGAACTGATGAAGTCGGCTTTACCTTTCCTCGCCTTGAAGGTCTGCTAGACGAACGAACTTGTAGAGGATATTCGTGTATGCTCTTGTGTTCGATCGTATCCTTGAAGGATTTGGAGAGGGATATTTGAACAGAATCTACACGTGTAAGAAACACACCATTGCTTACTTCGACCACCTCAAAAAAGCGAGACACAATGCCTGCAAGACCCGAATCACAATTAAGTCTAGGAATGAATTCGTTAATTGGATGGCTTCGTCTTGAATGTTGCCTTGATGTGCAAGACGACAGGCCTACCCAAACCCTAACCCTGCAACGTGAGATGTACGACTGATGGGAATGGGAAATGGAGATGAAAGTGTCAGCAATGCTCAAGGCAGAACATTTGAACTGAGATATACCATGAGGGAGATTCGTTGTAAGGTAACATATGTGACTGGACGCCCAAGTGTCGGCTACTTCAACACGATTGATTCGTCGCCGAATGTGATCAAAAGCTCGACATATGTACAGTGATAGCTGTGAGGAGGTAGCGATGGTGCCAAACAACTTGCAAGTCAAAGCCATCAAACCTCCGAGCATGCAAATAACTCGCACGTCCACTTCAACCCCCCCCTCACCAGCCTCCACCAACCTGCACAGCAAGCCCAGCAACCCTCTCAACATCGCTACTCTTCGCCTTGCCCACATCACTCTCGACAGCCCTGAAAGTGGTGAAAAGCAGCTTCCGCAGCTCCACCCCCGTCACATCCGACCAATGCTCAAACACAGCCTGAACACCCCTCCTATCGATACCGTCAACAACATGCTGGTCCGCAACACCATCATGCAAAGAATCCTTCGGGCTCATCTCCACATCCCCGTCCCCATCCAGCGACTCACTAGCCTCCAAATCTTCGGACTCGGCACTCCAGTACGCCTCGTCGACTTTCGCCAGCCATTCTTTCTGCGCCGGCAAGACTTCTTGTTCGGCGCTGCCGTTCTCGATGCCAGTGCCGCCCGTCTGCCTGAGCGTCAGGACGTCCCCAACTTTGATTTGGCCGCCTCCGTTCGTGCAGCCTCCAGGACAGGCCATTACTTCGACGTATGAGTAGTCGCCCTCACTTGCAGCGCCCGCGCTCGCGGCGCCGGGTTTCCTCGAAGCGCCCATGGGCCTTCGCGTGGCGCCGGGCATTCGGCTCTGTTTTGCGGGCTTGAGCCTTCGCACCAAGTTCTGGATGTTGCGGAAGCCGTAGTAGCGAGCGGCGCGGAAAAGCTCTTTGCCTTCGGCATCCGTTACAGTGTAGTCGGCGACGTCAGGGTTACGACCTCGGTGGAACTTGATCGTAGAGCCGGGATTCCGTGATTGCTGTGTCTTGAGGACGTGGTGGAGGTAGCCGCCGCTGGTTCCGATCGCGGCAGGGTCGACATCGTCGGGCTTGTGCTTTTGACCTCGTTGACGGCCGAAGAGGAAGCGGTTGATAGTGGCGTCGGGGAACGATGGGGCGAACTGCTTGCTCAGTCGCTGCTTGGGTAGGCAAGGGAAGCTGATGTCTCGACTTTCGGCGAGCATTAAAAGTTCCCGCGCCGTGATCACGCAGTCTACGTCCCTAACAGCATCGCTGTCCTGGCCATGCCACGTGTGAGAGGTGAGCTCCTGGCGCGAAGCTTCCAGCTTCTTGTCAAAGCAAGGCATGATAGCCAGATGCCAGACCTTCTCTGGCGGCACCCCAAACTTCTTTGCCAGGACCGACTTGACGAGGGTTCCAGACAGCGCCTGCGGCGACTTTAGCGTGCTGAGATGGGGCAGAATATGCGGATGCGTCTTTTCAGCGTAGCACACCCAGCCGGGACACGTCGAGTTGAGGACCGGCTTCTTCTGTCCATCGGTAGGGGAGTCCAGCACTTGTTGGACCTCGTCTGCGGATGCGACCAAGCAAGCCTCACGCAAAGCATTGGTGTCCAGTATCCAAGTAAACCCAGAGCCGTGCTTTCCACCCGCTCTCAAACCGTAAGGTCCGCTCAGCAGTTGCGCAATCATGAAACCGGCCTCGCGCTCAGAAACGTTGTACGTCGCCGCAAGACTGGCGCGGCTCTGAGGCGAGACGGTCGCCACGAATATCCTATCGTCCACCTCTTCGGAATGTCCATTCCCAGTGACATTGTCTTCATTGCTGCCCAGCCAAGGCGCTCTCAACTCGCGGTACTTGTCCAAAGTGTCCAGCACCTCGCTATGACTCTGCAGACTAACAAGGACCGCCTCAGCACTCGTCACGCATCCCGAACAAGCCAGACAGTCGGTCAACGAGATCTGCGCAGGTGGCGGGTTATCGCGAGCGACTTTCTCTTCAGTGGTGACTTCGTATTCGTTGGTGGGTTCCTCGGGTTGCTGTTTGGGTAGGGTTTCGACGGGTTTGATGCAAGCGACACCGGGCGAAATGAAATCGTTCAAGTCGTCGGCAGAGAGGATGGCGGACATGATTTGAGTCGGGCGGATTGGAAGGAGACGACACTTGGACTTGAACCTCTGCTGGGACACATGGAGGCAGTGTAGGTATAGAGAGGAGTGGAACTTATCGCTTATCGAAGCTGGTGGGGCAAATAATTCATCGCGTTTGGTCAGCAAGAAGAGGCATCATATCCTCGCCACGCCCGCGATATCGGCACATTATCTTTCGGGCCGAGCCGAACAAACTCGAGGATCGCGGCTTCCACTTTCCACTTTCACGTGCTGACATAGAAGTGAAAGAAGTTCCACCGCCCGCAAGTCGTCCGTCCACCCTACCTACTGTACCTATCCAACAACAACGCACCTCAAACCCAACCCTAACCTCAAACCCCTCCAACAACCCCTCCAACAACCCACCCACACACAACTACCTCACAAAAATCATGTCCCGCGAACAATACCAACCCCCCGCGACGGGCGCCGGCCAAACCGACTTCTCGGGCGCGAGCAGCGGCACCACGGGCGCCGTCAACACAGGCTTCCAGGCGAGCGGCAGCGGCTTCGAGGACACGTCGCGCCCGGTGCACTACCTGTGCGGCGACTGCGACAACAAGGTCACGCTGAAGAAGGGCGACCCCATCCGCTGCAAGGAGTGCGGCTACCGCGTGCTGTACAAGGAGAGGACCAACAGGTGAGATTTTTTTCTTTCTCCTTTGCGAGAGACGGAATGGAACGGGGGGAAAGTGGGAAGGACGGATGGATGTGCTTCTGTTGTTGATTGGAGCTGACAATTATGCGCGCGACAGGATGATCCAGTTTGAGGCACGATGAGCTGCTGCGAGAAGACGAGGAAAGCGGCGACTACCTACTATTTTGATTCTTCTTTCTGGAGGGGACTCAGAATCAGCCATCGAAGTGAACGAAGTGAATTAACCATCCCAGCGAAAGCTTGCGATCAGGCAGTCGGAGCTTAGAGGGATCTCCAAACCGACACCCTTGGCAATAGCGTGCGATCGGGAAGCATACAAGACGTGTGGATTTGGATGGGAAACAAGCAGGGCGCAGGAGGAGTTTGATGTTCTGAAAAAGCAACTTGATTTGAGACGTGGCGTTCAGGCTGGCTGTCCGCCTTTCATTTCATGTAATCCCGCGGCAAAATATGCGGTTACGAACGCAGTTTCATGTTCCATATCCCATCCGCACCACGCTCCTCCACAGCCGGAACACCGCATTGTCAGCAACGGCAAAAGTCAGAGATCCTCCGCCAGCGTAGCTTGCCATGTAACTAGAAGTATCGTCGGCTACGTATCCTATTTTTGCCAATGGAACGCACTCATTCGCCCTTGCCTGCATGAGCGACGTGAGAGACCGATATCGAAACTTCGAATGGCCATGAATGTTTGCTGCGACGACGCTATACCATGTAATGCTGCCGAAATGCCAAAGTATTCGTCGATCTTTCATGCATTGACCTTATGACCTCACGTGTTACGGAAGGCATCGAAGCGCTTGAACGTGTAACCGATGAACGGTAAGCTGAGGTTGGGGTCGTCAGCCTGGCCAGAGGCCTCGGTCGCGGCGCGCATCTGGGAGGAAGTGTCGACTTGTGGGATCTCGTCGATCGGGAAGTATTGCGTGTCGACAGCGCTAGAAAGCTTGGGCTCGAAGGGAGCGCGGATCTTGCGAAGTCCTTCCCAGTTGACTCCACTGAAGAATGGGTGTTCTTTCAACTCGGTGGCGCCGCGCATGTGTCCAAGACGGTTTTGTGGGTCACAGATCAGACTGTTGTATGTTAGCACTTGGAATCACGAAATGGCATGGAGTTGATGACTCACCCTCGAACAAAGTGCTCAGCCTCAGGAGTCAGTGGTTGGTCAGGAGGGAAGGTCAGGTATCTCGGCCAGTCGACGATCTTGCGGTAGGTGTCGTGAGGCTCCTCGGCACAGAATGGAGGCCAGCCGATCAGGCACTCAAACATGATGGTACCGACACTCCACCAGTCACATCCCTTATCGTAGCCCTTGCCACTGAAGATCTCGGGAGCAATGTAATCCGGTGTACCGACGGTAGAGTACGCGAGCTGCCTGCGAGACTTGCGCCACGTGTTGATTTGGTTGCGGTTTGACACAGTCAGCTGAATCTGGTCGAGGCTGACAGAGTTGCGGTTCTGGTTGATGGACTTTGAGCGGGTGTTGGACATCAGCTGCTGGTAGTAAGTTGCGGTGTGTTCCTTGGAAAAGCCAGTGGAGAGACCGAAATCAGTAAGCTTGATGTGGCCACCTCGGTCCAGGAGGATATTGTCGGGTTTGATGTCACTGCTTCAGTTAGATTTGTAGTGCAGTGGTAATTCAAAAGAAGTGCATACCGATGGATGAACCCAAGTTTGTGCACGGCTTCAATAGCCAAAACAATCTCAGCCATATAGAACCGCGTGATGTCTTCGCTAAAGATCTCGTACTTGATGAGCATTGTCATCAGGTCACCACCAGGCAAGAACTCCATGAGCATGTAGAGGAACGTCGAATCTTGGAAAGAGGTGTGCAGCTTGACGAGCCATGGGCTCTCTGCGTTGGCGAGAATGTCGCGCTCAGCACGGACGTGGGCCAATTGGTCTTTCTTGTGCTGCGGAATGCATTAGTCGGAGGATGATGCCGATTAAATTTCCAAATATCACATACCATCTCAGTCTTGACAAGCGACTTGAGAGCGTAAATCTTCTGATCGCGCTTCCTCTGCACAAGTTTGACTTCACCGAATGCACCCTTGCCAATGATCTTCAGCGTTGCGTAGTTCTGTGGCCTCTCAGTAGTTCGGAGGAAGCGAAGGAAGTTTGCTTCCTGCTTCTGGGCATTGTTCTTCTTCTGTTCTTTGCGAGCATCGGACAGCTCGTTGCTCAGCTGGATGCGATCCATCTCTTGAGCTCTGCGGAACGTCAACATGCAAAACAGCCAGGGCGGGGTGTGGGGGATCACGATCATGTGTGCCTACCTTTCATTGCGAGTCTTTGCGCGCTCAACATTCTCCTTGAAGAACTCTCCAGTCAACAGCTTCTGGTGTCTCACACGCTCGGTGATTGCGGCCGAGTATTTCTCCGGGTTCTTCGGCGGCACCTGGTCGTCGTAGATGCTGGGTTGCTGAGGCTGACCCGGTACTGGGGCATTCAGGTAGGATGAGTAAGGCTGGCTGCCGTTTCCTGCTGTGCGTGGGCGACCGTTTGCGGGCGATGCGTTTCGAGCGTACGGGCTGGCGGAACGAGGGGTGTTGCCGCCCAGGTTCATCTGCTGTGCAAATCCATTGGTGACCTCGTTGAAACCAGGGCCTGGCGAGCGGTATGCGTTGTTGGCAGCATTGTTGGGAGCGGGCGATGCGGTGCCCGGGGTCTGGACCTGGCCTTGACCCTGACCCTGCTGGAGCTGATTGCCGTAGGGGTTGAAGTTGTTGAAGTATCCCTGAGGGTTCAATCCAGGCTGTTGCGGTGTTTGTGTGCCCCAAACTTCCTGCTGGCCAGCGGCATTCGGGAAGGGCTGTGGGAAGGTAGATGGCGTGGTAGGGAATGCACGAGCTTGCTCGGCGGAGAAGGTCTGAGGGTTGTTCTGGAAGCCGAAGTTGAGTTGCAGGCGGTTGGCGTTGGGGTTGCGAGCATCCTGCTGCTGCTGCTGTTGTTGCTGCTGATTGTTGTACGCCATGATGGTGGGAATGCGGTCTCCTGTGCGATGTTGGGTTAGCCTTGAGGGTGATGATCTGAAAGGCACATGCGCCGTGATGTACCTAGGAGAATTGCCAGGTGATCGTCTAGAAGGGTATTTGACCCACCGAGATAGGTATCGGACAGCAATGCAGTTGGTGAGAGGAGTGGTGAATTGGGAGTCGAGTGATGTTTACAGTAGGTCAAACGTTAGCAAGGTGGTCGGCCTCAAGGGAGCCCGCGTTGGATGGTGCCTGGCCAAAGCTGAGGCACAGTGGGGGGGTTTCTGATTCTGAAGCACAAAGAACGGATGACGGCAAGGGTGATTTCGCGGATACAGTAAGAGGATAGGACAAATGGCGGAGCGTTGAGACACGGCAGCAGTGGACAAGACGAATGTCTTCTCCTGTTATAAGTTAGGGGAATACTTCCCACCGCCGCAGCGCTGTTTCACAGGCAAAAAGCGGCCGTCATCCCCACACCAAGAATGCAAGGGCTCGTTCCAGGGACCCAGACCTTTTGACTACACTACACCCCTGCTCGGTACTGTATCCAAGGAGCCCGCCTCCGAACCCCTTTTTTCTCACCACCACTCTGTGCTCTACCTAACAGTACCTTGCTGTACCTGCATAGGTACTTCACGCCCATCCAGCGCACGTGAGAGGGCACGAGCAGCCCTTTCATCGTACACACAAAGTCCACGACAGCTCGTGGTGGTGTCTACACGCCGCCACCATGCCTCCTCGCCAGTAGCCGCGTCTTACACGCATCAGATGCAGGAACACGACGTGGTACCTGTCCTTCTAGAAGGTGCTTAATGCAGCCTTGGTTGTACATGCACCACGTCGCGCAGCCTGCCTTATGCTCTACCCGAGGACCTCACCTTGTCAGAGGTTGCATTTGCATACTACTGAACCACGGTGCGAGCATTCTCGGAAGCATTCCCAAGCTTGGGACTTGACGTGGCATGCGCACAGTGCTACTTTGATAGCTACCCTA
>Ga0265797_10003050_pt1 | contig 27269 bp, 28 predicted proteins | sample P2T30metagenome_FD_192433 | JGI IMG/M metagenome (GOLD analysis project Ga0265797, IMG submission 192433) | Plant litter microbial communities from East Loma Ridge, Irvine, California - P2 T30 | ecosystem: Environmental > Terrestrial > Plant litter > Unclassified | place: USA: California... | reverse complement strand
TCGGCGTCGTCACCGCGCTGACGCCGTACATCGGGTACGCGGCCGCGGCGTCGATCGCGCACACGGCGTTGACCACCTCGACGCCGATCTCGACGCTCGTCGTGGCCGCGGGCCTGATGGACGAGGACCAGGTCATGCGCGTGCTCAGCCCGGCACGGCTGTCGGGCATCGAGCTGGCGACGGGTGCGATCCCGATCATCACCGAGGAGATGCTGGACGCCGAGGCGCGCAAGCGCTGACGCGGGGCGGGCGCGTGCAGGCACACGCGCACGCCGGCACAAGCGCGGGCACGCGCCCACGCACCCGCGACCCCGTCACGGCAGCGGCCGCTCGCCCACCCGCACCTGCTGCGCCATCGCCCGCAGGTGCTCCTCGTTCGGGGTCAGCTCGGCGTCCTCTTCCTCGGCGACCCGCGCGGCCTCGGCCCGGACGTGCTGGGCGGCCGCGATGTCCTGGTCCCGCCAGCGCGCGAGCGTGAAGTTCCGCGTGACGTCCCGCAGCGGCAGCCGGATCGACTCGTCCGCCTCGATGCCGGCGAGCAGCTGCCGCATCCGGATCACCTCGGAGTCGAGCTCCCCGCCGACCACGAGCACGAAGTTCGAGATGTACAGGTACACGAGCAGCAGGATCGCGCCACCGAGCCACCCGTAGGCGCGGTTCCCGCCACCGAGGGTCTCCACGTAGATGGCGAACCCCACCGTGGCGATGGCCCAGGTCACGATCGCGAACGCGGCACCGGCCGACACCCACCGCAGCTGCGGGGTCTTCACGTTCGGCGTCGCGTAGTAGAGCACCGCCACCATCACGACGAGGTCGGCTGCCAGCACGGGCCACTTCACCACGTTCCACACGTCGTCGATCCAGGGCGCCCACCCGAGCTGCCGGATCACGGCCTCGGAGATCGTCGGCGTCCCGAGCAGGATGACGATGGCGACGGCACCGCCGACCATGACGAGCAGCGTGACGAGGAGCATCATGCTGCGGAACTTCCATATCCGCCGGCCCTCCTCGACCTCGTAGGCGGTGTTCATCGCCCGCCCGAACGCCGTCGCGTAGCCGGACAGCGACCAGAGCGTCAGCACGACGCCGATCGTGAACCCGAGCCACGGGTTGTCCAGGGTCAGCAGCTGCCGGAGCGGCCCCTCGAGGTGCTCGGCGGTCTCCGGCCGGACGATGAACCCGAGGACCTCGACGATGTCGGTCAGGCTGTCGCCCTTGCGGTCGACGATCGACAGCGCCGACACGACCGCCAGCGCGGTCGGGAACACCGTCAGGAGCGCGAAGAACGTCAGCGACGCGGCCGCGTCGACGACGCGGTGCCGGATCACCGAGTGGTAGGTGCGCCGGACGACGGCGCGGACTCCCGTCCGCTGGAGGTCGCGCGATGCGCTGTCCGGCATGTGTCGTACGGTACCCGACACGTGACGGCCTGGAGGCGCGTGGCGGGCCCGCCCCGGGCCTCCCGTCCGCCCTTCGGTCGCGTCGCGAGCTCCTGCAAGACACCGGTGTTCACGCTCCGCACCGCGGAACGCGGGTGTTCGACGTGCGAGCACCGGTGTCTTGCGGACCCGCACTCGACCGCGGCCCGCGGTCAGTTGGCGTGGGGGTGCAGGGCGTCGTAGCGGCGGAACGAGGGGACCATCCGGAGCAGCAGCGCGACGAGGCCGATGATCAGCACGCCGCCGATGACCGGCGGGTACGCGATGCCGGCCGCGACGACCAGGCCGGCGTACAGGTCACCGAGCCGCGGGCCGCCCGTGACCACGACGATGAAGATGCCCTGCAGCCGACCGCGCATGCCGTCCGGCGACGCCGCCTGCAGGATCGTGTTCCGGAACACCGAGCTGACGTTGTCCGCACCGCCGGCCATGGCCAGGAACAGCGCCGCGAGCCCGAGCGCCGGCAGGATCTCGACGCCGAACGCCTCACCCGAGCGGCCGCCGAGCACGTGCGCCAGCGCGATGACCACACCGAACGCAGCGATCGCCCCGCCGTACGCCGTGATGGCCCAGCCGACGGCCTCACCCTGGCGTCGGACGTGCCCGAGCGGCCCGGAGAAGACGCTCGACAGCAGCGCACCGATCGCGTACGCGGCGGTGAGGGTGCCGACGGTGATCGAACCGCCACCGATGACCAGTGCGCCGATCGCGGGGAACAGCACGCGCGGCTGCCCGAACGTCATCGCGACGATGTCGAGCACGAACGTCATCGTGATGTTGCGCGACCGCCGCAGGAACTTCGCGCCCTCGATGAGCGACCCGAGCCCGGGGCGCAGCGCGTCGTGGTCGGCGGCCATCCGCGGCAGCGTGAAGACCCCGAGGAACGCGAACGTGAAGAGCACGACGTCGATGGTGTAGGTCGGGGCGAACCCGACGGTCGCGATGAGCACACCGGCGATCGCCGGACCCACGGTGACCTGGAACCCCGACGCGATCCCGCCCAGGGCGCTCGCCGCGGGCAGCAGGTCGGTGCCGACGAGCCGCGGGACGATGGCCGAGCGGGAGGCGTTGCTGACGGTGGCGGCCACGGCGTTCACCGTCGCGAGCACGTAGAGCAGTGTGACGCTGTGCAGGTCGAGCCAGGCGTGCGTGGCGATCAGGGCGACGGCGACCCACGCGATGATCGACGACACGAGCGCGACGAGGCGCCGGTCGAAAGCGTCCGCGAGCATGCCGCCGTACAGGCCGGCGACGATCATCGGCACGAGCGCGATGACACCGACCAGGGCCACGGCGAAGGTCGAGCGGGTGATCTCGTAGACCTCGAGCCCGACGGCGACGGTGGTCATCTGGGTGCCGATGCCGGCGATCGCCGTGCCGGCCCAGAGTCGGGCGAAGGCGGGGGAGCGGCGGAGCGGGGTGAGGTCGGCGAGCAGGCGGCGGCGAGGCGATGCGGGAGTCGATGGTGTCACGGTGGAACCATTCTGCGGGCTGGACGCTCGTTGCGCGTGCCCGGTGCGCGCTCTGGTTGACTGATCCGCATGACTGACCTGAACAGCAAGCCCGAGTTCGACGCCCCCGAGGGCCCCGCCCCCACCGAGCTCGTCATCACCGACATCGTCGAGGGGTCCGGCGAGGAAGCGTCCGCCGGCTCGACCGTCAAGGTCCACTACGCCGGCGTCGAGTACGAGACCGGCGAGGAGTTCGACAGCTCCTGGAACCGCGGCGAGCCCATCGACTTCCCGCTCGCGGCCCTGGTGCGCGGCTGGCAGGAGGGCATCCCCGGCATGAAGGTCGGCGGTCGCCGCAAGCTCGTCGTCCCGCCGGAGCTCGCCTACGGCCCCGCCGGTGGTGGCCACTTCCTGTCCGGCAAGACCCTCATCTTCGTGATCGACCTGCTCGGGGTCCGCTGATGCAGGTCGGCGCCCCGACGATCGAGCTGAACGACGGCCACCGGTTCCCGGAACTCGGCCTCGGCACCTACGGCCTGAACGGCGACGAGGGCGCTGCGGCGGTCGGCACCGCGATCACGAGCGGCTACCGGCTGCTCGACACGGCGCTGAACTACGGCAACGAGGACGCCGTCGGCCGCGCCGTCCGCGAGTCCGAGGTGGCACGCGAGGACCTCGTCGTCACCTCGAAGCTCCCGGGCCGGCACCACGGCTACGACGAGGCGCACCGCTCGATCGACGAGACCCTCGGCAACCTGGGGCTCGACCACGTCGACCTGTACCTGATCCACTGGCCGAACCCGTCGGTGGACCGGTTCGTCGACACCTGGAAGGCGTTCGTCGACCTGCGTGACAGCGGCAAGGTCCGCTCGATCGGCGTCTCGAACTTCACGCCCGAGCACCTGCGCCGGATCGTCGACGCCACCGGGGTCGCCCCGGCCGTCAACCAGGTGGAGCTGCACCCGTACTTCCCCCAGGCGGAACTGCGGAAGGTGCACCAGGAGCTCGGCATCGTGACCGAGAGCTGGAGCCCGCTCGCGAAGCGGTCGGAACTGCTCACCGAGCAGCCGATCGTCGACGCCGCCGCGGCGCACGGTGTGGCACCCGGCCAGGTCGTGCTGCGCTGGCACGTCCAGCTCGGTGCCGTGCCGGTGCCGAAGTCGGGTGACGCCGCCCGCCAGAAGGAGAACCTCGACGTCTTCGGCTTCGAGCTGTCCGACGACGAGGTGCAGGCGATCTCCGCGCTCGAGCGCGGTCGTCTGTGGGACGGCGACCCGGACACGCACGAAGAGATGTGACTCCGACGCGACCCTTCGGGGACAGCGGGGCTCCCGGTGGGCAGTACACTGGTTCCCCCTCTTCCCGAAGGGTTGCGTGTGTCCGAACCGACCGAGATCGACCGTGAACGCGGCTACGTCGACGGCCTCTTCCGTCGTCTCGACGAGCTGACCGCCGAGGCCGAACAGCGCCTCGCCGAGACCCGCCGACAGGCGGTCGGCGGGAACCACCAGAGCCGCAGCGAGCGCGACGCGTACGCGCGGCTCTACGAGGACACCGTCGCGACGCTCGAGCGGGTGGGGGACCGTCTGGTCTTCGGCCGGCTCGAGGTCGCCGAGCCCGACAGCCCCGACGACACCTTCCGGTACATCGGCCGAGTGGGGCTGCGCGACGCCGAGCACCGGCCGCTGCTGCTCGACTGGCGCGTCCCCGGTGCCAGCGCCTTCTACCAGGCCACCGCCGCGCACCCGATGGGCATGCGCTCCCGCCGGCACCTGTCGCTGCATGGCCGTCGCGTGGTCGGCGTCGAGGACGAGGTGTTCGACGCCTCGCTCTACGACGACGAGCGCACCCACCTGCAGGGCGAAGGGGCACTGCTCGCCGCGGTGACCGCCGAGCGCACCGGCCGGATGACCGACATCGTCGCGACGATCCAGGGCGAGCAGGACCGCATCATCCGCTCCCCGCTCGAGGGCGTGCTCATCGTGCAGGGCGGCCCCGGCACCGGCAAGACCGCCGTGGCGCTGCACCGGGCCGCCTACCTGCTCTACTCCTACCGCGAGCGGCTGCGGGGCTCCGGCGTGCTCATGGTCGGTCCGTCCCCGGCGTTCCTGACGTACATCGAGCAGGTGCTCCCGTCGCTCGGCGAGACCGGTGTCGTGATGGCGTCGCTCGGCTCGCTCTACCCGGGCGTGCACGCGACGACGCACGACACCCGCGACGTCGCCGCCGTGAAGGGTGCAGCGCAGACGGCGTCGCTCCTGCGCCGCGCGGTGCGCTCGCGCCAGGTCGTGCCGACCGAGTCGGTCACGCTCGACGTCGAGGGCGAGCGGCTCGTCGTGCCGCCGCAGCTCGTCGCCGACGCCATGAAGCGTGCGCAGGACCGCGGCAAGCCGCACAACGCCGCCCGCGTCACGTTCAACAAGATCGCCCTCGACGCGATGACCCGCCTGCTCGCCGAGCAGCTGCGCGAGCGCGGCACCACGGTGGACGAGGCCGACGAGAAGGTCCTGCGCGAGGACATCCGGAGCTCGTACGACGCCCGCGTGCTGCTCAACACCGCGTGGTTGCCGCTGCCGCCGGAGAAGTTCCTCGAGGACCTCTACGCCCGGCCGAACTGGCTCGCCTCGCTCACCCCCGACTGGACCCCCGAGCGCCGTGCCCTGCTGCAGCGTGCCCGAGGCGCAGCCTGGACCGTCGAGGACGTCCCCCTGCTCGACGAGGCAGCCGAACTGCTCGGCCCGTTCGACCCGACCGGTGGCGCAGCCAAGCGCGCGGCGAAGGCCAGCCGGAACCGCGACATCGAGAACGCCCGCCAGGCCATCGAGAACATGGGTGTCGAGGGCATCGTCAGCGCCGAGCAGGTCGCCGGCTCGTTCGCCGAGGGCGGCGACCCCCGCTCCACCGCCGAGCGCGCCGCCGACGACCGCGAGTGGACCTACGGGCACATCGTCGTCGACGAGGCGCAGGAGCTCTCGCCGATGCAGTGGCGCGTGCTCGCCCGCCGCAACCCGCTGCGCTCCTTCACGATCGTCGGCGACATGGCGCAGGGCTCCTCGCCGGGTGCCGCACGCACCTGGGACGACGTCATCGGGGCGCTCGCGCGTCGCCGACGCGGCCGTGCGCCGCAGGTGCCGCTCGACCACCGCATCGAGCAGCTCACGGTGAACTACCGCACCCCGCGCTCCATCGTCGAGGCCGCCGGGGCCTTCGCGGACAGCGCCGGCCTCACGGTCACCCGCAACGAGGCCGTTCGCGACGGTGACCCCGTCGAGCGCGTCCGCGTCGCCCGGGCCGACCTGCTCGACACCGTCGTGGCGGTCGCCGACGCCGAGCGTGCCCGAATCGGCTCCGGCACCATCGGCGTCATCGTCCCCGAGGCCCAGGTCGACACGGTCCGGCAGCGGCTCGCCCGCACCGAGGCGGACGTCCGGGGGCTCGCCTCGCCGAACGCCGGCTCGCTCACGGTGCTGACGGGTGCGGACGCCAAGGGTCTGGAGTTCGACGGCGTGCTGCTCGTCGACCCGGACGGCGTGGGTGCCGACGCCGCCCGTGCCGCCGCCGCGGTGTACGTCGCGATGACGCGTCCGACCCGTCGCCTGACGGTCATCGACGTCGACTGACGGTCGTGCGCGCGTCCCCGCGCGCTTCATGAGCAGGAACGGTCGGCTCCGTCGGTCCCACGCGACCTTTCCTGCGCACGATCGGTGGGTGGTGGCGTCCCCGCGGGGCGGACGGGAGGCCCGGTGCGGGCCCGCCACGGGCCTCCCGGCTCAGGTCGGGTCGCCTTCGGACCGCACCCGCGCGACCAGGTCGGCCCACGGACCGTCGAGGCGGCGACCCGGGATCGTCACGGTGGTGCGCTCGACGGTGATCGTCCAGCTGAAGTCGTCGGGGACGGGCGGTGCCGTCGGTGCCGGGGTGCGCCGCAGCGCGTCGACGACGTCGGACCACGCCGTGGGGTCGCTGCTCGTGTCGGTGTCGACCCGCCAGCGCCGTGTGGTGCCGGCGAAGCCCCCGGAGCGGCGGACCTCGATGCGCATGCCCTCGACGCTACGCCCGGGTGGCCTGCTCAGTCGAGCACGCCCACCTGCTGCCAGGCCTGACGGACCGCGGTCTGCTCGGCGGAACCGTCCCCGAACCGCCGCCCGGCCGCGTCGACGGTGACGGTCGCGAACCCCGCGAAGTCGATCGAGGCGGTCACCTCGGCCGACGTCAGGGCGTCCCACCAGACGGCGCCGGCACCCAGCCACGCGGGGCCGCCGATGGCCGTGGCCGTCAGGAAGAATGCGTGGTTTGGGATGCCGGAGTTCGTGTGGACCCCGCCGGCGTCGTCCGTGGTGACGACGAAACCGGCCATGGTCGCCGGCTGCGGGTCCTTCCCGAGCACCGGGTCGTCGTACGCGGTGCCTGGGGCCCGCATCGACCGGAGCGCGTCGCCCTGCACGGCGTCGGTGAACAGCCCCTCGCCGATGAGCCAGCTCGCCTGCTCCGCCGTCTGCCCCGCCGCGTACTGGGCGACCAGGGAACCGAAGACGTCGCTGATCGACTCGTTGAGGGCGCCCGACTGGCCCTGGTAGGTCAGGTCGGCGGTGTACTGCGTGACGCCGTGCGCGAGCTCGTGGCCGATGACGTCGAGCGCGACGGTGAAGCGGCGGAACACCTCGTCGTCGCCGTCGCCGAACACCATCCGGTTGCCGTCCCAGTAGGCGTTGTCGTAGTCCTGGCCGTAGTGCACGGTCGCGTCGAGGGGGAGTCCGGCGCCGTCGATCGACACCCGGTCGAACACCTCGAGCCAGAAGGCGTGCGTGGCGCCGAGGCCCGCGTACGCCTCGTCGACCGCGGCGTCACCGGAGTCGGCGTCGCCCTCGCGCCGGACGACGGTGCCGGGCAGCGTCGTGGTGCCGTCCGCGTCGGTGATCGTCCGCTGCGGGGAGCGGTCGACGGCGCCGCTGACGCTGCGCGGTGCGACCAGGTGCGCGTGCTTCGGCGCCTGCACGGCGTCGAGCGAGGCCAGTGCGGTGCGTGCCGCCGAGGCCGCCCGTGGGAACGCATCGGCGTCGGCGACGGCGCGGAGCAAGTAGGGCGGGACGACGGAGCGGATGCGGTCGGTCGCGGTCATGCGCACATGCAACCACCGGGCACCGACACGGCCCTGCGCGGGCCGTCTTGCGGCGTCGTCAGTCGCGCTTGCGGTGCTCGACGAGGGCCAGCGCGTACGACTCCCACCACTGGCCGGCCGCGGGGCCGCCGTTGCAGGTGCCGTCGCTGAGCCCGGGCGTCTTCACCCAGAGCAGGGCGTCGAGCCGGGTGCTGCCGCCGGTGACGTGCGGCTCCTGGCCGAGGCCGGCGCCCTCGGGGTTGCACCAGGTGCCCCGCCACCCCTGCCCGTTGCGGGAGACGTCGATGACGAAGTGCGGGTCGCCGCCGATCGCGTCGGCGAGCTCGTCGGCGTACGCGCGCTCCTGGTCGACCCGGTAGAAGTTCGACACGTTCGTGAAGAAGCCCTGCACCTCGTCGACGCCGGCCTGCCGCAGCCAGTCGGCCATGGTGGCGGTCGGCACACGGTTCTCGTTGCCGCCGTCCAGGTACACGGTGAGCCCGTGGCCGGTCAGGGCGTCGACGGCCTTCCGCAGCAGGGGCAGGCGTTCGTCGCGCAGCCGCTCGCAGTTCTGGACCTGGGCGATCGAGTCGGGTTCGACGAGCACGACCGCGTGCGAACCGGCCATCGCCCGGACGGCGGACCGGACCCACGGCAGGTAGGCGTCGTCCTCGGTGCCGCCCTTCGAGTAGCTGCCGCAGTCACGGTCCGGGATGTTGTAGAGGACGAACACGGGGGTGCCACCGCGTTGCTCGGCCGTGCTGACCACCGACCGGATCGTGGAGCGGGTCTCGGCCCGCGAGGTGTTCGTCAGCCACGTCGCGATCGGCTGGTCGGCGATCACCGCGATCTGCTCGGCGGTCTGGGTGTCACCGTCGGCACGGGCCTGGCGCTCGCGGAGGCCGGCCTGGTTCACGGCGGTCGGCTGGCGCGCGAGCCCGCCCGGGAACGCCTCGGCCGCGGACTTCCGCTCGGCGACGCTGCGGCCGCTCGGGGTACGGTCACCGTCCGGCTGGCCGCCGTTCCACGGGCCGACGACCACGAGGGTCGTGACGACCGCGGCGACGACGACGGCCGCAGCGGCGATCCACCCCCACTGCCGCAGGCCGCCGGTGCGGTTGCGGCGTGGGGTGCTGGGTGCCTCGTGCTCCGGCATGCTGCGGTGCTCCTGATCTGACCGTGCGGTGTCGGTGGTGCGGGCACCGATCGCGCCCGGACCCATGCTGACAGGTGCGGGGGAGTCCTGACCAGCGCCGATCCGCGATCGCCCAGGTGTCGCACCGACGGCTGACAGGAGCGCTCCAGCGACCGCGCAGGACCGTGCAGCACACTGTGCGGATGTTCCGTCGACTCCTCCTCCTCGCCCTGACCGCGGGCTACGCCTGGGTGATCTGGCGGATGACGCTGACCCCGCAGGTCTTCACCTCGGCCCAGAACTCCCTCGTGCTGCACGCGATCGCCTGGGTGCAGCAGCTGCCGCACGGTGCCTGGTTCACGTACGAGCGCACCGAGTTCCTCGCCAACATCGCGATGTTCGTGCCCGTGGGGATGCTCGCGGCGCTGTGGTTGCCCCGTCGCTGGTGGATCCTCGGCGCGCTCGTCGCGGTCGCACTGTCCACGGGCATCGAGTTCGCGCAGGCCACCTACCTGCCGTACCGCGTCGCGGACCCGCGCGACGTGCTGTCGAACGGCCTCGGCGGTCTGCTCGGCGCCACGCTGGTCGGACTCGTCCGCAGTCTGCTGCCGGAGCGTCGCCGCCGACGCCGTCTGCACCCCAGGACCGCCTAGGACTCTGGTAGTCTTGTGCGGTTGCCGTCGAACGGCCGCGGACAAAGAGCGCTCGCGCATCAGGCACGGGCACCGCGCAACGGACAGGAAGGGGATCACCATGGCACTTGACGCACAGGTCAAGCAGGAGATCATCGAAGAGTACGCGACCCACCCGGGCGACACCGGATCCCCCGAGGTCCAGGTCGCCGTTCTGACGCGTCGTATCAACGACCTGAACGAGCACCTCAAGGAGCACAAGCACGACCACCACTCGCGTCGTGGCCTGCTCCTCATGGTCGGTCAGCGTCGCCGTCTCCTCGGCTACCTCTCCGACGTCGACATCGCCCGCTACCGCACGCTCATCGAGCGCCTCGGCCTGCGTCGCTAGTCGACCGACACACGCTTGACCGAACGCCCCGGTCCTCCTCGTGAGGACCGGGGCGTTCTTCGTTCCGCGGGGCGTTCGACGCTCGGCGGGGCCCCGCTCCGGCCGCACTCCGTCCTCGGTCGGTCATGACACGTCGCCCGCGCTCGTCCAGCGGTCACGACTCGTCGGCCACCACGGTCCCACTCGACACTTCATGACCGATCGGCGGCCGGCGCGCGGGGAGTCGTGACCGATCGGCACGCTGTTCGATGGCGGGAATGGTTGCGAGGGCAACCCGGTTGGATGCTATGTTCATGCAAACGCATCGAAAGTCGGGAAGCATCATGACCACCATCGCCGTCGTCTCCGCCGGACTCTCCGAGCCCAGCTCCACCCGCCTGCTCGCCGACCGTCTGGGGGAGGCCGCCGTCGCGTCGCTCGTCGCCGAGGGCACCCCGGCACACGTCGTGCACGTCGAACTCCGGCCGCTCGCGCACGAGATCACCGACGCGATGCTCACCGGCTTCGCGGCCCCGGCGCTCTCCGCAGCGATGGCCGCCGTGGTCGAGGCCGACGCCGTCGTGTTCGTCACGCCGATCTTCACCGCGGGCGTCAGCGGACTGGCGAAGTCGTTCCTGGACGTGCTCGACAAGGACTCGATGGCCGACATGCCCGTCCTGCTCGGGGCCACCGGCGGGACCTCGCGGCACTCCCTCGCGATCGACCACGCCCTGCGGCCCGTCTTCGCGTACCTGCGCGCGGCGATCGTGCCCACCGGGGTCTTCGCCGCGACCGACGACTGGGGGACCGACGGTGACGCGGCTGCCCTGGACGGTCGTATCCGCCGGGCCGGAGCCGACCTGGCCTGGGCGATCCGGGCCTCCAGGCGGGCCCCGCAGGAAGCCGATGCGCTCCCCGCGACCCCGGACTTCGCGAGCCTGCTCGGCGGCCTCGGCCACTGACCCGCGTCCCGCCGCCGTCGACGGGAGCACGTGCTCTTAGACGGACCACAGGGTTCGTACGGTCGGTGCGCGGCGGGTGCGCGGCTGGCTCATCGGTGCACTCGGGAACCTCGTCGTGACGACGAGGAGCACCGATGGACACCAGAGGCAGCGGCAGGCGATCCGCACGGATCACGAGTGCGCTCGTCAGCGTGGGCGGGCTCGTGGTGGCGATGGTCACCGGTGCGGGGCTCTGGCTCGGGCACGAGCAGGCGAGCACGAGCACGAGCAGTGACACGAGCACGAGCAGCTCCAGCAGCAGCGAGTCCAGCAGCAGCGACTCGAGCAGCAGTACCGACACGAGCACCGACTCGTCGACCCAGCCGACCGACTCCGCCACGAGCGACTCCGGGACCAGCGACTCGGACACCGGGGTGTCGCAGGGCACCACCGGCGGGACCTCCGACACCACGACGACGGGGTCGTGACCGTGCGCGCCGCCACCGAGTGGGACCTCTGGACCACGACCGCCCGGGTCGTCCTCGACCACCGGGACCGTCGGCACCTCGCGGACGCGGAGTCCTGCGTCCGGCAGGTCACCTCCGCCGTCGACGCCGCGTGCAGCCGCTTCCGCGACGACTCCGAACTCACCGCACGCGCCGACGACCTCGTGCGTGGCACCGAGGTGTCGCCGCTCCTCGCCGCACTGGTGCAGCAGGCGCTCGACGCAGCCCGGCTCTCCGACGGTGACGTCGACCCCACCCTCGGGCGCCGGATGGTCTCCCTCGGGTACGACGCCGCCTTCGCCGACGCCCAGCCGGTCCCGTCGCCCGAGGCCCTGTCGCGTGCACGCGACGACCGTCCGGCGTGGCAGCGCATCCTGCTGTCGGGCACGTTCCTGCGCATCCCCGAGGGCGTCACCCTCGACCTCGGTGCCACGGCGAAGGCCGCTGCCGCCGACATGGCCGCGGCGAGCATCACCGCACGGCTCGGCATCGGGGCGCTGGTGTCCCTCGGCGGTGACGTCGCGACCGCCGGCCCGGATCCGTCCGGCGGCTGGCAGGTGCGGGTGGAGGACCTCGAGGGTGACCCGGTCGACCACGTCCGGATCGCCTCGGGGTGGTCCGTGGCGACCTCGAGCACGCAGAAGCGCCGCTGGGAGCAGGACGGCACCGCCCGGCACCACATCCTCGACCCCCGGTGGGGTCTGCCCGCCGAGCCGGTCTGGCGCACGGTGACCGTCGTCGCCCCGTCGTGCACCACCGCCAACACGATGACGACCGCCGCCGTGGTGCGCGGTCGCACCGCCGCCGAGTGGCTCCGGCAGAGCGGACGCGCCGCCCGGCTCGTCGCCGCCGACGGCACGGTCGTACGGCTCGGCGGCTGGCCCGACGACCAGGGCACCGACGGCCAGCGCGCCGACGACGACCGATCGGCGGTCGCCTGATGGACACCGCTCTCTGGGTGATCGGCCGGGGCTTCGGGGTCACCGCCGTCCTGCTCCTCACCCTCGCAGTGCTCCTCGGCATCGTCACCAGGAGCGGACGACCGCTGCCCGGGCTGCCCCGGTTCGCCGTGCAGCTCGTGCACCGGGACGTCGCCCTCGCCGCCACCGTGTTCGTCGCGGTGCACGTGGGTTCGCTGCTGCTCGACACCGAGGCCGAGCTGCGCCTCCTCGACACGGTCGTGCCGTTCGTCGGCGCCGACCGGTGGTTCTGGCTGGGGCTCGGCACCCTGGCCGTCGACCTGCTCGTCGTGCTCGTCGTCACCGCACTGCTCCGCCGTGTGATCGGGCCGCGGGCCTTCCGCGCCGTGCACTGGGCGGCCTACGCCATGTGGCCGATCGCCCTGGCCCACGCGGTCGGCACCGGGACCGACGGCACCTCCGCGTGGTTCCTCGTGCTCGCCGGCGTCTGCACCGCGGCCGTCGTCGGCGCCGTCGTCTGGCGCTGCACCGCCCGTGTCACCGAGTTCCGTTCCGCGAAGCTGGAGGTCGTCCGATGACCCTGACCCACCCCCGCACCGTCGTCCCACCCACCGGCACCCGACGGCTCCTGGCCGCACCCGGTCCGGCCCGCACCGACCACGAGGACACCTTCGGCCCGCTGCCGCAGCTCGGCCCGTGGCTGGTCGACGAACTCGGCCGCGCCGGCATCGACGGCCGCGGCGGAGCCGGGTTCCCGCTCGCCCGGAAGCTCGCCGCCGTGACCGCGAATGGTCGACGTCGGGGTCGGGGTGCGCCCCTCGTGGTCGCGAACGCCGCCGACGGCGAACCCGCCAGCCGCAAGGACGCCGTCCTGCTCGAGCGCGCACCGCACCTGGTACTCGACGGCATCGTCGTCGCGGCCGCCGCGATCGGTGCCTCCGAGGCGGTGCTCGCCACGAGCGACCGACTCGCCGGTCCGGTCCGCCGGGCCCTCGCGGAACGCGCCGACCGCGGCGGCGACCCCGTGCCGATCAGCCTGCGGGTCCTGCCCCACGCCTCCTTCGTCTCCGGGGAGGCCAGCGCCCTCGCCTCGGCCGTCGCCGGTGGCCGGGGTGTGCCCGAGGACCGCGTGGTGCGGCTCGCCGAACGGGGCCCGAGCGGGCGACCGACCCTGGTGTCGAACGTCGAGACCCTCGCCCAGGCAGCACTCGTCGTGCGCTTCGGGGCGGCGTGGGCCCGGGGCGTCGGCAGCCCGAGTGCCCCCGGCACCCGGCTCGTCACGGTGAGCGACGTGACGGACCCGACCACCGCGGTGGTGCTGGAGACCGCCGGGGGTGCGCCGCTCGGGGAACTGCTGCGGGCCTCCCGGCTGCCCGTGACCGATCCGGCGCACACACGCGCCGTACTGGTCGGCGGATGGGGCGGGACGTGGCTGCCGGCCGCGGCCCTCGACACGTCGTTCGACCCCGAGGGACTGGCTCGGTGGGGTGCCGCGCCCGGGGCCGGGGTGCTCGCCGTGCTCGACGACCGGACCTGCCCGATCGCGGTGACGGCACGGCTGGCGGCGGCGCTCGCCGGAGCGTCGGCCGGACGGTGCGGACCCTGCGTGAACGGACTGCCGCGGATCGCCGACGTCGTCGGGGACCTGGCCTCGGGGCGAGCAGCGGGGGACCTGGCGGGCGAGGTGCGTCGGGTGGCCGCGCTGGTGGACGGTCGTGGGGCGTGTCACCACCCGGACGGGGTGGCGCGGATGGTGCGGAGCGCGCTCGACGTGTTCCACGACGACGTGCAGGCGCACCTCGGTGGCCGGTGCCTGCTGCGGCGCGGGGGTGCGTGGTGAGCGGGGGCGCGGGCGCAGGCGCGGGTGTCGTCTCGCTGCACGTCGACTGGACGCGCTGCCGGGGCCGGGGGTTGTGCACGGAACTGTTCGCCGAGCGGCTCGAGCGCGACGAGTGGGGCTACCCGATCGCCCGGGCCGGCACCCCCGGCGCCCGGGCCGGAGGCGACCCCGGCGATCCCGGTGTCCGGGCCGGCAACCCGGGCGACCCAGGCACCCCCGGTGCCGGCACCCGCGACGTCCCGGTCCGTCCGCACGAGCGGGCCGCTGCGGCCGACGCCGTCGCGATGTGCCCCCTGCAGGCGCTCCGACTGGTGGAGCGGTGAGCAGCCGGCGACCGGCGCCCGGCCGGCCCAGCGCTCAGTACCAGTGCGGGTTGACGCTCATCTCGTGGCCCCACGCCCCGCAGGGTGATCCGTAGGCGCTCTTGATGTACGCGAGCCCCCAGTCGATCTGCGTGTTCGCGTTGGTGCGCCAGTCGGCTCCGGCGACCGCCATCTTCTCGGCCGGCAGCGACTGCGGGATGCCGTAGGCGCCGCTCGAGGCGTTCAGGGCGTTCGCCCGCCACCCGGACTCCTGCGTCCAGAGCGACACCAGGCACGAGAACTGGTCGGAGCCCCACCCGTACGACCCGAGCGCGCTCCGTGCGTAGGCCTGCGCGGCCGCGGGGTCCACGGCGACGCCCCCGGTGCTCGGGTAGGACGAGCCGGTGCCGCCGCTGGTCGCGCCGCCGCTGGAAGCGCTGCTGCCGGCGTTCGCCGCGGCCGCGTTCGCCGCCGCCTCGGCCGCAGCCGCCGCAGCCCGCTTGCGCTGCTGCTCCGCCTTCTGCGCGGCGACCCGCTGGCCGAGTTCGTACCCGGCCTCCTGCTTCGCGGTGCTGTCCTTGAGCGACGCGAGCTGCGCGTACAGCTCGTCGCTGTGCTGCTCCGTCGACTCGACGGCGGCGTCCGCTGCCTGTTCCGCCGACTTCGCCGCGGCCGAGCGCTCCTCGGCCGCCTGCGCGCGCGTCGCGCGTTCCGTCTCGGCCCGCTCGGCCTGCTCGTGCAGCGACGACGCCGTGCCGGCCGCGACGGACGCGTCGTCCATGACGCCGGCCCAGGTCTCCGACAGCTGGTCGAGGGCGCCGAGCTGGTAGAGCAGCTGGTCCGGGTTCTTCGCGGTCGCGATGCGGGTGGTCATCTGGTTCGTGCTGCCGTCGCGGTACAGGTTCGCGGCCAGTTGGCCGGCCCGCTGCTGGGCCCGGTCCGCCGTCTCGCTCGCGTGCTGCGCCTGGGCCTGGAGGCTCGTGGCGGCCTGGGTGGCCGACGCCAACTCCGACTCGGCCGCGTCCGCCTTCGACGAGGCCACCAGGGCGGCCTGCGACTTCGCGGCTGCTTCGTCCTGCGCCGACTGCAGCGCCGCCTGCACCTTCTGCACCTCGGCGCGCTTGGCGGTCTCGTTGCCCTTGGCGCGCTGGACGTCCTGCCAGGTGGGGTACTCGGTGGCGTTCGCGGGGGCAGCGGTCAGGGCCGGGGCGACGAGCGCGCCGACGACCACGGCGGCCGCGACGAGCACGCCCCGCGAGGGGGTGAGGCGCATGTCGGCAGGCTACCGATGTTCACCAGGAGTCCAGCGAGCCGCGCCGCCGACAGCCTGAGGACTGGTAAAGTCCATCGTGTCCGAGGACTCATTCCCCGGACGTCACACACAACACTGCGCAGGCCGGGCACGGAGCTGGTCATCGGTGGTGGCTCGCGGGCCGGAACGGTTTCCCGAGTGCTTCTACTGCTGGCCAGACATGCGTCCGGAACGATCGGCGCGCACGCACCATCGAGTGCCGTCGCCACGGCCTGCCGGAAACACATCAAGGAGGCGCCCTTTTGGAGGGTCCCGAGATCAAGTTCGCCGAAGCCGTCATCGACAACGGCAAGTACGGCAAGCGCACCGTCCGGTTCGAGACCGGTCGGCTCGCACAGCAGGCCCAGGGCGCGGTCGCCGCGTACCTGGACGAGGAAACGATGCTCCTCTCGGCCACCAGCGCCGGCAAGCACCCGCGTGAGGGCTTCGACTTCTTCCCGCTGACCGTCGACGTCGAGGAGCGTTCCTACGCCGCCGGCAAGATCCCCGGTTCGTTCTTCCGTCGCGAAGGCCGTCCGTCGACCGAGGCCATCCTCGTCTGCCGTCTCATCGACCGGCCGCTGCGTCCGTCGTTCGTCGACGGCCTCCGCAACGAGGTGCAGATCGTCATCACCGTCCTGAGCATCGCTCCGGACGAGTTCTACGACGCGCTGGCGATCAACGCCGCGTCCGCGTCGACGCAGATCTCCGGTCTGCCGTTCTCCGGCCCGATCGCCGGTGTGCGCCTCGCGCTCATCGGCGACCAGTGGGTCGCGTTCCCGAAGGCCTCGCAGCTCGCCGACGCCGTGTTCGACCTGACCGTCGCCGGTCGTGTCGTCACGGACGAGGCGGGCAACGAGGACGTCGCGATCATGATGGTCGAGGCGGAAGCCACCGAGCACGCGTGGGACCTCATCCAGGGCGGCGCCACGAAGCCCGACGAGGCCATCGTCGCCCAGGGCCTCGAGGCGGCGAAGCCGTTCCTCAAGTCCCTCGTCGACGCGCAGGCCAAGCTCGCCGCGCAGTCGGCCAAGGAGATCCAGGACTTCCCGGTCTTCCCGCCGTACGCGCCCGAGGTCTACTCGGCCGTCGAGGCCCTCGCGCTCTCCGAGCTCGGTGACGTCTACAAGATCGCCGCCAAGACCGAGCGTCAGGACGCCGACGACGCGCTCAAGTCGCGCGTCAAGGCTGCCATCGCCGAGCAGGTCACCGCGGGCTCGCTGCCCGAGGTCGCCAACTCGCAGGTCGGTGCCGCGTACAAGTCGGTCACGAAGAAGGTCGTCCGCGGCCGCATCCTGACCGAGCAGATCCGCATGGACGGCCGCGGCCTCGCCGACATCCGTCCGCTCGACGCCGAGGTCGCCGTGATCCCGCGCGTCCACGGTTCGGCGATCTTCCAGCGCGGCGAGACGCAGATCCTCGGCGTCACCACGCTGAACATGCTCAAGATGGAGCAGCAGATCGACTCGCTGTCGCCCGTCACGAAGAAGCGCTACCTGCACCACTACAACTTCCCGCCCTACTCGACCGGTGAGACCGGCCGCGTGGGTTCGCCGAAGCGTCGCGAGATCGGGCACGGCTTCCTCGCCGAGCGCGCCCTCGTGCCGGTGCTGCCGTCGCGTGACGAGTTCCCGTACGCCATCCGTCAGGTCTCCGAGGCGCTCAGCTCCAACGGCTCGACCTCGATGGGTTCCGTCTGCGCCTCGACCCTGTCGCTGCTCAACGCCGGTGTGCCCCTCAAGGCCCCGGTCGCCGGCATCGCGATGGGCCTCGTGTCCGACACCGTCGACGGCCAGACCCGCTACGCGGCCCTGACCGACATCCTCGGTGCGGAAGACGCCCTCGGCGACATGGACTTCAAGGTCGCCGGTACCTCGGAGTTCGTCACCGCGATCCAGCTCGACACCAAGCTCGACGGCATCCCGTCGACGGTGCTCGACGCGGCGCTCAAGCAGGCCAAGGAGGCCCGCTCGGCCATCCTCGGTGTGCTGAACGAGGCGATCGACGCCCCCGACGAGATGGCGGACACCGCTCCTCGCGTGATCTCGGTGCAGATCCCCGTCGACAAGATCGGCGAGCTGATCGGCCCGAAGGGCAAGACGATCAACGGGATCCAGGACACCACCGGTGCCGACATCTCGATCGAGGACAACGGCACCGTCTACATCGGCGCCGTCGACGGTCCGTCGGCCGAGGCCGCTCGTGCCCAGGTCAACGCGATCGCGAACCCGACCAACCCGGAGATCGGGGACCAGTTCCTCGGCACCGTCGTGAAGATCGCCACCTTCGGCGCCTTCGTGTCGCTGCTCCCGGGCCGTGACGGTCTGCTCCACGTCTCCGAGGTGCGCAAGCTCGCCGGTGGCAAGCGTGTGGAGAACGTCGAAGACGTGCTCGGCGTCGGCCAGAAGGTCCTGGTCGAGGTCACCAAGGTGGACGACCGCGGCAAGCTGTCGCTCGCGCCGGTCGTGGCCGACGAGACCGAGGGTGACTCCACCTCGGCCGAGACGGTCCGCGCCCACGCCGAGGACCCGGCCGAGGGCTGATCCTCTCCGCGTCCTGACGCACGAACGGCCGCCGTCCCTTCCGGGGCGGCGGCCGTTCGCCGTTGCGGGGCAGGTGCCACGCGTTGGCCGCGCGTGCTTTCGCGGTCAGCGACACCTCACGGGCACGGAGCCGCGTGAACTGTCGCTGTGCGCGAACGATCGCCGCGCCGTGCCACGTGCCGGTCAGGCCGCGGGGGTCTCCTGCGTGCCCATGAGCTGCGCGCGCCCGAGCAGGTGCCCGCGGAGCATGAAGCCCACGACCGCGGGGGTCGCGTCGGCGGGGACCTCGAGCACGGGGACGTCGAGGGCGCTCAGCGTGAAGAAGTAGCGGTGCACACCGTGGCCCGCGGGCGGAGCAGCCCCGAGGAACGTGTCCGTGCCGAACTCGTTGCGGCGGCGGAGTGCCTCGGCGGGCAGCAGGGCGTCGTCGGTGCCGGCACCTGCGGGGAGCGAGGTCGCCGAGCCCGGGATGTCCGTCAGGCTCCAGTGCCAGAAGCCGGAGCCGGTCGGGGCATCGGGGTCGTAGACGGTCAGGACGAAGCTCTTCGTGCCTTCGGGCGCGCTCGACCACTCGAGTGCGGGGGAGCGGTCCTCACCGCCGGCGTCGGAGCCGCGTGCCGAGGTGGGCAGCTCGCCTCCGTCGGTGAAGTCGGGGCTCGTCAGGGTGAAGGACGGGACGTCGGGCAGGTTCCAGTTGGGGTCGTTGGCCATGCCTCAAGCCAACACCCGCCGGCTCGGGCCGCGCTCGGTGCGCGCGCGGGGCTGTGGGAGTTCGCACGTGACGGCCTGGAGGCGCGGTGCGGGCCCGCCACGGGCCTCCCGTCCGGCCGCGGTCGCCTCGACCGCCCCACGAAAGCGACACATGTGCGTCGCGCGGGTGCGTCGGTGCCGCGAAGGCGACAGCATGCCGCGAACTGTTCGCGGTGATCTGTCGCTTTCGCGAAAGCGACAGCCGACGGCGACAGCGCTGGCGCGAGCCGGGCGTCAGCCCGCGAGCACCCGGTCGACCACGCGGTTGAGCGCGGCGGTGGCGGCGATCGCGTCACCGGCGTACGCGCCGGCCATCGCACCGTCGCGCGCGAGCATGAGCTCATCGGCACCGTCACCGGGCAGGGGATGACCGGCCTCCTGCAGCAGGGTCGCGAGTCGCTCGGTGTACCAGTCGCGGTGCACGGCGACGACCTGGCGGACCGGGTCGCGCGGGTCGTGGTACTCGGCGGCGGCGTGCAGGAACGCACAGCCGCGGAACGCCGGGTCGTTGACGTCGTCGGCCAGCGCGGCGACCCACGCACGGACAGCCCGCTCGGGGGAGCCGGCGTCGGTGATGAGCTGCTCCATCCGCTCCTGCACGCGCTCGTGCTGGGTGCGGATGTAGGCCAGGATCAGGTTGTCCTTCGACCCGTAGTGCTTGTAGAACGTCGCCTTCGTGACGCTCGCCTCGGAGATGAGGCGGTCGACGCCGACGCTGTGGATGCCCTCTTCGTAGAAGAGTCGGGTGGCGGTCTCGAGGACACGGACCTTCGCGCCGCCGGAGCGGGGAGTCGGGGGGACGCTCGACCCGTCCGGCGACGCGAGGTTCGTGCTCGGGCCGGGGAGACGCTGGACGGCCGGTTGGGGGGAATCGACCGTCACAGCGTGTACTCCTCGGACTCATCGGCTCCGCGACCGGAGTGGGGGGACTCGGTGGTCGCGCAGGACTGATGCCCCGAGCCGCCGGATCGGAACTTAGGGGGGCTTTCGATCCGGCGTGACCAACAGTAGCACAAGGAGGACAGACAGACGAGTCGGTCTGTCCACATTTTCTGTACCCCACTTCGAGTGGCATGCGACCGAGACCGGGAAACTGGGCGGGAGGCATCGACGGATCACTAGGCTCGTCTGCGATGAACCAGCCAGTGCCACTGCCGCTCGGGGCCCCGGACACGTCGTTCCTGACGTCCGGCGGGGCCTTCGTCCGTCGCACCGTGCTGCCCTCGGGCGTCCGTGTGCTGACCGAGGCGGTGCCGGGTGCCGCGTCGACGAGCATCGGGTTCTGGGTCGGCGTCGGTTCGCGTGACGAGCGCGACGGGCAGTTCGGGTCGACGCACTTCCTCGAACACCTGCTCTTCAAGGGCACCGAGACCCGATCGGCGCTCGACATCGCCATCGCGTTCGACTCGGTCGGCGGTGAGCACAACGCCGCGACCGCCAAGGAGTACACCTGCTACTACGCACGGGTCCGGGACACCGACGTCCCGATGGCCGTGAACGTCATCGGTGACATGGTCACCGGTTCGGTGCTCGAACCGGACGCATTCGCCGTCGAGCGCGGGGTCATCCTCGAAGAACTCGCGATGGCCGCCGACGACCCGGCCGACGTCGCGGGCGAGGCGTTCTTCGCCGCGGCCTTCGGCGGACACCCCCTCGGTCGTCCGATCGGCGGGACCCCGGACAGCATCCGTGCGGTCCAGCGCGACGAGGTGCTGGCCCACTACCGCGAGCACTACGCGCCGAACGGCATCGTCGTGACCGCCGCCGGTGCTGTCGACCACGACCGGTTCTGCGAGCTCGTCGCCGGCGTCTTCCACGACGCCCCAGACGCCGACCCGCTGCCGCGCCGCACGGCCGAGACGGTTGCCGACCCGGTCGAGCCGAAGCTGTCCGTGGTGCACCGCCCCACCGAACAGGTGAGCATGCTCCGCGGGTCGCAGGGCCTCGACCTACGCGACGACCGCCGTCCCTCGCTCAGCGTCCTGAACGCCGTGCTCGGTGGTGGCATGAGCTCGCGTCTGTTCCAGGAGGTCCGCGAGCGCCGCGGTCTGGCCTACGCGGTGTCGTCGTTCGCCCCCGCGTACCTGGACAACGGTGCCTTCGGTGTCTACGCCGGCTGCGCGCCGGACAACGTCGCGGGTGTCATCGACATCGTCGACGCGGAGTTCCGCCGGATGGTCGACCAGGGCATCACCGACGACGAGCTCCGTCGTGCCAAGGGGCAGATCGAGGGTGCGCTGACGCTCTCGCTCGAGGACTCCGACGCCCGCATGACCCGCCTCGGCCGCTCCGAACTCGGCACCGGCGAGTACACCGACCTGTCGACGGCGCTCGAGCGCGTCGACCGCGTCACCACCGACGGCGTGCTCGAACTCGCGCGCGACCTGCTCACCCGGCCGACGATCACCTCGGTGGTCGGCGCCGTGCAGCAGGACGAACTCGCCGCGGCGATCGGGATCGGCAGCTGAGCGCGGACATGTCGCACTACCTGTACCTCGTCCGGCACGGCGAACACCAGGACGCCGAACACGGCCTGCGGGACGGCAAGCTCTCCGAACGCGGCAAGCGTCAGGCGACCCTGATCGCCGATCGTCTCGGCGGCGTGCCCTTCGACGGCGTGTACCACTCGCCGCTCGAGGCACCGAGCGAGACCGCGGCGTTCCTGTCGCAGCGCCTGCCGTCGATCCAGCCCGAGCCCTCGACGCTGCTGTTCGACTGCATCCCCTCGGGCCCGACCCCGGACATGCCGCACGCCTACCAGGGCTGGTACGGCGGCATCACCGAAGAGGAGATCGTCGCCGGGCAGGCCCAGATGGGCGACGCCGTGTCGGAGTGGTTCACCCCGGCGCGCGAGGACCGGCACGACCTGCTGATCACCCACAACGCCGTGATCGGCTGGTTCGTGCGCGAGGCGTTCCAGGCCCCCGAGTGGCGCTGGATGGGCACGAACGTCGCCCACACCGCGCTCACGATCATCCGGATCCGTTCGGCGAAGCCCGCCGAGGTCGTCACGCTGAACGACCTGGCCCACCTGCCGGTGGAGCTGCGCACGGGTCTGCCCGTCGACCAGCCCGTCTAGCGGCTGCCCGTCCGGTCCGCGGTGGCGCGGCCGGGAGGCCCGTGGCGGCTCAGGCGATCGGCTTGCGGTACCAGGCGGTCGCGTTCGGGTTGTCGTTGAACGGCTCGACCCGCTGGTACCCGCGGCCGCGGTACATCGCACCGGCCGCCACGAGCGAGTCGTTCGTGTCGAGGACGATGCTCGTCGCACCGAGGTCGGCCGCGGCCCGCTCGAGCAGGTCCATCACGGCCGTCGCCACGCCCGTGCCGCGCCCGGCCGGTGCCACGAAGACGTGCTTGACCTCGAACCGGACGTCGACGGCACCGGTCGCGTCGACCCCGTCCGCGATCCGACGGAGGCCGCCGCAGCCGACCGCGACGTCGTCGTCGTACGCCACCGCGAACACCCCGTTCGGCGGCGTGAACTCGGCCGCGGGGGTGCGCTTCCGCGAGTACGTGCCCTGCGCGCTCGGGAACGTCGCCGCGCGCTCGTCCAGGTACGCGTCGAGCAGCGCGTCGACCTCGGGCAGATCGGCCGGCACGGTCCTGACCTCGACTGACATGCGTCGATCCTAGGATGGACCGCATGGTCACTCCCGTCGCCGTCGTCGGCGCCACCGGTCGTCTCGGGGGCCTCGTGGCGTCCGTCGTCGAGGAACTCCCGGAGTTCGAGCTCGTCGCCCGCCTGTCGTCGAAGGACGGCGCGCACGAGGCGCCGCCGTCGGTCTTCGGCGGCGCGGCCCTGGTGGTCGACGTGACGGTGCCGTCGCTCAGCCCGGCGATCGTGGAGAACGCGCTGTCGAGCGGCGCGAACGTGCTCGTCGGCACCTCCGGCTGGTCGCTCGACCGGCTCGCGAAGCTCCGCACCGGGCTGCGGGAACGCCCGGACCAGGGGGTGCTCGTGGTCCCGAACTTCTCGATCGGCTCCGTGCTCGGCACCCACCTGGCGACGATCGCGGCACCGTGGTTCCCCGCCGCCGAGATCGTCGAGACCCACCACGCCGGCAAGATCGACTCGCCCTCGGGCACCGCGGTGCGCACCGCCGAGCTGATGGCCGACGCCCGGCGCGAGGTCGGTCCCGTGGACGCCCCGCACGTCGACCAGCGCGCCCGCGGCCAGCAGGTCGCCAGCGTGCCCATCCACTCGCTCCGGCTCCCCGGGGTGAAGGCCGTGCAGGACGTCGTGCTGAGCGGCCCCGGTGAGACGCTGACGATCCGGCACGACACCAACGACGACGTCGCCTACGTCGCGGGCATCCGTGCGGCGCTGGCGAACGTGGTGTCGGCGCGGGGCCTCACCGTGGGCCTCGGCAGCGTCCTCGGCATCGGCTGACCGCCGTGGGTCGGATGGAGCGGGCCGGACGCACGATCCGCTCGCCGTTCTGGGGTGCAGCGCTGATGGCGGTGCTGCTCGCCCTGTACATCGTGCTCGTCGGGCAGCGCGCCGTCGCCTTCATCGCGACCGGGATCCCGATCGGCATCGGCATCGGCGTCGCGCTGTTCGTCGTCGCCGCGATCGGGGCGCTCCTGCTCGTGCTGGAGTTCCGCTTCGGCATCCGCATCACCCGGCTCGGCGCGCGGCTCGAGGCCGAGGGCGGCACCCCGGACGACGTCGTCCCGGTGCGGCCGTCGGGCCGGCCGATCCGCGACGCCGCCGACGAGCTGTTCCCGCGGTACCGCGACGCGGTCGAGCAGGACCCGGCCGACTGGCGTGCCTGGTACCGGCTCGGTGTGGTCTACGACGCCGCCGGTGACCGCAAGCGCGCACGGTCGGCGATGCGCACCGCCCTGGCGCGCGCCGCCGACCGCTGACCCCGGGGCCGGAGGCGGATCAGAAGACGGCGTCGATCGCGTCCGCCGCCTGCGTGTACCGGAACGTGTAGCCGGACTCGAGCAGCTTCGTGGGCACCATCCGCTGGCTCGACAGGAGCATGTCGTCGGCGGCGTCCCGCAGCGCCAGGCGCAGGGCGAACTCGGGGATCCGGAAGAGGTACGGGCGGTGCAGGACCTCGGCGACGTGCTTCGTGATGCGGTCGGCCACGACGGGCTCAGGGCCCGCCAGGTTCACCGGACCGGACACGTCCGGTGCCGCGGTCGCCAGGTGCACGATCGCGCCGACCTCGTCCTCGAGTGCGATCCAGGGCCAGTGCTGGCCACCGGTGCCGAGCCGGCTGCCGACGCCGAGCTTGGTCAGCGGGACGAGCGGCGCGAGCGCACCGCCGCCCTTGCCGATGACGATGCCGGTGCGGAGCGTGACGACCCGGACCCCGGCGGGAGCGGCGTTCGCGGCGGCTTCCCACGCGGTGCAGACGTCGGCGAGGAAGCCCGGGCCCGCGGCGGCGTCGTCCTGCAGCACGTCGGCCGGGCGGTCGCCGTACACGCCCGAGGCCGAGCCCGACAGGAACAGCGCCGGGGGAGTGGCGGCGTGCCGCATCGCCTCGACCAGGGTGTCGGTGGCGTCGATGCGCGAGCTGCGGATCTCCTTGCGGTACGCGTCCGTCCACGGCAGCTTGCCGATGTTCGCGCCGGCCAGGTTGATCACCACGTCGGCACCGTCGAGGATCGCCGGGTCGAGCGGACGCCGCCCCGGTGCCCAGCGGAACTCGGTCGCGGTGCGCGCTTCGCGGCGGACGAGCGTGGTGACGTGGTGCCCCGCCTCGCGCAGGGCGCGGACGAGGGGCGTCCCGATGAACCCGGACGAGCCGGCCACCAGGATCGAGAGCGGTTGTTCCGTCGTGTCGGGCATGCCCGCAACGCTACTCACACCGACGTAGGCTTCTGTGTGTGACCGACAGCGAGACCGTACAGCCCGACGCCTCCGTCCCGACGCCCTACGAAGACCTGCTCCGCCGGGTCCTGACGGAGGGCTCGCCGAAGGGTGACCGCACCGGCACCGGCACCCGGAGCCTGTTCGGCGCACAGCTCCGCTACGACCTGTCGAAGGGCTTCCCCCTCGTCAGCACCAAGCGCGTGCACTTCAAGTCGGTCGCGTACGAGCTCCTCTGGTTCCTCCGTGGCGAGGGCAACGCCACCTGGCTGCAGGAGCACGGTGTCCGGATCTGGAACGAGTGGGCGGACGCCGACGGCGACCTCGGCCCGGTGTACGGCGTGCAGTGGCGCTCGTGGCCGACCCCCTCGGGTGAGCACGTCGACCAGATCGCCCAGGTCATCGAGCAGATCAGGACGAACCCGGACAGCCGTCGGCTCATCGTCTCGGCGTGGAACGTCGCCGACGTGCCGGACATGGCGCTCGCCCCGTGCCACGCCTTCTTCCAGTTCTCCGTCAACGACGGCAAGCTCTCGTGCCAGCTCTACCAGCGGAGCGCCGACATGTTCCTCGGCGTCCCGTTCAACATCGCCTCGTACGCGCTGCTGACCCACATGATCGCGGCGCAGACCGGGCTCGAGGTCGGCGACTTCGTCTGGACCGGCGGCGACTGCCACATCTACGACAACCACGTCGAACAGGTCGAGGAGCAGCTGTCCCGCACGGCGTACCCGATGCCGACGCTCGAACTCGCACCGCGCGACTCGATCGACGACTACGAGTACGAGGACTTCACCGTCGTCGGCTACGAGCACCACCCGGCGATCAAGGCCGCGGTCGCCGTCTGATGATCGGCATGGTCTGGGCCCGCTCGACCACCGGCGTCATCGGTGCCGACGGCGGCATGCCCTGGCACGTGCCCGAGGACCTGGCGCACTTCAAGCAGGTCACCGGCGACGCGACCGTGCTGATGGGCCGGCGCACCTGGGAGTCCCTGCCCGAGCGCTTCCGGCCGCTGCCCGGTCGGCGCAACGTCGTGCTCACCCGGGACACGTCGTGGACGGCAGACGGCGCCGAGGTCGTGCACGACCTGCAGGCCGAACTCGAGCGTGCCGAGGGCGCCGACGAGACCGTGTGGGTCATCGGCGGCGGTCAGGTCTACGCCGCCGCACTCGACGCGGCCGACCACGTCTCCGAGACGCTGATCGACGTCGACGTGCCCGGCGACACCGTCGCACCCACGCTCGACGAGGCTGCCGGCTGGACGCTCGCCGACGAGGGCCCGTGGCAGGAATCCCGCACGGGCACCCGCTACCGGTTCCTGGAGTGGCAACGCCGCGCCTGAGCGCCCGCACGCGCCGGGCGTGACCGGCGGGACGGACGTGATCCGGGCCTCCCGGCCGCGCCGCAGGCGGTCCACCGTCCACGCGGACGGCGGTCCTCGCGCGCATCCCCGGTACGCTGGTGCCCGTGTCCCCGCGTGAGAATCCCTTCGGTCAGGTCCTCGTCGCCCTCGTGACCCCGTTCACGGCCGACGGCGAGGTCGACTGGCCCGGCGTCGAGCAGCACATCGACGACTGCATCACCGCCGGCGCCGACGGCATCGTCGTCACCGGCACGACCGGCGAGACGTCGACGCTGACCGACCCGGAGAAGCTCCGTCTGGTCGAGGTCGGCAAGTCCGTCGCCGCCGGCCGCGCGAAGATCATCACGGGCGGTGGCTCGAACGAGACCGCGCACGCGATCCACCTGTACAAGCAGAGCGAGAAGGCCGGCGCGGACGGCGTGATGATCGTCACGCCGTACTACAACAAGCCGACGCAGTCGGGTGTCCTCACCCACTTCCGGATGATCGCGGACGCCACCGACCTGCCGGTGATCCTGTACGACATCCCGGGCCGCACCGGCATCCCGATCACGTACGACACGATCCTGCGTGCGTCGAAGCACCCGAACATCCTCGCCGTGAAGGACGCCAAGGGCGACTTCGCCGAGGTCTCGCGGGTGCTGAACAACACCGACCTCATGTACTTCTCCGGCGACGACACGAACGTGCTCCCGCACCTGTCGATCGGCGCCACCGGCCTGATCGGCGTGACCGCGAACATCACGAGCGCGCCGTACCGCACCATCGTCGACGCCGTGAACCGGGGCGACCTGGCCACCGCGACGGCCGAGCACAAGCGACTCGAGCCGCTCGTCCGCGCCGTGATGACGCACGTTCCCG
>Ga0265797_10003049_pt1 | contig 27271 bp, 33 predicted proteins | sample P2T30metagenome_FD_192433 | JGI IMG/M metagenome (GOLD analysis project Ga0265797, IMG submission 192433) | Plant litter microbial communities from East Loma Ridge, Irvine, California - P2 T30 | ecosystem: Environmental > Terrestrial > Plant litter > Unclassified | place: USA: California... | reverse complement strand
GTCACCCACTCTAGTACTAGTCGCCCGGTTCAGTGCTTATGTATGGCAGAGCGGACGGGATGCCCAGTTTTCACTGACCTATGGTCGTATGTGCTTAAGCAAAAATTTATGGTTCTATTATTCATTAAATTTATTCAGTAGCACCTGGCGAGCTGTCAACCTCTCAAGCAGCTAGAATCCTGGTTTCTAGAACCAATTGATAGAAGGTGCCTCAATACATTCAACCCTAGATGACTAACCACGATTTGGAACTGAAGAGACACATGCTGTAGCGGCTTGTCAGGGCTTTGTCGACCTTCAAAAGTCGAATTGGCGGCACAGGCACCTGGAATTTATAGTAGTCTATTATCCAGTCGCGTAGAAGACAACTGCTTCCGCCTGGCGTTTTTACCCCGCCCGCCGCTATCAGCGCAAGAGAGGGACATCAGAATACCAAAATAGTGTCACGATACTGTTTCGGACCCAGAAATACGACACGTGTCTTTAGACTTCGTCTTGGGCCGCATCAGGAGATATCGAATGTTTGCAGGAGGCGCCGCCACTACCGCCCGGGCTTCTCTGCTCGATTCTCTATTGGTTTTCGTTGGCAGGCTGAAATCACAACCTGCACATCTCACCTCCTCATCACACCTTGAATGTAAAGGCCATCGTCTGTCTCTGAAGCCGGCGTCCAAGCATGCTCCGGAAAAAGCACTGAGGTTCAGGTTATAGTACGGAGTCTAGCTGATTTCTGCGAGTGTCAGTTTCTTGAGATTACTGCGATACTGTCTCCGGACAATGCTTCGGTGTAAGTACCGGCAAGCCGGGAAACTTTGTCCAGAAGCGCCTGACACTGCGGGACGGCATGCAGTGTTGGCACGCCACACAAGAGCTGACCTACTGCATGCTCACGCATGCGACGAAGGCTTGTGGCGTCGTCGGCGTTGAAAGCACCACCACTTCGAACCTGCAGATGAACCGCTGCAGGCGAGAATAGAAAGCTGGCCGATTCCTAGGTCTTCATCACGGTGCAGGCTCGCTTGTTGGCAAGCAGCCATCATAAAACATCAAGTGTCGCTCGCTACACGCTGTCAGCCTGTCGTTTCCACTTGGACATCTAACATAGGTCCGATAATGCAATCTGCAACAGGAACTCGAATCCTCAGTCTTGGTATGTCGTAACATGATGGCCTATCTCTCTTGTCACTAATATGTAATTAGATGGAGGTGGCGCGCACAGCTTGTCTCAGCTGTACATGCTCAAGCACATCATGGCTGCGATAGAAGGAAATCCCGAGCCTTGCAACGTCTTTGACCTGATCTGCGGTTCATCCACTGGCGGGTACGTCCGTGATGTATATCTCTTTCAGCAAACGCGTACAGAGACTGAACGACGTCTAGGTTGATCGCCATTATGCTCGGGCGCTTGCAAATGACCATCGACGAGTGCATCGAGACATCTTTGCGTTTATACTATATGCGCTTCGAACGAGCATCTCGCTTGTCTATCGACATTCTGGGAAAGCTAAGGCCATCGCTACCACACAAGAACGCTAGCGCATTCGAGAACGCCTTTCTTGAAGTTCTTCACGCTGAAGGCCTTGCCCGAGATACACCGTTCACCTTCGATGGTGTGTCCACGTAAGTTCACCTTCCACAGGAATTCTTTTCGTAGCTGAGCACTTATCAGGGTTGTATGCTGTACGAACATATCGGGAACGACTGTCTTACTATCAAGCAATCCAAACCTCAACGGAGTGATCGGCGACAGCGCGACAGTGCTAGAAGCGGCGAGGGCTACAATTGCCAGTCCAACATACTTCGACTCCGTCAAGATTGGCAAGAGAGAATTCTTTGATGGGGCACTTGGGGCAAACAACCCCGTGCAGCATGCTTGGTCCGTTGCAAAGTCAAGCTGGCCTGACAGACCGGTGGGATGTCTGCTGTCTTTGGGTTCGGATCATCAGCCATTGGCGCACGACACTCCATCTCTTGGCAAAGTCGAGATTATACGAAGCATCGCAGCCATTGCTACAGAGACTGAACGCACTGCTCAGAATTTCGTGCGAGCTAACGCAGCCGAGTTACGTGGCGGTAAGTATTTCAGGTTTTGTCCGATGACATTTCGACAAGACGTCAGCCTTGATGATTCGGTTACCGCGCAATCAACTGTCGCCGACGCTGTGGATCGCTACCTGTCGACTCGACAACAGTCCGAAATGATCGCGAGCCTTGCACGCAGGCTCTCCCAGCTTATGCCGACAGGCGGGCACAACCCTGCCATAGTGCAGTCACCCACGTCCGATGCTGCAAGGCGGCTGGTTCTTTCATTACAGCGAGACGATGTTCAAGAGACCGATGACGAAGCTCCTCGACGTGTGGAATCGTCATCGGATGCAGCCACCGCCCATGTAGGGCTACCCACGGCTATTGATATTGAAGAGGAAGGCCTTTCTATCGAGCACCCTGTCATGGACCAAGTGACTGTATCCAAGGCTGATGCCAAATCAGAGATGTTCGAGACAGAGCGGACATCTCGTGCTTCCAAGGTCAGAAAGAAGATTATCATTGCCAACGCCATAGCGCGCACTATGTTGCATGATTCCAAGCTGCGGCCTCTTCTTGAAACTGCTGCAACTGGAGTTGGAAAGGTGCGAATGGAAAGGAATTTAAGCATCCTACTCAGCTACCTTGGTCAGGGGCTGAGTGCTCTGGATTGGCACGAAAAATGCAACCTTCTAGGAACTGTGGTAATTAGATGCTGATGGCAGTTGGATAGACCTACATTACTGACTCTCTTGTACAGATTGGCCAAATATCTCATGCTATCGCCAAACTTGTGCTTATTGACCTGCCCGATCGACCGGAAAATGATTACCAGCAGCCACCATCTTACGATGATGTGATCTCCGCAAGTGAAGAGATTGAGGATCTAAGTCCAACATTTCCAGCAACATTGCACTACGACAGCGTCACTAGTAGTAAGCTCGCCACGCTTCTTGAAGTGCATGGGCTCACCTTGTGCTTGACGACATCTGAGGCATATCACCAATTCCAGGAAAACCTGTGGAAATTTACGTACCCCAGCATGGGCACATACATACGCTCAGTTCTCGCGCCCCAGATACCAGACCTCACCTCTCGCGGGCTTGAGCCAATTTGCTCGATCGTCGTGAACGTTACATGGCAAGTCGCAGAATTCATTCTCGACCAATGCAAGAGTTTCGACAACTTGAACGACATTCTAACCCTTACCGGAAGTTCTAACCGATGTCAAGCTCTGTCGTGCCAGGATTACATGTCACAGACATGGCCGAATACCGGTCGCAACATTCTGGACTTGATCAAGCTGGCGCTGGAACATGGTAGCAGCTGTAAGTCCCCAATGTCGCGACGACCATAAGTCGAGTAGTACTTGCTTGCAGTCTCACAAACGATTACGCTACGTTCGATCCACGCTGACTTTGTAGGCTCTGAACTCTCTGCGACACATTCGGTTCAATTGAGGATCCTCCAACCCGTCAAACCGCTGAATTCTACTGATGAAACAGAATTTGAGCAAGCGAAGCAGAAGATGCCGCAAGACCCCGTCTCGAGCCAGAGTGTCATTCCTCTTTCCGAGTCTGTTCGTGTTCAGAAGGCACAATCGCACATCGAAACAGCACCGTTGTGTCCAATCTCGACGCACAAGCCTCTGGAGCTTTGCATCTGCGGTAGTGTTGTGGAAATTTACGAAACCTTGGAGCAATTCGCATGGCTTTCGGCAACTCTACGCTTCCCGAGTGACCATCTATCTTCTTCTCGAATCAGCCTCAACGCCACAATGTCCACCAAAGCCGAGCCAACCACGGATCATGACATCGCTCTCGAAATGGCACTGGAGCCACTTTTCCCAGAGCCGTCGGAACGCCAAGGTACTTGCTGGATACCACTATTCGATCGCTCGGTCTTAGCATGGGGATTTGAGGTCGCTGAGCGAGGCAATGCCCTTGGGCTCGAGATGAGCTTCGTCCTCATGCTGCAGGCTTGCGGTACTGCCTACCCCATAGAATTCAAAGACGCTGCGATCATTAGTCGTGACTGGATCACGATATATCCGTGCGGAGAAGTGCAAGGCATCAAAAATGGTCTAGAGTGGCATGCGGTCAGTGGAAATCTCGAGGATTTCTTCATGGAGACCAGAACTCTCCCAGTGTATCCGCTTGCGAAGAAGGTCACCTCCGTGGCCGAAACGCTTTCCGGGAGAATGTTTGTCGGCTGGGTCCGTCAGGCTAAAGTCATGCTGGCGACCAGCGCATCTGGAGATCAGGGAAGTGGCCTTACTAACGATGAATCACGTGGGCTTTATTTTGGAGAGACCTTTCAGTTCAATGCTGCTATAAGACCTCCTATGGCAAACCTTGGCGTTACAGGGCAAATACATTGCCCCAGGCTACAGCAGGACAGATTCGAGGAGCGAAACATAAATCTCATCCAAGCTGTCACGCGGTCAACAACAGAAACAATGCTGTACTACGATGTCGGAGCAGAAACCGGCTGGCTTGTGCCAGAATTCAGTTTCGTCATGCACCTAGCATTCGCCCGACTACTCCGTGGTGGTACCAAGCGGACAGTCTTGGAACGCATCCGCTACGCCGCAGTCTCGGCCGATGGGGGCAACGCAGCATTGGACGCCTTTACTCTGTCCTCGGAAATAATCATTGGCAAACATATTCATGGAAGAGAACTCAAGGACTTCACCTTTGGCCAGATGATCAAAGATTTGCTAGACTTCCTTGATGGAAGGAAAAGAATCATGGACCTGCGCTTGAAGAGCAGAGCTCTCAAATCGAACAAGGGCTTGCGCGGATGGGATTTTGAAGACCTTCGCGACACTCCAAACAGCTTCTGTTCTCGTGTCTTGAAAGCCCCAAATTTTGGCCGTCCCGATTGGTGGGATCTCGCAAATCAGCCGAATCTACTCGTTGTTTTTGCCAACAACGTCGGCCAAGTCATTGTTCCAGACAATCTGGCCTGTAGCTCATGGCAAAGAGTACCTGCCGGGAGTAGCTTGCTCGCATGTACCGTACGCACTGTCTGCGACAAGGCTGAGCCGTGGAAATCCCAACGACCCAAAATCATGCTGTCCGCAAATTTGGCCTGGCATCAGCCAAGCGATTCGAACCCCTTCGAAGACTGCCATGATGGTCACGGACCAGGTCACCGATGCAACCCTGTGCAGCTCGTTAGGAAATGCGGTATACTTCACGGCGGCGTACATGGCCTGAACAATCCGAAAAACCCGAACGATATGATCGATGGTGCTGCGATCTTCGGGGAACGTGTAAATGCTGAAAAGGCGCTTGGTATTCCTTTGAATCCATGCAGACCAGTGGTGATAGCAACGTTACGCGCTGGTAAACTCCAGGAAAAGACTCTCATGGCGCAGAGCTATTGGATCGTCTGCAAAGAGGTGGTGGGAACACACCCATGGAGCTTGTGCTTCAGTCTTGGAATGCTGGCTGTGCCTCTGGGTTGGATATTTCTTACGCTTTTCACGGATCTGTTGATCTGAGCACCACGGATGTGAACACTAGCCGCGGATCACTGGACTGCTATAGGTTTGAGCTTGGGAACATCATCACGCTTGTCAAGATGAGCGTCGGTAATGTGACCTTTTAGCCGGAGGTCGACCTGAGATATCAAGATCGGTAGTGTAGCAACGAAAGGTCGATTTCCGTCAGCACTGACCCGTCGTGACTCGTGAGATACTCCTCCCGACGTGGAAGTCGAGAAGGGTGCCAACAAAGGAAGAGAGGATGAGAATTGCTAGGATGATTGCTAAGCTCCTTGTCCACTTGTGGTTGCACTTGTGGCGTGGGGTGGCCGCGGGTTTCATGAAGTCGTCCATCATCACCTTGTCGCTGATTGGGAAGCTCATGACGTTGGAAAAGTGTGTGGGATATTCATTCGACCCAGACAGAGCGACCCGCGGTATTTATCCCATTGACAAGAGCACAGAGCGCATCCAAACCCGTCTGTATCGCCACAGCATCAAACTTGGCATGAGGTTTCTGATGGGAGTCGAGCCAGCTCACGTTCTGTAAACCGGCAGGTATCGGTCTTGACTCTCGAGTCGGCTGCGAAGCGACGCACGCTGTTCGGCTACCTCTACGAAGCGACGCATGCTATTCACCTATGTGCTGAAGAGGTAGCTGGAGACTGGAGTAGCTGTTCGGACTCTTCGAGTAAGTAGATACTCCACAAATGTGTGGTTGTGCATGCGTACCTTGCTTCGTTTCAGCCGAGCCAGCCGAGCGGCAAGAGTCTCGACTCTTTGGACTCCAGGTGACACGCTGTTTCATCTCGGTTGCCACTCGGCTGCCCAGATCGCTTGGAAGAGACAAGCTATAAAGGCGCTATAATCGTTGAGATAAGCTATCTCTAAGCAATGAGTGCAAGAGCTTGGTCACGCTTGTGACTTGTCGAGGTCTTTTATTATCTTCTCCACTCTTCCTTGATCGGATAACTTATATATCAGTGCAGGCGGTTGCAGCCTGCAGCAAAAGCCCGTGCAGTATACTTCTCCGGGTGCCTCACAATAGCAGGTGGACTCGCGCTTCTCTGTGTATGATACGGAGTAATCGAATTTCCCCACCAGTCGCAACACGTCACAGTTTCTCTCGCGGCACCACGAAACGCTCAGTAGAGTCTTCGGCGGCCGTAAGTGCGCAAAGGTAATCGCTCATTATTGAACACTGCCTCGTGCAAGGTGCGTTCTCATACGCCCTTTAGACAAACGAATGGAGGTGCTGAGATCGGCGTTCGAGCACAGGCAGTTGCTGCCCGGTCTGATCAGAAACTCGACTCTCGCCACATTTGGATCACATCCTACAAGCTCAAGATGGGATCACTCAACCATCATGACAGTTGAAGTCCTTCGTGCTCTGTTCTTCGACCCTACGAAATCAATTGACAAGGTTCAAAACGGCACTGCCAGAGGCCGACCGGTCAAAGGCAAGCTCTGGTTGGCGTCGACCACCATCCCGAAGCCTGGACAGCACGATATCACGAATGCGATGTTCCAGGCAATTGAGGCTCTGGGCGATGGAACGGAGCAATACACCAGACCTGATGCTGTGCCTTCTCAAGCACAGTGGCTTGGGTATCGACCTGATGCTACCGACGACGAGGTGAGATTCCCGAGGAGGAAAAGTATAAGCTGATGATGGGGGAGGAAATGCCGACGAGCAGCACCACAGTGCTGTAGTGGCCAATACTAAATGGGTGCCTGGCGCGCACATCGCCATACTGCCAGCAGATTAGCCAAGGCATGTGGGGGCCGTACGCTGCTGATGGAGTACAGGCTTGCGCCGCAGACTGCTTTTCCAGGCCGGCTGATCGATGCGCTGAATGCATATCTCTACCTGATGTATCCTCCCGAGGGCTCTTTTCACCAGGCGATACCAGCAGGCGATATCGTCTTTGCCGGTGACGGTGCCGGGGGCAACTTGGCCGCTTCGTTGATGCAGCTGCTGCTCCACATGCAGCGAACCAAACCAGCTGGTGCAGAGACCTCGGCAGTCTTGTTTCATGGTAAGAGTGTGCCAGTACCTCTTCCGGCTGGCATGGCGACGTTGTCTGGCTGGTTTGACGTCGCAAGAGTCATGCCTTCAGTCCGTGCCAACCAGATCTGGGACTATCAAACCCCCGTCGACCACGACAACGCGCTATCACAGCTTCCCAAGGATGAAATTTGGCCGACGACACCCCCACGAGGTGATATTTTCTGTGATCTGAGTCTTCTCTGCCATCCTCTCGTCTCTCCAATCATCTCGAAAGACTGGTCTGGGTGTCCACCGATGTACTTGATGACTGGCGAGCTCGAGCTTCTAGTCGACGAAGACATGCTTATTGCGGTCAATGCTGCCGAGCACGGTGTCACAATTGTATGGGAACAGTACGAAGCCATGCCGCATGCCTTCCCCATGGCGTTCCCCGATCTAGAGACCAGCGCCAGGTGCATCAATGCTGTTGGGTACTTTGCCCGTGAATGTGTCGAAAGCGACGTGAAGAGTCGGGCTACTCGGATTGCCAGGACGACTGGCAAAGAATCACCTATGCCAATATAAACAAACTTGACATGGGAGTATGCTTTAGCTAGGACGGTGGATGCCCAATCAAGACGGTTCAATGGATACAATAATCGCCGATCGTGTCAAGTCGAGCCCAAGCTTGTGAATGTGACACAACCAGGATCATAGTGGATAGTCTATAGTCTAGTTCAACGCCAATAGAGGACGCTAAAATCCTTCAGGATGATCTACAGAACAGCGAACACTACTATTGGTAGGATTTGATCCAAGGCATTCGATAGTCAGCATACCACGTCACCTGCGCTGGACTGCCCGCAAGAACTCCACCAATGTAGACTCCTGCAGTCTGAACTCAAAGTGCTTGACTTGCTTGTGTCACAGCTCTACTCCTCGAATTCCTTTTCTCACCATCCCCTGAACTCCAGAAACTCCCTTCGTTCATTATGCCTCAACTTATGAGCAGGGCTCTGGACCTCCTCAAAACTGTCAAAACGGGTGAGCCAGTTTTGAACCTAGGCCGAAGCGTCGCAGCAGAGACTCTTTGGCCAGCGACGCTCGAGAAAGAAGCAGACAAAGCAGCGAGCATTCTGCGGTCTTTCTTCCTTGATGGCTTCATCGTTCCCTACAGGACTTTGGGAAAGTGCCCACAGCATGTGAGACTGCGTCATGAAATGTTGTGTCCTGTCCTTCGCTTATATTGCACAGGTAATCAGTAACTGCCGTGCGATTGCCGTCTTCCACGTGCTGCGTGCTGGTTTGCGCTCTCCTTCTGCTGATGGTAGTGGTGTCATCATCTCACGCCTGCGTGATGGTCAGTGGTCGGGCGCTTCTGCCATCGTTGTCGAGTTTGAACTTCCTCAGGACGTCGACGTTGTAGATATAATTGTGGCCATCAACAACCAGGATGACTTGAACTTTGTATCAAGACAAGGCGAGGCGCCTGGAAAAGCTCTCAACATCGAGCCAGGACCGATCCCTGAGAGCGACGCCTACGCCGCCCAGTTGCGCAAAACACCCCGAGACAGTACTGCAAATTTCTTTTATGCGAAGAGTAAGGGCTATCTGCTCCAGCTAGATCTCAAACGCCTAGTGATCCGCGACGCTGATGGAGAGAACGAGCGTTTCTATGGCATACCTGGAGCCTCTGTTGAGAAGATACTGTCCGGTCAAGTCGAATCCCCTTCTGGTGCTTCAACTCAGCTCAACAGCACGCTCACTGCCCTTGGACAGCAAAGTCCAAGTTTGAGTGGTCTACCGAAACCAGGAAATTGTCCAGGAGATCGCCGGATTAGGACACCGATGGCCACACCTTTGTAATCCAAGTTCAAGCAGTCGTTGTACAATGGAACGTGGTACGGGCTTGTAAGTCGCAAGGCGCCGATGACTAGGAATTGCCTCAAACTCAAAGTCACGGCGTTCAACTAGAAAATGCCTATATATGATCGAGCATTCATATCGACACATGTATCAAGCTTGCTATGGCGAGACCTTCCTTGCATACACACTTGGTTTGGAGGATCTCAACGAATGGTGAATGGCGATTCGGAGGCTCATTCGGCGGCCGGTTCAGAACGTCGACTGTCTGGTATGATCACTTTTGGCTCGATCAAGGATGCATGCAAGCGCACTTTGTAGTCACCGGCGTTGGCTTCTTCGGAATTGAATGATCTACTCAAGATACGTAAAGACCGTCAATTAGTTACATAAAGAGTGTATATTTCTTGTGCTTTTGCCCCCCCAGTCCCCGTCGATCGCAATGCTCACAACGTACACTTCAACCTTCCACTCCCCGCCACTGATCATCGGTGTGCTGCATACCAATCAGGCGACTCCAACGCAATAGTAGTAGCCGGCCCAGAAGCTAGTTTGACAGTTTTGACCGACATTTCCTAGAACAGGGTTCCAAGCGTAGAGCGAACTCAATGGAATGCCGGCTCTGGCTGCGAACACCGGGCATGAGCCACCGGGGTTGGCTTGGGAGAACGAGTTGCAGGTTCTGATTATACCGGCCTGGACCGGTGACGGGGTTGCGACACCAGTAGGTCGAGTGGAAGTTGATGTTGTCGGGGTGGTCGGGGTGCCAGCGACGCCAATGCAAACATAATATCCGAGCCACAGGCCAGAACATGTACTTCCGCCGGCATCCGGGTTCCAGGACAAAAGTTGGGCTAGGCTGAAGGTACGGTATCTGTTGACAATCGCGGTGCAGCTATCACCAGCTGCGACCTGATGGTACCTCTGGCAGCCTCTGACGATGTTTGGTTGCTGAGGCTGCGGGCCTGTGGGTGCTGGGGCAGCAGTCGTCGGTCTGGTTGAAGTTGAGGGTCGGCCTGTTGGTGTCCCACTGACTCCAACACAGACATAGTAACCGGCTTGGAGTCCACCACAGCTGTCTCCCACGGCAGGGTTCCATGCGTAAAAGTCGCTCAGTCTGCGCGCTCCTCGTCAACTTGGAACCATGTGAGCTGATGCGGAGGGAAAGATTGAGCTTACGAGAACGTCCCATATTGATCGACAATGGCCTGACAGAAGTCGCCACTTTGTACAAGGTAGAATTGTTGGCACTGAGGCGTAAGGCCACCTTGAGTTGGGGCTGGCAAAGGACGATCACCTTGCCCTGCAACGAGTGTTGTCAGGGTGGCGAGTAAATAAGATAGAGCAAAGTACTGCATGTTTGCGATGGTACTGGTTGTGTGAGTGCTTTCTTGGGGGGATATTTAGTAGCCTTTTGTAGCCTTTGCTCCAGCTCGAAGCATTGCACCTCTAACCGAGTGAACCTGGTCAACATCGAGGTTCGACATGAAGCCGTCCAGCCGACGTTGGTATGTCCTTGGCTTGACAGTGATTGCCATTGTTTCTCCTGACTGTCACATAGAAGCGACGGCTCTAAAGCCAATAGTGGCATGTATCAGCTCTTGGCACCATAAATTGGCCAAGAGTGGAGTAATGATCAGCTTTACTTTAGCTGGCATCTCTCAAGGCATGTAGCCGGCTTCATCATGAGAATTGGCATCGTCACTCCAAATGCACTTGTGTGGCAAAGCAGCTCCTTCGGGGCCGTAGCGAGCTACTGATGACCATCTGATTCAGAAGTTATAGTGCTTCGCCTAAATAGCACGCGCGTACAGGCTCGCTGGAGACCCAGGCTCCTATCAGGCGGGTTTTTGGAGAAGTGCAAAGTTCAGCATGCCGCACAGCAATGCCAGCATGCTGAAGGTCATGCGGAGAGTATGGGAGAGGATCATTACGTAGAGCACAGTCCATGAGTATCCTAAGAGAAGCTGCCAGCCCTCCAACAACAATAATCCCGCGACTCTCCCAGACTTCGACAGCCCTTCTGTTACCAGCAAAAACGTTCGGAGCGTATGTGCGCCTGCGTGAAGGCTGCGGACTCCACATCGATTGCTTGGTTCGTGGACGCCGCCGCATCGTTGGCTTGTCACACGATACTACTTTGGAATGGAAGAAGCCCCTCAGTCGACCGCAATATCATTCGCTGTCTGACATGTGAGGAACGTGTAGACAACTGTTGCGTCTAGGGACTGTGCGCAGTAGTTGTTTCATCGATACCGCCATGTCTGCTCTGCAGGAATATAAGGTTGAAGGCAAGATGGTTTCCCATCTTTCGGAAGCGGTCCGAATCGATTCCTGAGGTCCTGCCTCCACGCTTTGATGAATGGCGAATCCAAAGTGTGGCCCTGATAGGCGTGGTGCTTAATTTGAAGACCTGCCGAATCGTCCGATGTACGCCTATAGATAGCACGTGAATCCGGATAGCCTACGCGTGGGTCTTCGGAAGCGCTTGGTCGAACCACCCAAGGAGGCTCGAACAAAACGATGCTGGACTCGAATAGGCTATCGAGCGCCAACTCTTCCATTGCCGCGTCCATTGTACAGTAGTCAAGGATGCGCTTGAAGCTGCCATCCATGAGCTTAATGGAGCGAAGGGAGATACTCCGCAAGGCTTCAAATCCTCCCAACAACGAAAGCAGTTCGTCTTCGGTGACTTTGAAGCCTTGAAGCGTGAGGTTCTGGAGATATGGCAAGCCTGACTCGCTAAGTACCCGCAGAATGCGTCCATGCTGTAGGTTTGCGTTGTTGACGTGTGCCAGGGAGAAATGAGCAAGATCAAGTGTCCGAATACTGGAACATGTTCGTAGGAAAGATCGTAGACCGTCGAGATTTGGTTGATGGGTGGCTTCCAATGGTGTCTCATTAGAGCTCTGATCGACCACAGGATCCGAAATTCTCAATGAGATTTCTGTCAAGTGACCGAGCGACGAAACAAGCCTACCAGAGGTGAAATCAATGTTGTTGAGCACGCTGCAAGGTAGGCTGCAGCGCAGTACATGGCGGCTGTTGAACAGATCAAGACTTTGAACGGGTAAATCGCAAGCCGCAAGAGATGCGAAAACCGTGTGAGTGACGCTCGCTGCTGAGGCACATATTGGTTCCCAGCTGCCCCCAAACAATGGGAGGAGCGGCGTGGTGGTGTCATCTTTGTAGATTGCAACATCGGTTCGCAACACACGAAGAGAGCCTCCCCGCTTAGCAAGATTCGATAGGGCTTGTCCGAGCAGTGTGACGTCGTTTTGGTGACGCAGCAGGTCTAGCTGATTGGAAAGTCTCTCTTGTAACACCACAAGATCAAGTTTGGCCTGTCGTGTTTCCTCATCAGTCAGGTCTCGGAAGTCTAGATCAACAAATTGACCGTCTTCGTCCAATTCCGCGAGCTGAGCAGCATTCTCCTCGAGTCGTGCAGTCAATTCTGAAGTATTGTACACTGGTGCGACAAGCGTCAGATCCCGTAGTAGGCACCCAAGGCCATCAGATGCGGTAACAGCGACGAATGAGCGAAGTCGTTCTTCGGTAATCTCAACTCTTTTGGTCTGAAACCTGGCTTTGAGGTGCTTCTGGGCAGCATTTGAAGCCAGGCAGCTGTTCGTCAATCGAAGGGAGCCTATGTCAGAGAGCGGTAGTGGAACAACGACTCTCTCTATGAGTTCCGGGGGTAGGGTTTGCAGGGACATTGTTGCAGTCACGTTATGGAATGTCAAGTGTTGTCTGAAGAAGGTAGGCAGAACACAAAGCATGCGGCCAAGGTGCCTTCCATGGCGATCGCACTATCACGTAGAAATGAGATGTGTGCAACCGAAGGGACGTCCTGACAAGGGCAGGGTACGAGACGAGCGTGATACAAGGAGGTTCGTTGGGTCAAGGTGGCTGTGGTGGCTTGGCTATGCACTTGGACGGAGGACGGAGGACTCTCTCCGCAGCCGACCTTGGCATTCGTGATCGACGAGAGGGACTTGGACACGTGATGCAAAGTCGGAGAGCATCGGCAAAGGCAGATCTACGCACTCAAGGCACTTTGGCACCACTACATACCTCCGCACTACCTCCTACTCCTGCACCGTCTCCATCAGTCCATGAATAATGCCGAGCCCGACGTGATCCTTCACGTGGGCATATTTCTTCCTTGGGGGAACATGCCCAACCCTCTTCCGGACTCATGCGAGTACTCGTACCACAATCGCCAATCGCCATTGCCTTCACCATCCGCATCCCACTCATACTCGAACAATGCAGCACCAAGGCGGCCTTCCTCCCCTTGATCGTATGGGTTCATGGAGTGGTAGCCATATATCACGGGATTCACGCCAATGATTCCCTGCACCAGCGTCGCGATTTGGTTGACTTGATTCGGATAATAGAGTTGTTGTTGGCCGAATCCTTCGCGCGGTGTCATGATGGCAGCATACGGCTGCACAGTGATGGTCTCGCCATTCTCAAGCGTGACTTCTTCCTCCGTGAACAAAGCACGGCTTAAAGATGTACCGTCCGCCAGGTACCGGGGACCACTTCCTCTTATCAAGTTCAGTGCATTTTGCTGCAAATTGGGTGGTGCCCAGCCGCGGTGACGTTCGAAAGCTAAAGGTTGCCAGAAATGTCCCTGTACGAAGCACTTAGCGACATGCGCAATGGAACGATGGCGCGAGACTACTGGAAACAAGATTGATACTTACCATGTACACTGCAGTACGCGAAACCACCGTCAGTACAGTACAACCTGTAAGCTCTGGCGATGCGATGACCAGTGGCCGGTTCTGATAGTCTCTGAACCTATGAGTTCTGGTGAAGCTGATGTCACCGCCGCCTGTGTAGTTGTCAGACAAATCGCCGAATCTCGAGACTCCAGAAACATGAGTCGCTCTTATACGCACCTCGCGTTGCCATCAATCCCAAGGGTCGGCTCCTGTCCCTGGCTTGGAGATGCAGGCCAATTGCTGCCGGGTCATTCGTGTCCAGAGGAGGGAACGCCCTCTTATACAGACCATGACTTGCATTGCCAAAGTCGCTGTCGCTGATGGCAGCTTGCCAGGGTATTTCGATCTCATCCTTGAGACCGCGCTTCCTGAACGTACCAGCTGCGCAACTGCCGCCACTACAGCATAGGGTTCTGCATGAATTCTCATCGAGCCCCCCACTGTCATCTTGCCGAGTCACAAGTGACGCAGTGGCATTGCCGTCCGCAATGATCTCAGCTTTGGAAGCCACGAATGCATTCGACTCGTCATCCAGAGTCCCGCTTGCAATCACGGCTAGTACATCAACAAGATCATTGGGCTCAAGCCTATGGTATCACTGGTCAGTTCGTCTTTCATGGATAGTTGCGGTACTCATCAACCTTATGTTTTCTTGTCGAGATATAAGACGCGAAGCTCCATCTAGCACATATGATAGAGTCGAGAATGCGGCTTTCGGCTCAAATCTGAACAGAGTCAGCACTGCACAAACGGAATTATCGTGTCTGCGAATATCACTGACTTTGGTAAGACCCATGCACCTGCTGCGGCGAGCAGGAAGAGCAATGGGACCATGAGGGTGCGTAGAGTCCGAGCCATGTTGTAGAGAGCCACGGGCTTTCTGAGCTTGAACACAATGAACTCGCGCTGTTCCTATAAGTCGATCGCATCGACCCAAATGTCAAGCGTGACGTCCGAACACTATCTTGACAAAATGATCTCTGATCGCTTATTCTGACTATCGACAGCATGGAAACTTGAGACATCATATGATAACTTGGCCGCCTTGGCCAACAAGCGCAGTGCCCAATGTGGCAATCGGTGCGGGCTGAATGATGATTATCCAACCGACCTGTTTGTTTTTTGTTGCAACCGACGCCGATGCGAAGTATGAGTGGCGGGGCCTTTGGTGTGTGAAGGATTCCGGTAGATTAGTCTTGGTATGTTGCGGCGTCGTGCCTGAAGATCTACAAGCAGGTCACACATCAGAACATGCACACCAAGCGCTAAGCCTATATTGTACCAGAAGTGTACATCATAACATTGCCGAGACTGGGGTGCATCTGCCGGCCTTATGAAGGCGACTAACACCAAGACCACCAAGACATGAGAGTTGAGGCAGAGTCCTTCGCCTAAGGCAAGCCCTCCTCGCCTACCACAAACAATCTCAAATTGTCCAGATTGGGTGATGACGAGGCAAGAGGCATGACTGCCATGATGTCAAGTATTGGCACGAGTTTAACCATACGTTGGCGACTTGAATGTCATCCGAGCGGCCGATATTCGCTTCAAGCTTCATAACGCAGGCTTCCCAGTGCCTCGTCGAAGAGACGGACCTTCCATCTTCGTACCTCGCTAGTCGACTGATTTTACCCCAGCATGCGGTCTCCATTAGCATTCGCACCGTTCGAGTCACGAAATGGTCACTACATCACGAAGATTCTGTGTCTACTTCTTACTGTTGCATCGACTTCTCAGGGGCGATTCCAATCGGCATACGAAGACTGTCCGACAGCTTGCGATCCTGCCACCCTGGACCCTGCAGCATGGACATACTACTATCGACTGAATGAGCTGGACAGCTGTGACCGGACGGTGATTTTCCAAATGAACCTATACAACGCTATCGACGATCCAGCCACTCACGTCTACTATCGAGCTTGCAGCACTAGCGAAGAGGCTCCCGGTCGAAGGATACGCCGACAAAATCTGTCACTCAACGATACGATCGAAACTCCTGCTCTCGTGGAGTTGGTGCAATCTGGATCTCCCCGTTCTCCAAGTAACATCCAATCTGCTCACGCAGTCCTTGCAGCGCTCCAAGGCTATCTGGATCGGGCTGTCAATGGCACCTCTACATTGTTTGCTCGATCAGGCGACATCGTAGCTGGCATGTACGCCGGGTCACAGATCGACAAAGAGAGCGCGGTGTCTGCAATCGGTGAGGTGCGAGAAGGAGCCGCTCAGGATCATCTCCCGACTCAGCTTGTAGCACAAGCCTGTGGTCCCACTGTATCAAATGAGACGATCAGTCCCCAATTTTTTGGTGTCATTGTTGATTCGAGAGGCGACGTTGCGGCCGTGCAGAGTGTACTACGAGGCTGGAACGACGCTGAATGTTTTGATGGGGCACGGATCGATGGCCTGCAAGATATTTCGGTTGACCTCATTCCGGGAAGCCAAGTATCTATCGATCCTGAACCTGGGCTCAAGAAGATTCCGAACGACAGACCTTCGCTGGCTGCCAGACAGTCGAACACGTGTCAGTACACCCAGATCCAGGCTGGCGATGGCTGTTTTGCTGTTTCTCAGCGATGCGGAATCACCATCAGCCAGCTCGAGTCCTACAATGGTGGTGGAAACTTCTGTACGACACTCCAGATAGATCAGTATGCCTGTTGCTCCTCGGGAAGTCTGCCGGACTTCACGCCCCAGCCGGAGGATGATGGAAGCTGCTTTGCCTATACCGTCAAGGACGGTGACTATTGTTATGATATCGCAACTCGATATCAGATGACTGTCTCGGATCTTGAACGCCGCAACAGTCAGACATGGTAATTGTCGCCACCCTTTGTAGGAGGCAAGAAGAAATCTACTGACAATCCGCTCAAACTTTAGGGGCTGGTCGGGGTGCAATAACCTCTTTCTTGGATTGAACATATGCCTGTCCAACGGAAATCCTCCGTTCCCGGCTACAGTCCCGAATGCGGTTTGCGGTCCCCAGATCAACGATACTGAGCGGCCTTCAGACGCATCATCTTGGGCTGATCTCAACCCATGCCCACTGAACGCTTGCTGTAACATGTTTGGACAGTGTGGTGTGACCTCGGAATTTTGCGATGCGAATCCGGCGGACACTGGCAACCCAGGCACAGTAAGCATAACAGGTTCCAGCAGTATTAGTCAATATTTTCTAATCATATAACAGGCTCAACCAGGCTCTAATGGTTGTATCTCGAACTGCGGCACTGACATCATAACTGGTGGAGGCGCCGGCTTTTTCGAACGGGTGGGCTACTTCGAGGCGTTTCACAAAGACCGGCCATGTCTCAACATGGCCATCAGCGATATTCCCGACCGTTATACGATCATTCACTGGGCATTTGCGGATATCACTGCGGATTTTCAGATCTCCATTTCACCCTACGAGGATGACTGGGCAGACTTCATACGATCTACTGGTTTCAAGAAGATCGTGTCTTTCGGTGGCTGGGCGTTTTCTACAGAGGTATGCGGCACAATATCCTTAGTCGATTTCCAAGTTGCTAACTTACCAGTTCGCCACCTATCCCATTCTCCGAGCTGCAGTACTCCCAGAGAACCGGCAGAGATTTGCCGACAATGTTGCAAGATTCATTGATGAGAACAATCTCGATGGCGTTGACTTCGATTGGGAAGTAAGGATCACCGAACCACACTCTGCGAACAAAGCTGATCTCGATACAAGTACCCTGGGGCTCCTGACGACCAAGGCGAAGGGATTCCAGTCGACGACTCAGAAAGCCCACAAAATTATCTGGAGTTCCTGCGCGTCATGCGCAGAACCATGGACTCGTCACATTCTCTGGCAATTGCAGCACCTGCCTCGTTCTGGTACCTGAAGGCGTTCCCTATAGATGAAATGGCTGAAGTTCTCGACTACATCATTTACATGACTTATGACCTGCATGGTCAATGGGACTTTGGAAACAAGTTTACAAACCCTGGCTGTCCGGGCGGCAACTGCTTGCGCTCACATATAAACAGTGAGCAATGCTAGCCATTCCCTCGTGGCATCTTTCCATCACTAACGCGACCTGTAGATACTGAGACCGAGACCGCATTCTCCATGATCACAAAGGCGGGGGTGAGATCACGATCTGGTTTTGACTATAGAAGAACCTCCACTGATCAGGAAATTGCAGGTTCCCGCGAACAAGATCATCGTGGGCCAACCGTATTATGGCCGTTCCTTCAAGATGACCACACCCGGGTGCCATACGGAACAGTGCACATTCACAGGGCCCGAGAGTGGTGCACGACCTGGACGCTGTACAGGAACTCCTGGATATCTCGCCAACGTCGAAATTCGCGAAATCATCAGTGGTGGGCAATTTAGCATCGAGGAATTCTATTCCCAAGAAGCTGGCGATATCCTTGTCTATGATGAGACTGAATGGGTGTGAGTACTTAGTTGCGCGAAAGAAGTTAGTCGAGAGCGGCGATTGATACATAACTTTTAGGTCCTGGATGAAGCCTGCGACATACAATCTGCGCATGGAGTGGGCTCAAGGTCTAGGCATGGGAGGTACCTCAGACTGGGTAAGAACATCCATCTTCACGTCATATGATGTCAGATAACGCTAATGCTATACTCAAGGCCATCGATCTGGAGATTAAAGGGACAGGCTCCGGCGGTGGTGACGGCGAAGAGGGAGATGAAGATGGTAATGGTGCTGTCGTGACTATTGACCCTTCGGTTTATGAAGATGATGATCCAGAGGTCACGTGTCGCCCACCGTGCACCTTCGTCCTGCCGCCGTGGACTCTGCCCTACACAACAACTATCCGACCCCCTCCAGTCACCTCAACTGTGCTACTGCGATGGCCTTCGATAAGTACAATCAGTACCGGCAACGGTGGATCAGGCGGTGGAACCGGCGTCACGAGCACAGTTTACATTTCGAAGACCACTGGTGAGTACGGTATGTCTACTTGCAGCAAGTCTAAATATACTGAAGCATTTATTCGCAGTGACAACCATCACTATGGCGCCAGTGATCACAAACCAGGTGCCTGTCTGGAACGTGGAGTGGACAGATACAGACCAGCTCCTCACGCTTACAAGCAGCATTCGCCCTTCACCTGGTACGTGAACTTGCAAGCGCTATAAGACCTCTTGCAAATGCTCATTATCTCGCAGTCACTCTAACTCAAGATTCTACAATCCGCACAACAAGTGGTACAACGACTACAATTCCAGGAATCACGTTTGTCTACAGCCACGGGCCCTATCCATCGAGAACAGCCCCCGAGCCCGGCGAGACCGAAGACCCGGTTCCGCCACCACCCACAAACTGCGACTTCTGCCCTCCGATCATTACGCCGCGGGTGGGACCTCCGGGTCCGATCTGTAGAACAGGGTGTGGTACTCTGTGTAACAACAACTGCAGTCCAGAATTCCCGTGCCTCAATCTCCTAGGTTGCGGTTGTGTTGGGCTTGGCTGTCCTGGTCCCGGCTGCATAGGGCCTGGATGCGTCATTGGCCCACCTGGTCCACCTGGAGGAGGTGGAGGGGGAAGTGGAGGTGGTGAGTACAGCTGCTTACTCACAGTCGATCTGAATGCGGAAACTAACATCACTTTCCCAGATGGCAACGATCCCACCTCATGCTCTACTAGTGTTACGGCAACAGATTGTTCCGTTGGCTGTTCCATATCACGAGACGGGGAGACAATGGCAACATCGTGCTACACAACCTCGTGCTCTGACGTTGTCGGATGTCGGCCAACAGGTTCGACCACCACAGAAGAAACTATGGATTCCTGCCCTCTGACGACGCAGAATCGCATCCCTCAGTCTGGACAAATCCCGATGCTGGGCGGTGGCGGCAATGCCGGATCTACCTGGGGCGGAGGAGGCGGCGGCGGTGGAGGTAATGGAGGAGGATCTGGCGGTGGCACAACCTCTCGTCCAGCTTCAACCTCGTCTTCCCGGCCAACTTCGGCCCCATCCACGACACCTTCAACTACTTCGTCTTCGCGACCGAACTCATCAACTCGAACAAGTTCCACATCAACTTCTTCTCGGCCTACCACAACTTCCCGTCCTGATCCTCCGGAAGAGGATCCGCCTGAGGAGGATCCTCCAGAGGATGATCCACCAAATCCAACTCAGCGCTTATGGGTGTTCCACTCTGGTATTCCGCTTCCAAGCTTTATCTACTACATCTGGTGGTTTGTTCACCGTGAACTCGGCACCGGTAGCTGGAGTGTCTGCGACGCGAACAACGCTCGTCCATGCGGTAGCGATGACGGATGCAACGATGCGCCCAATCCGAACAGTGATGGAAGTGCACCTGTGCCAGATGGATCATACGAGATGTTCCGTGGGGGTGCAGAGGGATGCACATACGAGGGAGACGGTGTCGGGCCTGGCACTCTTATCTGTCCAGGTTGGAATGAAGCAGTGGATTGTACGTTCGTCAACGACCCTCATAATATCCCATGCTTCGGTAGCATATCTGCTGGCTTCCAGGAAACAGTTTATTGCGATTACTAGGCATGGAGATAAGATAGTGTCGCTGATAAATTGCTTGTCTTGGTTACTCGCCTGTATCATCAATCCCTTTCATCAATAAACACGATGGTCATGCTCACTTCGGATCGCTTGACTCTAGTCTAGCTAATGCAACGAAGACCAATATTTTGCTATGAATGAACTGCCTGTGCAATTGTCAATGATCCTACCATGCTGACGACTGTAAGATCTTTTCGGCTGGTCTCCCTCCGCCGCTCGCGTGTAGCCGGAAATGAGCACGTTGGTCACAACGCACCAGATCTGTTCTCAAGTGCAAAAGTCTAGGCGCGAGTGCCTCATTAGCTGGTCTTCAAGATATGCCCTCATGCTGTTGCAACGACAACGAGATCTTGTTCGATCATTTACAAGGTGAACAGTACCGTATCCTTGGCCAGCGGTCAAGACGCTTTTTCCTTCCAGATGCTGTCATCGACAAGACCGCCTCCGCGGAGGCGCCACCCAGAAGCTCTTGGTTTGAGCACGGGCGAAATCCCCACCATTGAACTTCCGACGCTTCCGATTCCGAGCATTTCTCTCCTTCTTCCCCATCATCCGTTATCCTGGCCTCATCCGACACTTCGAACATGGATGGAGCTCGTCCGGAGAAACGACGACGACTCGATCGCACGCCAGCCGCTTGCGACCTCTGCAAGTCACGTAAGGTCAAATGTGACGGCGCGCTACCTTGCTCGTATTGCAAGCGCAAAGATTTGAGCGATTCGTGCACGTTCTCAGGCCCCAAACCACGTGGAGCGAAGAGTACTACGAATACACCGGCAAACCGCGACAACGATGCCAACGAATCGCTACCGCAAGCTCGAGAGAGACGATATACTGATCCTGAGCCCACTCTGCGCTCCGAGACGCATGCTGACAATTCTGGACCTTCCGCCTCGCCCACATTCAGCAGAGGAGACCATCGCGATACTGCCGTGCCTCTGGAAGCACGGCTACTTCGAGATGCACAAGGAAAGGTCATATTTATCGGAGATTGTGCTCCTATCTCCTTCCTTCAGACTGTTCGTCATCTCATTGCCACTGAGGAAGATTCCTTTCCCATTCAGGCGTCAAGAGACTCCTTCATTGAAGTTGTGCAGCCGGTGTCTACCGATCAGGCAGAACGAGCCATACCGGCAGTGCATCCTAACGATGTCGATACACTCCTTCAACAGTATCGTGTAGCTACGAGTGGCCTCGTCGACTTGTTCGAGCGAGAACACCTGACGGATGATATAAGAAAGTGGGCCGCTGGTGTTGCTACGCGCTCTACCGAGGCCACACCAGCTGTCAACTATCTTGTATTCGCCATCGGCATACAGGAAAGCAATGAAACTAAAGCGGAAGCTTGGTTTAACCACGCTAAGAACTCACTGATCGCGAATCTGACCGCGAGTATGCATCTGACCACTGTTCAAGGCTTTGCTCTAGTGGCAGTATACTTACTCAGAGCATCTCAGCCCAATGGTGCTTATCTATATTTCTGTATGCTTCCCAGATTGCACCGTAACTATGAAGTTGCATTTACTGACGCCTTTGAAGCATTGGCAGCTCGCACAGCATACGCAATTGGACTTCATCGGACTGAGGTCAATGCTTCCTTCGGCGCAGCCACGCACAACACGAGGTAGGTTTCTTGCTGACAGAGATTGCGAGCAAATTTTCCTTCGACATCCATTGACTGATTTCGCGAACAGAGACCGCGTCTGGAAGAGTCTCCGGGTGGTTGACCAGCTCATCAGCAACCTGCTGGGTCGCCCGCCTTCCACATCCGATGTTGACTGCACTGTCAAGTATGTCACGCCGCAAATCGACATCAGAATCCATGTTCTAGACGCCAGTCTTCAGATCTTCATGATCATTGAGCGCGTTGTAGTCGAAGTCTATTCTCGAAAACGCATCTCCTTGCGCATAGCGAACTACGTGTCTCATCAACTGAAAGGCTGGGCTTCGAACTGGCTTCGTCCGCTGCTCGATTCAATCACTCAGGCTGCGATGGAGACAGTAGGTCGTGAGACTGCAGTCGGCGCCTGTCAGACGCTTTGTTCGTATTATTACGGCATCATGCTCTTGACTCGGCCATTCTTGATATACGAGTTGTACGAGTACCTTGGGACCTCCATGAGGACTTCAGGCAACAGAGCAGATCATGTTGAGAAAGAGAAGTTTGCCGATGCAGCGCTCGATGCAGCTGTAGCCTTCGTTGACACTTTACAAGGAGTCATTGATTCAGGTATCATGCCGAGACGGATGCCACTCATCGTGTAAGTCAGAACATCATGATGCGATTGGTTTATGGGTTCGCATTGACAGTAAGTCTAGGTCATGGCTCTTCACAACATCGCTTGTCCTTGCTGTTGGAGTGCTCGGACGATCAGGACTTTCATTCGAAGGACACTGCAAAGCCTCAATACGGTGCCTCGACTATTTTGCTAATACCGACCCACATGCGCGCCAGTACTCCATCATCGTACAAGCGATCCTAAAGACAACCACCGAGCAAGTGAAGAAGCGAGAGCTGGACCTTCGATCTCAGCGAAAGCAAGCTTCCTCACAGCTGTTCGGTCTTCTGCCTCTTGAGTCCACCAGAGCTACCTCAGCTCCGCGGCAGATTCATAATACGCCTGCGGAGCCGAGTCTTTCCTCTGTGGTACATGAGCCACAGCCCCACACAACAGATGCGCCATTCGACTGGACCATCTACGATGCGGAATTCTTCGCCCTACCTTGGTCCAACGAAAATGATGAGGGCCTTCAGGACTTCCTACAGCCCGGTCGACAAACCATCGACGGATCTCTTGCGGATATCCCACTCTTTCCGATGTACGATCAGGTCGGATGATCAGCTTCGCTGATGCAACGAGCCATTTGTCTTGTACCCCAAAACATCAGTGGCTAGAATGTTATGCATGTCGTCGGGCGCTCACTTAACCACTTTTGCTTCCATGGTTTCATCACGGGAGGTCTTCAGGAAGGGCATCAACTTGGTGCCTCCAGTTCCGACCAACTCCTGGATTGAAGTCTTGCCGCATGCCAGCTTTGTCGAGGAAGTGGCTAGATCGACGCGATCGGGTGACTGATCTGGCTTCGCCATCCTGCTCGGCAAGATGATGTACCTGGTGACAAGCTGGATGTGCTTGTCGCGGAACCCGCTCAAGCTTGCAACTGCGTCGTTGTATGCATACAGCAACGGCAGGTTGTTTTGGTGGCTGTCGACATAATTGCGAATGTTGGCGATGGCTTCGACGTCGTAAAGGAACCGAGAATGTGGCCCAGGCATGTATTTGCGCATCTCGGTGCTGAAGCCCGCGGAGCGATCGTGCTTCACACCAAGTATGGCGTCAAAGAACTGTAGCAACGAACTCTGGCCGTTGCTTCCACCACGATATTTGCGCCACTCTCCCTTGCCATCGCCTTCGTCGTAGAACACACCATTCGGCAGGCCTGCGTCTTCCATATTCATGCTGCCAGCCAGGAACGGCCTAATCTCGTGGTAGAAGACTTGTGGCCTACAGCGCTCGTCCATGCGTTCAAGCAGTCGACCGATGTCGTCTATACTCCGACGACAGTATCTGAGGGTATCGATGACAGTCGCCGAGTCGTTCTGCGAGACGGCTTCGATTGCTTCCAAGCTCTTTGCGATGATGGGTCCAGCTCTTGCTTCCATTGCATTGGAAATTGTGTAGAACCATGACTCGTCATCAGTTCCTGTCAAGGTGTGTAGCGACTCTACGTTGTCGGGATGACGGGCATCACCATCCTCTGATAACGCCCTCCAGTTCCAGAGGTTTAGCGCTGAGTATGTCGCGATCGGTAGGACTTCCAAAGCTGCAGCAGCTTGGAGAAAGGGTACTGAGATCGATGGAGGCAGTCGCTATTAATCGTTAGCTTGCAAGCACTGGTCGATACCACGAAACACGCTACACCCACCTCGGATGGCTTCGGACCTTGCCATATGTACGCCTGAGCGATCATGGCAAGCATGGAGTAAGCCCTTTGGAGCTCTTGCTCGTTCTCCAAGTGGAAGGTACCCAAGACTGGGAGTGCATCGACACACTCTCGAACGCAACCAGCCTTGAGAAGCAAAGGAACTTGATCCATCACTCTCTCCCAGGGCTCGTAGAAGTCATGAGATAGCCGCCGTAGAGGTGCTTCTGCTGGCAGAAACCCATTCTCTGAAATGCCATATGAGGCAAGTGCCAACGGCGAAGGGAGCACATCGACTTTGTGAGGGCTCATGGTCAATATTCAAGACTGTGTGTTTGACGGACTGGGTGAAGAACATACTTGATCAAACCTTCGTGAGATCGGCGTCGTTATATAATCTCCATCGAGAAGATCCACTTTCATCAGTCCTTGTGATTTCGCATCGACGTGGTTATGGTGAAATCCATCGGAAGCAGCGGAAGTTGTCGTCGGAAGATCGTCTCGGAACGTGAGACAAGACGTCGGAACCCTGATAAGGAAGGTGATTTTGCACCTTCCCCATTCAAAGCGAGATTGACCAATGGAGAGGCTAACTTCTTCTCGTGACCTTGGCCATGTGCATCTTGGACTGGACATGGCATTATCTAATGGTAGCTCTGGAGTGCCGCTCCGTCGGATGAACTGAAAGTAGACGTAATGATGTCGGATCGCTGCAGATGGAGCTCAGCATTTATACGTCGCATCCTGCTGCTTCCTTTCTCTCCCTGCGTCTAACAAGCATCAACTCACACTCACATCACAATGGACGCAAAGCAAGCAATCAGCCAACTACGCAGCGGTGAAGCAGTGGCCTGGCCGGAGAATGCACACTCACAAGACTTCGCGGAGTCGCTGGACAACTCAACAACCACATTCAGAGACCAATTCGTGATTCCTACGAAAGCTCAGCTAAAGCGCACCACTCTTGTGGACAACGACGAAACACGTGCGCCCGCAAAATCAGCGGCAGACTCCAGCATCTACTTCTGTGGCAACTCACTTGGCCTTCAACCTAAGGCCATTCAAACACACCTGGCAGCATACTTACAGACATGGGGATCCATCGCTGTGGGAGGCCACTTCACGCAGCTGGAAGACTCACCTTTGGTACCCTACCAAGACATGGCTGCAGACTGCTCCAAGAAGTGCGCCAAAATCGTCGGAGCAGCGCCCGAGGAAGTCGTGATCATGAACACGTTGACTGTCAACTTGCACCTGATGATGGCCGCCTTTTACAAGCCGACCGAGAAGAAGCACAAGATCATGCTGGAGTGGCGACCCTTCCCCAGTGATTATGTAAGAGACCGAATCGCTGCTGAAGACGGGACCTTGAACTAACCAGAGATATAGTATGCCATCGAGTCACAAATCGAGTTGCACGGCCTCAACCCTGCCGACTCAATGCTCAAGGTCGAGCCAGACCAGGGCTACATCATCTCCACAGAGCGTATCTGCTCGCTGATTGACCAGCATGCTGACGAACTTGCACTCATTCTTCTTCCCGGCATTCAATACTACAGTGGCCAGTTGCTGGACATCCCGACAATCACAGCGCATGCCCACTCCCGCGGAATCACCATCGGCTGGGATCTGGCGCACGCAGCAGGAAACGTAGAGTTGAAGCTTCACGACTGGGATGTCGACTTTGCATGCTGGTGTACTTACAAGTACATGAACTCTGGTGCTGGTGCCATTGCCGGCGCCTTCGTGCACGAAAAACACGGTGACAGCGCGAAGAACAAGGCTTTGAAGGGTTGGTACGGCCACGACAAGTCTTCTCGCTTCTTGATGGACAACAGTAAGTTCTTATTTCGAGCACTCTTTGCACCACTGATATCCCTAACACACGAATAGAGTTCAAGCCTACACCAGGAGCACAAGGCTTCCAACTCTCGAACCCATCTATCGTGGATCTGACCTGCGTGTCAGCTTCACTCTCAGTCTTCGAACAAACTTCCATGGAGGATCTCCGATCGAAATCCCTCCTCCTCACAGCATACGCCGAGCACCTCTTGAACCAGATCGCAGTACGAACATTCGACGGAAGCTATCCCTTCGAAATCATCACACCCTCAGACCCGCTCCGTCGTGGCGCACAGCTCAGTGTCCTGCTCCGCGAAGAGTTGATGGAGGATGTGAGCAAGGCATTAGAGGCTGCCGGCATCATCTGCGACAAGCGAAAGCCGGGCTGCATCCGAGTTGCTCCTGCACCTCTGTACAACACTTTCAGTGATGTCTGTCAGTTCATGCACACTTTCGAGGCAGCGGTTCGGCCGCAGGTGGAAGAGGCGCAGGGCAATCGCAACGCCGCTGGAGAGGTGGAAGTGGAAGCCAGGCTTTAAGTAACGCTCGAGACGACTGTGTATCCAATATGATGATGTTACTACCAGTGCCTTTTGTTGTATCTTCTCCTCTGTACTTCTTACCCTCTAGACAGATGCGAGGGATGAATTTGTACTTCAAAAGGCCACCGCACCAAGTCTGCGGACGAATTGAACAGACTTTCGAACTTTTGATGCGTTTCGTCCGAAACTCTGCAACTGCATTCATTGCCTCTACGACTATAATAGCTGCCATTCTCCTTCTCAATCTCAGTTTCTACAGTTATTGGTTCGGTCTAGGAATTTGCCAAAATCCTCGTTTCGCAATGTCGTGGGGGGGGGGGGGGGG
>Ga0265797_10003048_pt1 | contig 27277 bp, 22 predicted proteins | sample P2T30metagenome_FD_192433 | JGI IMG/M metagenome (GOLD analysis project Ga0265797, IMG submission 192433) | Plant litter microbial communities from East Loma Ridge, Irvine, California - P2 T30 | ecosystem: Environmental > Terrestrial > Plant litter > Unclassified | place: USA: California... | reverse complement strand
AAACCCCCCAACCCTCCCCCGCCATCTACGACGACGCCGACTTCTACGGCCTCATGCTCAAAGAACTCCTCGAGCAGCGGTCCGCCGACCTCAACAGCAACGGAACCGCGGAATTCGTTGTGCAGGCGCCGTGGCAGGTTGCGCGCGAGGCCAAGACGAAGAAGATTGTTGATACGAAGGCGAGTAAGGGGAGGCGGTTGAGGTATACGGTGCAGGAGAAGTTGCAGAATTTTATGGCGCCGGAGGAGAGGGGGCAGTGGGGGGATAGGCAGAGAGATGAATTGTTTGGTAGTTTGTTTGGGCAGAGGGTGGGGCTTGGTGAGGGTGATGAGGTGGAGAGTGAGGTGGAGGAAGGTGTGGATGCTGAGGAGGCGGGATTGATGTTGTTTAGGAGTTAGTGGATGAGGAGGTGGAAGGCAGATTTACGTTACGCAGCTGGTCTCATGTTATTTAAAACATGAGGGGGCGGAGTACTTGGAAGGCAGATTTACATCACGTAGATCATGTTGTGTCTTCTCTGTTCTCGCTTCAAAGCTACCGATCATGGTGGTTGGGCTCAATTGCGAAGATCCATACCGTGTTGTTGACTGGTTCACGCGTTTGGTGGCGTATGTCAGCGAGCTCAGCCCCCAATTTGCATGCGCATCTTCGGTGACTGGACCAATCCTATGTTTTTCTTTCGGTCACTAGCTCAGCTATTGTTTCTCAGCCTTGTACTACCATTCCGTGTCTATAAGGTAGCCTTCCTGCGCTTTTGGTTCCAAGTCTGATATTATCCGACATCGAATTAACATGCCACCCTTCAATGCATCGGGCCTATACCTCACGCAGAATGCGACTTTCAATGGTAGCATTCCGGCCAATGCGACAAATCGTGAGTTGGATCCCCTCCAGCAGTCATCGAAGCCTTGCACTAATACCTGAGCAGCTGATGGAGACTCTGCCCAGCAGGTTTCGTGGCAAAGCGCTTACTGGCCAGTCATGGCTTGCATGTTAGCTGTATTATTACAAGAGACGGGAAGAGTCATGGAAACGCCTTTCAGCTATAGTTACGCCCTCCGCGCATGTCCTCTTGTTTGTGTAATGGATACATCGATGATGTTGGTGAAGTTCGTAGTCATGCTAGCTGTTGGTTGTTCGCCTCGAACTGCAGTCAGGCATGTGTGGTACGATCGATTCGACAAAGACCAAGACGACGCCGTCATCTCGTGGATAATGGAACTTTTTGCAATTTCTCGATCTATACACCACAGAGAACACCATTCGATTGGCGAGGCTGCCGATAACATGATCGAGCCTGTCTCATCCGCAGATTTGTACGGCGATTCGAATCCCGACCAGGATGAGTACATGTGTTCTGGTGGTCTTCCCGTGGTTAGCGATCAAGAAGTTGCCTTGACCGATATACCTTTGGCGGTTTTGCGACCCAGAGATGATTCGCCTATCTGTCGGCCTGTACGCACTGCTACTATACCTAGCATGGACGTCGCAGAAGTCGGGATTAGTGCTACCGAGGAGCTGGAGCGCCCTCATCAGAAACCCTCGGTGGAATTGCCTAATGATCCTCCAAACACTGTTGCCAGTGAGAGTCAAATGATCGACGACGATACAGCCACGGTCGCAGCGCCATCATCGTCTCCGAATGCCTTTATGGTTACGATCAATTACATGAAACCGCCTCCCGGATCTATCGTTGATCGTGGCTGGAGACTAAGCATGATGAGCTTCATATTTGGTGCGACTCCACAGGCTATCAAGGTGTTCAGCATGAGGGGCGTGCCTGGCACCCAACTCTTCGTGGGAACATACTTTGTCGCGTTCATTGTTCCAGAGATCTTCCGCTCACTAGCGGGACCGGTCGGTCAGTTCAATCTCTATCCTTTACCGATCGTCTCGAATGCTAAGTATTTCCTATCTCATGGAGCATTCTTGTTCCTTTTCTGGTTCGCAACTGGAATGTATGTCATGGGCCTTTTCCTCTGTGTCATCTCGGAATTCATAATACTGCACGGCCGTGAGGCTATCGTCCCTTTTGGCATGATGCTAGCATTTCCGGTCGCTCTCCTGCTTTTCTGGTTCCTGCAATTACTTATCGAATTTTGTCCGCAGCGCACAGCATCGTATGTGTACGATTCTAAGATCTCTCAGTACGTGCGCACTAACCTGGTGGCATTTATTATGGGGTTGTTTGCGCTAAGCTCTTCTACTGCGAAGGAATGTTTGTCTTTCGTGTGCGTTTACACAACGTGTCTCGTTGGCGTGTTGTGGGGTCTATGGTGCATATCGCTTTTTCCAGTCTATGACCACAACCTCGTGTTAGTCTTCCCATTAATGATTAGCTTTACTATCTTTGCGCCTATCATTTCATACATTGCATATCGGATTTTGTTTATAGGCTACCTATCTAACTTTATCCATCGTTTGTGCGGTACGAGAGGAACTACAGGAGAATTCTTCAAGGGAATGTTCATGTTGCTGAACATTGCGACCTTGACTTTAGTATATGCAAACCACTATTCTAGTTCTTCTGGTACCTTCAAGCCGCATTGGGTGGAGATATTGGGATAGGCTATCATAGGCAAAGAAATGTATTAATTCGCGCTGTTGAGAAAAAACGGGTTCTCGTTTCAGTCTGCTGCATGCGCTGCTGAGTGCTGACACAAGTTATGCTGCCGATGAATGCAACGTAGATTGAGATAGTGCAAGCTTGATACAATATCGAACGTAGGACTATACCACCGCTCTAATAAAGCCACGCGGTGGATGGAAGTGAAGTAAAAAAGAACTGCAACATGCATTACAACTGCCAGCCCACGCGACCAAATCCCACCCCTAAATCGGCGGCTTCTCCTCCCCCTCCGCATACTCCACAGCAATCTTCTTCGCCCCCGGACTCGGCTCCGGGTAACTCGTCCTCCTCCTCGCCCTAACATAAAAGTTCATCGGCCTGATAAGCTGAAACTCAGGGTCATACGTCACCGCCTCCTCGCCCTCCTTACTAAACTCATACCTATACACCAACTCCGGAAGCAGCACCTTGACCTCCCCAAGCGCAAAGTTGAAGCCAATACAACTACGCGGGCCAGTCGCAAACGGCATGTACGAGTTCTTGGGGCGGTTGGAAACCTCCTCTGTGCCCCAGCGATCAGGGTCGAAACGGTCGGGATTAGACCAGATGGACGGGTTGTTGTGGATGGCGTGCAAGGCGCAGATGACGACAGAGCCGGCGGGCAACTTGTAGCCGCCGGGAACGATACAATCAACCTTAGCAGTGCGTCCAGGTTGGAAAGAAGGGTTGTGCAAACGCTGGGTCTCCTTGACGAATTTGTCGAGGAAAGTGAGGCCGTCGGAGAGTTCAGGTGTCCACTTTGTGTTCTCGTTTACGCCGGCGTCGACGAGTTCCTGGAGGAGCCGCTCCTGGTTGCCTTCGTAGACGCAGAGGGAGTAGAGGAGCCAGGAGAGGAGGGAGGAGGTCGTTGTGAAGCCTGCGCCGGAGATGGGCAGCATGTTTGGGATGACGAGTTCGCGGGGGAGTTTGTTGCCGTTGTCGTCGGTGGCGCGCTTGAGGTAGTCGACTACGCAGCTGGCTCCTAGGGCTGCGGACTGCAGGGGTAGATCGTCTTCATTGCTGCCTTTGGGTGCTTGGTCGATTGCTTGGTTGAGGATGGTCCAGAGTCTGTAGCGGATCTTGTCGAGGTCGTAGGCTGCTGTAAAGGGGATGGCGCTTAGCTTCGCGTACCACGCACCTCTTGACGCGACCTTCTTGTTCAGGGATAGTGATTGGGCGATCAAGATGACTAGCTCGCTCAGCGGCGCATCTGGGTTGTCGAAGTGGTGGGCGTCGTATCCGAGCGCAAACTTGAAGACGGTCTGGGATGCGAGCTTCAGCATGTACTGGTAGACGTTCCAGGCTTCGCCTTGCTCATCCAGCTGGTCAAAGACTTTGAACGAGTCCTTTACCGAGGCTTCCATAAGAGGTGTGTAGTGTCTGATAGCCTTTGGTGCCATGGAAGGCGGGATGAACTTGTGCGCTTGCCTCCACGCATCGGTGTCGGTATCGCAAATGAACAACGCCCTGTTATCCTTGATACCCGCCAAAGGATGCTCGGGGGTGATGTGTTTGCTGAAGAACGCCGATTCTTGGAAAGCCACAGTCGCGATAGCAGGGTCATTGGTTAGGTAATTCTGCTTGCCCATCGTCTCGTACTTGATCAAAGATCCGTACTTCTGGAAAAGACGCGCATGGTTTCCCTGAGCTGGTTAGTGGTAGTTCGCGCGCTTTTCAAGTTGAACTCACGAGATGATCGGGAAAGACCTCGTAATAGCTGCCCACGAAAGGAAGACCTTCTGGACCTGAAGGGTCGCGAATGGCCTGTCCGTCGACCGTAATGCCTATATCCTCGTCGCAATCCAGTACATCGTCCAAGTCTCGTAGTTCATCTCCTTTGGGATCTTGCAGCCCGATGCCTGATGAGATGTAAGTTCACATCCATGTCAATTGCATGTATCTGCGTACCGGTCGATTGGATAATATTGTACTGCTCCGCTACAGCAACTTGCAGCGCCTCAAAGTCATGATACTGATCAATGTGAATGTCCTGGCGAAAGACATTCTTGTCCTGCCCAACGAGGTAAAAGCCCTTGATAGTCATGATGCTCAGTAGTGAAGTATAAGATGACGGTTGAGCGTCGCAACCTTGACAGGACTACAACGCGACTAAATGAAAGCTGCACACCAAACTACGTATCCATCTGCAACCCACCACCTGCAGGCATCGTCTAGTCTGTAAATATGACGCATCGCCACTGACCAACCTCCGGCTTGCGCTTCATCGTACGAAAAGCGCCGAAGAGCCCAATGCGCCATTCAACGCGCGCCAAAATAAAGCAAAAACACTGCAGGTCGTGCGAACGCGCCCGGCCGAAGCCGTTGATCGAAATTTCATTCGAGGTAACAGATTTAGCAAGTATGCGTTGCGCGTAAGAAGCTTGGACAAAGCCACTCGCGTGGTGGCACCTCCGATTGTCAGCGGAGGCTTGATTGGTTTAAGCCTTGTTGTGCCGAGGTAAGTGGGGGGCTTGGCTCCACCAACACCGGACACCTCGTGGTAGCCGCTGCAATAGCGCTGTCATTTGTCATGGCGCAACAACAGATCCTGATGCTGCGAATGTCCGAGATCTCGGTCGTCGCGCGCAGACGAAGTGGATCGCGTATGCCCGTTGCGCATTTGCTGCATGGGGCTATTGCGAGGATGAAGGGTCTTGGCTGGAGGCTTTCATCGTCGCAGTTATTCGACCTGACGCCCCCTTTGTGACGCAACGCTTTCATCACTTTCTATCTATTTTCAAGCCATGGCCGACGGTGTATACACCCTCCAAGAGGTAGCGAAGCATACCAGCAAGACCGATCTATGGGTCACCCTATGGAACCACGTCTACAACGTAACAGACTACCAAGAAGACCACCCGGGCGGTAAAGAGTTCCTACTCGAGAACGCCGGCACAGACGCAACAACCGCCTACGAAGACATCGGCCATTCGACAGACGCGCGAGAGATCCTCGAGAACTTCCGCATTGGACGCATCGCAGACGAGGACTGGACCGACCATGAAGCCGCAAAGATGCCCACGATCACGCCGAGCAGAGTGCACGTTGTCAACAACTTGCCTCCGCCGAAATCGTGGCGGTTGCATCTTGGAGCTATTGGCTTTGGCCTCACATCTGTCGTGCTCTCCATAGTCGCAGGACGACGCTTCTCGCCGCTGCTGCACCGACTCCAAAGCGCCGGTTTCTGGAAGGGCTTCGCCGTGTCTTCCATCGCGAGTATGGCTATAGCCGGCTACGCCAGCTTATGGGCAACCAAGAGCTTCGACGTCGCGCACAAAGACTTCCAATCCTACCCCGCGCACATCAAAGCAAAATCCATGTCCTCGAAGCCAACGAAGAAAAAAGACATCAACCTCGGCGTCCTCAACGCCCGCGTCTACCAGCCCTTCCCTCTAATCGACAAATTCAACATCTCCCACGACACAATCCGCTTCATCTTCGGGCTGCCGAATGAGAACTCCGTGCTAGGGCTGCCGACGGGCCAACACATTGCCATCAGGCACGAAGTCGACGGAAAGCAACTCGCACGCTCCTACACGCCTACGTCCAGCAACAAGGACCGCGGCCGTCTGGAACTGACTGTCAAGATCTACGAGGGCGGCAAACTGACACCCTGGTTGAGCAAGCTAAACGTCGGCGACACCGTTGAGATTCGCGGACCAAAAGGCGAGATGAAGTACCACAAGAACCTCGTCAAGGAACTTGGTATGATCGCCGGCGGCACGGGTATCACACCCATGTTCCAAATCATCCGCCGTATCTGCGAAGACCCGCGCGACGACACCAAGACGACGCTGCTGTATGCCAATAAGACGGAAGGCGACATTCTGCTTAAAGATGAACTCGACAAGTTTGCGGAGCAGTACGAGCAGTTCAATGTGCACTACGTTTTGAGCAGCCCTTCGGACAGCTGGAAGGGCGACAAGGGGCGTATCAGCAAGGAGATGATTGAGCAGCGTTTGCCTGCGCCGGCTGGGATGGATAGCAAGGTTCTTGTTTGCGGGCCGGATCCGATGATGGAGGCTATGGTTGGGTATTTGCAGGATCGGGGGTTCAAGGCACCGGGTATGTTGATATCTTCTGATGACTTTGTATGGAATATTGCTAACGAGGGCTTAGGCAAAATCTCGAAGCCGCAGGATGAGATCTTTACTTTCCAGTGATCATTCTGTTTGGTGTGCTATGAAGTTAGGGGTCGTGGAACGGTTGTCGCAGCAGGATTGTTGGAGTAGTTGGGCTAGACTGGGCCTTGATTTGGGCCTGTTCAATACACAAATCTCGTAATCTAGTGCAAATGTTAACCTTTCCAAAATGAACTTTACCATCAACTAACCCTCCACTTCCCAACTTCAGCGCGCGCATTCCGACAATCGTCATAGTCGCACATCGACCAACAACCCAAGTTCGCGCAGCATGCAAGAAGTTCGGCCGACATACCACCGCCCAACGTCTCGCACGCCCCAACGCCCATCTCGCACGACACAAAAAGCACCGTACGAATGACGTCGCCACCCGAGCGGCACTGCACGGATGTCTACCGAGCTGTTGGGCAGTGACGCAACACCTACACGCATCTAGGCTGCATTAGCGTCAACCAATGGTATACAACATGCATCTAGACGCGCTTGAGAAAGTCGCGGTATCAGCGATAGCCCAGCAGCATCGATTGCCGTCTGAACTAATACATCACTACAATAACGAAAAATGTCTCTTTGCGCAAGACGACTATCGAGAGGCGTTCGGCGGGTCTCGGCCGAGCCCTCTGCGAGCTATGCGACGACGCGATGTTTGAGCACGCGTATAACTACGCAAGGACCGAAAATAAGGAGTGACAACACAGCTTTCCGCACTCGATCAACATCGTTATCATACTCAATCATGTCGAATACGCAAACACGAGCTGCATCCAGCAGCACACAACCGCAATGGACGGCACCGGACACATCATCGAGACCAGTCGCCGTTCTGGGCGGAGGAGTCCTCGGTCGACGAATCGCCGCTTCATGGGTTGCCGCTGGCTATGAGGTCGTGTTGTGCGATCTCAGTGACGAGCAGAGGAACGCCGCGACACACTACATCGAACACCACATGGACGAGTTCTCGAAACTTACTGGAAATGCGCGGAAACCAACGCAATTCAACACTGTCAAAGACATCGCAGAGGCGGTCAAGAACGCGTGGCTGGTGGTTGAAGCATTGCCAGAGAAGCTTCCGTTGAAGATCGACATCATGGGCCAGCTTCAACAACAAGCGCCGGGCGATTGTATCCTTGCTTCCAACTCGTCGTCGTACAAGTCGCGGTTCATGCTCGATAAGGTGGACGCGGGTAGTCGGCATCGCGTTTGCAACATGCATTACTACATGCCTCCTGGTAACAACGTTGTCGAGCTCATGACGTGCGGTGAGACGCATACAGACATTCTGCCGTTTCTGCAAAGCAAGCTTCATGATGCGGGCATGACTCCGGCTATCGCGCGCAAGGAGTCGACTGGTTTCATCTTCAACCGGTTGTGGGCTGCCATCAAGAGGGAGAGTCTGCTCATCATGGCGGAGGGCGTTTCGGAGCCGGAGGAGATTGACAGGCTTTTCTTGACGATGTTCAAGGATAACCCGGTTGGACCTTGCGGGATGATGGATGCGGTTGGATTAGACACGGTTGCGTTCATCGAGAACAATTACGTTGAAGAACGCGGCGGCGACCCCACAGCACGAGACTGGGTCCAGAAGAACTTTGTCGAGAAGGGCAAGCTCGGCGCGAAGTCTGGCAAAGGCGGATTGTATCCCGCTGGTGAGACGACGCGAAGCTCCAAGGATGAGAGCGGCCATCACGACAACCTCGCGGCACCTAGACTGTACTTCCTTGACATTGGCATTGGGGCCAATGTTACTGACTTGCAGAAGATGGCCACATCTGGCAAGATCATGACTGCTTCAGCGGATGGAAGTAACGTGCGCGAGATCGTCGGCGGCCAAGCCATGCCAGACGGTATCGACGTATCCATCTCAGCTGGTCGCATCTTCTGGACGAACATGGGCGCGTCTCCCGCCAAGAACAACGGCAGTGTCATGTCCGCGAGCCTCGATGGCACCGACGTCCAAGCCATCATTCCGGAAGGTCAGATCCACACACCGAAGCAACTCAAGATTGACCACGAGAACAAGAAGCTGTACATCTGCGACAGGGAAGGCCTCCGAGTCCACCGATGCGACTTTGACGGCAGCAACCACGAGATCATCGTGCAGACCGGCGACTCTAGCTCAGCAGACGGAGAAGACCAGACCAACTGGTGTGTTGGTATCGCAGTCGACCCTCAAGGCGGGAAGTTTTACTGGTCTCAGAAGGGCCCGTCCAAGGGTGGCAAAGGCCGCATCTTCCGCGCAAACATGCAAATTCCCGCCGGCGAGACAGCATCCTCCCGCTCCGACATCGAACTTCTCTTCGACCACCTCCCTGAACCCATCGATCTAGAGTTCGAAGCTGAGAGCCAAACGCTGTACTGGACCGATCGCGGCGAGTATCCACTCGGCAACACGCTGAACAAGGCGTATGTAGGTGCTGAGACGAAGGAGGAGAAAGGTGTTGTAACGCTAGCGAGACATTTCCACGAGCCGATTGGGTTGAAGATTGACGCGGTGAATCGGCACGTCTACTTGACGGATCTGGGAGGTACTGTGTACAGGTTTGACATGGACGGAGGGAGGAAGAAGAAGATCTACGAGACGGACAGCGCGTACTCTGGTATCGCGCTTGCGCACCTGCATTGAGTAAACATGTAGCCCTGTTGTTAGTACCGGTAATGTAATTGTGAAGATGAATTCGAGGCGACTGCAGCGATAAGATGATGATGTCGGTGTCTGAGCGAAGAGCAATCGCCGACGCACCCTCGGCATCCAAAACCCACCGAGGGTCCAAGCTCCTCAACACCAAAACATTCCGACCACCCCACGCGACAATCCCGCTGCGCCAGCCGTCCCTCTCCTTCCCCTCCACCCAGGGCGCTGACCCCAATTCCTTCACTACATCATCGCGCAATACCTACCGCCACGATGAACACAATCTCCAAACCCCCAACAATAAAACGCATCTCAGGCCCCAAACGCTTCCTCGGCGTCCTCGTCGGCATAACCGGCGGCCTCTCCGCCAACGTCCTCCTCGCCTACAGCGTCTCCTCCTTCTACACGCGCAACACAAAATTCGTGCCCTACGACGCCTCCTCCCCCGACCTCACCACAGCCGTCTTCCGCGCGCACAACCCCAACGGCAACCCGCCCGGCTGCATAGACCATGCGGTAAAGCAGATTCCGTATGGGAAGCTGCCGGAGAAGTACTGGGTCAAGGGCGATGGGGGCAGGATATCGGTTGATCAGCCGGCTTTGACGACGGACTTTTGTAGGGGCATTTGGAGTGGGGTCGCGTTTAGGGTGCAGAGGAGGTTGTTGGAGAAGTGGTATCGGAATGTGGAGGGTAGGGATAGCCATCTTTGGGATGTGAAGGAGTTGGGTAAGAGCGAGTATGGTGTTGGGACGAAGATTGTGGATCACTTTGAGGTTGTGGAGCATAAGGATGATAAGGTGAGATTGCACCTTCTATTGGAAAGAATGCTGGCTGACTCAAATTTCTTCATAGGTTATTGTGCGATGCGGCGACTCACCACACGTTTCCGAGCCCCGGCCCTCGGATGGACTCTTCTCTATGGAGGTCTCGAAAGACGATGCTGCGCAGGTGGCTACTTTCCACCTGAAGTCGGTCTTTGTAGATACGACGCCTGAGGGCAAGGACGCTGGACCGCAACCAGGGCATATTCAGTGGCTGCATAGGCTTTACACGAAGCTCTGGATGGAGAGTGCGACGCGCAAGTTGATCAAGGAGGCATAGACATGATACCATCGCAATGCAAACTATTCTGTACGAAATACCCTCAAACAGTACAGGACATACTTCAGTTCCAGCCACTTACCTCTCACTTCAACGCGCGAGCCTGGGCTTTGCGCGCACAACATTGGTAGGGATTGGAGACGTAGTTGATGATAGACGACCAACACGCGAACGATCGGCGTGCGGAGCTCACCCCGCCTGTTCGGTCGTAGTTCCTGAGCAGCGCAAAAGCAAGTCTACCCTACCCGTAGCTCGAGCTCGACTGCGGGGATCAGTCATCGTGACATACGTCAGCGGATCGGCGTGCGTCGAATAGCCGGTACTCATGCGTTCCAATCATGATGGTCCGGAGAAGTGCTTCACCGCACCATACTCGAGATACTTAACGCCCTATACTATGTCCTTCTGTCGCTCTCCCACTCCTCTTCAATACAACCACTGCTTTCCATATCCTTACACTAGCATTGACTCAAAACAAATACCATCTCGTTGACTACCTAGGTGCAAAGATACCTCTCCTTTCACAACGCATTCAACATGGGCGTCATGACCGCAACCTCCTCAACAATCTTCAACTACCCACCCGAGATAATCTACGACTTCGTCTCCAACCCCTCAAACTGGGGCCGCACCTACGCCGGCAGCTCCGGTCTGCCTCCAGGCCAAAACCTGTCTCTCCCCCTGAAAGTCGGCGACATCTGGACTGAAAAAGTCGCTCTGCCCAATAACACCTACCACCCACAATGGATCTTGGAAATCGCGGACCGCGGTCGCAAATTCGCGTTCCGTCAAGTCAATAATATCGCTGCAGGGGAGGATGGAAGCGGTGGTGTAAAGGGGTATTGTTGGATCACGTATACGTTTGTGGAAGCTGGGTGTGGGTTAACGTTGTTTACGCGCAATTTGACGTGTGAGCTTGAGAAGGGGGTGGATGTGCCAGAGGATCTCTGGTTAGCGATGAGCAGGCCGAGTGGGATTGACAAGTATCATGAGAAGATCAAGGAGTTGCTTGATGAGGAGATGGGTAAACATAAGATTTTGGAGGTTTGAAGTGGGGATGATATTAAGAGGGGTGGTGGTTGGGAATAGGAAGATACCTAGGTATCATATTCTCTACACTTTCTGCTCCGCCATCCATTTCTCAGCCTCCTCCTTATACTCCTCCCTCCATCGAGTCAAGGGTGGCCGCTCATTCACGATATCCCCAACACTCCACAACATGCGCTTCTTGTCCGTCTCCTCCGTGACCTGGTCGTCGGGACAGATGATGTAGAATTTCTTGGCTTGCATCTTGGTGTACATGTAGTCAGCGACCTGGTCGGCTGACCATGCACCTTCCGGTTTCGATTTCGTCGAGCCTGGCTCGTTCCCAGACTGTGATGTGTGTTAGTTGTTGCCGATGAACAAGGGTAACACAACTTACAAGCCCAGTAAACGTCCACCCCGGAACCAACAAATGCACCCCAACATCAGTGTCCTTGAGATCATAGCTCAAATGCTCAGCCAGCGTCTTCACAGCCGCTTTACTAGCATTATACGCGGGATTACCAGGCGGGTTCGTGATACCCTGTTTACTTCCCGTAATCACAATTGCACTCTTCCCATCCCCATCTTTCCCCGCCCTCTCCTTGAAACTTGGAACATACGCATTCAACCCATTCACCACACCCCCCAGGTTCGTAGCCAAGATCTTATCAAAGTAATCTTCATCACCCCACGTCCCTTTTCCACCAATGCCGGCGTTTAGCATGAGGAAGTCAACGTCGGTGCCGACTTGTTGGCGGATAGACATCCAGTCTGAGTGGGAGGAGACATCTGCTTGGATGCATTTAACATCGCCGGAGAGGTTTTCGCGCGCGATATCGAGAGAGGATTGGTTAAAGTCGACGATGGAGACGCGCATTGAGTGTTTCAAGCAGAGTTGGGCGACAGCGTAGCCGACGCCGGATGCGCCGCCTGTTATTAGGGCGTGTGCTGAGGGGCGGAAGACGGACATTTTGAGTGATTGAAGTTGATTGTTTACGAGAGGTGGAAGGTTGGGTTGTGGTATCGTCTTGTAGGGGTGCCGAGGTGATGTCATGCGGGGTTACGTTATCTCCGAGGCGGAGCTAAACGATAATGAATTCACGCTCCTTGAATTGAGACAGGTCCAGTCCCCATCCGTGGACTCGTCCGATCCTCTCCCAACATCCCTTATGCGTCTTTGGCTGTATCAGTGCGAGACTATCGAATTCGTCCTCAGGCAAAGTGTGATAGGACCGAATTTCCATAAACAGAATGACCACGCGTATGGTTGTTTCCATCAATTCAACATCATTCGTCATGGTGAGGTTTGATGGCACTTTGGATGCCTTGACGTCCTGGGTTTCCAAGACGATTTCGTAGAAGTAGCTCGTGGCTACGGATTCACAGTCTGACCGCACCAAGGTCGCTGCTATCGCCGGGCCCGATATCCTTAATTGTCCATCGATCACGTGTCCGTAAAGGTCGGAAGTCTTTGGTGTGCATTCCACATCAATCACTCGACAGACCAGATTGATTGACTTGGCGCATTTCCTGCTTTGATCAGGAACCGCGGCCGATAAGATTGACGCCCAAGACCACGTGGGCGCCGTATATTGTAAAGGTCTTGGAAGCACGTTTCGTCGATCGGGAACTCCACCTGTAGGTGTCCACAAGAGCGCCTCGGGAAGTTGACATTCCCATATTCCCGCTAGATATCTGCCCATCGACGGTAGCGCGATGTGTCTAGCGATGCCAGAAATACCGGGAAGTCGATCGGTACCGAAAGTCAATGACCGCTGAGAATACTCTCTCACGAACTTGTCCCATGCCTTGGCACGTACATTAGGGTCTGTTGATGCTACTGCAGCGGCATAAGAAAGCTTGACCGTTGCCGGTTTCTCGAGGTTTGAAATGAGACATTTGATGGTCTGACATTCACACCAAAGTTCTTTGTGGCACTCCCACATCATCTCGCGTTCAGTGTAGTGAAGTATCCTGGAAGCAAGCATTCGCTCTTGAAAACACCACGCTCGATCCAGAAGAGGCATATCATTACTCCCTGCTTGCCACCCAATGATTGTGCCGTGGGATATGTATTGTTGTACATAAAAGCTGCCATTAAACGGGTCAGATATGTCTTGGCTTGGGACTCTGGGACGAAGACATCCATCGTCGCCATTCTTCGAGCTCGTCGCGGCGATGACCAGGTATGCGTACTTGTACACTGATGCCATACTGGAGGCTTCTTTAGCCCAGTCTTCTTGGTCATCTTGCACAATGCATAGTGAGTCGATCCAGATATATGGCATGCCGATGTTCCTGGTAATCGTAATAGCATCCTGGAACGTTCGCGTGAGCTCATGCCAGGATATGCCGAGCAGCCGAGCAGACAAGTTCTTTGTCAAGAGTAAGGGCATGGCTTTCACGCGTTCTTCTTTTACCCCCCATGTGTGGCTCAAGGCAACGTAGCGGGCGTCAGCTGGCATCTCACTTGAGCTGCACAGCTTAATGTCATCTGAGGAAGAACCGACCGAGATGAGCCTCGTTGGCGTAATTGACATATCTGTCTTAGGAGAACATTCTGGATGCAGAGTGTTACACTTCCTGACCCACTCTTTGATTGTGTCAAAGCACGCCTGGGAGGTAGGGTCAGCCGGAATGTGTCCTGCTGGGTTGATATCCGAAAAGTAAGGTGGCTCATCTGAGAATGGTAAGTGAATGACACAGGTACCGTATCTTCTGTGGCATATCAAACGAACCTGGATAAGTGTAGAAATACAATTCCATGGGCGAAGTCCCTGATTCAGTTTCCATGCCCGTGTATTGTACCGTCACCCGTAGAGGTGTGGAGGGAATGTTGCTGACGTGAACCCTGAGACTCCGATGGGGCTCGTACTCGCTCAGAGTGGCTTCGGTAGTTCGATGACGACGGTCAGGAAGAAACGTGTACTTCTCGATTCCTCGAAGAAGTAACTTGCATCGAACGCAACCATCGCGTGCGGCCTTGCGCATGTTTGACAGGGTGATAGCCCCCTTATGATTGCCCTGACTCCAGCTGCAGGTGGTGGATCCAGTCTGCTCTGACCACAAGGGCGCGTGAGGTAGCGTCGGGTTCATCTCGTGGTTGCGATGCGGGTGTATCTGTGAGACGTGGTGGGGTCTACGCGCCCGCTGTTCAGAACACGGCAGGCGCGACTAGGCATCAGGCATAGCCAATCTACATGCAGCAAAGAAGAGCAAGCAAGTGATCCTCTTTCCATGACTCCCACCAATCACCGCCTCATAACATGCAGCAGGTTAGACCATTTTGTACCTTATGTCTCGTGGTTGCGCCTTCCAGCCTGGCAGGCAAGTGCTACCCCGTACCCTGGAGCTATACAATTTCTTGCGTCCACTCACTGCATCGACGCCAAACTTTACGAATACCTCTTGGGTCGATGATGGACCCCAGCTTCCATACGATAGAGGCCTTTGTATGCTTGAATAGAGAGATTCCTTCATGAGCGCCAGGTGTGGTTGAGCACGTTCAATAATGCATGATTGCGTCATCGCCTAATGACCCGCGGGGCCACCAACCCCAAGCCAGAACCATCAACACCTCCAGGGCTGCCTCGCTTTTCTACACCATTCCCCGAAGCACCGCAATATTGTCACTACCGTTCCTACACTCATGCGCTGCTAGACCTCTGCGTACCCCTTCACTAACAAGCATGAAGCCGCTCAAACACCGTCTCACCCTCATAAGGCTGCAGATAGTTATCCACCAACCACCCATGGCTTCCCTCAACCACGCCAAAGTTGAATGCGACACGGCTCTTTCCACTCTTGTTGGCTTCACTAGTATGCACAAGATTTCCATGCATTAGGATCAATGTCCCGGCCTTGACCTCGAGCTGCTCGAACAACAGATCCCCGTTATTATTTTTCTGCGGGATCGGGGTATCCGTCGATACACCAACTACAGTAGCATGTACGGGCTCGTCTAGCTCCACGAACTCAGGCAGCCCATCTTCATCCCGACGACACCGTCGTGTAAGAGGCCGCGATCTATGGCTACCTGGCGCGACGGCCAGACACCCGTTCGAGATGGTCGCATCTTCGAGAGCATACCAGAAAGTCGTGCAACTGGGCGGATTGGTGAAGCCTGAGCAGCCATCCTGGTGCGGCACGACTTTCGCGCCGACGTGGGCTGCTTTGACGATGACAAGGCTCTGCACGACACGCGGATCGGTATATCCCAGTGATTTTGCCATAGCCACATGGGACTCGCTCATGATTGCATTTCGAAAAGAGGGCATCAGGCGATGGATGCCGCAGCCTAGGCGTTGGATGCGCTGAAGAGGCTCGACTCCGGGTTGCAAAGCCACTAAAGACACTTGCGATCAGTCTGGCTCGTTGACGGCTGCACGGAGAGGCTTACGTGTGGATGGTACTGCCAGCACACGGCCCACAGGGGAGACATAATGATCTTGACCTACGTCGTACGTGTGCGACTTGACACGCTTGTTATCGGCATTGGCAAGGATGTCCGCGATGTCGTTAACGCTGCGGAGAAGCTCGGCTCCGCAATCTCTCGACAGCGCATCTGGCACAACAAGATAGCCTTGGTCTCGCCAGAACTGGAGCTTCTCTTTGTTTAGCCCGCCATGATGCAACTCCGATGAGAGACCTCGTAGTCTCAGCACTGGACTGGCCGTTTGCGGTTGTGCAATGAGTTCCTGCACCGGCAGACTTGAGCTCAGCGAACCAGGGATGGCTTGTGCTTGCAATGCTGGTCTCGGGTCTAGTGTATCGGGCGCTGGTTGAATGGCTGCTGGCTTAGCGGCAGCGTTGTTGTTGTTATTGCCCATCAAAAGTGCGAGTAATAGCGGGCCGTCATCTTCTTCCTCCGTCTGCGATGATATAAGTTCCTGCACCATCGACTTCGAACCCAGCAAACCTGGAACGGCTTGTCTATCTGTAGCTTGCGCTTGTAATGCCAATCTGGGGTCCAGTGTATCAGGCACTGGTTGAGGCTGATTGGCTCCTTTCTGAGCGGCTTCCTTGAGATTGTTATTCCCCATCAACAGCGCGAGAAACAGCGGACCGTCATGTTCCTCTTCTTTGGGAAAGTCCTGCCTCGGGTTAGGGTTGTCGAATGCCGATGACTTCACGCCGTTGGAGCTTCCCGCCAAGAAGTCGTCGTCTCGGTTTGTTGGTTCTGAATCGAGCAACGAAAGCTCTTCATTTCCTTCTTGGTGAACTCGTGTATTCAACATTGCAAGAGGCAGGTTCCGGGATCGTGTTTGATCACAGCTGGGGCTCAACAAGTTGTGGAAAATCGCGTAATAGTTGCAACAGAGCAATGAGAAGCGGGTTGTTAGAATGAAGTTTCATGAGACAGAACTGGAGATATATGTTCGCGGATGTGCTTCTCTTCGGCACTCTGCCTAATCATGGAGAATCCACCACCGAGCATCTCCGTGCAGCTCGTATATCTTACATACACTACAACGCCATCCTCCCCACTTCTGTTGTTATCGTAGCCTATGGTCAGCCACCTTGTCTGCCACCAAGACGCAGAGCAAATGCAGCTGGAATACACTCCCCGCGATCTGACCTCTCAAAAGCGGACACGACAGCTCTTGAATCACGAAATGCGCAGAATAGCCGACACAAGACTCTATCAGACAACATGACCGCAGCCTGTTCTCTCCGGACATTGATATTTAGCACAACTAGCCACGCTATCCTCCTCGCCATCACATACTCCAAAGAAATTCCTCCAAAGAAGCCTCCCCGCCACCCCACCCACATCCAGCACCACAAAAAGCATGCCGACCACGACCTCATCGTCCGGCGCCTGGAAAAATATATCCTCGCATACAAAAGCGGGAAGCCTGAAGCAATGATGGAATTCTACCACCCTACCAACTTCATCTACTCGGACTTTAGTTCGTACCTCCAAACCCACCAATACTCTCTCACACATCACACATACACTAATTCGCCTCACAAGGTACATCTCGCCCACAAATGACATCCCACGACGAAGTCAAAGAAACCTACAAAAAGACCTTTTCCAACTTCCACGATCTAGACATCAAATCGCTGTCTGTACATGGCCACAAAGATTTCACGGCGTGGGAATGGCAGATTACGTGTAAACCCGCTGTGGATTTTGAGACGGGGGATGGGATTGATAGGGAGAGTGCTGAGAAGAAGAAGTTGGTGGGCTATACGTTGATGTGGTGGGAAGATGGCAAGATTATTCGGAACCATGATTACGTGCAGCAGAAGGAGGCTGTGGAAGAGGGGTGAGTGGACGCGGGCTTGGGGGGTTTGCGGAGGGACAAGATGTGTTGATTAAACTTAGGGGGGACGTAATTGGGGTAGATTTCTACAATTATGAAAACACGCAGGGTTGTGTGTTTGTTTACGATACGCGTTCGTTTATTTGCGTAACATACAGTGCCGCCTCGTACGAGGTACGAAGTGTACCGGTATGCTGCTGTATACAATGGTATACAGACAAGGTCTGGTAAGACCGCCAAAACGATGCAGCCTTCTCATAGGTAGATGTTCAACTTCTTCTTTCTACTGGTTGATCTTCTACATGTGCATGCGGTAAAGTGTGTACGTTTGTATTAAGATTACTTACAGTAAGGAAATGGGGTATCTACAGTATTTTTACGTCTTCTTCTTGCTCCCTCAATCTGTCCCCACCTCTCCACGCAGCCGCAACCGTCACACCTTCCCACCATCACCAGCAGCGCCCATACCCAGCCCATCCATTGCAGTCTCGAATCTCTCAACACCCGGCCTCTCCACCTTCCCCCCATCCCCTTCCTTCTCCTCCACCACACCATCACTAAACAGCCCCGCCCCAGCCCCAGCAGTAAAGAAGCGCTCAACACCCGGCCTCTCCTCCTTCAAAACCTGTTCATTCACGCTCTCTTCACTCAGCACCTGTTCATTCACACTCTCACCCCCCGGCACCATACTACCAAGTTGCTTCTCCCCCTCCTCCCCCTCAACAGCCGGCGGCGTAGTAACATTCACACTCGCAAGCGTAAGCGTACTAGCATTAACATCCCTCCCATCCGGGCCATCAACTTTCAAACTAAACGGATACGCGATACCGCCAGCCGTGGGTCGGGTAGTCAAAGTATCTGTTTCGGGGATGATGGTGCTGGAGTTGTCGGGGTTGTCCGAGACGATTATGTTAGGTGGGATACCAACACCAACACCGGGGGAGCTGAGTTCGCTAGTGGGGGAGGGGAGGGGCGAAGCAGAGCGTTCCGGGGCGAGGGTTGTTGCGTCGGCGAGGCCCGGGGTGGGTAGGTCGATTTTGGAGAGGTCGTCCATTGGGAGCCCGGTTTGGCCTTTGTCGGTTACGGCGGAGTGGCGGGAGTGGGAGCGTGAGCGTTTTACGGCTGGGGCGGTGAGGTTGTTGGCTCGGCTGCGGGTTGGCTTGCTTTCTGTGGTGCCGTCGGTGGGGGTGTTGGCGGGGTCGGGGGCGGAGGTAGAGGCCTCGGTGTCGGGGTTCTGGTCTGCCTTTTCTTCGCGGACGATCTGGGACGTGTTAGTAACGTTGATATGGCTGACGTTGAGAGTAATTATACTTACAGTAGCTGAGTCATGCTTACTGCCCCATCCAGCCCACATCGACATACCCCAACTCCTCTTCTTCGCCTTCTCGGCCTTCATGCCCTTGATCCTTCTACCAGCCAAGGCAGTCGGTGGGGGTGTCTCTCCCTCGAACCCTTCGAAGCCCTTTTGCATATCCTTAATACGCTGCTTCTGGATCTTGATCTTTTGCTTGGAGAACTTGTTGTTCCACTGAGATTGCGCTTTCATCCATTTGCTGACGGGTCCTGTCTTTGGCACGCCCACATCAACGCTAGGGACATTCAGTGCAACAAGCTCCTCCTTCGGAGCGAGTGCATAGATGCGCCCGTGTCGATCGATGCGCTGGCGGATCATATGGCGCTCGAAGGGAGGAATCGCGTCACCAGCTCGACCAACGCGTGCATCTTGAGCAGCTTTCTTCTCGGCTTTGGTGGGTTTGGGATGTTTGTCCGCGGACTTCGGGTCCTCTGACGAGGAACCGGAGCCCGCCTTGTCAGATTCGGACGAAGTGCCTGAATCACTGCTCATGAAGGAGATGTCGTCATCGTCGAGGATGTCGATGGACTTTTTCTGAGCGCGTGCAAGCGCCCAAGCACCGAACTGGGCTATACTACGGTACATGTGCTTTGCCGGGCGGGTGAAGCTGAGCGTGGGTGCAACGTGACATAGATCATCCCAGACCTGGAGCTGAACGTTCGTAGGCCTGTAGCTGGCGGCTTGAGCTTGTATGGATTCAGCAGTCTGGTTGTTGGAAGGTGGTGGTATGTAGGCCAGCGGCTGCGCAGCTTTGTGCGCGAGGTATATCTGCTCGTCTCTAAGTAACTCACCACCTCCAGTTTGGATGAGTAGAGGTGGGAGCCCTCCGAGTGTTGGTTGTAGTACTGGCGATACCAGAGGATGTGTCAGGAGATGGTTTGGAGCATACATCTGGATCTGGTCCTTGATTTCGACGCGTTCATCTTCGAGCTGAACTGATAGCTGGCTCTTGGGTCCAATGCTGTATTTGCCATTGGACGAGATCCAAGTACCCATGCCTTGTCCTGTAGCTGATGGATCCGCGACCTCTTCTAGAGGTGGTCGATCTCCAGATTGGACGGAGTAGCCTCGTACGCGCTCAGCTTCCGCCTCCTTCTTTGCTGCCTTATCCTGCGTTTTATCTGAACTGTTCTTCTTCTTGGGCGAGCCCTTGAGGGATGTTTCGATGTCCAGCATATCGTCAGCGTTGGGGGGTGCTGTGTGTGGTCAGTGGTAGCTCTTCGACACGGACACGACCAACTTACGCCAGCTCATGCTCGGCTTGTGGATGAAGCCGTGCGAGGGAATGTAGTCCATCTTGCCATCGCCACCCAGACTAGGGAAGCTGTGTGTCAAATCCACCCATGGACTGATCAAGATGGCTCCTGCAGGCAATGGTATGCCTTGGTCGCGCATGGTCACGAGCATGCTGAGTACCATGCCGCCACCTGCCGAGTCGCCAGCAAGTATAATCGTCGTAGGATCGTGCTTCTGTTCGAGGAGGTAGAGGTAGGCGGCCAGACCTGGAGGTGTTAGTATTCCTTCTTCGACATCGAGCAACCCACTTACAGTCGTGCAGACCACAGGGGAAAGGAAACTGAGGCGCGAGTCTGTATTTGGGCGCCAGCACCCTAGCCTTGAGCTTGCGCGCATGCCGCTGCATTTGATAGCGATGCTCGTCGACGCTGCCAAAGAAGTATGCGCCGCCATGAACATAGAGCATTATGCGGTCGCCTTTGGTGATTGCCAGCTGTTTCCTCGCGTCGTAGTCCTTGCGCATCTCGATCCACTCGGCCTTGAGTGTTGTGCCTTCGCGTCTCCACTGCCACCAATTCTTTCCTCCGACTGCCTTGATGCCTTCTGGTCCCAATTGTGCATTGAGCAGTTCAGCTGAGCGCTGCAGTAGAGTCGCGGAAACCTCGACTACATTCACGTGCACCCAGCGCGGCACTGGAACCCATTGCGACGTGAAGGCTTGCAATTCGTCGACCGTGTGGAAGGAGGCATAGTGGAGAAAGCGGCGGATGAGCTCGAGCCCTTCGTGATACGAGATGTGCGCCGTGGGCTTTTGCGCAAGCGGTCGGCGATTGAGGTAATGCGAGAGATATGTCTGGATGACCGTGGGCGTCACAGCCGCGCCCACAGAGATGGTGTTGACAGGCATCGCGACTCGGGCTTCAGGGGTGCGGAGCTATCCGAGGTGGCGTAAGACGCGCCCAACTATTGTCGCGTAGAAACCTGGATGGTATGCGGAGGATCTACCGCTGCCGGGAATGACGAAAACGCGTTCTAACAAAGGAAAATGTACGAGTTGTAAGAGACACAGGGAAAGCTTCGTGAGCCTTAGGGGTTGGGAGTGGAGATGGTCCCCCGGATTTTCGGTGCACCTCCCAACCCCTGCACGACCCGCCCGTACGACGTCATCGAGACCCTTTTCTACATTATCCGAGCGTGTGAACCACGAGATGGCAGTTGATCGTTACCATGCCCGGCGCTCAGCATCAGCTTGCCAGCGTCGTCATCAGCATTTCATCCGCTATCTTATTCCAATCCGGCAGTCGATCGTTCATTAGAGAGGTGACCATGACGCGATACTTAGCTTTGCTTGAAAGAAGAAGACTTGGTCGAGTAGAGCATAATTCGGTTGAGACTATTGTACGCACTTTAGTTGTATTTCGAGGTAGTGCTGTTTCAAGAACGCAGTCCAGTTGCGGCTGCCCAGATAGAATATGCAGGTACTTCGTACAGTACGATGAAGCCCTGGAATAAAGGCGGTATAAAATGCGCGTGTCATCTCTAGGGTAGTGCGACAGCAAAAGCATAGTTGTCGTCGAATTATGAAGATGACATGGAGATCTTTCACGTGTTACCGGAGTTGTCCCACTAACACGTGCCGTGCGAATCAAGGCTAGCGTGTCAGAGGCTTAGTCATCCCCATCTCGTCCCATCGTTGGAGCTTCCACCATCCTCGCGCACCCATTTCACCCATTTCGCCGACCAACGGCTGTCATCAACAAAATGGAATTGGTCGCACCAGTTACGATACCGAAATCTGTTAGCGTAATAGTAGAGCCGATAATTGCTCTCGGCGCCTACAGCGCAGCATGCGGCGGGTTCACTTGAGCGGGGCTCTGCCACGTCCACAACCAGGGTTTGCAGCGCGTCTATTTATCCTGCATCGACCTGACTCAGGCACATACCTGAACTGTCGGCAGGACGGGAGTCACCGAGGCCTCCCGCTGTCAAGATCTTTGTCTCAGATTGCTGGCTTTCCGCCGGGCCGACGCGAGGACGCCTGAAGTCAAAAAGCAGACCTCTGGGCCTAAGTGCAATTCGCTGAATCGGAACATGGCCTTCCAAAGACGTCTCTCATGACCTCTACTCGAAAATCATATGCGCGTGAGTGCACGAGGAACCATGCAGCTAGAGGCCCGAATTGTGCGCTGCACGCGCATGCAGGAGACGTACTCCGTATCCTATCTGGTCTCTCGGTGCGCGAGGGTCCTTCCCATTGGGCCCTGCCATACGATGCGGGATGTTCCAGCGTGCAGCCGAGCATCGTCAAGGGCGTTGGGTAGCACCAGTGAAATGCTCCAGATAGCTGACACATCAAGCACTACTCCGAGAACATCGTCCTGCATAACGCCGCCGTGTAAGCAACATGAGCCCGACCAAGCGGAAGTATAATGAGTAGTTTGAACGCAGGACGGGAAGCTTCACTTCACATCATCTTCCTCTTGATAACTGCTTCAAGTGCATACAACGATTAGTCAATATGATTGCCGAACACAAATCCACCCTGCTTGAGCTGGCCAAGGAAGTCCAGCAGTTGACCACACAGATCGTCGCCGATTTGACCGAGAAGAAGGTGCCAGAGCCTTCATTCGCCATCGATTCAGACACCATTCCCGAAACTCCGGAGCAGATCAAGCTGCGCGATAGTCTCAATGATGCCGCTCGTGACCTACTCCGTCTTGTCAACGGCCCCAGGAACGATGCACGAACATTCGTGTGCTACCTATATGATTTGGCGGCCTGGCAAGTAGCATGCGAGTTCAACTTCTTTGAAGCTATTCCAGAGGATGGAACAGCTACCACCAAAGAGATTGCCGAGAAGGCCGGCATGGACGAAGACCGCGTCGGTCGCTTCCTCCGTATGCTGTCCTCCGATCGTGTCTTCGAAGAGGTTGAGCCGGACGTGTTCAAGCACACATCAAGAAGCGTACTTTACTTGAAGGACAAGCAGTGGCGTGATGTCATGGCCTACCAGTGAGTGACTAATCGTATACAAATATATCTAACGCTGACTCGTTTGAAGATTAGATGAGTTCTTTAGGGCAGCTTCGGAGACCTCGGAGAGCATCAAGGAGTCACCAACAGTCACTGATGGCAAGAGAAATGCCTTTGTGACGCGACATGGTACCGTTCTCTTCGATTACTACAAGCAAGATCCCAAGCGAGCAGCTCGCTTTGCCAGTGCAATGGCCGGGGTCTCAAGGCGTGAGTCGTTGGTATCCTTTTACAAGCTCATAACTAAAAGACGCAGTTGAGAGGCATTTCGACAACCTCAAAGAGAGCTTCCCATGGGACAAGATTAGTGGCCGAAAGGTCATTGATGTTGGAGGTGGGAGCGGCCACATGAGCGTCAATCTTGCTCGGGTATGCGGATACGATGCCGAAGACACTATGCGCGCTTTACTGACTATGCAAAGACCTTCCCCAACCTGGAGCTCATCGTCCAGGACTCCTTGACCATGCTGTCATCTGCATCACAAAACGACTTCTCGGATCTCAATGGCCGAGTCACATTCATGCCACACGACTTCTTCACCAAACAACCTGTATCGGGTGCAGCGGCATATCTCTTGCGGTACATCACTCACAACTGGAGTGACGAAGACTGCATTCGCATCTTCAGAGCACTAGTCCCTGCTTTGGAGAAGAGCCCTGCCGGCACGCCGATTTTGATCAACGATGTGGTCATGCCAGCCCTTGGTGAAGCCTCTCGATACACGGACAACCGCATGCGCCAGGTCGATCTCATGATGATGTTGATGCTCGGAGCCAAACAACGGTCGGAGGAACAATTCCGTCGTCTCCTTTCAGATGCCGACCCACGCCTCAAGGTGAGCTTATCAGTGAATAGAATACAAGTGGCGCGGTACTGACTTGTCTCGCAGATCAAGGCCATTCACGGCAGAGGCAACATGAGTTTGATTGAGGCGTACCTCGACGCTGAGGGCGCTCCCGCAGCGCAAGAATCAGCTGATGTCAAAAGCTCGGTTACTGAGGATGTCGCCGAACAGCTGCAGGGAGAACCGACTCAGGAAAGTACCAAGCGCACTGCGTCCCGCATGTAAGGAGAGGCTCAATGATGTTATTTCCGATGTAGCATTCATTTACACTAGCCAATCGTTGTGAAGATGGATAGAGACGAGTCAGGCCATGTACTTGCAGATACCTCATTTGGATGAACAACACGTATCTTGCGGCTACCCTTCCCTTCAAAGAATCAACTGCAGGTTGCGAAGTCTGCGAGTGCTCGTATCGGGGCGTGCCTGCTGTGGCGCTTGCTGCCAAGCGGTTTAGCCTGAAAATGCCCCTCGTCACCTCATGTGCATCTGCGCGCGCCGAACCTCAATCCTTCCATCCTCCTCCACCCCACGCGTTCAGGCCGACATGGCACCGCAGCCATGTCACCCGACGCGCGCAAAATTTGTTACACGAACAGGAACGAAGCGCGCTACAAGCAGCGGTAACCTTGCTATTCGATGACGGGCATGCACGCGCTCCACTTCGGCTCGTCTATAACGGGGCAGCTCCACACCACTTCGGCTCATTCTGTACTCCCTTGCAGTTACACACAGTTGCAGGATCGCATTCATGGGTGAGATCCTTCGCGTCTTCCTAAACGCCATGCATTCTGCACTTGTGCAGGCCACACCGCTGCTTCCTGCTCCTTCGGGGCGGCACGCTTGAGGCGTTCGGGTGGCTTCCCATTGCCTGGCGAAGTCCCGTGATAGGCTGTTGCCGTTGTCACTGATTCCGACGTCAAGAACGAAGCTGCTACTCCACCACTGATCTATCTCAGGCCGAAGCTCTCCCGCCACTACCTCTGGTAGCGACCAACAACTAACAGCCACGTAACAGGATAGATCGCGATAGCCTGATCGTTCACCTTACTCAAGCGAACAAGGTCCCAAACAAGTGGCTACGCATGCATGACCTTAGCATGATGTCTGTTCTGGGAATCGAGCGGCAATAGCCTCCACAGCCTTTCCCGATTTGGCCAGTATTTGTCAATAACAGGATGGAATTCCGAAAGAGCAGCAACCATTGGGCAGAGAGAACTTGGAATGCAGATATGGACGTCTCTTTGTGTTGTCGACGGATGCGTCTGCGCAATGCTCGTCATGGGCTTCACGACAACCGAGTGCGCGAAGGATGCGCTACTGATATGCCCTGGCCTCATGTACTGTACGGGAGCGTTCTCGTCTCTGTGCTTGATTACTAGGCAGTTGGTTTACGCGTGGCAGAGGATGCGATTAACACTGTGCAGCTAAGCGCGTCAGGGAGGGCCGCTTTCCGCGACGTACGCAAAACCCCAGTGATCAGTGTGGCTCCTCATCGCCGAACCTCGTCTGGGGGTATCTCGTGTCGATTAACAAGGGCTCTCCTGATCCTACCTTTAGAAGCCTCTTCGATGCCATCTTATCAATGGCCACATTGACCAGCTGCGTTTGCTTCAACATCTGCTCGTGCTAAGTCGTCCACAAAGTTCAACACTTTTCATGATCTCTCACGACAATGGCGTATGAAGATACCAAGCCAATGCCCATTGCCATTGTTGGCTTTGGCTGCCGATTCCCAGGCGACGTTACCAACGGCGAGAAACTATGGCAGATGTTGGTCGAGAAGAAGTCGGCTCGCACCGAAGTACCTCCAGACCGCTTCAACGTTGATGCATTCTACAACCCCGATGGGGATCGTTTCGGGACGGTAAGCTTGCGCCATCTACCGTACGGACCGCTCCGCTGACCCAAATCTAAGTGTAACAACCGCGGCGGGCATTATCTCGCTGAAGATGTCTCGCTTTTCGATGCGCCGTTCTTCTCGATATCGCCAGCCGAGGCCATGGCCATGGACCCCATGCAGCGGTTACTGCTCGAAGTGACATACGAGGCATTAGAGAACTCAGGAACGCCACTAGCCCGAGTCTCTGGATCCCAGACTTCATGTTATGTCGGTTGCTTCACAAAAGACTACGAGGAGATGCAACGGCGAGACATGGAGCTAGCACCCAAGTATCAGTCAACCGGGGCTTCGCAAACGATGCTTTCGAACCGCCTGAGCTACTTCTTCAACCTGAAGGGGCCAAGTGTGAGCATAGACACAGCCTGCAGCAGTGGACTCGTTGCTGTGCATCTGGCGTGCCAAAGCCTGCGCAGTGGTGAAAGCTCCATGGCGATTGCAGGAGGAAGCAACCTCATACTGAGTCCTGACATTCAAATCGAGATGAGCGACATGCACTTCCTGAGCCCAGACTCGATATCGCACGCCTTCGATGATCGAGCCAATGGCTATGCGCGAGGAGAAGGTGTTGGCGCAATCATACTGAAGCCACTAGATCTGGCTATACGCGACAACGACCCCATTCGAGCCATCATTCGCGGCACGGCTGCCAGTTCAGACGGACGAACGCCTGGCATCACGATGCCTTCGAAAGACGCGCAGGTCGACCTTATACGCTCCGCATATCGTGCGGCAGGGATCGACGTAAGCGAGACAGGATACTTTGAAGCGCACGGCACAGGAACGGCTGCGGGTGATCCTATAGAAAGTGGAGCAATTGGCGAGGTGTTTGCCACGAGCCGTCCCCACCGCATCTCTGCGACAACCGAGGAAGTCGTTCCTCTCTCCATTGGCTCGGTCAAGACAAACATGGGCCATTTGGAGGGAGCTAGCGGCATTGCTGGACTTATCAAGGCCATGCTAAGCGTCGAGAAGGGTGTGATTGCACCAAATCTCTGGTTTCAACGGGGCAACCCAGCGATCGACTTCGAAGGATGGCGGGTCGAAGTGCCCACAGAGCCTAAAGAGTGGCCCCTTGACGGTCTGCGGCGCGCAAGCGTGAACTCCTTCGGCTACGGTGGAACCAATGC
>Ga0265797_10003046_pt1 | contig 27291 bp, 25 predicted proteins | sample P2T30metagenome_FD_192433 | JGI IMG/M metagenome (GOLD analysis project Ga0265797, IMG submission 192433) | Plant litter microbial communities from East Loma Ridge, Irvine, California - P2 T30 | ecosystem: Environmental > Terrestrial > Plant litter > Unclassified | place: USA: California... | reverse complement strand
CGCACCCGGCCGGGGGCGCGCCTCCTGTCGTCGGTGGTGGAGGGTCAGTCCTCCTTGGCCGCGTCGAGGACGTTGCCGACCGCGATCGCGGTCGTCGCCGCCCATGCCACGACGTTGAGCAGCAGGCGCCAGTCCCGCGGACCCGCGGACGCGTGCTTGAGCAGGCTGAAGCCGGAGAAGGCGGCGCTGAGGATCGCGCCGTTGAAGAGGAATTTGCGCACTGTTCGCTCCTGTGGTCGGTCCGCCCACGCTACCGCCGCGCCCGCACGCGTGCCCGCGTCCGCGCCCGGCACGTGTCGGGCACGTCCCGGTCCCGGTCCCGGGCCTCAGAGCCAGTCGCGACGGCGGAAGCCGATCCACAGCGCGACCGAGCTGCCGAGCACGAGGCCCGCCGACAGTGCGGCGCCCCAGGGCTGGCCGCTGCCGGGGAACGGCACGTTCTGCCCGAAGAAGCCGGTGACCGCCGTGGGGACGGCGATGACCGCCGCCCAGCTCGTCACCTTCTTCATCACGTCGTTCGAGCGCTGCGACTGCAGGGCCAGGTCCGTGTCGAGGATCGTCTGCACGAGGTCCCGGAGCGAGTCCGCCTGCTGGGCGGTGCGCAGCACGTGGTCCTCGACGTCGCGCAGGTACGGCTGCAGGTCGCCGCGGGCGCCAGCGTGCTCGTCGCGCACGATCGAGGCGAGCAGGTCGGGCATGGGCACGCACACGCGGCGCAGGCGGACGAGGCCCTGGCGCAGCGCGAACGAGCGCCGCTGCACGTCGAGGCCGTGCCGGGCCGGGTCGAAGAGGTCGTCGGCGAGGGCCTCGAGCTCGTCGTCGAGGGCGTCGACGCAGGCGTGCTGACGGTCGGCGACCCGGTCGAGCAGCCCCCACAGCAGCCAGGCGACGCCGTGCCCCGCGAGGTCGGGGGAGTCGTCCCACGCCTTCTCGAGGCGGTCGACGTCGAAGCCGTCGTGGTGGACGGTGACGAGCGCGCGGTGGGTGACGATCGCCTTCACCTCGTCGGTCGCCACCTCGCCCGAGGTCCGGTCGAGCTCGACGTCGTACAGGGCCGTGAACAGGTGGTCGCGGTAGCGGTCGACCTTGGGACGCTGGCCGTCGTGCAGGGCGTCCTCGACGGCGAGCTCGTGCGGGCCGATCTCGTCCTCGAGCGCGGCGAAGTCGTCCTCGTCCGGGTCGACGAGGTCGATCCACACCAGGCGCCCGTCGACGGCGAGGTGGTCGCTGACGTCGGCGAGGGGGAACCCGGCGGCGACGGCGCGGCCGTCCTCCCACGCACGGGTCCTCAGGCGCGTGCCCGACCGGGTCGGGGCCGCGCCGCTGCCGCTCGGTGCCCCGTCGGTCGACCGGGGCGACGCGACGGGCTCGGGTGAGGGGTCGGGGGCCACGCCGAGATGCTACGCGGGCCGCGCCGGTCGAGCATGCTGGGCCCATGAGCACCGTCACGAAGCACCGCGCCGACGCCCCCGAGGGGTTCTTCGAGGCCGAGGCCGCGGGGCTCGCCTGGCTGGCCGAGGCCGCCCCCGAGGGCGGCGTCCCCGTCGTCCGCGTGCTCGACGTCGCCCCGGGGCGCCTCGAGCTGGAGCGGGTGCAGGAGGTGCGGCCCACGCCCGACGCCGCCCGTCGCGCGGGCAGGGCGCTCGCCGTGACCCACGCCGCCGGCGCGGAGGCCTTCGGTGCCCCGCCGTCCGGGTGGACGGGGCCCTGCTTCATCGGCAGCCGCCGGCAGGAGGCCCGGCCCGAGGAGTCGTGGGGGCGGTTCTACGCCGAGCAGCGCGTGCTGCCCTTCGCCCGCACGGCCGTCGACGCGGGGAACCTCGACCGGGACGGCCTGGACGTCGTCGAGCGGGCGTGCGCGGCGCTCGCCGCCGGGGCCTTCGACGACGACCGCCCTCCGGCGCGCCTCCACGGCGACCTGTGGTCGGGCAACGTGCTCTTCGGCGCGGACGGCGTCACGGTCATCGACCCGGCCGCGCACGGCGGCCACCCCGAGACGGACCTCGCCATGCTCGAGCTGTTCGGCTGCCCGCACCTCGACGACCTGCTCGCCGGGTACGAGCAGCGCTCGCCGTCCGCTCCGGGGCGTGCCGACCGGGTGCCGTTGCACCAGCTGCACCCGCTCGCGGTGCACGCCGCGGGGCACGGCCCGTCGTACGGGGCGGCGCTCGTGCGGGCGGCCCGCGCCGTGCTCGCCCTCGGCTGAGGCGGGCCCCGCGCCTCCGGCCCCGCGCCTCCGGCCCCGACCCCGCCGGGGACCCCGCTGGTAGCCTGGCGGTCCCCGCCCGGACGGCGGGACGGACCCGCGGAGGCGACACCCAGACCATGCCCGACACCCCTGACCCGTCCACGGCCGCGGCCTCGCTCGCGACCGCCTCCCCGTCCGAGCAGTACTCCTTCGTCGTCGTCTCGAACCGCCTGCCGGTCGACCGCGTCGTCGACGCCGACGGGGGCGGCAGCTGGCGGCACTCGCCCGGCGGCCTCGTCACGGCGCTCGAACCGGTCATGCGCGCCAACGACGGCGCGTGGGTCGGGTGGGCCGGGCAGCCCGACCTGGAGTTCGACCCGTTCGAGGACGAGGGCATCCAGATCGTGCCCGTGCCGCTCAGCGCCGACGAGGTGCAGAAGTACTACGAGGGCTTCAGCAACGACACGCTGTGGCCGCTCTACCACGACGTCATCGCCGCCCCCACGTACCACCGGGTGTGGTGGGAGACCTACGTCTCGGTGAACCAGCGCTTCGCCGACCGGGCCGCCGAGGTGACCGCCGAGGGCGGCACCGTCTGGGTGCAGGACTACCAGCTGCAGCTCGTGCCCAAGATGCTCCGCGAGGCGCGGCCCGACGTCACCATCGGCTTCTTCAACCACATCCCGTTCCCCCCGCTCGGGATCTTCTCGCAGCTGCCGTGGCGCTCGCAGGTGCTCGAGGGGCTCCTCGGCGCCGACGTCATCGGCTTCCAGCGGGCGGACGACGCCTCGAACTTCTCGCGCGCGGTTCGCCACCTGCTGGGCTGGACCACGACGCGGCCCTACGTCGAGGTGCCGGTCGACGACGAGGGCGCCGAGCTGTCCCGCCGCGGCAAGAAGGTGCGGCGGGTGCTCGCGAAGCACTTCCCGATCTCCATCGACGCGGCCAGCTACGAAGAGCTCGCGCGTCGTCCCGAGATCCGGGCGAGGGCGCGCGAGATCCGCGAGGGGCTGGGGAACCCCGCGACGATCATGCTGGGCGTCGACCGCCTCGACTACACGAAGGGCATCCGCCACCGCATGAAGGCCTTCGGCGAGCTCCTCGCCGACGGCCGGCTCAGCGTCGAGGACGCGACGCTCGTGCAGGTCGCGAGCCCCAGCCGGGAGCGGGTCGAGACGTACAAGCAGCTCCGCGACGAGATCGAGCTCACGGTGGGGCGCATCAACGGCGACCACGGGACGATCAGCCACACGGCGATCAGCTACCACCACCACGGCTACCCGCGCGAAGAGATGGTGGCGCTGTACCTCGCGGCCGACGTCATGCTCGTCACCGCGCTCCGCGACGGCATGAACCTCGTGGCGAAGGAGTACGTGGCCTCCCGGGTCGACGGCGACGGCGTGCTCGTCCTCAGCGAGTTCGCGGGGGCGGCCGACGAGCTGCGCCAGGCGCTGCTCGTCAACCCGCACGACATCGGGGGCATGAAGAACACGGTCATGCGCGCGGTCGAGATGCCCGAGCGCGACCGCCGGTCCCGCATGCGCGCGCTGCGCCGTCGGGTGCTCGACGCGGACGTGGCGAAGTGGTCGGCGTCCTTCCTCGAGGCCCTCGAGGAGGTCCGTCCCGGTCAGCAGATCGCGGCGCCCGAGCAGGACGACGCCTCGTGAGCGCCGGAGGCGCGACGAGCGACCGCGCGGAGCTCAGCGCCGCCCTGGGTCGCCTCGCGACGACCCCGGTGCTCCTGGTCGCGCTCGACTTCGACGGCACGCTGGCGCCCGAGGTGGACGACCCGCTCGCGGCGCGCGCCGTGCCCGAGGCGGTCACGGCGATCCGTCGGCTGGCCGACCTCGACGCGACGCGCGTGGCGCTCGTCTCGGGTCGCGACCTCGTGTCCCTGGGCACGGTGGCCGAGGTGGACGAGGACGTGCTGCTCGTCGGGTCGCACGGCATCGAGCTGCGCGTGGACGGGCACGAGTCGTCCCTGACGGACGCCGAGCTCGCGCTCCGGGCCGAGCTCGCGCGGGTCCTCGAGGACGCGGCCCGGGGTCGCGCCGGCGTGCACGTCGAGGGCAAGCCCGCAGGTCTGGCCCTGCACACGCGCACGGCCGACGAGGCGACGACCGAGGCCGTCGTCCGCGACGCCCTCGCGGGCGTGGCGGGGCTCTCGGGGGTCACGGAGCGCCGGGGCAAGAACGTCGTCGAGTTCGCGGTCCGGCCCACCGGCAAGGACGACGGGGTGCGGCGCCTCCGCGAGCTCACGGGGGCCACGGGCGTCCTGTTCGCCGGGGACGACGTCACCGACGAGGACGGCTTCCGGGCGCTCGGACCGGGCGACCTCGGCCTCAAGGTCGGCGGGGGAGAGACCCTGGCGTCCCTCCGCGTCGACGACGCGGCCGCCGTCGCGGAGCTGTTGCACGAGCTGGCGGACCTCCGCGCGCACCTCGGGCACGCCTAGGTGCCGGCGTCGGCGGCGTCCTCCCGGAGCCGTCGTGCCGACGGACGGTCTTCCCAGGTGGGGCACGGCTAAACTGAAGGTCCCGCCACCACCAGCCGCCCCCGACCCGCGGGGCTCCGGCGAGGTCGTGCAGTGACGGAGGTCCGATGCTCATCGCGCTGTCGATCCTGGCCGCGGCCTCCGCGGCCGTCGCCCTCCTCGGTCGGCGTGCGCGCGCGAGCACCTTCCTCCTCGCGGCCCTCGCGCCGTTCGGCGTCTTCGTCGCCACGGTGCTGCAGGGACCTGCCGTCCTCCGGGGCGACGTCCTCACCGAGACGGTGTCGTGGGTGCCGCAGATCGACATGGACCTCGCGTTCCGGCTCGACACGCTGTCCTGGGTGCTGGCCCTCGTCGTGACCGGCGTCGGCGGCCTCGTCCTCGTGTACTGCGCCCGCTACTTCCGGTCCGACGAGAAGGGCCTGGCCCGTTTCGCCGCCGTGCTGGTGGCCTTCGCCGGCGCCATGTACGGACTCGTCACGAGCGACGACGTGTTCCTGCTCTTCGTCTTCTGGGAGGCCACGAGCGTCTTCTCGTTCCTGCTCATCGGGCACTACACGAGCAAGCAGGCGAGCCGCGCCGCCGCCCTGCAGGCCCTCATCGTCACCACGGCGGGCGGGCTCGCCATGTTCGTCGGGCTCGTGCTGCTCGCCGTCGCGGGAGGCACCTCCCGGATCAGCGCCCTCGTCGCCGACCCGCCCTCCGGCACCGTCGTCACCGTGGCCCTCGTGCTCGTCCTCGTCGGGGCGCTGTCGAAGTCGGCCCTCGTGCCCTTCCACTTCTGGTTGCCCGCCGCCATGGCGGCGCCCACGCCGGTCAGCGCCTACCTGCACGCGGCCGCGATGGTCAAGGCCGGCATCTACCTCGTCGCCCGCTTCGCGCCCGGCTACGCGGACTCGCCGGGCTGGCGCGAGATCGTCGTCGTGGTCGGCGTCGCGACCATGCTCGTCGGCGGCTACCGGGCGCTGCGGCAGCACGACCTCAAGCTCGTGCTCGCGTACGGCACCGTCAGCCAGCTCGGCTTCCTCACCGTCGTCGTCGGCTACGGCACCCGCGACGCCGCCCTCGCGGGACTCGCCCTGCTCGTGGCGCACGCCGCCTTCAAGGCGACGCTGTTCCTCGTCGTGGGCATCATCGACCACCGGGCGGGAACCCGCGACCTCCGCAAGCTCTGCGGCCTCGGGCGCCAGGCGCCGCTGCTCTTCGCGGTGAGCGTCCTGGCCGCGGCCTCCATGGCCGGCGTGCCGCCCACCTTCGGCTTCGTCGCCAAAGAGGGGGTCCTCGCGGCCCTCCTGCACGACGCCGAGGCCGGCAACGTCCTCGGCGGGGTCGCCCTCGTCGGCGTCACGCTGGGCAGCGTCCTCACGACGGCCTACAGCCTGCGCTTCCTCTGGGGCGCGTTCGGGCGCAAGAAGGGCGTCGAGCCCGCACGGTTCGTGCACGAGCACGTGGACTTCCTCACGTCGCCGGCGCTGCTGGCCGTCGCGGGCGTCGCGCTGGGCCTTGCCGCCGGACCCGTCGGCACCGCCCTCGAGGGGTACGCCGACACCGTGCCCGCGGGCGGGGGTGACCATGAGCCCGCGTACCTCGCCCTCTGGCACGGGTTCGAGCCGGCGCTCTTCATCACGATCGGCACCCTGGCCGCGGGTGCGCTCCTCTTCTGGCAGCGCGAGCGCGTCTCGAGCGTTCAGGCGCGGCTCTCCGTCGTGCCGCGCGCCAGCGACGTCTACCTGCGCATCATGGCCGCCGTCGACCTCACGGCCTCGCGCACGACCGCGGCCACCCAGCGCGGCTCGCTGCCCTTCTACCTGGCCACGATCCTCGTCGTCTTCGTCGTCTCGTCGATCGTGACGCTGTCGCTCAACCGGACGTGGCCGACGGAGGCGCTGTGGGCCGACCACCCGGCCCAGCTCGCCATCGGCGTCGTGATGGTCATCGGCGCGATCGGGGCCACGCGCTCCAACAAGCGGTTCCAGGCCGTGGTCCTCGTCGGCGTGACCGGCTACGGCATGGCCGGGTTCTTCGCCCTGCACGGCGCGCCGGACCTCGCCCTCACCCAGGTGCTCATCGAGACGATCACGCTCATCGCCTTCGTGCTCGTCCTGCGTCGGCTCCCCGCGCGACTCGGCAACCGCCACGGCAGCACGCACAAGCGCGTCCGCGCCGCCCTCGGCATCCTCGTCGGCTCCGCCATGGCGACGATCGCCGTCGTGGCCGCCGGGGCCCGGTCCGTTCCCCTGATCTCGGACGACTTCCCCGAGCTCGCGGTGGGCGGCGGGCACGGCAAGAACGTCGTCAACGTGACCCTCGTCGACATCCGCGCCTGGGACACCATGGGCGAGATCGCCGTGCTCATCGTCGCCGCGACGGGGGTCGCGAGCCTGGTGTTCCTCACGTCGCGTGCCGACTCCCTGCCGCGACCGGAGCGTCGCACGCGCGCGCAGCGCTTCCTCGCCCGCGTCCGCCCCGCGCTCGAGCCGGCGCCGGTCGTCGTCGACGAGGGAACGAGCGGACCGAGCACCGCCCCCACGCCCACGAGCAGCGGCCCGGCCGACCCGGACGGCGTGGACCGCAGGGCGTGGCTGCTCGCCGGCCGCAAGCTGGCGCCGCAGAACCGGTCGATCCTCCTCGAGGTCGTCGTCCGCCTGATCTTCCACGCCATGATCGTCGTCAGCGTGTACCTGCTCTTCGCCGGGCACAACCTCCCGGGCGGCGGCTTCGCCGGCGGTCTCGTCGCGGGCATGGCCCTCGTGGCGCGCTACCTCGCGGGCGGCCGCTACGAGCTCGGTGCGGCCGTGCCGCTCGACGCGGGCAAGTTGCTCGGTGCCGGCCTGGGCATCATCGTGCTCACCGCCGGCGTCCCGCTGCTCCTCGGCGCCGACGCCCTCACGTCCACGTGGTTCGAGGCGGAGGTCCCGGTCCTCGGCCACCTCGAGTTCGTCACGAGCACGTTCTTCGACGTCGGCGTCTACCTCGTCGTCGTGGCGCTGGTGCTCGACGTCCTGCGCAGCCTCGGTGCCGAGGTCGACCGTCACGAAGAAGAGGACGCCCGCGTCCGCGTCGAAGGAGGTGACGCCGCGTGAGCGTCTCGCTGGTGCTGCTCGTCGTCATGGCCGCCCTCTACGCGTGCGGCGTGTACCTGCTGCTCGAGCGCAGCATGACGCGCGTGCTCCTCGGGTTCCTGCTCGTGGGCAACGCGACGAACATCCTGCTCCTCGTCGTCACCGGCCGCGCCGGGACGGCCCCCGTGGTCGACGGGCGTGACGACCCGTCGAGCTTCACCGACCCGCTGCCGCAGGCGCTCACCCTGACGGCCATCGTCATCACGTTCGGGGTCTCGGCCTTCCTCCTGGCGCTCATCTACCGGTCCTGGCGCCTGGCCCGCGAGGACACCCTGGCCGACGACGCCGAGGACCGCGAGGTCGGCCGTCGCACCGTCCCCACGGAGTCCCGCAGCGGCGACCAGGACGACGACGCGGGCGACACCGAGTTCGGCACGCGGGCCGAGGCAGCCGTCCCCGGCAGCCACGAGGCCGAGCCCGACCCCGACGAACCGGCCGCCTCGGCCTCGGAGCGACACGACGGAGGGAGCGTCTGATGACCGCCGTCGTCCCCCTCGTCGTCCTCGTCCCCCTCTTCGGCGCCGCCCTGGCGCTCATGACGGGTCGTCGTCCGCGCCTGCAGACCGTGGTCACCATCGGCGCACTGGCCGTGGTGGTCGTGCTGAGCGCCGTGCTGCTCGCCGTCGTCGACGCGGACGGCCCGGTCGCCGTCGGCATCGGCGGCTGGGCGGCGCCCTTCGGCATCGTGCTGCTCGTCGACCGCCTCGCTGCCCTGATGCTCATGATCTCGTCGATCGTGCTGCTGGCGGTCTTCGTCTTCTCGGTCGGCCAGGGAGCGGCCGACGGCGACGGCGACGCCCCGGTCTCGATCTACAACCCGACGTACCTCGTCCTCGCGGCGGGAGTGTTCAACGCCTTCGTGGCCGGCGACCTCTTCAACCTCTACGTCGGCTTCGAGATCCTGCTCGTCGCGAGCTACGTCCTCATGACCCTCGGCGGGACCGAGCAGCGGATCCGCGCCGGCGTGACCTACATCATCGTCAGCCTCGTCTCGAGCATCCTGTTCCTGGCGTCGATCGCCATGATCTACGGCGCCCTCGGCACGGTGAACATCGCGGACATCGCCCGCAAGATGGACTCGGTCCCGGCCGACGTGCAGGTCGTGATCCACGTCATGCTCATCACGGCCTTCGGCATCAAGGCGGCCGTCTTCCCGCTGTCGTTCTGGTTGCCCGACTCGTACCCGACCGCGCCGGCACCGGTCACCGCCGTCTTCGCCGGGCTGCTCACCAAGGTCGGCGTGTACGCCATCATCCGCACCGAGACGGTCCTCTTCGCCGACAGCAACGTCAACGTCTACCTGCTCGTGATCTCGCTCTGCACGATGCTCGTGGGCATCCTGGGCGCCGTCGCCCAGGCCGACATCAAGAGGCTGCTGTCCTTCACGCTCGTCAGCCACATCGGTTACATGATCTTCGGCATCGCGCTCGGCACGATCGAGGGACTCGCGGCGACGATCTACTACGTCGTCCACCACATCACCGTGCAGGCGACGCTGTTCCTCGCGGCGGGCCTCATCGAGCGCCGGGGCGGCACGGCGAGCGTCCTGCGCCTGGGCGGCCTCCTCAAGGCCTCCCCGGTCATCGCGGTCCTCTTCTTCGTGCCCGCCCTCAACCTCGGCGGGATCCCTCCCTTCTCGGGCTTCATCGGCAAGCTCGCGCTCTTCGACGCGGGTGCGCGCGTGGGCGACCCCCTCGTCTACGTGCTCATCGGTGCCGGGGCCCTCACGAGCCTCCTGACCCTCTACGCGCTCATGCGTGCCTGGAGCCTGGCCTTCTGGCGGCCGAAGGAGGCGGTGGAGGACCACAGCTCGCCCCTCACGTCCCATCTCGAGGAGCTCCCCGGTCGCACGGACGTGCAGGAGCGACGGGCGAACCCGCGCACCATGATCGGGGCCACCACGGGCATGGTCGTCGTGTCCGTCGCCCTCACCGTCTTCGCGGGTCCGCTCTACGGCATCGCCGAGCGCGCGGCGGGTCCCGTCTACGGCTCCGGCGACTACGTCCAGATCGTGTTCCCGGGGGAGGCACCGTGACCGCCCGTCCGTCCGCCCACGAGATCGGGCGCAGCCTGCTGCGCCAGCTGCCGCTCCTCGTCGGCCTCGTCGTCCTCTGGACGTTCCTCTGGAACCAGGTCACCGTGCTCTCGGTCGTGACCGGCATCGTGCTCGCGCTCCTGGTCACCCGGGTGTTCTTCCTGCCGCCGGTCGAGCTGAGCGGACGCTTCCACCCGGGCTGGGCGGTCGTCTTCCTCGCCGTGTTCCTCCGGGACCTCGCGGTCGCGTCCGTCCAGGTGAGCTGGCAGGCGCTCCGTCCGCGCGGGGTGCGGCACAACGCCATCGTCGCCGTCCAGCTGCACACCCGCAGCGACTTCATCATGACCCTCGTCGCCGAGGCCGTCTCGCTCGTCCCGGGCTCGCTCATCATCGAGGCCGACCGGGAGCGGTCGATCCTCTACCTGCACTCGCTCGCCGTCGAGGACGGCGCCGGGGTCGAGGCCGTCCGGCGCGACGTGCACGGGGTCGAGTCGCGCATCGTGCACGTCCTCGGCAGCGAGGACGACCTGCGCAGGCTCCGTGAGGGCACGCCCGTGGCCGCGGGCCACGAACAGAAGGGAGGCGCGTCGTGACCGTCGTCTACTGGATCGTGGGGCTGATCTTCGCCTTCGCCGCCCTGGCCTCGGTGTGGCGGATCGTCGCCGGGCCGAGCATCCTCGACCGGATGATCGCGAGCGACATGCTCCTCACGACGCTCATCTGTGCCATCGGCGCCGACATGGTGGTCAACCACCACACGCGCACGTTGCCGGTGATGATCGTGCTCGCCCTCACCGCGGTCCTGGGGTCGATCACGGTGGCCCGGTACGTCTCGAGGCAGGACCCGTCATGAGCCAGACCGCCTACGACGTCGCGGCCGCCGTGTTCCTGCTGGCCGGCTCGCTGCTCTCGCTCGCCGCCGGGGTGGGGCTCGTGCGCTTCCCCGACACGCTCTCGCGCATGCACGCCGCCACGAAGCCGCAGATCTTCGGCCTCATCCTCATCCTCTCGGCCATCGCGCTCGAGGAGCACACCCTCGGCGTCGTCGCCTCGTTGCTGGTCGTCCTGGTCTTCCAGATGCTCACGGCGCCGATCTCGGCGCACATGATCGGGCGGGCGGGCTACCGCAACGGCGACGTCGCCCGGGACCTCCTCGTCGTGGACGAGTTCGAGGAGGCCGTCGAGCGCGCCGGCGCCGAGATCGGCCGCGTCGACGACGACGAGCTCGACGAGGGCCGACTGCCCGTGGGCAGCCCGGAGGCCGTCGCCGTCGAGCGGCAGCAGGTCGACGGGGTGCTCCACGAGGACGGCCCCGACGACACGGACGAGGAGCCCGAGGTCCCCGCTCAGCGCTGACGCGGCACCCGCGTGGTCGTGTCCCGGGCGGTCGTCGGGGCGGGGCCCGCGCACGTCGTGGTCGGAGACGGGCCCTACACTCGACCCATGCCAGCGAAGGATCCGCACGCCGCCGTCGACATCAAGCCCCGCAGCCGAGACGTCACCGACGGGCTCGAGGCGACGACCTCACGGGGCATGCTCCGCGCGGTCGGCATGGGCGACGAGGACTGGGAGAAGCCGCAGGTCGGCATCGCCAGCAGCTGGAACGAGATCACCCCCTGCAACCTGTCGCTCGACCGCCTCGCCCAGGGAGCGAAGGAGGGCGTGCACGCGGGCGGCGGCTACCCGCTGCAGTTCGGCACGGTCTCCGTCTCGGACGGCATCTCGATGGGCCACGAGGGCATGCACTTCTCGCTCGTGTCGCGCGAGGTCATCGCCGACAGCGTCGAGACGGTGATGATGGCCGAGCGACTCGACGGCTCGGTCCTGCTCGCGGGCTGTGACAAGTCGCTGCCGGGCATGCTCATGGCGGCCGCGCGCCTCGACCTCGCGAGCGTGTTCCTCTACGCGGGGTCGGTGGCGCCGGGCTGGGTCAAGCTCAGTGACGGCACCGAGAAGAACGTCACGATCATCGACTCGTTCGAGGCCGTCGGCGCCGCCAAGGCCGGCACCATCTCCGACGAGGACCTCAAGGCCATCGAGTGCGCCATCGTCCCGGGCGAGGGCGCCTGCGGCGGCATGTACACGGCGAACACGATGGCGAGCGTCGCGGAGGCCCTCGGCATGAGCCTTCCCGGGTCGGCGTCGCCGCCCTCGGCCGACCGCCGCCGCGACTACTTCGCGCACCGCTCGGGCGAGGCGGTGGTGAACATGCTGCGCCTGGGGATCACGGCCCGTGACATCCTCACGAAGGAGGCGTTCGAGAACGCCATCGCCGTCGCCATGGCCTTCGGTGGATCGACGAACGTGATCCTGCACCTGCTGGCGATCGCCTACGAGGCCGAGGTCGAGCTGACCCTCGATGACTTCAACCGCATCGGCGACAAGGTGCCGCACATCGGCGACCTCAAGCCCTTCGGGCGCTACGTCATGAACGACGTCGACCGGATGGGCGGCGTCCCCGTCGTGATGAAGGCCCTGCTCGACGCCGGCCTGCTGCACGGCGACTGCCTGACGGTGACGGGCCGGACGGTCGCCGAGAACCTCGCCGAGATCCGCCCGAAGCCCCTCGACGGCGAGGTCCTCCGGACCCTCGACGACCCGATCCACGCCTCCGGCGGACTCACGGTGCTCAGCGGCTCCCTCGCCCCCGAGGGCGCGGTCGTCAAGACCGCGGGCTTCGACGCCGAGGTCTTCGAGGGCCCCGCCCGGGTCTTCGAGCGCGAGCGTGCGGCGATGGACGCGCTCACCGCCGGCGCGATCGGCAAGGGCGACGTCGTCGTCATCCGCTACGAGGGGCCGAAGGGCGGGCCGGGCATGCGCGAGATGCTCGCCATCACCGCGGCCATCAAGGGCGCTGGGCTCGGCAAGGATGTACTACTCTTGACGGACGGACGATTCTCAGGCGGCACAACCGGCCTGTGCATCGGCCACATGGCTCCCGAAGCGGTGGACGCAGGTCCTGTCGCCTTCGTGCGCGATGGTGATCTGATTCGGGTCGACATCGCAGCTCGCTCCATCGACCTACTCGTCGACCAGGCTGAGCTCGACGCCCGCCGAGAAGGCTGGGCACCCCTCCCTCCGCGGTACACCCGCGGAGTCCTCGCCAAGTACGCCCGCCAGGTCCGCTCCGCGGCCGAGGGCGCGGTCACGTACTGACGAGCAGACCCACGCCACCACGTCCACGTAGGGAACAGGCCTTGACGCTCTCCGAGAACACCCCTCTGCCCACCCCGCCGGGCAACCCGCCGGCCTCTCGTCGTCCCGCCGCCGCGGCGGCGCCCGAGGTCCTCACGGGCTCCGGCGCGATCCTCCGCAGCCTCGAGGCGCTCGGCATCACGGACGTCTTCGGGCTGCCGGGCGGCGCGATCATCCCGTTCTACGACGAGCTCATGTCGTCGACGACGATCCGGCACGTGCTCGTCCGGCACGAGCAGGGCGCCGGTCACGCGGCCGAGGGCTACGCGGCGGCGTCGGGGCGCGTGGGCGTCGCGATCGCCACCTCCGGCCCGGGCGCGACGAACCTCGTCACCGCCATCGCGGACGCGTACATGGACTCGGTGCCGCTGCTGGCGATCACGGGGCAGGTCTTCTCGACCCTGATGGGGACGGACGCCTTCCAGGAGGCCGACATCGTGGGCATCACGATGCCGATCACGAAGCACTCGTTCCTCGTGACGAAGGCCGAGGACGTCCCCGCGACGCTCGCCGCCGCGTACCAGCTGGCGACGACCGGCCGTCCGGGTCCCGTCCTCGTCGACATCACCAAGGACGCCCAGCAGGGCACGGCGCCGTTCTCGTGGCCGCCGGTGGTCGACCTGCCCGGCTACCGGCCGGTGACGAAGGCGCACGGCAAGCAGATCACCGCCGCGGCGCAGCTCGTCGCGGAGTCGCGCCGTCCCGTGCTCTACGTGGGCGGCGGCGTCGTGCGATCGGGCGCGTCGGCCGAGCTGCTGCGCTTCGCGGAGGCGACGGGCGCGCCGGTCGTGACGACCCTCATGGCGCGTGGCGCCTTCCCCGACTCGCACCCGCAGCACCTGGGCATGCCCGGCATGCACGGCACCGTTCCCGCGGTGCTCGGACTGCAGGAGAGCGACCTCATCGTCGCCCTGGGCGCTCGCTTCGACGACCGCGTGACCGGCAAGGCGGAGCTCTTCGCCCCGGGGGCCAAGGTCGTCCACGTCGACATCGACCCGGCCGAGATCTCGAAGATCCGCGTGGCGGACGTGCCCATCGTGGGCGACGCGCGCGAGGTCCTCGTCGACCTCGTGGCGGCGTTCGCCGAGGTGTCGCCGCAGGGCGCCCCCGACCTCTCCGAGTGGTGGGCCCGGCTCACGGCGCTCCGCGAGCAGTTCCCGCTCGGCTACAGCGAGCCCGAGGACGGCCTGCTCTCGCCGCAGAAGGTCATCGCCCGCATCGGCGAGCTCACCGGGCCCGAGGCGGTCTACGCCTCGGGCGTGGGGCAGCACCAGATGTGGTCGGCGCAGTTCATCGGGTACGAGCGCCCGCACTCGTGGCTGAACTCCGGCGGAGCGGGCACGATGGGCTACTCGGTGCCCGCCGCCATGGGCGCGAAGGTCGCCCAGCCCGACCGCGTGGTGTGGGCCATCGACGGCGACGGCTGCTTCCAGATGACGAACCAAGAACTGGCGACCTGCGTCATCAACGACATCCCCATCAAGGTGGCGGTGATCAACAACTCGTCGCTGGGCATGGTGCGCCAGTGGCAGACGCTCTTCTACGAGGGGCGGCACTCGTTCACCGACCTCGAGACCGGTCACGAGACGCGGCGGGTGCCGGACTTCGTGAAGCTGGCGGACGCGTACGGCGCCCTGGGCATCCGGGTCGAGCGCGAGGACCAGGTCGACGACGCGATCCGCCTGGCGCTGGCGACGAACGACCGCCCGGTCGTCATCGACTTCGTGGTCAGCGCGGACGCGATGGTGTGGCCGATGGTGCCTCAGGGCGTCAGCAACTCGTTCGTCCAGTACGCCCGCGACCACGCTCCCAGCTGGGACGACGAGGACGCCGACATGACCGGGAGGCCCGCATGAGCCACGTCCTGTCCCTCCTCGTCGAGGACAAGCCGGGTCTGCTGACCCGCGTCGCCGGCCTCTTCGCCCGGCGCGGCTTCAACATCGAGAGCCTCGCCGTGGGCAAGAGCGAGGTGGCGGGCCTCAGCCGCATCACGGTCGTCGTCGACGTCGCCGAGCTGCCGCTCGAGCAGGTGACGAAGCAGCTGAACAAGCTGGTCAACGTCCTCAAGATCGTCGAGCTCGACTACTCGCAGTCCGTGCAGCGCGAGCACCTGCTCGTGAAGGTGCGGGTCGACGCGACGACCCGCAGCCAGGTCCTCGAGGCGGTGACCCTGTTCCGGGCCAGCGTCGTCGACGTGGCGACGGACTCGCTCGTCGTCGAGGTGACGGGCGACACCGGCAAGACCTCGGCGCTGCTGCGCGTCCTCGAGCCGTACGGCATCAAGGAGATCTCGCAGTCGGGCCTGCTCGCGATCGGGCGCGGCCCGAAGTCGATCACCGACCGCGTCCCCAAGAACTGACCCCTCAGGCCCACGACCACCACCGACACGAAGGACCCCCGTGACTGACATCGTCCACGACAACGACGCCGACCTCTCGATCATCCAGGGCAAGAAGGTGGCCGTCATCGGCTACGGCTCGCAGGGCCACGCCCACGCGCTGAACCTGCGCGACTCGGGCGTCGAGGTCGTCATCGGCCTGCAGGAGGGCTCGAAGAGCCGGGCCAAGGCAGAAGAGGCCGGCTTCACGGTCCACACGCCCGCCGAGGCGACGAGCTGGGCCGACGTCGTCGTGATCCTCGCTCCCGACCAGGTGCAGCGCCACCTGTACGCCGACGACGTCGAGCCGAACCTCGCCGCCGGCAAGGCCCTGGTCTTCGGGCACGGCTTCAACATCCGCTTCGGGTACATCACGGCCCCCGAGGGCGTCGACGTCCTCCTCGTCGCCCCGAAGGGCCCGGGCCACACGGTCCGTCGCGAGTACGAGGCCGGGCGCGGCGTGCCGGTCATCGTCGCGGTCGAGGTCGACGCCTCGGGTGCGGCCTGGGACCTCGCCTGGTCGTACTCGAAGGGCATCGGCGGCCTGCGTGCCGGCGGCATCCGCACCACCTTCACGGAGGAGACCGAGACGGACCTCTTCGGCGAGCAGGCCGTCCTCTGCGGCGGCACCTCGCAGCTCATCCAGTACGGCTTCGAGACGCTGACCGAGGCGGGCTACCAGCCCGAGATCGCGTACTTCGAGGTCCTGCACGAGCTGAAGCTGATCGTGGACCTCATCTGGGAGGGCGGCCTGGCGAAGCAGCGCTGGTCGATCTCGGACACCGCGGAGTACGGCGACTACGTGTCGGGCCCGCGCGTCATCGACCCCAGCGTGAAGGAGAACATGAAGGCCGTCCTCGCGGACATCCAGTCGGGTGCCTTCGCGAAGCGCTTCATCGACGACCAGGACGCGGGCGCGCCCGAGTTCAAGGAGCTGCGGTCGAAGGGCGAGCAGCACCCGATCGAGGCCACCGGTCAGAAGCTCCGTGCGCTGTTCGCGTGGAAGCAGACCGACGAGGACTACGTGGACGGCAGCGCCGCGCGCTGACGTCGCCCCGGTCGTGACGGCCCCCGCCCTCCAGGGCGGGGGCCGTCCGTCGTCGGGGCGTGCCGGAGGCGCGTGGCATGATGGCAGGCATGGCGTTCAGCAAGAAGGCGGTGCACTTCGGTGCGGGCAACATCGGTCGTGGTTTCGTCGCGCAGTTCCTGCACGCGAGCGGGTACGAGGTGGTCTTCGCGGACGTCGCCGACGACCTGATCCGTCGCCTGCAGACCACGCCGTCGTTCGAGGTCCACGAGGTCGGCGAGTCGAGCCGTACGCACGTGGTCGACGGCTACCGGGCGATCAACAGCCGCACGTCGGAGGACGAGCTGGTCGCCGAGATCGCGACGGCCGACCTGGTGACGACCGCGGTGGGTGCGCGCATCCTGCCGTTCGTGGCGCCGGTGATCGCGAAGGGCCTCGACGCCCGCGCGGCCGACGCCGCCCCCCTCGCGGTGATCGCGTGCGAGAACGCGATCAACGCGACGGACGCCCTGGCGTCGGCGGTGCGCGGTGCGACGTCGGCCTCGAACGTGGTGTTCGCGAACTGCGCGATCGACCGCATCGTGCCCGAGCAGTCGACCGACGGCCTCGACGTGACGATCGAGTCGTTCTGGGAGTGGGTCGTCGAGTCGGCGCCCTTCGGTGAGGACCGCCCCGAGATCGAGGGCGTCACCTGGGTCGACGACCTCGAGCCCTTCATCGAGCGCAAGCTCTTCACGGTGAACACGGCGCACGCCGCGGCCGCCTACCACGGCTTCTCGCGCGGCCTGGTGAGCATCCGCGAGGCCCTCGCGGACGACGAGGTGCACGCCGAGGTCCGGGGCGTGCTCGCCGAGACGAAGGCGCTGCTCGTGGCGAAGCACGAGCTCGACCCGGACGAGCAGCAGGCGTACGTCGAGAAGAACCTGGTCCGCATCGCGAACCCCCACCTGCCCGACACGACCGAGCGCGTGGGGCGGGCGCCCCTGCGCAAGCTGGGCCGCCACGAGCGCTTCGTCGGTCCTGCGACGCAGCTCGCCGAGCGCGGGCTGCCGACCGACGCCCTGGTGCGCGCGGTCCGTGCCGCCCTCGACTTCGACGTCGCGGACGACGTCGAGAGCGTCGAGCTGCAGGCGCTCCTGCGTCAGGGCCTGCCCGAGGCAGAGCTCGTGACGACGCTCACGGGCGTCGACGAGGGTCACCCGCTCTTCCCGGCGCTCCGCGAGGCGGTGGCGTCGAAGCTGTCCACGCTCTCCGCATGAGCGCGCCCTCCGGGGCGGACGACGGGCTGCGGCGCGACGACGACGAGGCCCTGAGCTGGGGCGACGAGTCGGACGCGAGCCACGTCGACGGTCCGCGGGCCCTGACGACGCCCGTCGACGACGACGCGGACGCCCCCGACGACGGGCCCGCGGTGACGGGTTCGGGCGCGTTGGTGGCCCACGGGGTCCTGGGCGGCGTGGCCCTGCTGTCGGCGGTCGGCTGGCTGGTGTCGGCGGACGCGTTCGCGTACGTCTTCGCCGACCGGGTGACGACGGTGCTGTGGCGGGTCGGGGTGGGCCTGGCGGTCCTCGCGCCGCTGCTGTGGTTCGTGTCGGCGGTGCTGCTCGTCCCGGTGCGGCGGATGCGTCGCCGCCTGCTCGTGCTGGCGGTGGGTGCCGTCGTGGTCGCACCGTGGCCGTTCGTGCTGGGGGTGGCGTCGTGAGCGACGGGACTGACGGCGCGCGCGCCCCGGAGGCGCGTCCCGGCCGGGGCCGTCGGTTCCCGTGGGCGGTCGTCGCGGTCGCCGTCGTGCTGGGCCTCTTCTTCGCCTGGGACGTCGTCGAGGCGGTGGGCAACCTCGTCGCGGTGCCGCAGGACGCGCGGTACGCGAACAACGACTTCTACCGTGAGAACGGCCTGGACGGGCTGGTGGCGCAGCCGCCGTGGCCGGCGCTGGTGGCGGGCGTGCTCGTGCCTCCGGTGGCGTACGTCCTGGCGCTGCGGGCGGGTCGCCGGCGGGGCGCCGGCGTCCTGGCGCTGACGCTGGTGACGGGCCTTGCGGTGTCGGCAGCGCTGACGCTCACGATCACGGCGTACGTCACGAGCATCTGAGCGTCCGGGACGGTGTCGGCCGGGGCCGGGGGCCGGGGGCCACGTGCCCGACGGCCGGAGGCGCGGCGTCGCCGTGACCGTGCGTCACACGGACGGGCGGCCGCGCGCCTCCGCCCTAGACTGACCGCGAGCCGCGCCCACGGCGCGCCGCGGCTGTCCCCCGCATCCCCGAGAAGGACGAGGTCCCCTTGGCCAAGCCCGTTGTGCTGATCGCAGAAGAGCTCTCTCCCGCCACCGTCGAGGCCCTGGGCCCCGACTTCGACGTCCGGTCGGTGGACGGCACCGACCGTCCCGCGCTGCTGGCGGCCCTCGCCGACGCCTCCGCCGTGCTCGTGCGCTCGGCGACCCAGGTCGACGCCGAGGCGATCGCGGCGGCGCCGCACCTGCAGGTGGTGGCGCGCGCCGGCGTCGGCCTCGACAACGTCGACATCGCGGCGGCGACGACGGCGGGCGTGATGGTGGTGAACGCCCCCACGTCGAACATCGTGTCGGCGGCGGAGCTGACCGTGGCGCACGTGCTGAGCCTGGCGCGCCACGTGCCGGCCGCGCACGCGTCCCTCGCGGCGGGCCAGTGGGCGCGGTCGCGCTACACGGGCGTCGAGCTCTACGAGAAGCGCGTCGGCATCGTCGGCCTGGGCCGCATCGGGGCGCTCATCACGGCGCGCCTCCAGGCCTTCGGCATGGACGTCGTCGCCTACGACCCGTACGTGACGCCGGCCCGCGCGCAGCAGCTCGGGGTGACCCTGCTGTCCCTCGACGAGCTGCTGGCGACGAGCGACTTCGTGACGATCCACATGCCGAGGACGCCCGAGACGACGGGCATGATCGGCCTGTCGCAGCTGCGCGCGATGAAGAAGGGCGCGTTCGTGGTGAACGTGGCCCGGGGCGGCCTCATCGACGAGGACGCGCTGTACGAGGCGCTCACCACGGGCGAGATCGCCGGTGCCGGCCTCGACGTGTTCACGCAGGAGCCCCCGGTGGACCAGCGCCTGCTGGGGCTCGACAACGTCGTGGTCACCCCGCACCTGGGCGCGTCGACGCACGAGGCGCAAGAGAAGGCGGGCGTCTCGGTGGCCCGCTCGGTGCGCCTGGCACTGGGCGGTGAGCTCGTGCCCGACGCGGTCAACGTGGCCGGCGGCGTGATCGACCCGTACGTGCGTCCCGGCATCCCGCTGCTCGAGAAGCTGGGCCAGGTGTTCTCGGGCCTCGCCGACGGGCGGCTCACGAGCGTCGACGTGGAGGTGCGCGGCGAGCTGGTCGAGCACGACGTGTCGAGCCTCGAGCTCGCGGCGCTCAAGGGCATCTTCACGAACGTGGTCAGCGAGTCGGTGAGCTACGTGAACGCGCCCCTGCTCGCCGAGCAGCGCGGCATCACCGTCCGGCTGCTCACCGATCCGACGAGCGAGGACTACCGCAACGTTCTCACGATCCGCGGGGCCCTCGCCGACGGCCGCAGCATCTCGGTGTCGGGCACGCTGACGGGCACCAAGCAGGTCGAGAAGATCGTCGAGATCAACGGCCACGACGTCGAGGTGCCGCTGGCCGAGCACCACGTGGTCATGCTCTACACCGACCGCCCGGGCATCGTGGCCGAGTACGGTCGCCGCTTCGGTGAGGCCGGCATCAACATCGCGGGCATGCAGATCGCGCGGCAGAGCGCGGGCGGCCAGGCCCTGAGCGTGCTCACGATCGACAGCCCGGCGCCCGAGGCACTCCTCGAGGAGGTCCGCGAGGCCATCGACGCCGAGGTGCTGCGGGCGATCGACGTCACCGCCTGACACCGGCCGGAGTCGCGGGCACGGCCCGCCACGGGAGGCGCGTCCCCGAGGGGCGCGCCTCCCGTCACGTCCGGGCGGCGGAGCCTCCGGGGGAGGCGGGGGAGTCGGGGCCGGTGGCGGTCCTCGCTCCGGTGCGCGCGCCTCCTGCGGTGAGTGCGGCGAGGACGGCGACGATCTCGTCGGTGCCGGTGGCCGCGCGGGGGTCGCCGTCGGCGGGCGCGAGGTCCCGCGGGGTGAACCAGAGGCCGTCGGCGACGAGGGTGACGACGCGGGCGACGGCGGGGTCGCCGACGTCGTCGAGGACGGCGGCGTACCAGTCCTCCTGGGTGGCGCGCAGGGCGTCGGCGACGCGCGGGTGCCGGCCGCTCGTGGCGAGGTGCGTCGCGGCGGTGACGAGCCGGTCGAGCTCGTGGTCGCTGCTCGAGCCCGGCACGGAGGTGCGCACGTGGTACGCGGCGGCACCCTCGGGGTGGCGGCGCATGACCTCGAGGTCCGCGGTGGCGGCGGTCCGGACGCGGTCGACGAGGCCGTCGACGAGGGAGTCGCGCGAGGGGAAGTGGTAGAGCAGGCCGCCCTTCGAGACGCCGGCGCGGTCGGCGACCGCGTCGAGGGTGGCCGTGCGCTCGCCGTCGGCGGCGACGAGGTCGACGAAGGCGTCGAGCAGGGCGTCTCGGTGGCTGGGGCGCGGGCTCATGCGGCCACCGTAGCCGCCGACGGGTGTTTCGTGTACCGTCTGGACGGTACAGTTACCGATCCGTCGCGCCCCGGCGCCGACGGTCCCGTCCGGAGGTCCCCGTGTCGTCGCAGCACCCCGTCCCGACGCCTGCCCCCACGCCGTCGTCCGCCGCGTCCGTCCCCCCGCGTGCCGGTGCGCGCGAGTGGGCCGCGCTCGTCGTCCTCATGCTGCCCGTGCTGCTCGTGAGCGTGGACAACACCGTCCTGAGCTTCGCCCTGCCGGCGATCGCGACGGACCTCCGGCCGTCGTCCACCGCCCAGCTGTGGATCGTCGACGTCTACGCGCTCGTCCTGGCCGGCCTGCTCGTGGCCATGGGCTCGCTCGGCGACCGGTTCGGGCGGCGACGCCTGCTGCTCGTCGGCTCCACCGGCTTCGCGGCGGTCTCCGTCGTCGCGGCCTTCGCGCCCGACGCGGGCACGCTCATCGCCACGCGTGCGGCGCTCGGCTTCTTCGGCGCCATGATCATGCCGGCCACGCTGTCCCTGCTGCGCTCGACCTTCCAGGACCGCAGCCAGCGGCGACTCGCGATCGCGGTGTGGGCGTCCGGGTTCTCGGCGGGCTCGGCGCTCGGCCCGATCGTCGGCGGCGTCCTCCTCGAGCACTTCCCGTGGGGCAGCGTCTTCCTGTTGGCCGTCCCGATGCTCGTGCCGCTGCTCGTGGCCGCGCCGCTCCTCCTGCGCGAGAGCCGCGACCCGCACCCCGGGCCGGCCGACCCGCTCTCCGTGCTGCTGTCGCTCCTGGCCATGGGGCCCGTCGTCGGCGCGGTCAAGCTGTTCGCGTCGGGGGAGGGCGTCGTCCTGCCCCTCGTCCTCGTCGTGGTGGGCGTCGCCTCCGGCTGGGCCTTCGTGCGGCGGCAGCTGCGCCGCGAGCGGCCGCTGCTCGACGTGCGACTCTTCACGAACGCGGTCTTCAGCGGCTCGGTCGTCGTCAACCTGCTCGCGGTCGTCGCGCTCGTGGGCTTCCTGTTCTTCACGACGCAGCACCTGCAGCTCGTCGTGGGGCTGCGCCCGCTCGACGCGGCGTTCGTCCTCGTGCCGGGGCTCGTCGCGACGGTCCTCGCGGGCCTGCTCGTCGTGCCCGTCGTGCGACGGCTGCGTCCCCGCACCGTCGTGGCGACCGGTCTCACGGCGTCCGCCCTCGGCTACGCGTTCGTGGCCGTGTCCGGGGCCGACGCGCCCGTCGGCGTCTTCGTGGCGGCCTTCGCGCTCGTCGGAGCGGGCGTCGGCGCCGCCGAGACCATCTCGAACGACCTCATCATCGCGGCCGTGCCGCCCGCCCGCGCCGGAGCCGCGTCGGCCGTCTCCGAGACCGCCTACGAGGTCGGGGCCCTCCTCGGCACGGCGGTGCTCGGCAGCATCGTCACCGCGGTGTACCGGGCGTCGCTCGTGCTGCCCGAGGGCGTCCCCGGGGCGGGTGCGGAAGCGGCGCGCGACACCCTCGGCGGTGCGGTGTCCGTCGCGGGCCAGCTGGAGGGGCCCGTCGCGGAGCGCCTGCTCGAGGCCGCCACCTCGGCCTTCGACGCGGGCCTGGTCTGGACGGCGGGCACCGGCGCCGGGCTCGTGCTCGTGGCCGTCGTCGTCGCGCTCACGGCGTTGCGCCGCGCGTCGAGCGCCGACCAGCACGCCTGACCCGGCGCGACCCGCGGGGGCGGTCGCCGCACACGTGAGCGCCGCCGTCACGCGCCCGACGGGGGTGCCCCGGGCCGGTACTGTGGTCGGACACCCCGCACCGTCGACAGGAGCAGCATGCCGCGCACCGTCCGCCTCGCCGCCGTCCCGGGCGACGGCATCGGTCCCGAGGTCGTCGCCGAGGCGCTGACCGTGCTCGAGGCCGCCGCGCCCGCCGTCCGCTTCGACGTGACGCCCTACGAGCTGGGGGCCGGCCGGTACCTCGCGACCGGTGACGTCCTCACGGACGCCGACCTCGAGTCGCTCCGTCAGCACGACGCGATCCTGCTCGGCGCCGTGGGCGGCGACCCCCGCGACCCGCGGCTCGCCGGCGGCGTCGTCGAGCGCGGCCTGCTGCTGAAGCTCCGCTTCGCGTTCGACCACTACGTGAACCTGCGTCCCACCCGGCTCTGGCCGGGCGTCGCCTCGCCCCTCGCCGACCCGGGCGAGGTCGACTTCCTCGTCGTCCGCGAGGGCACCGAGGGGCCGTACGTCGGCAACGGCGGCGCGCTCCGCGTGGGGACCCGGCACGAGATCGCCAACGAGCTCAGCGTGAACACCGCGCACGGCGTCGAGCGCGTGGTCCGGCACGCCTTCGCCCAGGCCGCGGCCCGGCGGGGACGCCTCACGCTGGTGCACAAGACCAACGTCCTCGTGCACGCCGGCGGACTCTGGCAGCGCACGGTGGACCGGGTGTCGGCGGAGCACCCCGACGTCACGGTGGACTACCAGCACGTCGACGCCGCGACGATCCACCTCGTCACGCGGCCGTCGAGCTACGACGTCGTCGTCACCGACAACCTCTTCGGCGACATCCTCACCGACCTCGCCGGGGCGATCAGCGGTGGCATCGGCCTCGCCGCGTCGGGCAACGTCAACCCCGAGGGCGAGTTCCCGAGCATGTTCGAACCCGTCCACGGCTCCGCCCCCGACATCGCCGGCCGGCAGCTCGCCGACCCTCGGGCGGCGATCCTCTCGACGGCACTCCTCCTCGACCACCTCGGCCTCGGCGACGAGGCGCGCCGCGTCGAGGAGGCCGTCGCGGCCGACGTGGCGGAGCCGGGGCGCGACTCCGGCGCCCGTCGCAGCACCGCCGACATCGGGCGCGACGTCGCCGACCGGCTGCGCGACGTCCCCGTGGCGCCCCCGCGCGACGCCTGAGCGCGGCGCGCCCCTCCTCCCCAGACCCGCACCCCGACGGACGGCGACCAGCATGAGCAGCGAGACCCCCACCGAGTACCCCCTCCGGTTCGACACGACGCCGTCGTCGGCGGCCCGGTCGGCGGCCGAGCGCGAGGCGATCCTCGCCGACCCCGGCTTCGGCAGGCACTTCACCGACCACATGGTGTCGATCCCGTGGTCCCTCGACGAGGGATGGCACGACGCGGCCGTGCACCCGTACGGGCCGCTGCAGCTCGACCCCGCGGCGAGCGTGCTGCACTACGCACAAGAGATCTTCGAGGGGCTCAAGGCGTACCGGCACGCCGACGGCTCGGTGTGGTCCTTCCGCCCCGACGCGAACGGCCGACGCCTGCAGCGCTCGGCACGGCGCCTGTCGCTGCCCGAGCTCAGCGTCGAGGACTTCGTCGAGAGCGTGCGCCAGCTCGTCCGCGCCGACCTCGGGTGGGTGCCGTCGGCACCCGAGACCAGCCTCTACCTGCGGCCGTTCGTCATCGCCACCGAGGCGTTCCTCGGGGTCCGTGCCGCCCAGCGGGTGGCCTACCACCTCATCGCGAGCCCGGCCGGGGCGTACTTCCCGGGCGGCGTCTCGCCCGTGAGCATCTGGCTGACCACGAACTACGCCCGGGCCGGCAAGGGCGGCACCGGTGCGGCGAAGACCGGCGGCAACTACGCGTCGTCGCTCCTGCCCCAGGCCGAGGCGTACGCGCAGGGCTGCCAGCAGGTGCTGTTCCTCGACTCGTCCGAGAGCACGTACATCGAGGAGCTCGGCGGCATGAACGTCGTCCTCGTGAAGCGCGACGGCACGCTGGTGACGCCGGACAGCGACTCGATCCTCGAGGGGATCACCCGTGACTCGATCCTGCAGCTGGCCGAGGACCGCGGGCACCGGGTCGAACGGCGTCGGGTGACGCTCGACGAGTGGCGGGACGGCGTCGCGTCCGGCGAGATCACCGAGGTCTTCGCCTGCGGCACGGCCGCGGTGGTCGTCCCCATCGGCGAGCTCAAGGGCGAGGGCTTCCAGGTCGGCGACCCGTCCGCTCCCGGCGGCGAGCTCACGATGTCGCTGCGCGACGAGCTCACGGGCATCCAGTACGGCCGGGTGGAGGACCGCCACGGCTGGATGACCCGGCTGGACGGCTAGGATCGTCGGGTGAAGATCGCACGTTTCGCCACGCCCGGTGAGGACCCCCGCTACGGCATCGTCGACGAGCGCGAGCTCATCGTGCTCGCCGGGGACCCGATGTACAGCGGGTACGAGACCACCGGTGAGCGCGTCTCCCTGCGCGAGGCGAAGATCCTCGCGCCGGTGATCCCGCGCTCGAAGGTCGTCGGCGTCGGCCTGAACTACCACGACCACGCGGACGAGACGGGGCAGACCCCGCCCGACGAGCCGCTGCTGTTCCTCAAGCCGAACACGTCGGTCATCGGCTTCGGCGACTCGATCCAGCTGCCGCCCGGCGTCGGGCGCGTGGACTTCGAGGGCGAACTGGCGATCGTCATCGGCAGCATCGCCAAGCGGGTCAAGGCGGAGGACTACCGGTCGGTCGTCTTCGGCTACACGATCGCGAACGACGTGACCGCCCGCGACGTGCAGAGCCGCGACGGCCAGTGGAGCCGGGCGAAGGGCTACGACACGTTCCTGCCCCTCGGTCCGTACATCGAGAACGAGCTCGACTGGACCGACGTGACGATCGAGACGCGGGTCGACGGCGAGGTCAAGCAGCGCGAGTCGACGCAGCAGATGATCCACGGGGTCCCCGCGATCATCGAGCACGTCACGCAGGTCTTCACGCTCCTGCCCGGTGACGTGATCCTCACCGGCACGCCGGCCGGCATCGGCGAGGTGACCGCCGGGCAGACCGTCGAGGTCGCCATCTCGGGCATCGGCTCGCTGATCAACCCCGCGCGCGCCCGGGTCTGACCGGGGTGGCGGCCGGAGGCGCGGGCTCGGGCCCGGCGACGTCGGTCGCCGCCCGCGTCGTCCCCGGCCTCGCCGTGGCGGTCGCCGGGTGGGCGGTGGCTGTCGGCGTCCACGCGCTCGTGCCGGCGGTGCCCGTGCTCACCGTGTGCGTGCTCGTCGGGCTCGTCGTCGGACAGGTGCCCGCCTTGCGGCCGGCGCTCGGGGGAGTGCTGGCTCCCGGGCTCGCCGTCTCGAGCAGGCGCCTGTTGCGCGTCGGCGTCGTCCTGCTCGGCCTGCAGCTGAGCCTCGCCGAGGTCGCGGCGCTCGGCGCACCCGTCGTCGCGGCGGTGCTCGGGGTCCTCGTCGCGACCTTCGGGGTGACCCTGCTGCTGGGGCGGTGGGCGCGCCTGCCCGGTGACCAGCCCGTGCTGCTCGCGGCCGGGTTCTCGATCTGCGGGGCGTCGGCGATCGGTGCGATGGGCGCGGTGACCCGTGACCGCGGCCGCGACGCGGCCACGCCCGTGGCCCTCGTCACCCTCTTCGGCACCCTCGCCATCGTGGTGCTGCCCGTCGTCGGCGGACTCCTGGGACTGACCGCGTCGCAGTTCGGTGCGTGGGCGGGAAGCAGCGTGCACGACGTCGGGCAGGTCGTGGCGACCGCGGGCACGGCAGGCGGTGCGGCCCTCGCGGTCGCGGTGGTGGTCAAGCTCACCCGCGTGCTGGCCCTCGCGCCGATGGTCGCACTCGTCGCGGCGGTCACGCGTCGCCGCGGGGGAGCGGACGACGTGACGGCCGGTGCCCGCCCGCCCCTCGTGCCGCTGTTCGTCGCGGGGTTCGTCGTGCTCGTGCTGGTGCGCAGCTTCCTGCCCGTCCCGGAGTCGGTGGTCGCCGCCACCGGGGCCGTCCAGTCCGCGCTGCTCGGCCTCGCGCTCGTCGCCCTCGGCACGGCCGTCCGGGTGGCCGCGCTCGTCCGTCAGGACTCGCGGGCGGTGCTCGTCGGCCTGGCGTCGTGGGCCTTCGTCGCGGTCGCGTCGTTCGGCGTCGTCGCCCTGGTCCCGTCGAACTGACTTCTGACCTGCATTTCTGGTGTGTGGTGGGGTGTGCGACACGCCCGGGATGTGTGGTGGTTTGGTGGGGTGGGTCGTGGGGTGTGTATTGTTCTTACTCGTCACCCCAAAGGTGCGGCGGAGCGAAGCTCGGCCGGCCTCAAGTGGGACCGGCCCCCAAGTCCTCGAGTTGCTTCAGTGCCTCGGACCAAGTGGGTTGCGAACCTTCCCGAGTGTGTTGTAGAGTCGGGGCTCGTTCCAAGAGGAGCGGTTGCCCTGGTTCGACTTCTGGTCGGAGGGTGGCGAGCTGATGCTCCAGGTGATCACCACTGTGTGGTGTGGTCCTGGGTGCGGTCGGTCTTTGAGAACTCAACAGCGTGCACATTGTCAAATGCCAAATTATACCCTGGCATCGTGTTCTGCTCTTCGGAGTGGGGATGGTGTCTAGGTTTCTTT
>Ga0265797_10003045_pt1 | contig 27292 bp, 19 predicted proteins | sample P2T30metagenome_FD_192433 | JGI IMG/M metagenome (GOLD analysis project Ga0265797, IMG submission 192433) | Plant litter microbial communities from East Loma Ridge, Irvine, California - P2 T30 | ecosystem: Environmental > Terrestrial > Plant litter > Unclassified | place: USA: California... | reverse complement strand
TGCGACAGCGCCGACATCATGTACGAGCACTACAAGTACGGCCTGCCGCTGAACCTCGCCAGCGGGGACCGCTTGTACTGGCTGTCCACCGGCGCCTACACCACCAGCTACAGCGCCGTGGAATTCAATGGCTTCCCGCCGCTGAAGTCGTTCTACCTTTAAGCCGATTCGGCCCAGCGCGCCGCCAACGCCCGGATTTCCGGCTGGCGCGCCTGGGCCAATGCTTGGGCGGCTGTGCGACGAAACCGCTCATGGCCGCCCAGGCGGGCCCTTTCCAGCCAGGCCATCCCTTCTTCCAGCCTGCCTTGAGCGATCAGCACACCGGCATGGCTGAACTGCCCGCGAAAATCCCCACCTTCGGCCGCGCGTTCATACCAGCGATGGGCAGCAGGCACATCCTGCGGCACGACATCGCCCTCCTCCAGGTAGCGACCATAGAGGTTCATGGACTTTGCATGCCCTTGTTCGGCCGCGCGGCGGTAGCACGCCACGGCAGCGGCTTCGTCTTTAGCCACACCGCGCCCGGTGGCCAGCAGATTGGCCAGGTTATACAGCCCCCAGTCCAACCCTTTCTCGGCACAGGCCCGGTACTCCGCCGCCGCCCGGGCCGGGTTCGCCTCGCATCCCCACCCGTGCTCGTAACACCGGCCCAGCATGTTCCTTGCCATGAGATGGCCGGCGCCGGCCGCGATCTGGAACCAGCTCAAAGCCAGGGCGGGGTCGCGCTCGATGCCACGGCCGTCCAGCAGGATCTGCCCCAGCAGTGCCTGTGCTTCGACCGCGCCCGCGCTGGCGGCGGCGAGGATGGCCCGCGCGGCGCGGGCTGGCGTATCGGCCAACTGCTCCTTCAACGAAGCGGCATCGAGCGCGTCTTCGCGGCGAAGCGTCCAGCCGCTCACACATCCACCCAGCGGCGCAGCAGGTTGTGGTAGGTGCCGGTCAGCCGAAGCAACGCCGGGTGGTCAGGCACATCCGCCGTCAGCGATTGAATGGCGCCGTCCATCTCGAACAGAAGCGTGCGCTGGGCATCTTCGCGAACCAGGCTTTGTGTCCAGAAAAACGCGGCGTAGCGCGCCCCTCGGGTCACCGGCCGTACCTTGTGCAAACTGGTGCCGGGATATAACAGCATGTCCCCGGCAGCGAGCTTGATGGCCTGGGTGCCGAAGGTGTCCTGTATTTCCAGTTCGCCGCCGTCGTAATCGGCGGGGTCGCTGAGGAACAACGTAGAGGACAGGTCTGTGCGCATGCGCTCGCCACCGCCCCGCGGCTGGCGCACCGCGTTATCGATGTGGAAATCGAAACTGCCGCCGTCGCGGTAACAGTTGATCAGCGGTGGAAAGATCTTGTGAGGCAACGCCGCGGATAAAAACAGAGGGTTGGCCCACAGGCGCTCCAGCAAGGCCGCGCCAATCTCCCGGGACAAGAGATGGTCTTCAGGAAGCTGAAGGTTGTGCTTGGCCTTGGCCGACTGGTACCCGGCCGTGAGCTTGCCATCCGCCCAATCGGTGGCGGCAAGTGCCTCGCGGATGCGGGTTACCTCATCCGGGGCAAAAACGACTGGGATTTGAATGAGCATGGCGGCGCCTCGTGCGAACAGGGCGCAATGATATTGATTCCCACTTGGCTACCGCAAGCGGCACGTAGCAGGTGAAGGGGCGTAAGCCACTCGGGCAATTGTAAAGAATGTAAAGCAGTCACAAACAATATTATTTCGCAATTGATACAGATAAGCATTTGTCCTATTCTCCGCCGCCTCAAGACCCGGGGGAGGGAATTCCAATGTCACGCCATTTCAAACAATTCCAAAGTTCACCGCGGCTACTGGCCTCGGCGGTCGGGGTCGCCATCACGTCCCTTTCGGCCGCGCAACTGGCGCAGGCCGCAGACCCGGATGACAACACCGTGACCCTGGGCGCGACGTCGGTGACCGAGAAGGCACAAAGCGATGCCTATCAGACCGAACAATCGGCATCGCAGAAATACACCGCCCCCCTGCGTGACACCCCTCGGTCCGTCACCGTCGTACCGCAGCAAGTGATCAAGGATACGGCCGCTACTACCCTGCAGGACGCCCTGCGCACTGTGCCGGGCATTACCTTCGGCGCGGGTGAAGGCGGTAACCCCCAAGGTGACCGCCCGATCATCCGGGGCTTTGATGCCCAGGGCGATACCTACATTGATGGCGTGCGGGACGCCGGCGCACAAAGCCGCGAAATCTTCGACATCGAATCCATCGAAGTCAGCAAGGGACCTAACTCTGCCATGGGCGGCAGGGGGAGTGCCGGCGGCAGCCTGAACCTGATCAGCAAGCTGCCCAAGGATTACGACTTCCTCGATGGCGGCTTCGTTTATGGCTCGGACCAGACACGCCGTTACACGCTCGACGTGAACCGCAAATTCCTGGATACCGCTGCTTTTCGCTTGAACCTGATGAGCCACGAGCAAAACGTGGCCGGCCGTGATGCGATCAATTACGACCGTTGGGGCGTGGCGCCCTCGATCACCTTTGGGCTGGGTACTGAAAACCGCCTGAACCTCAGTTACTACCATATGGAAAGTGACGATCTGCCGGATTCGGGCATTCCCTATGGTTACGCCTCTTCCACCGCCACGGCCCATGGTCATGACAAGCCCGATGACGGCGGTGACAGCAACAACTTCTATGGGCTCAAGGACCGCGATTTCCGCAAGACCCGCGCGGACATCAGCACTATTGCCTTCGAGCATGACTTCAGCGACACCATGACGCTGAAGAACACACTTCGCCACGGCAACACCGGCCAGGACTACCTGCTGACCCAGCCCGATGACAGCAAGCGTAACGTGAGCCAGTACGGCACCGTATGGCGCCGCGCCAATAGCCGGGTTTCGGTGACTGAAACGACCACTAACCAGACGGACCTGTTCGGCGAATTCCACGCGCTGGGCTTCAAGAACAATTACTCCACCGGCCTGGAGATCACTCGGGAGAAAACCCGGGTCAGCGGCTACAACTACAGTACCAGCAGCCTCACCAATTGCTCACCAACGGGCAATGGCAACAGCGTGCCTGGCAACTGTACGTCGTTGAGCGATCCCAACCCGAACGACGCCTACGGCGGCACCGTCACCCGTAACCGTGCGACCACGGAAACCGCAGCCAACACCCGCTCGCTGTACGCCTTCGACACGATTGAGCTCGACCCTCAGTGGTTGTTGAACCTGGGCGCGCGCTATGACAGCTTCGATACCACAGCCAACGCTGCGTCGACCCACGCCACCAATAACAGCCATTTCTGGAACTGGCAGGCAGGCGTAACCTTCAAGCCGGCAGAGAACGGCAGCATTTATGCGTCGTTTGCCACCTCGGCCACCCCGCCCGGCGGGTTGGTAGGCGACGGCTCCGAGGGCAATCCGCTCGCCACCGGCGCGGTTTCCAGCGACCTGGAACCGGAGACCACCAAGAACTACGAAATTGGTACCAAGTGGGATCTGTTCAACGAGCGCGTGTCCGTGGCGGCCGCCATTTTCCGTACCGAGAAGGACAACACTCGCGTGCTGGTGAGCACCAACACCTACCAGAACGCGGGCAAATCCCGTGTGGACGGGGTGGAGCTGTCCGCAAGCGGCAAAATCACTGACAAATGGCAGGTGTTCGCAGGCTACAGCTACCTGGACAGCGAACTCGTGGACGCTGGCCTGACCGGCCGTAACGGTGCCGTCACCGCAGGCGCCGCGCAGGCTTCCGGTAACGAGATGCCCAATACCCCGAAGAACAGTTTCAGCCTGTGGACAACCTACGAGCTGATGCCGAAACTCACCGTGGGTGGCGGTGCGTTCTATGTTGATGACGTGTACGGCGATACAGGCAATACCGTGTACATTCCTTCGTACACCCGCTACGACGCCATGGCCGCCTACAAGCTCAACAAGACCGTTGACTTCCAGGTGAACGTGCAGAACCTGACCGACAAAACCTATTACGACAAGGCCTACGCGTCGCACTTCGCCACGCAGGCCGCCGGCCGGACGGTATTGTTCAGCACAAACGTGCACTTCTAACCCACCCCGGCGAACCACCCCGCTCACTTCGGTCAGCGGGGTTTTTGCTGTCCGGGCCTTTAGTCATGTACAGCCAGCAGGCAGGCGACGTGTTCAAGAAAACCATTTTTCAACTTCACTGGCTGTTCGGTATCACCGCAGGCTTGGTGCTATCTCTGATGGGCCTTACCGGCGCCTTGTACTCTTTCCAGGAAGAGATACTGCAAGCGCTTAACCCGCAGACCCTGAAAGTGCAGGCACAGGACGCCGGCATATTGCCCGCTTCCGAACTGGTGCAGCGGCTTGAAGCCTCAGGCGTTGGCAAGGTTACCGGGATGTGGGTTCACATCGGCACCGGCAAAGCGTCACAGGCATTCTATGCCCCAACGCCCGGCCAGCGCCGAGGGCCCATGCGGTACTTCGATCCCTATACCGGCGAACTGCAAGGCCACGTGGCCGGCCAAGGGTTCTTCGCTTTCGTGCTCCAGCTGCACCGGTTCTTGGCCATCGGTGAAACCGGCAAGCAAATCACTGCGGCGTGCACGCTGATGCTGCTGTTCTTCTGCCTCTCGGGGCTCTACTTGCGATGGCCGAAAAATGCGCTGCGCTGGCGTACCTGGCTCACGTTCAACTGGGCGAAAAAAGGCCGCGCCTTCAACTGGGACCTGCACGCGGTGGCGGGCACCTGGTGCCTGCTGTTCTACCTGGTTGCCGCGCTTACCGGCTTGATCTGGTCCTACGACTGGTTCCGTGACGGCGCTTCCCGCGTGCTCACCGGCACGGTCATGGCACAACGAGGTGGCGAAGCCCGAGGCCGCCCCGCCACGGGCCCTGCGCCACAAGCGAACTGGGATGCGATATGGGCCTCGATCCAGCAGGCCGGCGGCCCCGACACCAGCAGCATCAACCTGCGCCTGCCCGTTGCGCCAGGCCAGCCCGCCAATGGCTTCTATCTGCTCGCCAGCTCTCCCCACGGCCGCGCCTTCAATCAAATGGTGCTCAATCCGGTCACCGGCGCGGTTCTCAAACGGGAGCGCTACGCCGACAAGCCCCTCGGGGAGCAACTGTTTTCCAGTAACTATGCCGTGCACACGGGCGACTTCTTCGGCCTGCCGGGCCGCCTGTTGATGACCGCCGCCAGCCTGTGCATGCCGCTGTTCTTCATCACTGGCTGGCTGCTGTACCTGGACCGGCGACGCAAGAAGCGCCATATCCGCCTTAGCCAGCAAGGCTTGGACGGCGCCCGGGAAGGCTGGTTGATCGCGTTCGCCAGCCAGAGTGGCTTTGCCGAACAGCTGGCGTGGCAAGCGGCGGCCAGGCTTCAGGCCGGGGGCCAAGGTGCCCGTGTCGTAGCCTTGGGGGCGGTGAGCGAGAGCGATCTGAAGAACGCCCGACGGGCCTTGTTCGTGGTGAGCACGTTTGGCGACGGTGAAGCGCCGGACACGGCTCGGCTGTTCGAGAAACAATTGGCGGTGCGTCAGTGGCCGTTGCCGCAACTCGAATATGGGCTGCTGGCGCTCGGCGACCGCAGCTACTCGGATTTCTGCGGCTTTGGCCGACGCTTGGCACATTGGCTGGATGCTCAGGGGGCGCGGCCGTTGTTCGTGCCCGTGGAAGTGGACAGCGGCGACGCGGCAAGCCTGGCGCGGTGGAACACTCAGCTCGCCACCCATTGCGCGGCTGGGGACGCTCAGACAGGCCCCATGCCCTGGCAGCCCTGGCCATTGATGCAGCGCACGCTCCTCAACCCTGGCAGCGCGGGCGCGCCGCTGTTCGAGCTGGAGCTGGGGGTGCCTCTGGACGCTTCCTGGCAAGCCGGAGATGTTCTGGAGATAGTGCCACCGGGCCAGCCACTGGCGACCCAACCTCGCGCCTACTCCATCGCATCGTTGCCAAGCGACAGCTGCGTGCGCCTTCTGGTGCGGCAACATCACTTGGCTGACGGCCGCCTGGGCCGGTGTTCCGGCTGGCTGACCACGGTCGTGGATTCAGGTGACCCGATTGAAGCCAGGGTGCGGCGCAACAGTAACTTCCATCTGCCCCAGGACGATCGCCCGTTGATCCTCATTGGCAATGGCAGCGGCCTTGCGGGCTTGTCGAGTTTGCTCAAAGCGCGTATTCAAGCCGGCCAACGGCGGACGTGGCTGATCTTCGGCGAACGCAACCGCGCCACCGACTTCATCCATCAGGCGGAACTTGAGGGATGGCATGCCAGTGCTGACCTCGCCCGGCTCGATACAGTGTTTTCCCGTGACCAGGCGCAAAAGCGCTACGTGCAGCATGTAGTGCTCGAATGCGCCGTCGACTTGCGCCAATGGGTAGCGGACGGCGCCGCGATCTACGTATGTGGCAGCCTTGAAGGGATGGCGCAAGGGGTGGACGGCGCCTTGCGCGAAGTACTGGGTGATGCCGAAGTGGATGCGCTGATCGCCAGCGGAAGGTATCGGCGGGATGTGTATTAACGTGTCGCGAGCCTCCCATTCCTCTCAGGCCCCCCAAAGCGGTTGGCGCGAGCCGGGGCACTACCCCTGTGGGACCTGGCGATAGCCAGGGAATGTGCGCAAGAGAAGGAAGCAAATACAGGAGTGGACTCAGCGGTGCGCCAATTCGCAGGCTTCGCCAGATGGCCGGCTCCCAGATCCACAGGGCCATGGGGGTACATAGACATCCTGCAGGATCGTAGCCCTTTGTGTCAGGCAGGCTCGAGCTTGCGCTCGAACACCGCCACGCCATCCAGGTCCCGCAGGGTGACAGTGAGTTCGCCGCTTTGCGCTTCGATGTTTACCTCACCGAAAAACTGGTACCCGGCAAAAGGTGAGGTGTTTTGCTTCGGGGGTGCTTTCTGGAATACCACTTCCGGGCCAAAGGTGAGGTCCAGCGGATTGGGACCGAAGCTGCCGGCATTCAGCGGCCCGGCCACGAACTCCCAGAAGGGGTCGAAATCCTGGAACGCCGCGCGATCAGGGTGGTAGTGGTGAGCGGCGCAGTAGTGCACGTCGGCGGTTAGCCACACGGTGTTTTTCACCTGCTGTTGGCGCAGGTGGCCTAGTAGTTCGGCCATCTCCAGCTCGCGGCCCTTGGCCGGCCCGTTGTCACCGTTGGCGATCGCTTCCCAGCGCCCTACCCCCGGGCTTACCTCGCCGTCTGGCACGGCCAGCCCAATGGGCATGTCAGCGGCGATAACTTTCCATTGCGCGCGGGAGGCCACCAGCTCGGCCTTGAGCCAATCCAGCTGCGCGCGCCCCATGAATGCGCTGTTGGCATCCAGGGTTTCGCCCAGGTTGGCATCGTTGCCGCCTCGATAACTGCGCATGTCCAGCACGAACACATCCAGCGTGGGCCCGTATGGAATGCGCCGGTAAACCCTGCGCCCGGCGTCGCCCGGCTGCGGGCGCATCGGTGAGTATTCGAGCCAGGCCTGACGCGCCGGGGCCACCAGCCGCTGGATATCCCGGGTACGGTAACGGTCGTCCAGTTGCTTGCTGGGCGACCAGTTATTCACCACTTCGTGGTCATCCCACTGCCAGATCTGCGGCACTTCGGCGTTGAAGCGGCGCACGTTCTCATCCATCAGGTTGTAGCGATAGTTGCCCCGGTAATCCCCCAGCGTCTCGGCCACTTTGCTTTTGGCTTCACTGGTGATGTTGCGCCATATGCGGCCATCTTCGGTGGGAAGCTGGGCCGGCACCGGGCCATCGGCGTAAATGGTGTCGCCGCTGTGGATAAAGAAATCCGGGAGGCGCAGGCGCATGGCTTCATAAATACGCATGCCCCCGATATCCGGATTGATGCCAAAGCCCTGCCCCACGGTATCGCCGCTCCACACGAAGCGGATATCCCGCGCCTGGGCGGGCACGCTGCGTAAGTGCCCGAACCAGGGCTCGCTGGCCACACCGGTGTTACCGTCTTCGAACCACAGCCGATAGAAAATCGCCTGCCCCGCCGGCAGACCGGTCAATTCCACGCGGCCGGTGAAATCGCTGCTGGCATCCACCAATCCCGAGGTTACCCGCCGCGGCTGGCTGAACACGCTTCGGGTGTCCCACTCCACCACGAGCTTGGCGGGGCGATCGCAACGGCTCCAGATCATCGCCCGGTCACCGAGCGGGTCCCCCGATTGCACCCCGTCGGTCACCTGCGGGCGATCCTTTACCGAAGCCAGTACCGCCGGCGCCAGGCCGGGCAGCAACAAGCCGGCGCCCACGCCCTGAAGAAGGCGACGGCGGGCAATGGGGAATTCACTCATGGGGCGCTCCTTCGTAGGTATGAAGGAGCCTAATTAACGGCACAAACATGACAGCAACATGTACGGCCGGCCCGAGCGTGCCCGGGCCGGCCGTGGGTCATGCCGCTTCAGGCACGACCAAAGGCGTGGCTTCGGCTTTTTTGAGCACGGCGTACACCACCGCGGTGAGCAGGCTGCCCGCCAGGATCGCCAACAGGTACAACAGCGCATGGTTCATGGCGTTGGGGATCAACAGCACGAACAAGCCGCCGTGGGGCGCTACCAGCTTGCAGCCGAAGTACATCGACAACGCGCCGGTCAGGGCCCCGCCCAGCATCGAGGCCGGGATCACCCGCAGCGGATCCTTGGCGGCGAACGGGATGGCCCCCTCGGAAATGAAGCACAGCCCCAGAATCACCGCCGCCTTGCCCGCCTCGCGCTCGGCCTGGGCGAACTTGCTGCGCGCCAGCAGGCTGGCGAGGCCCAGGCCTATCGGCGGCACCATGCCGGCGGCCATGGTCGCGGCCATCGGGCCGGTGGTTTGCCCGGCCAGCAGCCCTACCGAGAACGCATACGCGGCCTTGTTGATCGGGCCGCCGAGGTCCACGCACATCATGCCGCCGAGCAGAATGCCCAGCAGCACCGCGTTGGTGGTGCCCATGCTATTGAGGAAGCCCGTGAGCGCATGGAGCATCCCGGCCACCGGCGCGCCCACCACGTAGATCATCACAAGGCCCGTGAGCAAGCTCGCCAGCAATGGAATGATCAGGATGGGCTTGAGCGACTCCAGGCTGGCCGGCAAACGCGCGGCGCGGCTGATGCCTTTGGCGCTGTAACCAGCGATGAAGCCTGCGAGAATGCCGCCAATGAAGCCGGCGCCGAGGGTGCTTGCCAGCAGCCCGCCGATAAGCCCGGGGGCGAGGCCCGGGCGGTCTGCGATGGACCACGCGATGTAGCCCGCCAGCAACGGCACCATGAGGGTGAACGCGGCATCGCCGACCTGTTTGAGCGCGGCAGGTAGCGTACCTGGCTCCTTGAACGCGTCGATTCCGAACACGAATGACAACGCGATCAACAAACCGCCCGCCACCACCATGGGCAGCATGAACGACACGCCTGTGAGCAGGTGTTTGTACACGCCGCGTTTTTCCTGGCTGGCAGGCGCGGCGCCACCGGCCGCGGCGCTGCCTTCCACCCGAGCCTCGGCCAAGGCCTTGTCCAGCATGGCCTTGGATTGCTTGAGGGCGATCCCCGTGCCGCAGCGGAAAATGCGCTTGCCGGCAAAACGCTCCGTAGCCACCTCGATATCGCAGGCCAGCAGCACGACGTCCGCCGCGGCGATGTCTTCGGCGCTGAGCGGGTTACGCGCGCCCACCGAGCCCTGGGTCTCGACCTTCAGCGCATAGCCCAGTTGGGTTGCCGCTTGCTGTAGCGCCTCGGCGGCCATGAACGTATGCGCCACACCGGTCGGGCACGCGGTGATCGCAACCAGTCGGGGTTGCTGGGTAGCGCTGGCCACAGGGGCTTCGGCGCCTGGCTCATAGGGCCGGGCCTCGGCCAGGGCGCGGTCGAGGAACGCGTCCACGTTGCCCAGCGCCTCGCCAGGCGTGCTCTGGTACACGCGCTTGCCGCGCAAACGGGTGAGGTCCACCGGGCCGGTGTTCACCACCAGTACCCAATCCGCTTCCTCGATGTTGAGCGGCGACAGGTGCCGTTCCGGATGCTGCGGGTCGTAGATTTCCACGCAGGTGCTCCAGCCCCTGCGCTGGGCGGCGCCATCGAGCAGGCGCGCGCTGAGCACGCTGGAGATACGCCCGTTCGGGCAGGCGGTGATAATGGCGAGCTTCATGGCGACACCTCCTCGACGGTTGCCAGGGGGCGAACGCTTACCCCGCTTTCCAGCGCGGCCAACGCCGCGCGGTCAGGAATACCGAACCCGATCTGGGTTACGGCCATGGCGGCAATGGCGGTCGCGGTGCGCAGGGTATTTTCGGCGCTGGCCTCGCTCAGCAGGCCATGGACCATTCCCGCCAGCAACGAATCCCCAGCCCCAACGGTGCTGGCTACCGCCACGGTCGGTGGCAAGGCGTGCAGGGCTAGGCCAGGCCGGAACCAGCTCACGCCTTGCGCCCCTTGGGAGATCACCACATGCTCGACGCCGCGGGCGTGCAGCGCCCTGGCGGCGGTGGCCTGATGGTCGAGGTTTTCCGCGCAAGCGCCCAGCACTTCGGCCAGTTCCTCGATGTTGGGCTTGACCAGCCAGGGCTGGCAGGCCAGGCCGGCCTTCAGCGCCGCCCCGCTGGTGTCCAGGGCTACCCGCACGTTCAGCCCGCGCAGGGCATCGAGCAGTTGCTGCAACCACTGAACGCTCACGCCACGAGGCAGGCTGCCGGCCACGATCGCCAGGTCGTGCCCCTTGACCATTTCGGGCAACCCCCCCAGCAGCTCAGCCTGAGCCTGCGCCGAAACCTCGGGGCCCGTGCCGTTCACATCGGTGACGCGCCCGTCGCGCTCGGCCAGCTTGATGTTGCGGCGGGTTTCGCCGGGCACTCGAACGAAGGCATCGGTAAAGCCGCGCTCGCGGAACAGCGCTTCGAAGCGCGCGCTGTTGTCATCGCCCAGAAAGCCCGTCACGGTCAGCTCATGGCCCAGGTCGGCCAGTACCTGCGCCACGTTCAGGCCCTTGCCCGCGGCATGCACATGCAGCGCTTCGCCACGGTTCACCTCGCCCACGCGCAAGCTGGGCAGCTCCACGGTGAGGTCCAGTGCCGGGTTGAGGGTAATCGTCAGTATCCTTGCCATCATGCATTCTCCACCAGGGCGCGTACGTCGCCCGCGCTTGCCGCGGTCAGCGCCTGCCGCGCCAGCCCTTGCGCCTTGGCAAGGGTGAGGGCGCGTACGCCGGCCTTCACTTCGGCGATGCTGCGCGCCGACACGCTTAACTCGTCCACGCCAAGCCCTACCAACAGCGGCACCGCCAACGGGTCGGCGGCCAGCTCGCCGCACACCCCGACCCATTTGCCATGGGCATGGGCCGCGCGCACGGTGATGTCGATCAGCTGCAACACGGCAGGGTGCAGGCCATCCGCCTGAGCGGACAGCGTGGGGTGGCCGCGATCCATGGCCAAGGTGTACTGGGTAAGGTCATTGGTGCCGACGCTGAAGAAATCCACCTCGGCGGCGAGCACGGGTGCCAGCAGCGCGGCCGACGGCACTTCGATCATGATGCCTACCTGCAAGTCTTCCACGGGGTGTTCCAGCCGCAGGCGTTCCACCATCGCCCGCCCTTGGCGCCATTCTTCGGTGGTGGCCACCATGGGGAACATGATGCGCAGCGGGCGGCCTTTGCCCGCCTGGAGCAAGGCACGCAGTTGCGTCTCCATCACGTCCGGGCGTTGCAACGTAAGGCGTATGCCACGCACGCCAAGGAAGGGGTTTTCTTCCGGTGCGATCGGCCAATAGGGCAACGGCTTGTCGCCGCCTACGTCCAAGGTACGCACCACCAGTGGCCGCCCTTCGAGGCCATCGAGCACGCGCTGGTATTCGGCGCGCTGGGTCGCTTCGTCCGGGGCTTGCGGGTGGGCCATGAAAATCAGTTCGGTGCGCAACAGGCCAACGCCTTCGGCGCCCTGTTCCACGGCCTTGGCCACGGCCGACGCCTCGCCGATGTTGGCGAACACTTCCACGGCATGGCCATCCTGGGTAATAGCAGGTTCGTGTCGTCGCTCGGCAGCGGCCGCCAACCGGGCGGCGCGCTCGTCACGCTCGGTGCGCGCGCGCGCCAACGCCGGTTCCGCCGGGGCCACCGTCGCCAGGCCGCGTTGGCCGTCGAGTAACAGCGTAGTACCCGGGGCAATGCGCAATACCGTTTCGCCCGCGCCCACCACGGCGGGGATGCCCAAGGCGCGGGCAACGATGGCGCTGTGGGCGGTGGCGCCACCGCGGGCGGTGAGGATACCCGCCACCCGGGCGGAGTCCAGGCGGGCCACGTCGGAGGGCCCTACTTCGTCCATCACAAGCACATAGGGCTCGTCTGGCGCTCGGCGGCTTTCGACACCGCATAGCTGGGCCAGCACACGGCGGCCAATGTCTCGCAAGTCGGCGGCACGCTCGGCCAGCAGGGCGTCGTGGAGGGCCTCCTGGCGCTTGGCCGCCGCTTCGATCACTGCCACCCACGCGGCCTCGGCGCTGTCGCCCTGGCGCAGGCGCTGGGCAACTTCCTCACCCAGGGCGGGGTCGTCGAGCATTTCCAGGTGGGTAATGAAAATGTCCCGGATCGCTTGCGCGGCGCCGCGCTCGACCAGTTGCTGGATACTTGCGCGCACCTCCCCTACGGCGCTTTCGAGCCGCTGCTGCTCAACGGCCGGGGACGCACCCCGAGGGGCGTATTCGAAATGCTCCAGCACCTCGACGTGAGCCGGGCCAATGGCGATCCCGGGCGACGCGGGCACGGCGCGCAGGGTCGCGCCCGCCGCGGGGGCACGAACCTCGACGGCCACGGTTGGGGCTGCGTCAAGTGCCTCAGGGGTAGCGAGCGGTAATGGCTCTACCTCCTCACCCAGGCCTTGTTCGATCGCGGCGACCAACGCGGGCAAGGCATCGGCGGCAATGGATGGCTCGGCCGCCAGTTCCAATACCTGGCCCCGACGCGCGCCCAGGCTCAGCAGCCGGCTCAGGCTCTTTGCAGAAACAGGCGCTTCGCCACTGCCTACCAGGCGAACCTGCACGTCGCCTTCAAAACCCTTGGCCAGTTGTGCCAGCTCTTTCGCGGGCCGGGCATGCAAGCCATGGGCGTTGGCCAAGGTGACCTGCACGCTGGGCCAGTCTGGAGGAACATCGCCGCCCAGCACTTCAAGCACGGCACGGCTATTGGCGGCATGGAAAAGCTCTCCCCCTCGCCCGGCGATCAGCAAGGCGCACAGCCGCTCAAGCAGGGCCTCATGGGCCTCGCCCAGGCTTGCAAGACAGAACAGCCCATTCACCGCTTGCCCTTCATAAGCAACCGGCCGCTCTGGGGTTACGAAGGCAAGGCCCGGGCGGGTGACGCCTTGCTCGCTGTGCAGCCACCACAGGCCCTCGCCCAGCGGCAACGGCGACAGTTGCTGCAATACGCCGGCAAAGCCTGAGCTGACGCACTCGGCCTGGCGAAGCAGGCGGGCGCCGCGCCATACCAGCTCTTCGAAATCCTCGACAGGCACGCTCAGCCCCACCATCTGGGCATCCAGGGCCAACGCTTGAGGGGCGCCTTGCAGCAGCTTGAGCAGGGCTTCAGGCGTGCTGGCGCGGCGTAGCGCTTCCCCCAGGTCGGTCTCGCCCAGCGCGCGGGTCAACAGTTGCAGGAGGCGCAGGTGCTCATCGGTCTTGGCCGCGATACCGATCGCCAGGTACACCTGCTGGCCGTCACCCCAGTCCACCCCTTCGGGGAATTGCAACAGCCGCACGCCAGTAGTGAACACCTGGTCCCGCGTGGCGGGGGTGCCATGGGGAATGGCGATGCCCTGACCCAGGTAGGTCGACCCCTGCGCTTCCCGATCCTGCAGGCCTTGCAGATAGCCTTCGGCCACAAGCCCATCGGCGACCAGCCGTTCGGCCAGCAGCCGCAATGCGGCAGGTTTATCGGCGGCAGCCTGCCCCATGGAAATCTGCTCTGAGGTGAGCTCGAGCATGCCTGACTCCTTTCGTGCGCCGCTGGACGGGCGCTCAGGTATTGTTGTGAGTGTTTCAGTTCGCCGAGGCTATTCTCAGTATGAGGACACCTGGCCCTACCGCTGCGGCGTGCCGCTAAAGTTGAGACCTGCGGTACTGTGTTTTATCGCGGATCATCAAGCTGAAACGTTTAATCTATCAAGCAACGAACGTTACTCGAATTTACTCGGCAATGGAAAGCCCGCCGTCGGGCAGCGTAAATTACGTGGCCCTGCCGCCCAGGCTCAGGATCGGCGACAATGCTGTCTGGCTCTCGCTTGTGGGCACAGGTGTGCCCGGGGCCTCATACAAGGAACCTTTGCTTGAAACTCAGCGATATTGCTCGGCTGGCCGGGGTCTCGGTGACCACCGCAAGCTACGTCATAAACGGCAAGGCGGCGCAGCAGCGCATCAGCCAGACGACCGTTGCCCGGGTGCGCGCGGTCGTGGATGAGCACGGCTTCACACCCAACCCGCAAGCCGCGGGCCTGCGCAGCCAACGCACGCGCACGCTGGGGTTCATCCTGCCGGACCTCGAAAACCCCAGTTACGCGCGCATCGCCAAAATTCTCGAGCAACAGGCCCGCGCGCGTGGCTATCAGCTGTTGATCGCCAGTTCCGACGACGACCCGGACAGCGAGCGGCAGTTGCAGAAGCTGTTCCGCGCGCGCCGCTGCGATGCGTTGTTCGTGGCCAGCTGCCTGCCGGCCAATGATGGCTGCTACCGGGAAATCCAGAGCCGCGGCACACCGGTGATCGCGATCGACCGGCAGATGGACCCGACCCAGTTCTGCTCGGTGATCAGCGATGATCGCGAGGCATCGCGCCTGCTCACCGCCAGCCTGCTCAAGCCCGCGCCGCGGCATATCGCCCTGATTGGCGCGCGGCCCGAACTCAGCATCAGCGAGGAGCGGGCGGGCGGTTTCAGAGACGCCTTGAGCGAATTCTCCGGCACGGTGCTGGTACGCGAGGGCGAGGCATTCAGCCGCGAAAGCGGTGAGCGCCTGATGAAGGAATTGATTGCCGAACTGGGCGGCCTGCCCGATGCGCTCGTCACCACCTCGTATGTGCTGCTGCAAGGTGTGTTCGATGTGTTGCAGGAGCGCTCCCCCGCGGACCGTGCCTTGCACCTGGGCACGTTCGGCGATACCCAACTGCTGGACTTCCTGCCGTTGCCCATCAATGCAATGGCGCAGCAGCACGAATTGATCGCTACCCGTGCGCTGGAGGTTGCCCTCACCGCGCTGGAAAACAAGCAGTACAACCCCGGCGTTCATGCCATACCGCGCACCTTTAAAAAACGGATCGAAGAGGGCCGTGAGTGAACCTGGTGGACACCCATACCCATCTGGACTTCCCAGATTTCGATGCCGACCGGGGCGCGGTACTGGATGCCGCGCAAGCGGCCGGCGTACAACGGGTGGTGGTACTGGGGGTTCACCGCGCCAACTGGGACCGGGTATGGCACATGGCTCAGCGGGACCCGCGGCTTTATGCCGCGCTGGGGCTGCACCCGGTATTCCTTGAGGAGCATACGCAGGCGCACGTGGATGAACTGCGCCAGTGGCTCGAACGGCTCGCCGGCCATGAACGCCTGTGCGCGCTGGGCGAGTTCGGGCTCGATTATTACCTGAAGGACCTGGACCGCGAACGTCAGCAATGGCTGTTCGAAGCGCAGCTCGAGATGGCGGTCGATTTCAACCTGCCCGTGCTGCTGCACGTTCGCCATTGCCATGCGGCGGTGATTGCCACCCTCAAACGGTTCAAACTGCCCCGACGCGGCGTGATCCATGCCTTCGCCGGCAGCTGGGAAGAAGCCCGCGAGTACCTCAAGCTAGGGTTCAAGCTCGGCCTGGGGGGCGCCCCTACCTGGCCGCAAGCGCTGCGCCTGCGCAAGGTAGTGCCGCGCCTTCCGCTGGACAGCATCGTGTTGGAAACCGACTCGCCTGACATGGCGCCCAGCATGCACGCTGGCATACGCAACAGCCCGGTTCACCTGCCGGATATCTGCCAAGCCCTTGCCGAGTTGATCGGGGTAAGCCCGCAAGGGTTGGCCGAAGCCAGCACCCGTAATGCCTATGAGGTGTTGGGCTGGGAGCGGTAGGCACAGCGCTGTAGCAGCATGCCTTGGCGGCAACCGGCCCCGGCCCCGGCCCTGCTGCTACACGCATCTAGCCGCGATACAAGAGCGTCCACAACGCAAACAGGGCATACCACAGCACCGCCGCGCGCTGCAGCAGGGCCCAGAGCGCATCAAGGCCGGCCACCGGTTCGGCGTCGCTGGCGGGCGTGGCCAGGTCGACGGCCAGGCGGCCGGTATGGGCAACGAAGCGGGACGCCGGGCCATGCCAGTCCAGCAGCTCGTGAAGCATCCAGCGGCATACCGCCACAAAGTTACCCACCAACGCGAAACTTGCGCCCAGCAAGCGCGCCGGCAGCCAATCCAGCGCATGCCGCAGCAAGCGGGCCCGCTCCCGTAGCGCCGGGGTTTCGCTGTATTCGGCCACCAGCGCGGTCAGCCGGTACGCCAAGGCCAAGGCGGGGCCGAGCAAGCTGTACCAGAACACAACCGCAAAAAAGCTTTGAAAGGCCTGCCACAGTAGCCAGCCTTCAACCTGTTCGGTAAGCGCCTGCGGGCTCTGGGCCGTCACGCCCAGGTCGCGCTCAGCCACATGCAGCGCGGCTTGAGTGTCGCCACGGCGCCAGGCATCACGCAGTGGCCCCATCGCAGCCTTGGGTTCGCCGCGGCCCAGGCTGTACAGCAACACCAGCAGATGCACTGGCAAGGCCAACCAGCCGTAAGCCACCTGGCTCAAGGCCCAAAGCAATACCCCCACCAACACCACCGGCAGCCCTACCAGCAACATCAGCAGCCACCAGGCGCGTTGCGACGCCGCGGGATGCCGCTCCCGAGCCCGCAGCTCGCCGATCAGCCAGCCATCGCGCTGGATACGCGAACGCCAGGCGGAGAGTTTCTCGACCCACACCACCACCAACAACACCAGAAAACTCACGCTCGGCCCTCCTCGACGAATCCCAGGCTGGAAAGATAACGGCCCCAATCGAAAGCGGGGCCCGGGTCGGTCTTGCGGCCAGGCGCGATATCGCTGTGCCCCTGAATACGGGAGGGCGAGATCGCCGGATATACCGCCAGCAGCTGTTCGCTCAACTGGCGCAGGCTGGTGTACTGGGCGTCGGTGTAGGGCTGGTCATCGGTGCCTTCCAATTCGATCCCGAGGGAGAAATCATTGCAGCCTTCGCGGCCCTCGAAATTCGACACACCGGCATGCCAGGCGCGATCGCGGCAGGATACGAACTGAATGATCGCGCCGCACCGCTCGATCAGAAAATGCGCTGAGACGGTCATCGCGGCGATGCCTTGGAAGTAAGGGTGCTCAGTGGGCAAGAGTTGGTTCTGGAAAAACTCCACCACCTTGCCCGTGCCAAACTCGCCGGGGGGCAGGCTGATGTTGTGGATAACCAGTAGCGATACTTCATCGCCAGGCCGGGCATTGAAGTTGGGGGATGGGCATTGGCGCACGCCGGCGCACCACCCTGTGACGGGATCCAGACGGACCTCATCGAGGCGCATAAGGGTTCCTTGAGAAGCGTGTTCAGGCGCGCAGTATGCCCTGTTCGACGAACGAACGCAGCGCGCCTGCCCGGTGGGGCATCAACTTTTCAGCTCACGCAGTTTTCCCACCACGGCATCCAGCGCACGGTCGAACAACAGGTTGTCATCCAGCACCCGGATACGGCCCTGTTGGAATTCCAGCGCCAGCCCCATGCGGGATTTCTCCAGCACCTTCATGCCGGTGCGGTTGACGAATACATACTTGCCGGTACTTTCGATGATGGCCGTGAGCTTGCAACGCAAGCGCGTGTCTTCATCTTCGTCCAGCTCGACCCAGAGGCCAGGGCGCAAGGCGTCTACCTGCTGCAGCGCCGGGTCATCCTCGGCCACTGGCGCATCGGCTTCCCGCGGCCCGGATTGCTCGCTGCCTTCGAGCACAATTTCCTCCACCACTTGCACCATGGAAGGATCGTTCGCCGAGTCCGGCAGGCTCGCGCCCAGGCTCTCGCGCTGGAATGCTTGTACGTGAAGGCTTTCCAGCTGGCTGAAAAACTGGCTGGTGGCGAAGGGGTCGAAGGCCGAGCTGGTGAGGCCCTCGCGCAGGGACTTCAACAGCCCCGGCACCAGTTCCAGCAAGCGCAGCCGGCTTTGCGGGTCGTCGTGGGGCGCGACGCTCCAGATAAGTTGATCCATGGTCGCCAGGCCCGCTTTCCATTCCTCGGATTCGGCGCCGTGCTTGAGCCAGGTGAGCAACAGGAACTTGCTCCAGGCTTCTTCAAGCAATCGCACCACCATCTGGGGCAGGGTTTTGCCCATCAACCGACGGTTCAATTCGTACTGCACCCGCATGCGCGCCATTTCGGCCCGGGCACGGCCTTCCTCGGCGTCGCGGGTACGCTGCTCGAGCAGCTCGCTGCGGCGGCGCTCTTCACCCGTAAAGGCGAGAAAGTCCACCAGCAACTCGGAAAACAGCGCCGGGTCGTCCACGAAGTCGTTCAGCAACCGCTGCACGATCTGCTCGATGCGCGCATGGAGGGCATCGCGCTGGGACTCGTCGCGGGTGCTCCAGCCCATGGCGGCGCTGGCGATTTCGTTCAGCAAGCGCCGCGCGGGGTGCGCGCCCCGGCTGAAGAAGCTCTTGTCGAGCACCGCGACCTTGAGCATCGGGATCTGCAAACGGCCGATCAAGGCCTTGAGCGAATCCGGCAGGTTGCGGTCATCGAGGATGAACTCGAACAACATCGCAACCAGGTTGATCACATCCTCATCCACGCCACCGACCACGCGGAACTTGCCGCTCTTCACGCTTACGCGGGTGAGCAGTTGCTCCAGTTGGTAACGCAGGTCGTAGTCTTCATGGCTGGTAGGGTGCGTGGGCACGTATTGCTGAAGGTGCGAAAGCAACCGAAGCAGGTCGTTGGTGGAGATAGGCTGCGCGTCTACCGGGTTATCCAGCTTGGGAGCGACACTGCCGCGCACCGCGCGCAGCAGCTCTTGCAGCGCTGAAAACACCTCGCGCACGCTTTCGTCGAGCGGCGCCTGATTCAGCGGCCGGCCCGCCGGGGCTTCTGGCGAAGCATCCGCCTCCCGCTTTCGGCCATTGGCAGGCCGGTCCTCGGCGCGCCTACTGGGGGCGGCCTTCAGCTCCGGGAGAATGCCGGTGGCGATCAGCAGCTGGTTGGCATCGGCGTACAGGTGATCCGTATCGCTGAGCACGTACTTGTCGAACAGCTTGAGGATGATCAGCTTGACCTTGATTTCCACGCCCAGGCTGCGCCCGGCTTGCAGGAAGAAATCACACAGCATCGCCGGGCCCAGCGGGTTGCTCTCGTCAGTGAGCTTGCGTGGCACCAGCGTGTTGAGGCGAGTGGTGAGCTGGCCCAGGGCCAGGCCATCACGGGCGAGCACCTTGCCCACCATGGCATCGAGCGCCACGGTGCGCTCCAGTTCGTCATGGGGCACGAGCGCGAGTTTGTCATAGGCGACCGTAGGCGCAGGCATGTCCCCTACTTCGTACTGACCGATGCGCACGAACGATTCATAGAATTTTTCAAGAAACCCGCGCTCAATATTCTTGCGCTTGAGACGAAGGTCACGCATGGCTTCGAAGAACGTGTTTTGGTCCACATTGTTCTGGGCCTTGTCAGCCATCTCGAACAGGGTGTCATCGGCGTTATCGAACAACGCCTGCAAGCCGTCCTTGAGTTGCTGCGCGGCTTTATCGCGCACCTGCAACAGCACCACTGGCAAGCGGGCAAGAGGTGTCACCGCCGCCTGGTCGGCAGGTACCTTGAGGGGTACCACTTTGCCATCTGTTGGCATGGCGGGCTCCTGGTAAGAAAGGTCGGGCACTCGAAATACAAATTTGTCCAATGCACTGCCCCTGACAGACCTACTACGGCACCTGCGCGCTAATGCGAAGCCTGCCGAATTTATCTGCCGCGAGCATGATGCGCCAAAACTGTGGCGTCAATAACCGGACGCTCTGGGTTGTGAAGCAGATCCCGAATGCAGATGAGGGCGCTGATTCACCAATGGCTCAATGACGCATAGACCGTGTTCAAAGGGAAAAGCTCCCGGGGCGGGCCTAAAAAAAGCAAATTGCCAGTCAGCCTCTATCCGGGGTACGCAGCAGCAAGGCACTGCCCTATAATCGCCCCCGAATTTGCCCCCGGAGTGTTTCATGCCGAACGTACGGATCGCTGACCTGGCCGCGGAAATCGAAGCCAATGTACGGCGCGCATTGCTTGAAGACGTAGGCGCGGGCGACATCACCGCCCAGCTGATTCCGGCCGAGCGCCTGGCGCGTGCCAATGTGATCACTCGAGAAGCCTGCACGGTGGCGGGCACGGCCTGGGTGGACGCAGTGTTCCGCCAGCTGGACCCACGCGTGGCGGTGCACTGGCAGGTAGTGGACGGCGACCGCGCCGAGCCAGGCCAGGTGTTGTTCAGCGTCGAAGGCCCTGCCCGGTCGTTGCTGACCGGCGAACGCTCGGCGCTGAACTTCCTTCAATTGCTGTCGGGCGTCGCCACCCGCGCGCGGCACTATGCCGACCAGGTCGGGCATACCAGCGTTCGCTTGCTGGACACCCGTAAAACCCTGCCCGGGCTGCGCCTGGCGCAGAAATACGCGATCACTTGCGGTGGCTGCGATAACCACCGGATCGGCCTGTACGACGCCTTCCTGATCAAGGAAAACCACATCGCAGCTTGCGGGGGCATCGCCGCGGCCATCAGCACCGCACGCGGTATCGCGCCCGGCAAGCCGGTGGAAGTAGAGGTGGAGAGCCTTGATGAGCTGAACCAGGCGCTGGCCGGCGGCGCGGACATTATCATGCTGGACGAGCTCAGCCTGGCCGACATGCGCGAGGCCGTGCGGCTGACCGGTGGCCGGGCCAAGCTCGAAGCCAGCGGCGGTATCAACGACAGCACGTTGCAAGCCGTGGCCGAAACAGGGGTGGACTACATCTCCATCGGTACGCTCACCAAAGATGTGAAGGCGGTCGACTTGTCGATGCGCCTGAGCCTGTAAGCGGCCCCGGCCGCGTTTTCTTTCCCATCGATAAGGGTGCTATGGACATCGGGCCACGACTGAAAATGGTGCGTGAACGCCACCAGCTCTCCCAGCGAGAACTGGCCCGGCGCAGTGGGGTTACCAACGCCACGATTTCGCTGATCGAACAAAACCGCGTGAGCCCTTCGGTCAGCTCGCTGAAGAAATTGCTCGAAGGCATTCCCATGTCGCTGGCCGATTTTTTCACCGCCGACGAAGTACCTGTGGAAAACCCGCATATCTTCCGCGCGTCCACCCAGCCCGACCTGGGCCGACACGGCGTGCGCCTGCTGCTGGTGGGCGCGACGGTGAAAAATCGAGAGATGCGCATGCTGCGCGAGCTGTACGCCCCTGGCGCGGACAGCGGGGAGCCTATCGTTCATCCCGAGGGCGAAGAATGCGGGTTGGTAACGCGAGGCACCATCGAGCTGACCATCAATGGTGAGGTGAGCATTCTGCAGCCGGGGGATGGCTATTACTTCCCTACCACCCTGCCCCACAGCTTCAAGAACATCGGCCCCGACGAAGCCGAGATCATCAGCGCCAACACCCCGGCCAACTTCTGAACCTGGCCGCGGGTCAGAAATTGGCCAGCGGCAGCCGGCCGATTTCGGGCCGCGCGAACAGGTAGCCCTGCATCAATTCAATGCCCATGCCGAGCAAGGTATCGCGCTCGGCTTCGGTTTCCACGCCTTCGGCCACGATGCGGATATTCAGCTGCTTGGCTGCCAGAATAATCCCGCCCACAATCGCCTGGCGAACCTTGTCGGTGTCGATACTGCGGGTGAGCACCATGTCCAGCTTAATGACCTGCGGCTGGAACGTGGCCAGCAGGTTCAGCCCCGAATAGCCCGAGCCGAAGTCATCGATGGCCGTGGTGAACCCGTGCCGCTCGTACTCGGCGAAAATCCCCTTGAGGTGATCAGGCTCCTCTACTCGCTCGCCTTCCATCACCTCGAACATCAGGCGGTCCAGCGGGAAGCCGAATTGGCGCGACGCTTCGACGGTCGCGCGGATACAGGTTTCGGGACGGTACACAGCGTTGGGGAAGAAATTGATACTGAGCTTGCAGTCAGGCAGATCCTGAAGCCGCAAGCTGGCCGCCTGCTCGATCGCCTTCACTCTGCACGCCTGGTCGAAGCGATAAAGGTTGGTGTCGTTCACCTGATCGAGGATCTGCCCGGCGCCCTCGCCGTTCAGGCCGCGCACCAACGCTTCGTAGGCAAAAGGGATACCGCGTGGAACATCGACAATAGGCTGAAACGCCATTGTGAATTCGAAGTCGAGCTTCTCGAGTGCGCGACATTGCGCGCACCCGACCGGCACGAAAGGCTGTTCGAATAAGGGCCTGGCCATAGGGTTCTCCAGATACAATCGTTCAATAGTGTCACTTAGGCATCATCTTGGCGAGCCCTCTGCGCGCAGAAAGCCCAGGCGCTTGCACAGAGGTTTCTCGGCCGCGAGGGTCAGTTCTTGCCTTCTCCCGACAAACGGGAGGCAACACATTCAAGCGAGACGCCTCGCAGCCGATGAGGATAGCGAGGGACAGGGAGGGTCCGATCACACGAAACCCGCTCATGCTTCGTACGAGAACCCACCATGTCTTTGAAGACCTCTCTGAAGGCCCAAATGTTGCTGCTGATTGGTAGCAGTTTGTTAGCGATCTCGCTGATTGCATTGGGCTGTTTCCAGTTTATGGCGCAAGCCGTACATGATTACCGAGCACTGGTGGACGGGCCCGTAAGGGCCTCGCAACTGGTGGAAGAAACCAACCTGCAGTTCAAGGTGCAGGTGCAGGAATGGAAAAACTTGCTGGTACGCGGCAAGCAACCGGCTGACCTTGCCAACTACTGGGAGCAGTTCGAAGACCGTCATCGCGCTGTTCAGGGGCTACTGACGGACCTGATAGCGGAGCCGGAAATGCCGGCGGACTGGAAGCAACGCGCCACCGCGGTGCGCGAAGGCCATCAGGCATTGCTCGCCGCCTACGCCAAGGGCCGCGATGCCTTCGTCGCCAGTGGCGCCGACCCCATTGCCGGCGACCATGCCGTGCAAGGCATCGACCGGGCACTGACCGAACAGCTCAGCCAACTGGCCGACGACATCAGCAAGGGCGCCCGCTCCCAGGCTACCGTCATCAGCGCCCGCGCCGAGCAGATCCTGTGGGTTGGCCTGTCGGTGCTTGTCGTCTCCACGCTGCTCATCGCCTGCCTCAGCCTGTGGCTGGTGACCCGCCGCCTGGTAGCGCCGGTAACGCGGCTTATCGGCTACGTGGCGGACCTGAGCAAAGGCAAATTCGCCGAACGCGTTCACAATGACCGCGATGACGAACTGGGCCAGCTCGCGATTGCCGCTAACACCCTGCGTGATTTCCTCGACGAAACCTTTACCCGGCTCAAGCGCAACGCCAGCGAGCTCGACGGCGCCAGCTCTGCCCTCCACCAGATTGCCCGGCAGATGGCGAGCGGTACCGAAGAGCAGTTCACCCGTACCGATCAGGTGGCTACCGCCATGCATGAGATGTCGGCCACCGCCCAGGAAGTGGCCCACCATGCGCAGGAAGCCGCCCGCGCCGCGGAAGAAGAAGACCACTCGGCCCACCAGGGCGGCGAGGTGATGCAAGCCACCATCGAAGCGATCGACCACATGCGCACGGAGATCGAGACCACGGCGTCGGTGATTCGCAAGCTGGAGAACGACAGCGGCCGCGTGGGCAAAGTGCTGGAAGTGATCCGTGGTATCGCCGAGCAAACCAACCTGCTCGCCCTCAACGCCGCCATCGAAGCGGCACGCGCGGGTGAAGCCGGCCGTGGTTTTGCCGTGGTGGCCGATGAAGTACGCAGCCTGGCGCAGCGCACGTCTTCGTCCATCAGCGAAATCAACCAGATCATCGATGCCGTTCAGCTGGGCACCAACGACGCGGCGCGGGCCATCGAGAACGGCAAGCAGCGCAGCGAGCAAAGCGTGGAGCAAGTGAACAAGACCGGCGCGATGCTGCAGCGCATCACTTCGGCCATCGAAGCCATTCGCGGCATGAACCAACAGATCGCCACCGCCGCAGAGGAGCAGACCGCGGTAGCCGAAGACATCTCACGCAACCTCACCGAAATCACCACTATTGCCGTGGCCAACCAGCAGAGCGTTCAGGATACGGAAGCCGCCAGCGGGCGGTTGCATGACCTTTCAGGGCAACTGAACGCGCTAACGGCACGCCTGGGCAGCTGATGCCCTGGCCCGCCCACCGACGTGCCAGGGCTGGCGATGGTGGGCGGCGCGGCTAGACTCCTCCCCGCAAGCAACCACCGCTGAAGGGCCTGTTCTATCGAATGACGAGCGAGGGGAACCGAAGCTGGATGCAGCGCACAGTCAAGCCTCGATCACGTTCCCCTGCCAGACCCGCCCTTACTGCTTTCAGCGGTTGGAATGATCAGTATCGGACGTTCGTTACCAAATGGCCGGCGTTGCGTTCAGCCCTTTATGTACGTATATCCCGTTCGCCATACGTCCTGTTGCCGAGGTTTGCGAATGCTGATTGCCGTAGCGATTTTCGTAGTGACGCTGGTGCTGGTGATCTGGCAGCCCAAGGGCCTGGGGGTGGGCTGGAGCGCGGCGGGAGGCGCTGTGCTCGCGCTGCTGACCGGGGTGGTGGGGATCGGCGATATACCGGCGGTGTGGCACGTTGTATGGAACGCCACCGCCACGTTCATCGCGATCATTATCATCAGCCTGCTGCTCGATGAAGCAGGGTTTTTCGAATGGATTGCCTTGCACGTGGCCCGCTGGGGGCGCGGCAACGGCAGCCGGTTGTTCGCCTTGATGATCCTGCTCGGCGCGGCCGTCTCGGCGGTATTCGCCAACGACGGCGCCGCGCTGATCCTCACCCCTATCGTGATCGCCATGCTCACCGCCCTGCGCTTCAGCCCGGCGGCGACGCTGGCGTTCGTGATGGCCGCGGGGTTCATCGCCGACACGGCGAGCCTGCCCATGGTGGTGTCCAACCTGGTGAACATCGTGTCGGCGGACTTCTTCAAGGTGGGGTTCGGCGAGTACGCGGCCGTGATGTGGCCGGTGAACCTGGTAAGCGTGGCGGCCACATTACTCATGCTGTGGGTGTTCTATCGAAAGGCCATCCCGGCCCGTTATGCGTCTGACGATTTACGTAAACCCGCCGAGGCGATCCGTGACCGGGCCACCTTCGTCGCCGGCTGGTGGGTATTGGCACTGCTGCTGGTGGCCCTGTTCGCGCTGGAACCACTCGGGGTGCCGGTGAGCGCCGTCGCCGCGGTGTGCGCGGTGATCCTGCTGGTGATCGCCGGCAAAGGGCACATCATTTCCACGCGTGGGGTTATCCGGCATGCGCCGTGGCACATCGTGGTGTTCTCGCTTGGCATGTATTTGGTGGTGTATGGGCTGCGCAACGTCGGCCTCACCGATGCCCTGGCCTCGGTGCTCGACGCGCTGGGCAAACAGGGCTTATGGGCCGCGACCCTGGGCACGGGCTTTATCGCCGCGCTGTTGTCGTCGGTGATGAACAACCTGCCCAGCGTGCTGATCGGCGCCCTGTCGATTCAGGGCAGCCATGCCACCGGCGTGATTCACGAGGCCATGGTGTATGCCAACGTCATCGGCTGCGACCTGGGCCCCAAAATCACCCCCATCGGCAGCCTCGCCACGTTGCTATGGCTTCACGTGCTGGCGAAGAAGGACATCCGCATCACCTGGGGCTATTACTTCAAGGTGGGCTGCGTGCTCACCCTCCCCATTCTGCTGGCAACCCTGGCGGCGCTGGCGCTGCGGCTGAGCATTCACCCTTGAGAGCAAGCAATGAAAACTCCCATCCACTGCCAGATCCGCGTAGCCACCCCTTCGGACGCTTCAGCCATCCAGGCGATCTATGCGCCTGTGGTGGAACACACGGCGATCTCCTTCGAACTGGAAGTGCCCTCTGTCGAAGAGATGGCCCAGCGGATCAGCGCCACGCTGCCGATGTATCCCTACCTAGTTGCGGAAGAGGATGGCCAGGTGTTGGGCTATGCGTATGCCGGCGCGCACCGGGCCAGGCGTGCCTATCGATGGTCCGTGGACGTGACCGTATACATTGCTTCGAACGCACATCGAAAAGGCGTGGGCCGTGCGCTGTACCAGCGCCTGCTGTCGTTACTCGAACGCCAAGGGTTTCATGCCGCTTACGCGGGCATTGCCCTGCCGAACGCGGGAAGCGTGGGGCTGCATGAAGCGATGGGGTTCGAACACATTGGCACGTACCCGGAGGTTGGGTTCAAACATGGCCAATGGCGTGACGTGGGCTATTGGCGCAAGGCGCTGAATGGGGCTACGCCGCCGGGCGAGGTTGTTGCGTTTGGGGAGTTGGGGACGGGGTGAGTTCGGGGGAGATGGTGCCGGAGACAGGAATCGAACCTGCGACCTTCGCGTTACGAGTGCGCTGCTCTACCGACTGAGCTACACCGGCGTGTTTCGGGTGCAGAACTTACCACCGCTCGGGCGCACGGGCAAGCCTTTGGAGCGGCTGGCTTTTTCAGGCCCCCGGACAGGATTTCGGGGCGTAGGAAGCTGGGGCTGTAGTGGCGCAGGTCCAGGCCGGCGTAGCGTCCCGTGTCCAGGTGATGGTCTGGCCATCGACTGATGCAGGGGCATTGGTGATGGTACAAACAATAGTTCCTAGTCCCGTCGAGGCCGTGCCTCTCGTTGCGATCACGCTGCAGTTCGCAGTGGAGACTTGGCCGCCGATTTCGCCCGGAGAAATAACATTACTACCTGAATCCAAGCGCTCCTGAAATCCCGGCTTCAACGCAGACGTTTCAGCAATGCCTGCCAGCACCTTAGCTCTGGCGTTATAGGTGGTATAAGCGGGAATGGCAATCGCGGCAAGAATCCCAACGATTGCAACTACCACTACTAATTCAATGAGGGTGAAGCCCTTTTCTTCCTCCAATACGGCGCTCCCTTAACGAACGCTAAAGGGACCCCAAAGGGTCCCTCAGCTATAATTAGCTTCCAGTACAGGCTTTAGGTCTGTAGTCCGCCGCTGCTGTGGTGGTACATGCCCAGCCAGTATCATTCCGCGTCAAGGTAATGGTCGCCCCTGTTAGAGCGGTAGGCACGTTTTGAAGGGTGCAAACCATCGTGTTGGCAGTAGTGAAGTTGAACGCGCAGTTGCTTGTGGTAGCAGCGGTGCCTAGGTTCGCTGAGCTGATGGCAGTACTATTCATCAGCA
>Ga0265797_10003044_pt1 | contig 27293 bp, 26 predicted proteins | sample P2T30metagenome_FD_192433 | JGI IMG/M metagenome (GOLD analysis project Ga0265797, IMG submission 192433) | Plant litter microbial communities from East Loma Ridge, Irvine, California - P2 T30 | ecosystem: Environmental > Terrestrial > Plant litter > Unclassified | place: USA: California... | reverse complement strand
ATCAGGTCCACGTAACGCTGGCGGTACTTCGTTTCCTGGTCGGCCAGGCCGTGGAACTTGTCCGGCAGCGGGCGCAGCGACTTGGTGATCAGGCGCAGCTCGGACACCTTGATCGTCAGCTCGTCCGTCTTGGTCTTGAACAGTGTGCCGACGACGCCGACGATGTCGCCCAGGTCGAACGTGCGGAACGCTTCCATCGACGCTTCGCCCGTCGTGTCCAGCGTGACGTAGATCTGGATGCGGCCGTCGCACTTGACGCCGGAGGAATCCTGCAAGGTCGCGAACGCGGCCTTCTTGCCCGCTTCACGCTTGAGCATCATGCGGCCCGCCAGGACCACGGCGACCGGGTTCGCTTCCAGGTCTTCGCGCGACTTGTCGCCGTACTGCGTGTGCAGGTCGGCCGCCTTGTGCTCGGGGCGGAAGTCGTTCGGGAAGGCGACGCCTTTCTCGCGGATCGCGGCCAGCTTGGCGCGGCGCTCGGCGATGATTTTATTGTCGTCCTGGCCTGGCGCCTGGTCTTGGGTTTCCGTTGTCATGATTATTCTGCTTCAGTAGATGTTGTGGCGACGGCACTGCTGGCGAACAGCGCGTCGATATTCAATTCAGTAAAGTCGCGGGCGACGAGGATGACGTTGTCGAATTCGGCAAACGCCTCGGCCGGCAAGGTCGTCGTCAGCACGACGGCACGCATGCCGGCGCGGCGGGCCGCTTCCACGCCCAGCGGCGCATCCTCGAACACGATGCAGTGTTCGGGCGGCACGCCGCAACGCTCGGCGGCCAGCAGGAACACGTCCGGGTTCGGCTTGCCGCGGGCGACGTCGGCGGCACCGACGACGGCGTCGAAGTGGCGGCGCAGATCCAGCCCGTCGAGCGTGAAGACAATGTTGGCGGGCGGCGCGGCGGTGGCCACGGCCAGGCGCACGTCTTCCTGCTGGGCGGCGGCGATGAACTGGTCGAAGCCGGCCACGGTTTCCAGATGGGGGGCGTACAGCTCGCGGTACAGCTCTTCCTTTTCCGCGTCCAGCAGCGCCGTGTCTTCCTTCGTCAGGTGCTCGCCCAGGTAGGTGCGCATGATTTCATGCCCCTGGCGGCCCGCGGTGGCGCGGAAGAATTCGTCGCCGTCGATGGCCCGGCCGCGGCGCTCGAAGAACGCCAGCCAGGATTTCGTGTGAAACGCCATATTGTCGACAATGGTACCGTCCATGTCGAAGATGAATGCGCGTGGGACCGTCATTTATACGCCTTGTTTCAGCGAGGCGGCGATGAAGTCGTCCAGGTCGCCGTCCAGCACGTTTTTGGTGTTGCCCGTCTCGAAGCCCGTGCGCAGGTCCTTGATGCGGGACTGGTCCAGCACATAGGAACGGATCTGGTGGCCCCAGCCCACGTCTGTCTTCGAGTCTTCCAGCTTCTGCTGCTCGCTCATGCGCTTGCGCAGTTCGGCTTCGTACAGCTTCGCCTTCAGCATCTCCATCGCCTCAGCCTTGTTGCGGTGCTGCGAACGGTCGTTCTGGCACTGCACGACGATGCCGGACGGCGCGTGCGTCAGGCGGACGGCGGAGTCGGTCTTGTTGATGTGCTGACCGCCGGCGCCGGACGCACGGTAGGTGTCGATGCGCAGGTCGGCCGGGTTGATCTCGATCTCGATCGAGTCATCGACTTCCGGATAGACGAACAGCGACGTGAACGACGTGTGACGGCCGTTGGCGCTGTCGAACGGCGACTTGCGCACGAGGCGGTGCACGCCCGTTTCCGTGCGCAGGTGGCCGTAGGCGTAGTCGCCTTCGACCTTGATCGTGGCGGTCTTGATGCCGGCAACCTCGCCGTCCGACTGTTCCATGATTTCGACCTTGAAGCCCTTGCGTTCGCAGTAGCGCACGTACTGGCGCAGCAGCATCGAGGCCCAGTCCTGCGCTTCGGTACCGCCGGCACCGGCCTGGATGTCGATGAAGCAGTTGTTCGGGTCCATCGGGTTGTTGAACATGCGGCGGAATTCCAGGCCTTCGATGACCTTCTGGATCTCCGCCGTGTCGCCGATGACCGATTCCAGCGTCTCGTCGTCGCCTTCTTCCTTGCCCATTTCGAACAGCTCGGCCATGTCCGCGAGGTCGCTCTGCGCTTTCGTCAGCGTGTCGACGATGGCCTCAAGGGCCTTCTTCTCACGGCCCATTTCCTGGGCTTTCTTGGGATCGTTCCAGACCGCCGCGTCTTCCAGCTCGGCGTTCAGTTGTTCCAGCTTCTCCGACTTCTTATCGAAGTCAAAGATACCTCCGAAGTTCGGCTTCGCGGGTCGTCAGATCTGCGAGCTGGGCGGAGAGGGCGTTAATGCGTTCGGCTTCCATGATTTTCTTATCTCTGTAGAGTGCGATCAAACCTCGGATTATACTCTACGAGCAGCCCGGGCGCGGGCCGTCTTGCTGGCGCCCGGCGCGGTGCGTATGATGGCGCCGACCCGTCTTTTTCGCCTTCCGCCATGAAAAACCTTCGCCTGCTGTGCCTCCCCTTGCTGCTTGCCGGCTGCGCCACGCTGACACCGCGCACGCCGTCCGGCACGACCGCGACGTTGGCGCTGCTGGAAACGACGGACCTGCATGGCAACGTGGCCAGCTATGACTATTACAAGCTGTCGCCCGACCCGAGCCTGGGGCTGGAGCGGACGGCGGCGCTGATCCGAGGCGCGCGGGCCGAGTATGCCAACACGATCCTGCTGGACAATGGCGACACGATCCAGGGCACGGCCCTGAGCGACTACCAGGCGGTCGTCGCGCCGCTGCCGTGCAGCGCGACGCTGGGCATCTACAAGGTGTTCAACGCGCTGGGCTACGACGGCGGCGGCATCGGCAACCACGATTTCAACTACGGCCTGGCGTACCTCAACCAGGTGACGGGCAGCCGCTTCGACGTCGAAGGCGTCGATCCGGCAAAGAGCGGCTGCGCCGGACCGAAGTTCCCGCTGGTGCTGGCGAACGTCATCAGCGTCAAGTCGGGCCAGCCGCTGTTCCGGCCCTACGCGATCCTCGACCGCAAGATCGCGGTGACGGGCCCGGACGGCAAGCCGGCGCAGGCCAACATCCGTGTCGGCATCATCGGCTTCACGCCGCCGACGATCCTCACGTGGGACAAGCGCCACCTGGAAGGGAAAGTTACCACCATCGGCGTGCGCGAAGCGGCCGAGCGCTACATCCCGGAGATGCGCGCGCGGGGCGCCGACCTGGTCGTGGCGATCTCGCACGGCGGCCTGGATGACAGCCCATACACGCCCACGCTGGAAAACGGCAGCTGGCAGATCGCCCGCGTGCCCGGCGTCGATGCGCTGCTGATCGGCCACTCGCACCAGGTGTTTCCGAACCCGGCCAGCAAGGTGGCGCAGTTCAACCTGCCCGGCGTGGACAAGGTGAAAGGCACCGTGCACGGCGTGCCGACGGTGATGGCAGGGCTGTGGGGCAAGCAGCTGGGCATCGTCAAGCTGCAGCTGCAGCACGACGGCGGCAAATGGATCGTCGACAGGGAGCGCACGACGGTCGAAGCACGGAACATCGACCCGGCGGCAGGCGATGCCGCGGTGCCGCAGCTGATCGCCGAAGAGCACGCGGCAACCATCGCCTACGTCAGGACACCGATCGGCAGCACGGACTTCCGCATGTCCACCTACTTTGCCGACGTGGGTGACGTCAGCGCCATCCAGGTCGTCAACCAGGCACAGGCCGACTACCTGGCCGCCTACGTGAAAGCGAACCTGCCGCAATATGCGGCGCTGCCGGTGCTGTCGATGGCCTCGCCGTTCAAGACGGGGGCAAGCGGCGCGACCGATTTCACGGACGTGGCGGCCGGCAGCATCGCCCTGAACAACGCGGCGGACCTGTATCTGTATGCGAATTCGCTGTCCGGCGTGAAGGTCGACGGCGCCGGCTTGAGGGCGTGGCTGGAGAGGGCGGCGGGGCGGTTCAACACGATCGATCCGCGCCGCACCGAGCCGCAGGAGCTGGTCAATTCGTCGTTTGCCGGGTTCAATTTCGACATGCCGACGGACGCGCGGCTGCAATACGAGATCGACGTCACGCAGCCCGCCGGCCGGCGCATCGTCAACCTGCGCTTCGACGGCAAGCCCGTCGCGCCCACGCAGGCGTTCCTCGTCGCGACCAATAACTACCGCGCCGCCGGCGGTGGCGGATTTCCGGGACTCGATGGCGGCAATATCGTCGTGTCCGCGCCGGACAACAACCGCGACGTGCTGATTGCTTACATCAAGGCGCGCAAGGAACTGCGCCGTGCCACCAACGCCGGTGCGCGCAGCTGGCGGTTCGCCGCGGTGCGCACGGCGGGGCCGGTGGTGTTCCATTCCGCCCCCGGCAAGGCGGCGCTGGCGGCGGGGCTGGCTGGCGTGCGCCAACTGCGCGCGGACGACGGGGCCGGCAAGGGGCTGGCGTTGTATGCGATCGATCTGGCGCCGTAAGCGACCGGTGCGGAGTCGGGCCGTTGGTCACGCGATGAAGCTGAAACAGGCGATCCTGGCGCGGCGCCAGTGCGCTTACGCGCCACGCGGCATCGCCACGGGCGCGACGGGAAACAGCCGGTCGTAGGCGATATTGAACAGGAACCCGTACACCAGGTAAAAAATGACGATGGCCACGTCCATCAGCAGCGCCGCCCACAGGCCGATGCCGAGGTACCACGCGATCATCGGGATCAGCATGACGACGAGGCCCGCCTCGAACAGCAGCGTGTGCGCGACGCGAATTGCCATGGTCTTGGCAATGCTGCCGCGCAATAGCAGCATGGCGCGGTCGAACCCCACGTTAAACACGAAGTTCCACAGGGTGGCGATCGTTGCCGAGGCAAGGCCGATCACGCCCATGTGATCGACGGGCTGGTCGAACAGGGCGGCGGAGCCGGGGATGAAAATGGCGAGGGCCACGGCCTCGAACATGAGCGCGTGACGCACGCGGTCGCGGAAGGTACGCATAGGAAGTCTCTTTCTGCAAGCCGTCGGGAGCGCAGCGCGCGGACGGTTGTCGGTTGCGGGTGCAAGGCACCCGGTTACGTTAGCGGACCGCATCATCGCATACGCGTTATATGTATGCATACGGGCAAATTCGAGGCATCATGCTTCAAATATGAAACACGCAAATTGGGATGACTTACGCTTGTTGCTGCTGCTGGCGCAGGAGGGCACGCTGCGCGGCGCCGGCAGGAAGGCCGGACTGAGCCCGGCGACGCTGTCGCGTCGGCTCGACGACCTGGAGGAAGCGCTGGGCCAGAAGCTGGTCGAGCGCTTTCAGGGTGGCTGCGTTCCGACCGCGTTTGGCGCGGACATCATCGCCTGGGCCGGCCAGATGGGCGAGATCGCACTGGAAATCGAGCGCACGCGCGACCGCCAGGACGCGCATGCCGCGTCCGGCCTCGTGCGGATCAATACGGACGAGTGGCTCTCGTATTTCCTGACCACGCGATTCGCGCGCTTTCATGACGCCTATCCCAACGTCGAGGTGGAGATCGTCACGTCGCACCGGCCCTACAGCCTGACGCGGCGCGAAGCCGACATCGCCGTGCGGCCATATCGTCCGGAGCAGCTCGACCTCGTCACGCGCCGCATCGGGACGTTGTCCTTCGGCCTGTATGGCAGCCGCGACCTGGTGCGCCGCCACGCGGCAGACCTGGCGCAGCAGGATTGGGCAAGGATGCCGTTCGTGGGATTCGACGAGCCGCGCGCGGAATTCCAGTCCGACCGCTGGCTGCGCGCTCTACCCGGGGCGCCGGCGCCGTGGCTGCGCTGCAGCTACGGGCTCGGCATCCTGGACGGTGTCGCCCATGGCGCCGGGCTCGGCGTGCTGGCGACCTTTCTCGCGGCGGATCACGAAGGCATCGTGCCCGCGATTCCCCGTATCCCCGAGCTGGACCAGGAGATCTGGCTGTCCATGCACCGCGGGCTGCGCACGACGGCGCGCGTCCGGGCCGTGGTCGACTTCATGGAGCAGGCGTTTGCCGAGTATCGCGAGACTGGGTGCTGAGGCCGGTCTGACGCTTGCCTGCTATGATGGTGCGACCTACTGCACCGATCCGGAAAGGGCCTCCATGATGAAACCGTCGGCTTGCGGCATCCTTCTGATGCTCGCGCAGATGCTGTGCAGTCAGGCCGGTGCGGCGGCCCCGGCGGCGGAGCGGGAGGCGGTCGCCGGCAGCGCGCTCCAGGCGCAACTGGTGGCGCTGGAAAAGCGGCGCGCCGATGCGATCGTGCAGCGCAATATGCCCGTCCTGCGCGAGCTGATGGACCGCTACTACCGACACGTGGAAAGCCGCGGGCGGGTGCGCAGCAAGACGGAGCTGCTGACGGCGCTGGAACGGGGCGAATTCCTGTTCCAGATGTATGAGAACGAGTCGGCCGAAGTGCAGGTGCTTCCCGGCGGCAAGGCCGCCGTCGTCGCGGGCGTGTTTCGCAGCCAGCAGAAAGGCGGCAAGCTCTTTCGCGGCCGCTATGTGCACGTCTGGGTGCACGAGCCGGATGGCTGGAAGAACACCTTCCACCAGGGCACGGAGATCCGGCCCGCCGCAGACAACGCCAGCGTGCGTCAATGAATCCTGAGCATAGGGCATCATGGCAAAATATCTCGTTTCGTTCCCCGCCAGCGCGATGCAGGTCCCGGCCGCGGAGATGCCGGCTGTCAGCGCGGCATCGCACGCCGTCATCCGCGAGGCCAAGGCCGCCGGCGTCTACGTCTTCGGTGGCGGCATCAACGCCGACGTCGCCCCGCAGCGGGTCGCGGCGGACGGCAGCTGCACGAACGAAGCCTATCGCGAGACCCGTGAGCTCGACGGCGGCTTCTGTGTGCTCGAACTGCCGTCACGCGCCGAGGCCATACAGTGGGCGGCCCGGCTCGCCGCCGCCTGCCGTTGCCCGCAGGAGCTGCGCGAGTTCCATTACGACGCCGAGAGCTGACCGGCAACGCCTGCTCGGCCTTGCCGCGCCGCGCGTCTTCGCGTACTGTGGTCGAAATCTCAACAACCCACCCCGGCAACGGGACATGCCATGAATTTGAAGAAGACGCTGGGCATCGCGGCGATCGTCGCGCCCGCCGCGATGCCGCCTGCGAGCGCCAAGGAAATGGGCGCACCGGAACTGTTCAGGATATTTGTTGGCATGGCCGTGCAGCACGCATTCGCACCGGTGCGCGCGGATGCCAACGCGACGCCGGGGCAGCCGGAACCCGCCCTGTGCAACGCGTCGCAGGAGGACATCCAGGCCTTTCGCAAGCCTGCGCTGGACACCCCGCGCCCCGGCGCGTTTTGCCTGCCGCAGGATTACGTGTTCGAGTGCGCGCCGTATGGCTGCGGTGATGTCCCGGCCGACAGGTCCGCCAGCGATGTCGATGCGGATACAAGGAACATCGGGTACCGGCGCTCGCCGGGACCACAGCCGGCTAGTCCGGCACGTGAATCCGCGCCTTGATGTGCTTCAGGTTCGCCACGATGGTGAACGTCATCACCACCAGCAGCGACCAGGCGCTCCACTTGCCGACATGGACGGCGGACCACGCCCCCAGCTGGTTCGGGTAACGCCAGACGCCGAAGAACGTCGAGATATTCTCGGCCAGCCAGATGAAGAACCCGATCAGGACAAACGCCAGCAGCAGCGGCATGCGCCGGTCGCGGTCCAGTGGGCGGAAGATGACGGTCGTGCGGGCGTACAGCCCCAGCGCGCAGGCGGCGAGGTACCAGCGGTAGTCGCCGATATAGTGATGCGTGAAGAAGTTCGCGTAGATCAGGATCGCGATGACGGCCGCCAGCGCATGCGGCGGATGATGGCGGATGCGCAGGTCGAACAGCCGCCACGCCTGGATGATGTAGCTGCCCACGGCCGCGTACATGAAGCCGGCGAACAGCGGCACGCCGAAGATCTTGGTCACGGCGGGGTCGGGATAGCTCCATGAGCCGATGGCGCCGGAGGTCTTGAACACTTCCAGCGCGAAGCCGACGATGTGGAACAGGCTGACGGCTTTCAGTTCGTCCCACGTTTCCAGCTTTGTGGCGATCATGGCGAACTGGATCGCCAGCGCGGCGACCAGCAGCACGTCGTAGCGGGCGACACCGAACAGGCCCGCGCGCGGCACGAGGAACACGGCCGCGAAAAACAGGCCGACGAACAGGCAGGAGCGGGCCTCCTTGATGCCAAAGTAGAGGAATTCGACGCCCGCGCGGCGCCAGCCCGCCAGCGTGCGGGGACGGTCGTCCGTCAGGTGGTCATCCAGTGCTGCCAGCATGGCAGCGCTTAGTGCGGACGCTTCTGCTGCTGCACCAGGATGAACGGGCTGACGACGCACGCCCACAACTGGGCCTCCGTCTCCAGCCAGCCCTGCGCCTGCACGTCCGACACCTTGGCGATCTGGCCAGCCGCCATCCACTGGCCCACGCTGGCCTTGTCGTCATGGGCGACGCGCACGGCCACCTCGACCAGATCGAGTTCGTCCGCCACCCAGACCACGTTACCGGAGGCGAAGTGGCGCATCAGCTCCGACCACGGCAGCCGCGCCGTTTCGCGGTTGACCTTCTGGCGCAGTTCGACGTCTTTTTCGGGATTCAGCTGGAGGGGATTATTGGGCATTACCGGCCTGACTATGCGTATTCTGATGTGGAATGGGGATCGGTTCGACGCTCGGTTGCGTCGTTCCCCGCCATGTTAACCGATAGGCGGCCCCTTTGCGAACATTGCCGACGAGCGCAGGCCGGAAACAGGCCAGGCACGTGCCGCCGGGATCGCGCACGCTGGGGTAGAGAATGCCGGTCGAGCCGCCGGCCAGCAGCCGCTCGGCCAGCGCCTGCGACTCGACATAGCTCCTCGGGTCCAGGCAGCCGGCGAATTCGGGCACGCCGCGGATATCGTGGAACGGCGCCGTGAAGTCGGCCAGCATGGCCTGGTAGGTGACGCTGTCGTCGAAGCGGTCGATCTCGGCGTATTCCACGGTCTTGTGGAAGACCACCTCGGCCAGCGCCGTCTCCATGGCGAAGCCGCAGTACCACGCGCCCCGGTCGCCGTCGTTGAAACGGCTGCCTTCGGGACGGGCATAGGTGTACGCCGCGTTGACGATGCGGTAGTTCGGCACGGCGAACAGCAGCTCGTCGATACCGATGCCGGCCGCGCCGCCATGTTCGGACAGCAGGCGCGCGTTGGTGGCGTTATCGAGCTCGAACAGGTCGCGCAGTTCCTCGTCGCTGTCCGCCAGGGGCGCCAGCACGGAGTCTTCGACATCGGCAAAGCGGGACGGAATCAGGCGGCAGGTATCGAACTGGCGCAGCTGCCGCAGCGGCGGCGCGACAGCGGGTAAAGTAGGCAAAGCGGGCAATTACAGACCTCCACGCCGCGCATCGAGCAGTTTGCGGACGGTTTGCATGGACAGCAGGCCGCCCGCCAGCATATAGGCGAGCGGCGTGCGGCCGGCGAAGATGATGTTGCGGTTCGGGAGACTGACCCACTCGTCGGCCAGCTTGTCGCCATAGATGATGTGCAGCGTCTTGTAAATGCCGAGCAGGTAGGAGATGCGCGTGATGCGGTCCACTTCCAGCACCCGGTCGGGGTTCTTCTTCCATTCGTAAAAAGCGCTGCTGGACAGGCCGCCCAGCAGTTCACGTGCATCGTCGTCGCGCAGCTTCCACGCAGCCGTCAGCCTGAAAAACCCCTTCAAAGCGGATTTCGACAGGCGCTCGCGCTCTTCGCGGGCGTTCAGGTCGACGGGGTTCTGGGGCAGGTAGCGACTCTTCGGATAGGCGTAGGCGGAATGCATAGATCCTCCATATATGCAGTAGTTATACTCCGTATCAGGATGGAAGACAAGTATTTGTTGTTACGCCGGGCCAACTGAGCATTGTCAACGCGGTAAAAAATTCCTTATGGCAACCTCTGTCTAACCCCTGGAGGACAGCTTGATGAAAGCACTGATACCGTATATCGAGCGCGAGCTGGACGAATTGCGGCGGCACGGTGCCGCGTTCGCGCAGCGCTATCCGCGCCTGGCCGGTGCCGTGCCGGATGGTCAGCCGGGCGCCGATCCGCATGTGCAGCGGCTGATCGACGCCGTCGCGGTGCTCAACGCTCGGGCCACCCGGCGGCTGGACTACGAGTACGCGCTGTTTGCCGAAAGCCTGCTGCGCCAGCTGTATCCCGTCTATCCGCGGCCGTTCCCCGCCTGCGCGATCGTCCGGTTCAGCGCGGGCGGCTCCGGCACCACGGCCGTGCCGCGCGGGACGACGGTGTGCGCCGCCCCGGTGCGCGGCGTGACGTGCCGCTTCCGCACGACGGCCGACGTCACGCTGGCCGATGCCCGCGTGGCCGCCGCGCACTTCGAGCCGGCCGGCGCGGATGGCGACAGCGCTATCGTGCTTGCGCTGGAAGGCATCGCGGCGGCAGGTCCGCAGCGACTGCGCCTGTTCCTGAACGGCGCGTCATCGTTCTGCGCCGCGCTGCGCGATGCGTTGTTCCTGCACGCCACCGGCGCCGCCGTCGATGTCGCCGACCAGCCTGTGGCGCTGCCGTCGGTGCCGCTGCGCCAGGCCGGCTTCGATGCGGACGAAGCCCTGCTGCCACACGGACCGCGCGGTCCCGAGCCGGCGGCGATCCTGGCCGAGTACTTCGCGTTTCCCGCCCGCTTCGACTTCATCGACGTCGACCTGGCCGCACTGGCGCCGCACGCCGTGGCCGGCGCCGTTACTCTGCGTCTCGCGCTGGCGGGGATCGCCGGCGACGGCGCCATGGCGGGTGCATTGGCGCCGTTGGGTGCCGAGCATCTGCTGACGCATTGCGTCCCCGTCGTCAATCTGTTCGACTGCGCCGCCACGCCGTTGACGCTAGGCCCGGAGACGCCCGGCGGCATCGTCACGCCAAACGGTCTGGCGCCGGCCGCGCACGAGGTCTTCGCCATCGGCCGTGTGGAGGTGCTGCCGGCGGACGGCACGGCGCCGGTCCGCTACGCATCCTGCTATACGCGCCGCGCGGACGACGCGGCCAGCCTGCACGGGCGCTGGTGGACGGTGCGGCGCGACGAGCGGCTGGCGGCGCTCAGCCCCGGCCACGAAACGGTGCTGGCGCTGATCGACGGCGCCGCGCCGCCAGTGGCCGGCGTCGTCTCGATCGACATCACCGTCACCAACCGTGACTACCCGACCTTCCTGATGCCGGGCGAGTTGCGCGGCGAGGGCGCCGCGGCGTCCTGTGTCGTGCAACTGTTGCGCCAGCCCTCGATGCCGCGCCGGGTGGCCGCCGGACGCGCGGCGCACTGGCGCCTGCTGGCGCATCTGGCCCTGGCGCGCGGCGGCTTGGCGCAGGGCGATGCGGCCGGCCTGACGGCGCTGCTGGCGTTGTACGACGTGGCCGGCACGGCCGTCTCGCGCCGCCAGATCGCGGCGGTGACCGGCGTGCGACGCCAGGTCGCGACAGCATGGCTGCGCGACCGCCATGGCACGGTGCAGGTGCCGGGCGTCGACGTCACGGTGCTGATCGATCCCAGCGCGTTTGCCGGCACGGGGCTGCATCTGTTCGCCCAGGTGCTCGACCACGTACTGGCCCACACGGTGCAACTGAACGGTTTCGTCCGGACCGTGCTGGTTGCCGCCACCACGCAAGAGGAGCTGCTGAGATGCCCACCCCGCAACGGAAGACACCTGCTGCAAGCGAACAGCCGGCACCCGGCATGAAACGGACCGGCCAGGCGCTGTTTCCGGCGTTACGCGCGCGGCAGCCCATGACCCAGGTGCGCGGCAGCGTCACGCTGGCGTTTCCGGCCGCGGACGTGGAAGCGTCGGACGGCGCCGCCTTCGTCCCGGCCGCACTGGGCCTGCTGGGCAGCGCCGGCACGCTGCCGTATCACTACACGGAGCGGATCGCGGCGGGCAGCGCCGGTGCGCGCGCCTTCCTCGACATCTTCTCCGGCCGCGCGCTGGCGCTGCATTACGGCGCCTGGCGCAAGCATCGCCACGAGACGGGCGTCGGCGATCCCGCCGGCGATCCATGGGGCTCGGCCCTGCTGGCGCTGTCCGGCGGTGGCGAAGACGCGCCCGGCCTGGCGCGGCACGCGGCGGCGCTGGGCCGGCGCACGGTGCCGGCGGATGCGCTCGCCGGCGTGCTGGCCGCGCAGCTGGGCATTGCCGTGGCGGTCGAGCAGTTTGTCGGCCAGTGGGACTGGCTGCGGCCCGAGCACCGCAATGGCCTGGGAAGCGCCAACTGCGCGCTGTCCGGCGGCGCCGTGCTCGGCGAGCGGATGTGGCGGCGCGACCTGCGCATCCGCATTCATCTGGGGCCACTGGACCGGCAGGCCTTCGAGCGCTTCCTGCCCGGCGGCCCCGGCGCCGCGTCGCTGCGGGTGCTGCTGCGGCGCTTCGGTCTCGAGGGCATCCAATGCGAAGCGCGGCTGCACCTGCGCGCGGGCGATGTGCGGCCCGCGCAATTGCGACCCGCCGCGCCGGGCGCACGCCTGGGGTTCGACTCGTTCCTGCAGCCCGATGTGCATTCGCCCGATACTGCGGCGCGCGACGACGTGGCGTACGTTGTCGATTGCAAGTAGTCGGGTTTTCGCCACAGCCGCTTTCGCGGCCCCGTGGCGCGGCGTACGATGAGCGCTCCCGATCCCGAAAGGAGTGACGATGAACCATGTCTGCCGCGCGGCGCCGCTGGTTGCCGCCATGCTGCTGGGAGGCTGCGCGCCACTGCCGCCCGTCGATAACGCCACCCTGGTGCGCCAGGTGACCGAAACGGAGCGCGCGTTTGCCGCCACGATGGCGCGGCGCGACTTCGCCGCGTTCCAGACTTTCCTGGCCGAGGAAACCATCTTTGACGGCGGGCGTCAGGCGCTGCGCGGCAAGGCGGCCGTGGCGGCGGCATGGCAGGAGTACTTCAAGGGCCAGCAGGCGCCGTTCTCGTGGGACCCGGACCGGGTCGTCGTGCTGGACTCGGGCAAGCTGGCGCAGTCGGGCGGTCCCGTCCTTGACCCGCAGGGCAAGCTGACGGCCCGCTTCAATTCAATCTGGCGGCAGGAAGCGCCCGGCGTCTGGCGCATCGTCTTCGACAAGGGGGAGCCGGTGTGCGACTGCGTGGCAAAGCCCACGCAGTAACGCGGCTGGTGAACTGACCCGTGCCGTCGTCGTGGCCCGGCTACCGGGGGGCGATTGCGCCAGGGCGGGGGCTGCGCTGGCGCCGTGCTGTGCATGGACAGCGCACCGGGCACCGGCACGGTGGTTACCGTGACAGTGCCGGGCAAGATGGCTTACTGATTTCCTTTGTCGCGGGGGCTGCCGGGGCTTGCGGTTTGCCGGCTGTTCCCACGCAGCAGGCGGGCCCGCTCGCTGTCCTGCTGCTGCGAACCGCCGGCACTGTGCTGCGTGGCCTGGCTGCCGCTGACGGCCGTTTGCTGCAGGCTGCGGCCATCGCCCACTTCGCCCGACGTGGCGCCCGTTTCCTGGTCGCCGTAGCGGTCGCGGTTGGGCTCCTGCGGGTCGAGCTGGGTCTGCCGGTTATTCGCCAGGACGCCCTGCGCGCCCTGCTTGTCGTTCGCTCGTTGCGTCATGATTCCTCCTGATTGACGGATGCACAACGTCATCGTAGTCCAGCGGACGCGGGCAGGGTGTCAGCGCACGCGCCGCCGCCATGTAGGAAGCGCCGCGAAGGGGCCTTACTTTACGTCGAGCAGCTCGACGTCGAAGATCAGGTTGGCATTGGCCGGGATCGGGCCGGCGCCGTCCGCGCCGTAGCCCATGCTGGCCGGGACGATCAGCGTGCGCTTGCCGCCCACTTTCATGCCGGCGACACCTTCGTCCCAGCCGCGGATGACCTGGCCGGCGCCCAGCCGGAAGCTGAACGGGCCGCGGCCGATCGACGAGTCGAACTTGTCGCCGTGCTGCTGCGGCGCGGTCGGCACGTACAGCCAGCCCGTGTAGTTGACCACGGCGGTCGTCCCTGGCGTCGCTTCCTTGCCGGTGCCCATTGCCGTGTCGAGCTTCTGGAACGCTACCGGGGTCGCTGCCACTGATTCAGGTGTTTTGTCGCGGTTGCAGGCGGTCAGCGTGAATGCAAGTGCGGCGGCGAGGGTGGTGATGGTCAGGAGTTTTTTCATGTGGTTCTTTCTTCGTTGTCGTGTGGTTGCCGGCGAACGTCGGGGACAGGCACCTCGCAGAGGTGCCTGTCCCCAACATCAACAGGGTTCGGCGTGTTCGACCAGCAGCTGCACCTTTGTCGTGCCGTTGTATTCGTTGGCATCGAGCCGGAACGCGACGCGGGCGCGGTCGCCCAGCGCGTCCGTGTGGCCGAACCAGATGGCGTCGTAGCGGGTGCCGTTCCGTTCCAGCAGCAGCTTCAGGTGGCGCTCCTTGAGGATGCGCTGGCTGACGACGCGAAACTCGTCGCAGAACACGGGCGGCGGAAAGCCTTGTCCCCAGACGATCCCGTCCATCAGTTCGATGAACTGTGTCGTGTAGTGCGCGTCCTCCAGCGGGCCGTCCGTCTCGACGATGCGTTCCAGCTGCTGGTCGCTGAGCCAGGAGCGGCCCACCGTCTCGAAGGCGTCGGCAAACGAGTCAAAGGCGTCGGCGCGGATCGACAGCCCCGCCGCCATCGAGTGGCCGCCGAACTTGTCGATCAGGCTGGGCGCCTTTTTCGATACCAGGTCGAGCGCGTCGCGCAGGTGGAAGCCGGCGATCGAGCGCCCGGACCCCTTGATCCAGCCGTCGCCGGCCGGCGCGAACGTGATCGTCGGCCGGTAGAACTTTTCCTTCAGGCGCGACGCGACGATGCCGATGACGCCCTGGTGCCAGCTCTCGTCGAACACGCTGATCGTCGTGCTGTCGCGCGGCTCGAACGCATCGAGGTGCACCAGCGCCGCGTCCTGCATCTCGGCCTCGATCTCGCGCCGCTTGATATTAATCTCGTTGAGCTGCTGGGCCAGCGCCCAGGCGCGTTCCTCGTCGTCCGTGATCAGGCATTCGATCCCCAGCGACATGTCCTGCAGCCGGCCCGCCGCGTTCAGGCGCGGACCGAGCGCGAAGCCCAGGTCGAACGGCGTGGCGCTGCGCGCCTGGCGGCCGGCAACGCGGAACAGCGCCGCCACGCCAGCGTGCATGCGGCCCGCGCGCATCCGCTTCAGGCCCTGCGCCACCAGGATGCGGTTGTTGGCATCGAGCTTGACGACGTCCGCCACCGTGCCCAGTGCCACCAGATCGAGCAGGTTGTCCAGCTTGGGCTGCGTCTGCTGGTCGAACACGCCGCGGCGGCGCAGTTCCGCCCGCAGCGCCAGCAGGACATAAAAGACGACGCCGACGCCGGCCAGGTTCTTCGACGGGAAGCCGCAGTCGGGCTGGTTCGGGTTGACGATGACGCGCGCGTCCGGCAACCGGTCGCCCGGCAGGTGGTGGTCGGTGACGACCACTTCGATGCCGCGCCGCTTCGCCGCCTCGACGCCTTCGATGCTGGCGATGCCGTTGTCGACGGTGATGATGATGTCCGGCGACTTCTCGCGCGCCGTCAGTTCGACGATCTCCGGCGTCAGGCCGTAGCCGTATTCGAAGCGGTTCGGCACGATGAAGTCGACGTGGGCGCCCATCGCGCGCAGGCCGCGCAGCGCCGTGGCGCAGGCGGTGGCGCCGTCGCAGTCGTAATCGGCCACGATGACCATGCGTTTTTTTGCGGCGATGGCGTCGGCCAGGAAGGCGGCGGCCACGTCGATCTGCAGCAGGCCGGATGGCAGGATCAGTGCGCCCAGTTCCGACGACAGTTCCTTCGGATCGAGCAGGCCGCGCGCGGCGAACAGGCGGGCCAGCACGGGGTGGATGCCGCCCTGGCGCAGCATTTCCGATTCGCGGAACGGGCAGGGACGGGTGGCGATGCGGGTCATGGTGATGCTTTCGGTGAAACGTGTTAATTGGCGCCGGTCAGCCGGGATTCAAGCCTGCAGCGCCTTCAGGCTGTGGCCGCGCCAGAAGCGGTACTGCGCCATTTTACTCGTGCGCGTCTCCAGCCAGCCTTCGCGGTTCGTCAGCACCAGGGTCAGTTCGCCCAGCGTGCCGGCACGTACGGCGGCCAGCAGCGGCGCGAACCAGTCGGCTTCCAGCTGCGCCATCGCGGCCAGCCACTGCGACCAGTCCTCCGTCAGGCCGGCGGGCAGCGCGTGGCCGACGACAGTCACTTCGCCCGCGCGCAACTGCGCGGGCGTCATGGCGCGGCGCTCCGGCGCGGCCAGCATCGCCAGCCAGTCCGGCACGTCGGCCGTGGCCAGCGCGCCTTGCGGCTGCTGCGCGGCGCCGGCGCCGCCCCACAGCCAGAACGAATTGATCGGCGCCAGGCCACGGGCCGCGCGCGCTTCGTTCAACGGATGGCTGAACCACAGCATCTGTACCTCGTTCTGCAGCCGGCGAAAAGCGCGCGCCGTGTCGCCCGTCGGCATCCATGGGTGCAGGTTGTCGCCGCTGGCCGCGTCCGGCGAGGCCGTCGCCAGTCCCGCCCAGGCATCCGCGCGCATGAACCATGTTCGCGCGTCGCCGTACACGAGTTCATGGCCGTCTTCCCGGAACAACGACAGCACGGAGTCGAACAGGATGCGCGACTCCTCTTCGTCCAGGCGCGTGGCGCGCGGGTCCGTCATCTGCAGATGCGTGCCGACCTGCACATTGATCGGGTGGACGATAAACCAGTGCCCGGCGTCCGGCCGTTTGCCGAAACCGGCCATCACGGCCGCGGCCACCGGCGCATCCTGTGTCGACAGTCCCAGCGCACGGGCGACCAGCGCTTCATGCGGCAGCACGCGGTGGTCCGCCGCGTCGGGCAGGTAGTGCTGCGCCACGTACCGGGACAGCAGGGCGGACAGGGCGGGAGTGCCGGAAGTCTGCAGCGCGCGGATCAGATCGGGCGCCATCGGCGCGGGCGGCAGGGCGAACGGGAAGACGACGGTGGTGGCAGACATCCCGCCATTGTACGGTTTTTCCGGCCGCGGTCCCAAGCGGCCTCGCCACGAATGATGGTGTTTCCCAGCATGAAATGCTGTTTATATGGCAAACTGCGCACTTTCGCGTCCGGATCACGTCCGTCATATGAGTTTTTCCAGGAACCTGCCGTTCGAGTGGCTGGTCGGCCTGCGCTACACGCGCGCCGGCAAGCGCAGCGGCCGTAACAGCTTCATTTCTTTTATCTCCGCCATTTCGATGGCCGGCATCGGCCTGGGCGTGGCCGCGCTGATCATCGTCCTCTCGGTATATAACGGCTTCCAGAAGGAAGTCACGACCCGCATGCTGTCGGTGCTGGGGCATATCGAGATCTACCAGATGGGCGGCCCCATGCAGGACTGGCACGCCACCGCCGCCGAGGCGATGCGCAATCCTGAAGTGCGCGGCGCGGCGCCGTTCGTCGAAACCCAGGCGCTGCTGGCCCACGGCGGCGACGTGCTGCGTCCGGCCATCGTGCGCGGCATCCTGCCGGACGAGGAGCCGAAGGTATCAGGCATCGTCAAGGAAATCCGCCAGGGCAGTTTCGCCGACCTGAAACCGGGCGCGTTCAATATCGTGCTGGGCATCGAACTGGCCAAGGCGCTGGAAGTGAAAGTGGGCGGTAAGGTGGCGATGGCGCTGGCCGAAGGCGGCCTGTCCGGCAGCGCGCCGGGCATGCGCACCTTTACCGTCGTCGGCATCTTCGAGGCCGGCCACAACGAATTCGATTCCACCTTGGCATACGTGCACCTGGAGGACGGCCAGCGGCTGCTGAAGATGACGGGTCCCTTCGGCCTGCGCCTGCGCGTGCAGGACATGCAGCAGGCGCCGGAAATCGCCATGCAGCTGAAACAATCGATGCCGGGCGAACTGCTGATCCGCGACTGGTCCAAGCTGAACGCCAACTGGTTCGCCGCCGTGCAGACGCAGAAGCACATGATGTTCGTGATCCTCACGCTGATCATCGCCGTGGCCGCGTTCAACCTCGTCGCCACGCTGGTGATGACGGTCACGGACAAGCAGGCCGACATCGCCATCCTGCGCACGCTCGGTGCATCGCCCCGGTCCATCATGAAGGTGTTCATGATCCAGGGCGCGCTGGTCGGCGTGCTGGGCACGGCCCTTGGCGTGGCCGGCGGTGTGCTGATCGCGCTGAACGTGGGCGTCATCGTGCCGGCCATCGAGGCCGTGCTGGGCGTGAAGTTCCTCGCCAAGGACATCTATTTCATCAGCGCCGTGCCGTCGGACCTGCGCTGGCCGGACGTTGCCGCCATCGGCGCCACCGCCGTCGGCCTGGCGTTCCTCGCCACGATCTATCCCAGCTGGTGGGCCGCCCGCGTCAAGCCGGCGGACGCGCTGCGCTACGAATAACTGAGGGTGCATCACATGTTCAAGAATCTGCCGTTCGAGTGGCTGGTTGGCCTGCGCTACACGCGTGCCGGCAAGCGCAGCGGCCGCAACAGCTTTATATCGTTCATCTCGCTGATCTCGATGGCCGGCATCGCGCTGGGCGTCGGGGCGCTGATCATCATCCTGTCCGTCATGAACGGCTTCCAGAAGGATGTCACGGACCGCATGCTGTCGGTACTGGCGCACGTGGAAGTCTTCGACGCGCACGGCGGCATGCCGGACTGGCGGCAGCAGGCGAAAATCGCCATGACGCATCCCGAAGTGCGCGGCGCGGCACCGTTCTCGGAAAGCCAGGCGGGACTGATGCACGGCGGCGAGGCGCTGCGCCCGGCCATCGTGCGCGGCGTGCTGCCGGAGCAGGAAACGCAGGTGTCCAGCGTGGCAAAGCAGGTCAAGCAGGGCAGTTTTGCCGCATTGCGGCCCGGTGAATTCGGTATCGTGCTGGGCGTCGACCTGGCGCGCGCGCTGGGCGCGAACCTGGGCGAGAAGGTGACGATGGTGCTGCCGCAGGGTACCGTCACGCCGGCCGGCCTCGTGCCGCGCATGCGCTCCTTCACCGTGGTCGGCATCTTCTCGGCCCAGCACCAGGAGTTCGATGCGGGCATGGCCTTCATCCACCTGCAGGACGCCGAGCGCATGCTGCGCATGACGGCGCCCTCGGGCCTGCGCCTGCGCCTGGCCGACATGCACCGCGCACCGCAGGTGGCCGAAGAATTGAAAAAGCTGATGCCGCCGAACGTGACGGTGCGCGACTGGTCGAAGCTGAACGCCAACTGGTTTGCCGCGGTCCAGACGGAAAAGCGCATGATGTTCATCATCCTGACGCTGATCGTGGCCGTGGCCGCGTTCAACCTCGTCTCCACGCTGGTGATGACGGTGACGGACAAGCAGCCCGACATCGCCATCCTGCGCACCTTGGGCGCCTCGCCCCGGTCCATCATGAAGATTTTCGTCATCCAGGGGGCTCTTGTCGGCCTGCTGGGCACCGTGCTGGGCGTGACGGGCGGCGTGCTGGTGGCGCTGAACATCGACGTCATCGTGCCGTTCATCGAGCACCTGTTCGGCGTGCAGTTCCTGTCGCGCGATATCTATTACATCAGCACCGTGCCGTCGGACATGCGCTGGCCGGACGTGACGAAGATCGGCGTCGTGTCCGTGCTGATGGCGTTCCTCGCCACGATGTACCCTAGCTGGTCGGCCGCGCGTGTAAAACCGGCCGAGGCGCTGCGCTATGAATGAGTCAACACAACCTATGAGCACCATGAACAACGAACCTGTGCTGTCGTGCCGCAACCTGGGCAAGACGTTCACCCAGGGCAGCTATGCCGTCGATGTCCTGCGCGGCATCGACTTTGCCGTCCACCGCGGCGAGCGCGTCGCCATCGTCGGCGCTTCCGGCTCCGGCAAGTCCACCCTGCTGCACCTGCTGGGCGGCCTGGATACGCCAACGACGGGCAACGTGACCTTGCAGGGCAAGGACTTCGCGGCGCTGTCGGAAACGGCGCGGGGCGACCTGCGCAACGCGTCGCTGGGTTTCGTCTACCAGTTCCACCACCTGCTGCCGGAGTTTTCCGCGCTGGACAACGTGGCGATGCCGCTGATGATCCGCCGCGTCAAACGGGCGGCGGCGCAGGAGGCGGCGCAGGCCATGCTGGCCCGCGTCAACCTGGCGAAACGGGTGACGCACGTGCCGGGCGAACTGTCCGGTGGCGAACGCCAGCGCGTGGCGCTGGCCCGGGCCCTGGTGACGCAACCGGCCTGCGTGCTGGCGGACGAGCCCACGGGTAACCTGGATCATTCGACGGCGGAAGGGATCTTCGACCTGATGCTGGAGCTGTCGCGTACCCTGGGCACGGCGTTCGTCATCGTCACGCACGACCCGGAACTGGCGCGCCGCTGCGACCGCATGCTGCGCATGACGGACGAAGGACTGCGCCCGGCATAAAGGAGCCGCCATGTGGATCGATACGCACTGTCACCTGGACGCCCGCGAATTCGGCGGCGAATCGCTGCGCGTGGCGGCCGATGCGGCGGCGGCCGGCGTCTCGATGATCGTCATTCCGGCCATCGACGTCGCCAATTTCGACGCCGTCGCGCAGCTGGGCGCCACCGCGCCGAACGCCTGTTATGCGCTGGGCATCCACCCCATCTGCGTGCCGCAGGCCACCGACGCCGATCTGGTGACGATGCGCGAGCGCGTGGCGGCGGCGATGGACGATCCGCATTTCGTCGCCATCGGCGAAGTGGGGCTGGACTTCTTCCTGCCGCATCTGGCCGAGCCGGCGATGCGCGAGAAGCAGATCCGCTTCTTCCGCGAGCAGCTGAAGATCGCCCGCGAATTCGGCCTGCCGATCCTGACGCACGTGCGCAAGTCGCAGGACCAGGTACTCAAGCATATCCGCCAGATTCCGCCCGCAGGCGGCATCGCCCATGCATTCAACGGCAGCTTCCAGCAGGCCGAGAGCTACCTGGAGCTGGGCTTCAGGCTGGGCTTCGGCGGCAACCTGACGTTTACCCGCGCATTGCAGATCCGGCGGCTGGCGGAACAGTTGCCATTGTCGGGGATCGTGATGGAGACCGATGCGCCGGATATCGCGCCGCAGTGGGTGCATCCGGGGGTGAATACGCCCCAGCAGGTGCCCGCGATTGGGGCGGTGCTGGCGCAGTTGCGGGGGATTGACGTTGATGAAGTGCGCGACGTCACCACGGCGAACGCTCAGGCCGTGATGCCGCGAATGCACCTGGGCGGCTGAGGCACCGGGGACTGGCTCCTCCTCGGGCGAACGCCCGACGAGGTGCCTGTCCCCCGACCTTTATCGAGCGCCATCAGCGCTGCCGACGCAGCGGCACGTCGGCGTTTCGACAGCCTCGGACAGCACGTCGGGGACATGCCCGTCCGGGACATGCCCGTCGGGGACATGCCCGTCGGGGACAGGCACGTGTCACAGGGCCGGAGGCCCCGCGGCACGAGCCAGTCCCCGGCACTCGTCGGCCGCGGATTCAACCGGGCGATTGAAGCAGCCGGACGGCTGATGCAGCCTGGACTGGCTATTGAGGCAGCCGGGCCGCCGATGCAGCCGGGGACTGGCTCCTCTCGGGCCTAAGGGCCCGCGAGGTGCCTGTCCCCGACGTTTAGCAAGCGCCATAGGCACTTTCCGCTCAGTGGCACGTCGGCGTTTCGACAGCCTCGAACAGCACGTCGGGGACATGCAGTCCCCGATACTTGTCGGCTGCGGACGATGTCAGTCGCCAGAGCTCTCAACGCACGAACGCCGGCCGCTTCGGGTCGAACGTCCACCCCGGTATCAGGTACTGCATCGCAACGGCATCGTTGCGCGCGCCCAGCCCCATATTGCGGTATACCTCGTGCGCCCGTTCAACCGCATCCATATCCAGCTCCACGCCCAGCCCCGGCGCCGTCGGCACGTCCACCTTGCCGCCGACGATGGACAGCGGATTTTTCGTCAGGAACTGACCGTCCTGCCAGATCCAGTGCGTGTCGATCGCCGTGATCTTGCCCGGCGCCGCGGCGGCGACGTGGGTGAACATCGCCAGCGACACGTCGAAGTGGTTGTTCGAGTGCGAGCCCCACGTCAGGCCCCATTCCTTGCACAGCTGCGCCACGCGCACGGAGCCCTGCATCGTCCAGAAGTGCGGGTCGGCCAGCGGAATGTCCACCGATTGCAGCTGCACCGCGTGGCCCAGCTGGCGCCAGTCGGTGGCGATCATGTTGGTGGCCGTGGGCAGGCCGGTGGCGCGGCGGAATTCCGCCATCACTTCGCGGCCCGAGTAGCCGTCCTCCGCGCCGCACGGGTCTTCCGCGTACGCCAGCACGTGGTGCTGGTCGCGGCACAGGCGGATGGCGTCCTTCAGCAGCCAGCCGCCGTTCGGGTCCAGCGTCACGCGCGCTTCCGGGAAGCGCTCGGCCAGCGCCGTCACGGCGGCGATTTCCTCTTCGCCGGCCAGTACGCCGCCTTTCAGTTTGAAGTCCTTGAACCCGTAGCGCGCATACGCCGCTTCCGCCAGCCGCACGACCGCTTCCGGCGTCAGCGCCTTTTCGTGGCGCAGGCGCAGCCAGTCGTCCGGCTCGTCCGGGGCCGTGTCGTAGTGGAGGTCGGTGACCGTGCGGTCGCCCACGTAGAACAGGTAGCCCAGCATTTCGACCTGGTCGCGCTGCTGTCCGTCGCCCAGCAGTGCGCAGACGGGCACGCCGAGGAACTTGCCCAGCAGGTCCAGCAGCGACGCTTCCAGCGCCGTCACGGCGTGGATGGCGATGCGCAGGTCGAACGTCTGGTTGCCGCGGCCGCCCGCATCGCGTTCGGCAAAAGCGGCACGCACCTTGTTCAGGATGGCCTGGTAGTTGCCGATCGACTGGCCGATGACCAGCGCCCGCGCATCCTCCAGCGTGCCGCGGATCGCCTCGCCGCCCGGCACCTCCCCGACACCCGTATTGCCGGCGCTGTCCGTCAGGATGACCAGGTTGCGGGTGAAGTACGGGCCGTGCGCGCCCGACAGGTTCAGCAGCATGCTGTCGCGGCCGGCGATGGGGATGACGCGCAGGTCGGTGACGACGGGCGCGCTGTTGAATTGGGTCTGCTGCATGGAATCTCCGCTGTACTGGAATGATAGAAAATGACGTGTTATAGGCGGTTTGCCGCGCTGACCGCATCGAACCGATGGTAGCCGATCAATCGCCACGACGCAACCTTGGGGGAAAGATCGGCACCTCTCGGCAAACGATGCAGACTAAATCCTTGATTCCTAACGGGGCGGTGATGTCATATGCAGTTTGCCTGTTCGTTCGAACCATTTCTGTACGTTCCACGCTACAATGACAGAAAATGATGTGAATGGGGCGCTCTACGTGGATCGACGTCGCTCGTGAGACGCCTGATCCCGGCCGCCGACACCCGCCGCTTCTCATCCCGCCGGAACCGCGCACGGTAAAATTATTCTTTCGCCCTACAGAACAACCATGGAACCACAGCAGTCCGACGAGCCCGAGATCCCCAGCGTCACCAGCGCGACGTTGAACGACGTCGCCCGCGTTGCCGGCGTCTCGCCGATCACCGTGTCGCGCGCGCTGAACCAGCCGCAACTGGTGCGGCCGGGCACCCTGGCGCGCATCCAGGCGGCCGTGCGCGAAACGGGCTATGCGCGCAACCGGCCGGCGACAGCGGCGGGCGATGGCAGCAAGCTGGTGGCGCTGATCCTGCCGACGGTGGCCAACCCGATCTTTGCCGACATGGTGCAGGCCGCCAGCGACAAGCTGACGGCCGGCGGCTACCAGCTGCTGCTGGGCCTGGCCGGGTATGAGATCTGGCGCGAGGAAATCCTTGTCGAGACGGTGCTGAGCCGCCGTCCCGACGGCCTGATCCTGACCGGTACGCTGCATTCCGATAACACCCGGCGGCGGCTGGAGACGGCCGGCATCCCGATTGTCGAGACGTGGGACATCACGCCGCACCCCATCGACATGCTGGTGGGCTTTTCGCACGAGCAGGTGGGCCACACGGTCGCGAGCCGGATGCTGGAGAAGGGATACCGGCGGATTGCCATCCTGACGGCCAACGATCCCCGCGCCGCGCGCCGTAACCTGGGGCTGCAGGCGGCGCTGGCGCGGCAGGGCGTGGGCGTGGTGGCCACGGACACGGTCACGACGCCCGCCAGCCTGCAACTGGGCCGCGAAGGCTGCGCGCGCCTGCTGGCGGCGCATCCGGACATCGAGCTAATCGTCTGCAGTTCCGATACCTTGGCGCAGGGCGCGATGACGGAAGCGGCCAGCCGCGGCATGCGCGTGCCGCAAGCGCTGGCCATACTGGGATTTGGCGACCTGAATTTCGCCGCCCACACGTTCCCGCCCATGTCGAGCGTACGCGTGGACGGCGTGGCGATCGGTGCCATTGCCGCCCAGGCGATCCTGGAGCGGCTGGGCGAGGCCCCGGGCGGGCCCCGCCTGCCGAAGGTGACGGATACCGGGTTCGAGCTGATCGAACGCGGCAGTACCTGACGGCTTACGCTGGGCTACTTCGCCTTCACGGGCGGCGCAACACCGTCCGGCAGTGCGAACGCCACCATCTCGTCGCCCATCTTCGTGCCCAGCGAGCCGTGGCCGCCGGCCATGACGACCACGTACTGCTTGCCCGTCTTGTCCGACACATAGCTCATCGGCGTCGCCTGGCCGCCGGCCGGCAGGCGCGCTTTCCACACGACCTTGCCGTTGCTGACGTCATAGCCGCGGATGTAGTAATCCAGCGTGCTGCTGAGGAACGCCACGCCGCCGCCCGTCGTGGCCATGCCACCCAGGCTCGGCACGCCCAGCGGCAGGGCGATCGGTACCGGTGCGCTGTCGCGCGTCGTGCCGTTCTTGTGCATCCACACTTTCTTCATCGTGCGCAGGTCGACCGCGGCCACGTAGCCCCATGGCGGCGCCTGGCACGGGAAGCCCAGCGGCGACAGGAACGGCTTGATCTCGACAGCGAACGGCGTGCCATGCTGCGGCTGCAGGCCCATCTCGGAACCGCTGCCGCCCTTGACGTTCGCCTGATGGCGCGGCACGAGGCGTTCCAGGAACCCCATATAGTCCGGATTGACGATCAGCAGCTGGCGCACCGGATCGACGGCGGCGCCACCCCACTCGAAGATGCCCAGCGGGCCCGGCGAGATGATGGCGCCGCGGCCGGCCGTCTGCGGCGTGAACGGACCTTCGTAGCGGTGCTGGCGGAAGATCACGCGGCAGGCCAGCTGGTCGAACGGCGTCGTGCCCCACATGTCCGTCTCGCTGATATTGCGCTCCGGCAGGAACGTCAGCGCGGAGAACGGCTGCGTCGGCGAGACGTGGTCGCCCGCGGCCACATTGGTCGTCGGGACCGGCTTTTCCGGCGCCGGCACGACCAGCGAACCGTCGCGGCGGTCGATCACGTAGATGTCGCCGCGCTTGGTGGTCGCGACGACGGACGGCACCCTGCCTTTCGGCGTGTCGATGTCGACCAGCGTCGGCTGGCCGCCGATATCCATGTCCCAGATGTCGTGGTGCACGGTCTGGTAGACCCAGCGCAGCTTGCCCGTCGCCAGATCCAGCGCCACGATGGCGCTGTTGAAGCGTTCGCCATTCTTGTTGCGGTTGCCGCCCCACGTGTCGGGCGTTTCGTTGCCCATCGGGATGTAGACCATGCCCAGCTTCTCGTCGACGCTGGAGACACCCCAGGAGTTCGGCGAATTGTTGACGTAGGTCTGGCCGGTGCCGATCGGATTGGTTTCGTCCGGGCGCGCGGCATCCCAGTTCCACACCAGCTTGCCGGTGACGGGATCGTAGCCGCGGATGACGCCGGACGGCTCGTTGGTGGAATCGTTGTCCGTCACGCTGGCGGCCATGACGATCATGTGCTGCGACACGGCCGGGGGCGAGGTCGGCATCAGGAAGCCGCGCTTCTTCATCGCCATGCCGTGGTACAGGCCGATCACGCCGTTGTCGCCGAAGCTCTTGCAAGGCGCGCCGGTGTCCGCGTTCACGGCGATCAGGGTCGCGTCCATCGTTGGCGCGAAGATGCGGCGCGGGCATTCCATCGCGGCCGTGGCTGGCGTGGCGCCGCCGGCATTGGCATCCCAGTACGACACGCCGCGGCAGATCATGTGCTGGTAGGCGGCCGCGTCGCGGTTGATCTTCGGGTCGTGGCGCCAGATTTCCTTGCCCGTGTCCGGGTCCAGCGCGATGACGATATTGTGCGGCGTGCACATGTACAGCATGCCGTTGACCTTGATCGGCGTGACTTCGTTGGCGATCTCGGTCGGGTCGTTCGGGCCCTTCAGGTCACCGGTATGGAAGCTCCACACCTGTTGCAACTTGCCGGCGTTGGCCGGCGTGATCTGCGCCGCCGGGGCGTAGCGGTCGCCCAGGCCGGAGCGGCCATAGGCCGACCAGTCGCCGTGCGCGACACCGGCAACGTCCGGCGTGGTCGTCGCCGCCATGTTCTGCGCCGGCACTTCGCCGTGCAGGTCATGGTAGTCATGGAACAGCGCCGTGACACCGACCAGCAAGGTCAGCACGGCCGCGCCCACCAGGGCAACACGACCCGTGTCGCTCCCTTGCGGCGGCGTGCCCAGGCGACGGTTCACGAACGGCAACAGCAGCCAGACGGCGGCGGCAAACCAGATGTCCAGCCGCGGCAGCAACTGCCACCAGTCGAAGCGCACTTCGATGACGGACCAGATGACGGTCGCCAGCAGGATGACGGCCAGCAGGCCGAGGGCGGCGCGGCGGCCCTTGAAGACGAGCACGCCGGTGGCCAGCAGGCCCAGGCCGGACAGCAGGTAGTAGGGCGAGCCGCCAAAACTCATCAGGTAGATGCCGCCGCCGAGCAGCACGAGGCCGAGCAGGGCAAAGATGGATCCGGTAATGGCCAGCAATGGCCCGGATCGGGATGTGGAAGACATGGGGGGTCCAATCGGTTGAAAGTTACAGTCAGTATGATATGCTCGCACTTCGACTTTGTAAACCGATGAGTTTCTTAACTGTGCGCCATGCTTCAGGCAGGCGCTTTTCAAAGGCAGGGGATGGAAAAACCAGAGCAGCCGGGCGGCGCGCGGGCGAAGATCGGCCGTCCTCCGGTCCAGACGCCGGACCAGGTGCTCGACCGGCTCATCAGCGCGGCGGCCGGGATCCTGGACGAGCAGGCGGCGGACGTCGATTTCAGCATGGCGCAGGTCGCCGAGCGGGCGAAGGTATCGAAACGCACGGTGTACACCGTCATCGCCAGTAAGGAGGAGCTGATCTCGCACATCGTCCGGCGCGGCGCCGAGTCGGTCACGGCCATCCTGGAGGCGCCCGTGCCGGACCCGGCCAGCGCGCGCGACGTGCTGGCGCGCTTCCTGCATCAGTGGGAGACGTTTGCCTGCGGTCCCCGGGCCATTGCCATCTATGTCATGGCGATTCGCGAGCG
>Ga0265797_10003043_pt1 | contig 27308 bp, 24 predicted proteins | sample P2T30metagenome_FD_192433 | JGI IMG/M metagenome (GOLD analysis project Ga0265797, IMG submission 192433) | Plant litter microbial communities from East Loma Ridge, Irvine, California - P2 T30 | ecosystem: Environmental > Terrestrial > Plant litter > Unclassified | place: USA: California... | reverse complement strand
CGCGCCCGGTGGCGCTGTCCGGGCGTGCTGCCGGGCTGCATCCGCTCATCCTCGAGGCCATGCGCGCGGCCCTGCCGCCGGACATCTCACTGACCCAGACCGGCGGCGGCGCCCACCATGCCGCCGCGCGCCTGGCATTGAATCCACTCAACAACAAGACAAACAACCCATGAAAATTCTCGTTGGCACCGTGCTGCTCGCCCTGCTGGCCGGCTGCGCCACCCCACCTTCCGGTCCGCAATACGACCGCAGCTATACCGCCAAGGGCCAGGCCAGCCGCGCGCGCTTCCTGGTGCTGCACTACACGGTCGGCAACCGCGATTCCTCGCTGAAGACGCTGACCCAGCAGGAAGTCAGCGCGCATTACCTGGTCACCGACGACGCCGTCCCGCACATCTACAACCTGGTCGACGAAAAGAACGCGGCCTGGCATGCCGGTAACTCGAGCTGGAAGAATTTTACGCAGCTGAACAACAGCTCGATCGGCATCGAGATCGTCAACCCGGGCTGGAAGGACACCCCGAACGGCCGCGTCTACACGCCCTTCCCGCAGACGCAGATCGACGCCCTGATCCCGCTGGTGCGCGACATCGTCACGCGCCACCACATCGCCCCGGAAAACGTGCTCGGCCACAGCGACATCGCGCCCCAGCGCAAGCAGGACCCGGGCCCGATGTTCCCGTGGCGCCAGCTGGCCGCCGCCGGCCTGGTCACCTGGCCGGACGCCAACCGCGTCGCCGCCCTGACGCCGATCTTCCAGGTGCAATTGCCTGACGTCGCCTGGTACCAGAAGAAGCTGGCCACCTGGGGCTATGGCCTGGTCCAGTCGGGCAACCTGGACGAGCAGACCCGCACCGTGCTGTCGGCCTTCCAGATGAAATACCGCCCGTCCAACATCGACGGCTTGCCGGACCTGGAAACCGCGGTGCTGCTGGAAGCGCTCACCAATCCGCGCGGCGCGCTGCCGCAGCCTTTCCCGGCGCCGGTGACCACGTCGCCGGTGCTGCCGCAGTATCAGTATCAGCCGGTGCAGCCGCAGCCGCAGCCGGTGCAGCCGCAGTATCAGCCTGCGCAGCCGGTACAGCCGCAGCCCGTGCCGGCCACCCCGGCCACGCCGCTGCCGACCACGCCGCCGGCGGCAGCGCCGGGCAGCCCGACTGCCGTTCCCGCAACACCGCCGGCGCCGGTCCAGCAGTGAGGCTTTTCCGCCCGGCCGGTTTTCCGATAAGCTTGACGATTCCGCGTTGCTGAAGCGGATCGTTCAAGCCAGGGAACAGCGATGCGTTTGCGTCATATCGAAGTCTTCCACGCCATCATGCAGGTGGGTACCATCAGCGGCGCCGCCCAGGTGCTGCACATCTCGCAGCCGGCGGTGACCAAGGTGCTGCAGCACGCCGAGCTGCAGCTGGGCATGCCGCTGTTCGAGCGCGTGCGCGGCAAGCTGTATCCAAAGCCGGAAGCGCATCGCCTGTTTGCCGAAACCGAAAAGCTGAACCGCGATCTGCAGGCCATCCGCCGCCTTGCCGCCAGCCTGAAAAACCGCGCCGGCGAGACCGTGCGCCTGGTGTGCACGCCCACCATCGCCGTCAGCGTGCTGCCGGCCGCGCTCACCGGCTGGCGCCGCGATTTTCCGCAGACCCGCTGCGAGCTCGCTACCTTCCATACCAGCGAGATCGTGCAGGCGCTGCGCCTGGGCGAAGCCGATCTCGCGCTGTCGCTGCAGGACCCGCGCCACCCCGGCATCGAAGCCGAGGCGATCGCCCAGGGGACCTTGACCGTGATGGCGCCGGCCGGCACCTGGAGCGCGGCCGAATGCCTGGAACCGGTGACGCCGTGCGCACTGACGGGCGAACTGATCGGCCTGGCCGAACGCGACCCGCTGGGCGAACTGGTGGTGGCCGCCTGCGAAGCGCAGGACGTGCATCCGGTATTCCACACCGTGGTGCAGACCTACCAGATCGCACGTTCGCTGGTGGAAGCGGGCGCCGGCTGCGCCGTGCTCGACCCCTTTACCGCCGCATCGGCCGCGCGCGACAAGGTGCAATGCCGCCCGTGGGCACCGGCGATTCCGGTGCAGCTCTACCTGTTGAGCGCCAGCCACGCGCCGCTGTCGCACGGCGCGCGCGCACTGGCCAACTGCATCGGTGCCACCGCGCGCAACCTGATCGAGCAGGGATCCCGATGAACCTGAGCATAGCCAGCGAAGACATCGCCGGCGATCCGGCATTCCGCCACCTTTCCAGCATCGCCGGCATCGCCGTCGACCTGCGCTACGCCACCCCCAACAATTTTACGGGGCGCGACCTGTATTCGCCCTTCGACTGCGCCTGGCTGCATCGTGACGCCGCGGCAGCGCTGGAACAGGTAGTGGCCTGGCTGGCGCAGCAGGCGCCCGGCCACACGGCGCTGGTGCTGGACGCCCTGCGTCCGCAGCGCGTGCAGCAGCAACTGTGGGATGCGCTCGACGGCACCGATTTGCGCATCTACCTGGCCGACCCGGCGCGCGGCTCAATTCACTCCTACGGTATGGCGCTCGACCTCACCCTGCTCGATGCCGCCGGCCGTGAACTCGACATGGGCACCGGCTTCGACGACATGACGGCGCTGTCGCACCCGGCGCTGGAACAAGGTTTTCTGCGCACGGGCGCGCTGAGCGACGCCCAGGTGGCCAACCGCCGTCTGCTGCGCGACGCTATGGTCCAGGCCGGCTTTGTCGGCATCGATACCGAGTGGTGGCACTTCGATTGCGGCGACCGCGACCGGGTGCGCCAGACCTTCCGCCGCGTGCTCTGACCGGAACCGTCGCTGCTGTCGCGCCACGCTGACGCGCAAGCGAAACGCTTGAGCAAACGCAGGCTCCGCCGCATCCGCAGCCGGAAAATTGCACCATCAATGCGGGACGGGTAGCCGTCCGCACAACATGGGAGGTGCGTATGAAACGCTCGATATTGGCGGATATGGGCTGGATGACCGTCGTGGTGGTGCTGATGACACTCGCCGCCGGCTGCAGCACCGGCAACGGCGGCAGCGGCGGCAGCGGCTTCAACGGCCTGGCGGCGCGCGACACCACGGTGGAGTACTACCGCGTATTCGACATCAAGACCGAAGCCCCGGCCGAGACGGTGGCCAAGGCCGCCAGCAACGGCATCAGCCGCAACGTCAAGGACGCCCAGGTCACCACGCCGGCCGGCGCCCAGGTCACCGAGCTGCCGGGCCACTTCAAGATCGCCGACCCGACGGCCGCGGCGCCGGGTACCGCCATCGACAAGGGCCCGAGCTGCGACGGTGCATCCTGGACCGCCAAGGCCGCGCCCAAAGTGCACGGCAGCGACAACATGAACCTGGTTGCCTGCCTGTTCCCCTACAAGAGCGGCTATCACCTCGACATGTACGCGGTCTTCACCAAGCCCGAAGGCGGCTGGCTGGCCTGGCCGCGCCGGGTCGGCGGCATGGTGCTGGGCACCCCCGAAAAATTCACCGAAGCGACGATGATGGACCTGGTGCGCGCGATCCGCGAAGGCACCGGCGCCAACGTGTCGCTGGTCGAGGCCAAGCCGAACCTGGCGGGCACGCCGTGGCTGGAGCCGGGCACGAATGGGAGTGCACAGGCCAGTACGGCGGCGCCAACGACGCCGGCGGCTGCAACTGCGGCGCCGGGTGCGCAACCGGCACGGTAGGGTGCGGACGGCCAGTTGGCTCGGTTGTTACAGAGTGATCGGCCGATACGGAAGCGCCGCCCACGCGGTGATACGCGCCATTCATATCGTCGAGGCCGCGAGCGGAGCCGGGGATGTTTGGGGCGTATGCGCCATCGCGGCCTCCTTCCGATCACGGCGGTCGGGAGGGCGTCACGTATCACCGCGTGGACGGCTTATACGTCACGGTTGGTTCACTCGTAGCGGTCGAGCCGTCCACCCTACGGTTGCGCCGCCGGTACGGGTTGTGTCATCGGTACCGGTTGCGCCGCCGGTACCGGCTGTGCCGGCGGCGCATCCATCCGAGCCACCCAGTCGACCAGCGTATCCAGCACCAGCCGCCCACGCCCATTGCTGACCAGGTCGCTGTTGATCATGGCCACCACCACGCACTGGCGGCCGCTCGCATCCGGCACATAGCCGGCCAGCGCCACCACGTTGCTGAGGCTGCCGGTCTTCATGCGCGCGCGGCCCGCCGCCGGGCTGTCGTGCAGGCGGCGGCGCAGGGTGCCGTCGATGGCGGCGATCGGCATGCTGGCCTGGAATTCCGGGGCCCAGTTGCTGTGCTGGCCGGCCAGCAGCACGCCGGCCAGCTGCACCGGGGTGACGCGTTCGATGCGCGACAGGCCCGAGCCGTTTTCCAGCACCAGGCCGGTGTCGTCGATGCCGTGGGCGCGCAGCCAGCTGCGCACCGTGGCCTGCGAGCGTGCCAGGGTCGGCTCGAGGCTGCCCGGCAGCGGGCGGCTGCCTAGCACCGGGTCCGGGCTCAGGGCACCCAGGCTCAGGAACAGGGTGCGGGCCAGCAGATTGTCCGAAGGCTTGTTGGTGTCGCGCACCAGTTCCGGCAGCGCGCGCGACACGTGTTCGGCCAGCAGTTTGGCGTCCGTTGGCGTTGCGCCTTCGATCGTGGTCCCGTCCAGGGTGCCGCCGAGGGCGGTCCAGACCGTGCGGAACATGCGGTCGACGTAATCCTGGCGGTCGACCACGTTGATCGATTCGCTGGCCACGCAATTTTTGGGGAAGGTCCCGTGCAGCATCACGCGGATGCGGCCATCGGCCTGGGTCCGGACCTCCGGCGGCTGCCAGCCGTTTTCCCAGCTGGCGCAATCGCCATTCACCAGGCGCATGTCGGCATCGACCGTAACGCCGTCCATCTCCGGCAGCGCCGAAATCTTGAGGCGGCCGCTGGTCGAGCGCAGGTCGAGCTGCAGCATGTTCTTGTTGAGCAGCAGGGCGTCCGGGATGACGTTGTAATAGGACTCGGGCGATTCGTCGAAGGGCGGCACGCCGAGGTCGGCGCGCGCCGGGTTGAACAGCTGGCGGTCGAGCACCAGGTGGCCATCGATCCGGCGGATGCCCTGGTAGCGCAGGCTGCGCAACATGGTGGTCAGCGCTTCGGTCGTGAAGTCGATATCGGCGCCGCCGCGCAGTACCAGGTCGCCCTTGAGCGTATCACCCTGTATTTGGCCATTGCTGCGCAGTTCGGTGCGGCCGCGGAATACCGGGCCCAGCACGTCCAGGCTGACCAGGGTGGTGATCAGCTTCATGGTCGAGGCCGGATGCGCCGGGCGGTCGGCCAGGTGCGACAGCAGCGTCTGGCTGTCGCGCAACACGACCACGCTCAGCGCGTCTGCGGGAATCGTCGTGCTGCGCAGGGCGCTGACCACCGGTGCCGGCAACTGGGCGCGCGCCGGCAGCCAGGCGGCCAGCAGGGCAGGGAGGGCAAGGGCGAAGAGCTGGCTTCGGAACATGCTCATGTTAATTATCCAAAGAACACATAGGCGACGGAAATCGCGGCGATGATACCGGCCAGGTCCGCGATCAGCCCGCACGAAATGGCATAGCGGGTCTTGCGCACGCCCACCGATCCGAAATACAGGGCGACGATATAAAAGGTGGTGTCGGCCGAGCCCTGGAAGATGCAGGCCAGGCGGCCGACGAAGGAATCCACGCCATAGGTCTTCATGGCGTCGATCATCAGCGCGCGCGAACCGCTGCCCGACAGCGGTTTCATCAATGCGGTCGGCAGGGCCGGCGTGAAGGCGGTGTCCAGGCCCACGGAGCGGATCACCCATTCCAGGCCCTGCACGACGTAGCCGAGCACGCCCGAATTGCGGATCACGGAAATGGCCACCAGCATGCCGACCAGATAGGGAATGATGGTCAGCGAAGTCTGGATGCCGCCCTTGGCGCCTTCGATAAACGCTTCGTACACGTTCACGCCCTTGCGCAGTGCGCCGACAATGAATACGACGATGATCGTGAACAAAATCAGGTTGCTTGCAACCTTGGAGACAGTTTCGATTTCCGGCTTGGTCAGGTAATTCGTGAAATAAAAAATCATCAGGCCGATCGCGGCCGTGATGCCGCCCAGCCAGCTCAGCACCACGCCATTGATCAGGTTGATGCGCTGGCGGATCGAGACCGCGATGATGCCAGCCACGGTAGCGACATAGGTCGCGACCATGCAGGGAATGAAGATGTCGGACGGGTCTTTCGCACCGAGGATGGCGCGCTGGGCCATGATGGCGAGCGGGATCAGGGTCAGGCCCGAGGTATGCAGCACCAGGAACATGATTTGCGCGTTGCTGGCAGTATCTTTCTGCGGATTCAGGCTCTGCAAGCTTTCCATCGCCTTCAGGCCGAAGGGCGTGGCCGCATTGTCCAGGCCCAGCAGATTGGCCGAGAAATTCATCACCATGTGGCCGGTGGCCGGGTGGTCTTTGGGCACGTCCGGGAAGATGCGCGAAAAGAAGGGCGAGATGATTTTCGCCAGCCAGCCGATGGCGCCGGCCTTTTCGCCGACGTTCATGAGGCCAAGCCACAGGGTCATCACACCGGCCAGCGGCAGGGCGATGTCCATCACGGCCATCTTGGAGGACTCGAAAGTGCCGTCGATGATGCGCTTGAAGATTTCAGTATCGCCAAGAAAGATCCATTGGGCTAACGCCGCAATAAAACCAACCAGGAAGAAGCCGATCCAGATGTAATTTAATGCCATGGGATGTGTCGTTGAGGGCCGCGTGCAGCAAAGAGTATAGGCGCACAGCCCGCTGCCATGATGAAAGAATGCTGCACGGCTATGTTTAAAAGTCACATTGTGCAGCGATCGGGTGGTGGTCCATGATCTTGGCCACTGTCCAGGGTCTATAATTCGCAACGCTTCCTGGACCTCTGCCATGCCGACTTTCCGCCCTGATGCCGCCGCCCTGCTGTTGACCCTGGTATCGACCCTATCCCAGGCTGCGGCCACCGTGCCGGCCGTGGCAGCTGTGGCGGCTGCGCCGGCGCCGGCGCCGGCCCGGCCTGGCGCCGAGCCCGCCAAGGTCCTGCACATGTTCCTGTCCACCAGCGAAGCCGGCCTCGACCCGGCGGTCGGCTCCGACCTCGCCAGCCTGTCGCTGCTGGAAAACCTGTTCGACCCGCTGCTGCGCTATGACTACCTGGCGCGTCCGCTCAAACTGCAAGGCAACACCGCAACGGCGTTGCCGACGATCGAGGACGACGGCCGCAGCTACACCTTTCACATCCGCCCCGGTATCTATTTCACGCCCGACCCGGCTTTTAAAGGCCAGCGGCGCGAAGTGACGGCCCAGGATTACGTCTACAGCCTCACCCGCCTGTACGACCCGGCACTGAAGTCGCCCTGGTCCTTCCTGTTCGACGGCAAGCTGCTGGGCGATGCCGCGCTGAAAAACAAGTTCAGCGTCGACACCCGGATTCCCGGCCTGCAAGCCATCGACCGCTACACCCTGCGCATCCGCTTAGTCGAGCCGGACAACAATTTCCTGTTCTATATGGCGACGCCGGCCACCGGCGTGGTCGCGCGCGAAGTGATCGACGCTTACCCGGGCCAGGCCGGCAACCACCCGGTAGGCACCGGCCCCTTCATACTGGGCGAGTGGAAGCACAGCGACCGCATCGTGCTGCTGAAGAACCCGGCTTCCACGGCGGTGTTCCACGGCACGCCGGGAAAAGGACCGGGCGACAGTGCGGCCGACGGGGCGATCAGCACCGCGCTCGAAGGCAAGACCTTGCCGCGCGTGGACCGGGTGGAAGTAAAAATCGCCGAAGAATTCCAGGGCCGCATGCTGGGTTTCCTCAACGGCGAATACGATTACCTGGAACAGGTGCCGGAATCGATGACGGACATGGTCATCCGCGACGGCAAACTCAAGCCGGATTTAAGTGCGCGCGGCATGGCGCTGTACCGTTTCCCGGTGCTGCAGACATACTATATGTGGATGAACATGCAGGACCCGCTGGTCGGCGGCTACGCCAAGGACAAGATCGCCTTGCGCCGTGCGATTGCACTCAGCTACAACAGTCTCGAAGATATTGCGCTGCTCAAAAAGGGGTTTGCGATCAAGGCCGAGTCGCCGCTGCCGCCGAACGTGCTCGGCTACGACCCGCATTACCGCAGCCCGGTCAGCTACGATCCGGCGCTGGCCAACGCCTTGCTCGACCAATACGGCTACGCCAAGCGCGACCCCGACGGTTTCAGAAAACAGCCGAACGGCGCCAACCTGACCCTGCAGATGAGCAGCGAGGCGACGGTCGGCGGCCGCCTGCGCGACGAATTGTGGCGCAAGTGCCTGAATGCGATCGGCTTGCGGGTGGTGTTCAAATCGGACAAGAAGACCGAGATCATCAAGGCATCCCGCCTCGGCAAGGTGCAGATGTTCGAGAGTAACTGGGTGGCCGATTTCCCCGACGGCGAAAATTTCTACCAGTTGCTGTACGGGCCGAATGCGGGACGCGCCAATTACGCGCGTTTCGATCTGCCCGCTTACAACCAACGCTACGAGCAGGCGCGGCTGCTGACCGACGGCCCGGCACGTCAAAAGCTGTACTTCGAGATGAACCAGCTGATCCACGCCTACAACCCGTGGGTGCCGCTGACCCAGGTATTGTCGGCCGATATCCGCCAGCCGTGGCTGAAAAACTACAAGCGCCACCCGGTCGAATTGACCCAATGGCGTTATCTCGATGTCGATGTTGCAGAAAGAGCACGCGTGATCGGGCCAAAGTGAGCGTTTTTGTTATTTTTCCTTAGTTAAATATTCTCTCTAGTTATACTCAGCGCCGGAATTTTCATTGGCTGGCGCAGCGCCGCTACGCTTACCTTTGAGAACAATAAGAAACGCTCGCAGCGCGTACCCAAGGAGAGAGGCGTGAAGCTCAAGACGTTAACCCATATGATCGCCCTGATCGGCGCCGTCGGCCCGGCCATGGCCCAGCAGGTGCAGGCGCAACAGCCGATGCAGCGTGTCGAAATCACGGGCAGCAGTATCCGGCGCATCAACCTGGAGGGCGCGCTGCCGGTCCAGACCATCACGCTGGACCAGCTCGACAAGCAGGGCATCACGAATGCCGAACAGTTGATGACGCTGATCTCGGCCAACGGCACCGGCGCCGACAACATGACCTCGGGGAACAACGTGTTCGGCGCCGATGCCGACCGCGTCAGTGGCGGCGGCTCCTTCGCCTCGCTGCGCGGCCTCGGTCCGAGCGGCACCCTGGTGCTGATCAACGGCCGCCGCATCGCCGGCTATGGCCTGTCCGGCAAGGCGGTCGACCTGAACACGATTCCGCTGGCGGCGATTGCCCGCGTCGAGATCCTGAAGGATGGCGCCTCGGCGATCTACGGCACCGACGCCGTCGGCGGCGTCATCAACTTCATCCTGAAAACCGATTTCGAAGGCGTGCAGGCGAGCGCCAGCGGCAACTGGACCGAAGCCGGCGGCGGCGCCACCCGCCGCCTGGGTTTGACGGCAGGTAAGGGCAAGCTGGACAGCGACCGCTACAACCTGATGTTCGCGCTGGGCTACGACAAGAACGACCAGCTCGATTCCCGCCAGCGCAGCTTCGCCAACGGCTACCAGCCGCAGCGCGGCCTGTCGCCGGACACCACCGGCACGCCGGTCGCCAACCAGCTGACCGAGCCGACGCCGACCGTGCCTGCGGGCCAGCAGCTGCCGCCGACCAAGACCGCCCTGGGCTATGGCTTCCGGATGCCCGGCGATCCCAACCAATACCTGCAGGCGGGCCTGCTGAGCCTGCAAGGCAAGTGCGACAGCGTGCCCGGCATGCAGCAGTACGCCAGCAACCTGTGGAGCAAGACCACGTCGCCGCTGCGCTCGACCTATTCCTGTTCCTACGACTACGGCGGCGACTACGTCATGCAGTTGCCGACCGAGCGCACCAATTTCGTTGCGCGCGGCACCTTCCAGCTGACCCCGGATCACCGCCTGTACGCCGAAACCGTGGGCGCGCACACGACGTCGCTGGCGATCCTGACCCCGGCCCAGATCTCGACCACGCTAGCCGCCGGCAATGCCTATCCGGTTGGCGGCCCGTACTACCAGAATCTGCAGGCTTATATTCCGAGCTTCGATCCGACCAAACCGATCCTGTACAAATGGCGCGCCTGGCCGCTCGGCGAGCGTACCCAGCAGTACAGCACCGACACCGCGCGCCTGCTGCTGGGCGCCGAAGGCACCATCGGCGGCAAGTGGGATTACCGCGTCGACCTGTCGCACAGCTTCAGCCGCACCACCACCGACCTGCTGGACGGCTATGCGAATACGAAAGCGCTGTATTCGGTACTGGGCAGCGGCGTCGTGAATCCGTGGGCATCGCCCGAACAGGGCCAGTCCGACGCCGCGATGCAGGCGCTGGAAGCGACCAGGTTTTACGGCCGCCTGCAGCATGGCAAGACCACGCTGACCCAGCTGAACGGCTCGATCTCCGGAGAGATATTCCAGCTGCCGGCCGGCGCCGTCTCGGCGGCGGTCGGCACCGACCTGCGCCGCGAAAGCTACCAGTTCCGCCAGGACGTCGACGCCACCCAGATCCTGCTGGCGCCGGGCAATGCCAACCAGGACCGCGTGGCGCGCAACGTCAAGGCGGTGTATGCCGAACTGATCGTGCCGGTCATCAAGGACATGGAACTGCAGCTGGCGCTGCGCCGCGACGATTACAGCCTGATCGGCGCGACCACCAATCCGAAGATCGCCCTCAGCTACCGTCCAAGCAGCTGGCTGATGCTGCGCGGGTCGGCAAATAAGGGCTTCCTGGCGCCGAGCTTCGGCCAATTGTACGGCGGCCGCCTCAACCAGGAGTTGCCGAACGGCGTGAGCGACCCGGTCGGCTGCGCGGACCACCCGGGTGATCCGCGCTTCTGCGCCATCGAGCGCCTCGATTATTTCAGCGGCGGCAATCCGAACCTGCGTCCGGAAACCTCGAAGCAGGGCACGCTGGGCTTCATCGTCGAACCGAGCGCCAATTTCTCGGTGTCGGTCGACTACTGGGCGATCAACGTCAAGGACCGCATCCTGAACCGCACCCCGCAAGTGGTGCTGGCGAATGCCGCCGCCCTGCCCGAGTACATCCACCGCGATGGTGACGGCGTCATCGAGTACATCGACGCCGGCTGGATCAATGCGGCCGGCCTCAAGACGCGCGGCGCCGACGTCGGCCTGCGCGGCCGCGGCACCCTGCCGGGCGGTTGGCGCTGGAATGCGACCCTGGACGGCACCTGGACCCAGAGCTACCAGTTCGCCGAGTTCGAAGGCCAGCCTTACGTCGAATACGTCGGCAACTTCTACACCCGCGACCTGTACTTGCGCTGGAAGCACAATGCGACCTTCAGCGTGAGCCGCGGCCCGTGGAACGTCATGCTGAGCAACCTGTACCGCGATGGCTACAAGGATCAATTGCCGGACGCCGGCAAGAGCGCGCCGCCGGCCGGCTTCCGGCCGCACGTGGCCAGCTACACCACCTTCGGCCTGTCGACCACCTACACCGGTTTCAAGGATACGTCGATCACGGTCGGCATCCAGAACCTGTTCGACCGCGATCCGCCGTTCACTGCGCACAACGTGGATGAAGTGGTGGGCGCCGGGTGGGACCCGCGCGTAGCCGATCCGCGTGGGCGGGCGTTGAGTTTCAGTGCGCGTTACACGTTCTTCTGATCGTCCGCGCCATCCACTACGCCGGCCCCACCCCCTCCGTGCTCTCCACGCCCTTCGTCGTCCCCGTCCCCTTCGTCGTCCCCGCGAAGGCGGGGACCCAAGTTGCACGCGCACCGGTAGCGCAAGCAGAACCTGGGTCCTCGCCTTCGCGAGGACGACGGTAAGGGAGCTCGCACACGTATGGCGAGCACGAACCTGAGCAGGCGCCGCTTCAACGCCCTGCTGGCCGCATCCCTGGCGTTACCTGCCGCAGCAGCCCCTGATCCACTTCCTTCCATGCTACCCCTGATCAAACCCCCGCGCCTGCGCAAAGGCGACGTCATCGGCCTGGTCGCCCCCGGCGGCTACACCGACGACGCATCCATCGACAAAGCGGTCAGGCACATCGAAGCCCTGGGTTTTCGCGTCAGGCAGGGCGCCTGGCTGCGCGAAGTCTGGGGCAACTACGGCGGCACGGTCGCCGCCCGCATCGCCGATCTACACGGCATGTTCCGCGATCCGGAAGTGAAAGCCATCTGGGCGATCCGCGGCGGCTCCGGCTGCATCTCGCTGCTGAAGCACCTCGATTACGGTTTGATGCGCAGGCATCCGAAGATTTTGCTCGGCTATTCCGACATCACCGCGCTGCATCTGGCAATCGGGCGCCACGCCGGCCTGGTGACTTTTCACGGTCCGGTCGCAACCAGCACGCCGTCAGCGTACTCGGATGAGCACATGCTGGCGGTGCTGATGGACCCGCGCCCCAGCTACACGATCCCGATGGCGCAAGAGAACGCACGGAAGGCGCTGCAGGAGCCGCAGTACGCGCTGCGCACCGTGCACGGCGGCGTTGCCAGCGGCCGTCTGGTCGGCGGCAACCTGTCCCTGGTAAGCGCGCTGGCCGGCACGCCGTACGCCGCCGATTACCGCGACGCGATCCTGTTCATCGAGGAAGTCAACGAGGAGCCCTACCGCATCGACCGCTGGATGACCCAGCTCGATCTGTCGCTGCCGCTGGCGCAGGCGGCTGCCGTCATGATCGGCATCTGCGAGAATTGCGGGCCGCAGGGGGAGGGGCCGTCTTTGCGTCTGAACGAGACGTTCGACGTGCACCTGCAGCCGCTGCGGGTGCCGGCGGTGAGCGGCTACTCGTTCGGCCACATTCGCCACCAATTTACGATGCCGCTGGGCGTACGCGCCACGCTCGATACCGGCGCGCAGACGCTCACGCTGCTGGAGCCTGGGGTAACGTAGGGTGGGCACCCCGTGCCCACGAGCATGCTGGCGCAATGCAAATGTCCGCGTGGGCACGGAGTGCCTGTGCCGGCCGCGCCCACCCTACGAGCGCGCCCCGAACACCATGCAGCGGCGCATAGGGAAAGCGTCCGGCCAGCAGCGCCTGCATGATCTCCAGGCCGCTCATGCCGCGCGCTGCTTCCGCCGGCACCACGCCCGGCTTGCCGCCGGCCTGCGCCACGCGCGCGCGGACTTCGCGCAGCTGTCGTTCCCATTGTTCTGCCGTCGTCGCTGCGGTATTCATGCGCTTTCCTCGTTGAGTGCATCTGCACGGGTTGTGCAATGATTATGCCCGGGTTCCGCTTTTCGATCCGACGGCCGTCAACTTCCGGCCAGCGCCTGGCAACGCCCCACCAGGAACTCGCGCAGCACCCGCACCGCCGGCGACACCTGCTTGCGGCTGGCCAGCACCATATATAAAGGCACGTTGTTGCCTTCCCAGTCCGGACACACCAGCCGCAGCCGGCCGCTGGTCAAGTCCGCCTGCACGTCGATGCGCGAGCGGTAGCAGATGCCGAGTCCTGCCAGCGCCCAGCGCCGCACGATCTCGGAATCGTCGGCCACGCGGTCGCCCTGCACCGTCACCTCCACCTGCTCGTCCCCCTTGCGGAAGCGCCAGCGGTCATTGACCGCTTCGTCGAGCATGAAGCACAGGCAGTTATGCGTTGCCAGGTCGTGCGGCGATGCGGGCACGCCGCGCCGCGCCAGGTAGGCCGGCGCCGCGCACAGCACGCGCCGGTTATCCTCCAGCAGCGGCAGCGCCACCATGCTCGATCCGGGCGGCTTGCCGAAGCGCAGGCCGATGTCGACCGGTTCGCGGTAGATGTCGGCCACGCGGTCGGTCAGCTGCAGGCGCAGCGTGACGCCCGGATGGCGCGCCTGGAATTCGTTCAGCCAGGGCAGCACCACGTGGCGGCCGAGATCGGACGGCATCGAGATGTGCAGCTGGCCCTCGACGCCGTCGCCATCGGCGCGCAATTCTTCCTCGGCCTCGCGCAAACCGTCCAGCAGCGCCTTGCTGCGCGCCAGCAGGCGTTCGCCGGCCAGGGTCAGGCGCATGCTGCGCGTGGTGCGCACGAACAGGGCGGCGCCGAGGTCGGTTTCCAGCCGCTTGAGGCCGGCGCTGGCCACCGCCGGCGACAGTGCGAGCTGGCGCGCCGCCGCCGACAGGCTGCCGTGAGCGGCCGTCGCCACGAAGATTTCCAGATCCTGGATGCTGCGGATTTTCAATGGATTGTTGAAAGTGAATTCGGGATTACCCAGTTTATCAAAAAGCGCAGAATGGTCAGAATGGCAGTCATCGATTACGTATTTTCACAAGGAGCCAACCCATGAAAGCCATCGGATACCAGAACCCCCTCGCCATCGACGACCCGCAGGCGCTGGTCGACATCACCCTGCCGGACCCGGTCGCCGGCGGCCACGACCTGCTGGTCGAAGTGCGCGCGGTGTCGGTCAACCCGGTGGACACCAAGGTGCGCAAGAGCGCCCAGCCGGAAGCCGGCGACTGGAAAGTGCTGGGCTGGGATGCCACCGGCATCGTCAAGGCGGTCGGCCCCGACGTGACCCTGTTCCAGCCGGGCGACCGCGTCTGGTATGCCGGTTCGATCGCGCGCGCCGGCAGCAACAGCGAGCTGCAGCTGGTGGACGAGCGCATCGTCGGCCATATGCCCACATCGCTCGACTTCGGCCCGGCCGCGGCGCTGCCGCTGACCGGCCTGACGGCCTGGGAAATGCTGTTCGACCGCCTGGACGTGCCGACCGGCGACGCAGGTAAAAACAAGACCCTGCTGGTGATCGGCGCCGCCGGCGGCGTCGGCTCGATCCTGGTGCAACTGGCGCGCCAGCTGACGCAGGTGACCGTGATCGGCACCGCCTCGCGTCCGGAAACCCGCGACTGGGCACTGCAGCTGGGTGCCCACCACGTGATCGACCACAGCAAGCCGCTGGGCGAAGAAATCGCGCGGGCCGGGCTGGCGGCGCCGGACTACGTGATCAGCCTGACCCACACCGAACACCACTTCGACCAGATCGTCGACCTGATCGCGCCGCAGGGCAAGTTCGGCCTGATCGACGACCCGGCCCCGATCGACGTCCGCAAGTTCAAGCGCAAAGCGGTGTCGCTGCACTGGGAACTGATGTTCACGCGGTCGCTGTTCAATACAGCCGATATGGCGGAGCAGCACCGCATCCTGAACCGCATCGCCGAGCTGGTCGATGCGGGGACGATCCGCACCACGGCCAACGAGAACTTCGGTGCGATCAATGCAGAGAATCTGAAGCGGGCGCATGCGCTGCTGGAGTCGAACCGGGCGCAGGGCAAGATTGTGCTGGAAGGGTTTTAAGCACCGAGGTCAGCGCAGTGCCAGGGTCATGTAGCACAGGTCGTGGCTGACCCCATCGATCCTGACCATGTCCTCGATGCGTGCGATCATCCGGAAGTCCGTACGCAGGTAGAGCGCGACCGCAGGCCGGTTATCCGCCAGCACTTCCAGGTCGATCCAGTCGATGCCGGCTTCCTTGCGCGTCCACTCGACGGCGGTGTCGACCAGTTGCCCACCCAGCCCGCGCCGCCGATACAGGCGGTGCACGCCCATCCCCAGCATCGCACGGTGCGCGGCCATCGGCTCGGGCCGCGCGCGCAGGTCGATGTGGCCGGCGATGTTGCCGGTTGGCCCGAGCGCCAGCCACAGGCGGCGCCAGCCCGGCTGGCCGACCGGCACCGTCAAACCCTTGATGAAAGCCAGACGCAGCCCCGACGGCATGCGCGACTGGTCGCGCGGCAGCGGCTGGAACAGCGGCGTGCCGTCGACGCCGTTGTCGCGCAGGTGCTCGTCCAGGTAGGCGAAGAAGGGGGGCAAGTCGGCTTCGTCGGCCGGGCGGATATTGAGTGCAGCGAGGGCCACACGTTCAGGGTTGGAATTGGGATGGGTATTGAGCGTCATCGTGGCATCTGGATAGTTGTTTACTCAATACAATCCAACGCCCGCGTCCATGCGGACGACGGTGCGCGGTCCTTGCACCGCATAGCATTCATCTTCAGACGGTTCCGGCACGCCCGGTTTGCGCATGCAGAGCTGCGCCCCCAGGCCCTCCTTGGCATCGTAACCACCGAACCAGTCCCTGAGCTGTCCGAGATAGCACTGTTTGCCGATCCAAACCGGGACATCGGCCACGGTCTCGATGGTGTAGTGGCCCGGACCGTAGCTGAAACTATCGTCACGGACGTCCTCCGGGGCATCCGCCGCGACCGGGCAGATCGGTTGGGCAGGCTGTGCCGGCGTTTTGTCCGCAAGGATGGCGGCTTGTGCTACCGCCTCGTTCAGCGCCCGGTGCAGTGCCGGCGCCAGTCTGCTTGCGGGACGTTCGCCGATTGCTTGCACGGCCGGTACCGACAGGCGGTAGCGGTAGCGGATCGTCAGGCGCGGTACCCGGCCATTGCCACGCCAGGGCCGCAGCAGTGAGACCTGATCGACCCCATATTGGCTGTCGCGATAAACCGCATAAACGCGGCCGCGTAGACGGACCCATTCGGCGGCCTGGTTGCCCCCGCGCCCGCCTATCGCATACAGGTGGGATCCCTCCGGCTCATCGTCGAATTCCTGTTTCGCGGCGCCTGGCCTGGCGCCGGGCACGCTGAACCTGCCGCCCGACTGGCGCAATGCGCTGATCGAGTTGAATAGTCCGGTCCCGCCGGTGTAAGCATCGATCACGAGGTCGCGCTGGCCGTCGCCATCGAGGTCCAGCAGCATGTAGTTCGCACGGCCGTTCTCGCCGCCGCTCTCGATACGGGATGCCAGCAATGCCCGCCATTCGGCGTCGCTGACGCCTTGCGGCCGCTTGCGCGGAAAGCGGGCGGGTGCGGACGGGTCGTCCGGGGCCTCCTCACTGTAGAACGTGGTTTTTCCCGCGTTGAACTTGAGGCTTGCCAGCGCCTTTTCGAGGGGGAATTCGGGATCGGTCCGGCGCGCCGCTTCCACGGCCTGGCGCAGCGCTTCCAGGGCTTCCATGTCGGCCTGGTCCGGCATGCCGAGCGCCGCGATGCGCTGTTCATACTGCGTTGTCAGGCAGCGGATATCGGCAGCACAGCCGTCGCGCTCCTTCAGCCAGTTGCGCTGCTCCTGGCGCAGGTCGGCGCTCGCGACCATCGATGCTGCAAGCGCTTTCGCATAGGCGTCGGCGAGCCTGGCGTCGAGCTGGCGTAATCCTGCATCGGCGCAGATGGCACGTTCGCTGGCGCTGGCGGCCGCCTTGCAATCGAAGCCCGCCGCCTGGGTATCGAAGATGCAGGCCAGGGCCAGCAGCGCAGCGGCAGGAGTAAGAATGCGCATGGTTGACATGACGGGGCCTCTGCTGTTCGGACCCCGTCAGTGTGACACATGCCGGCCGCGCCCTACAGTGCCCGCGCGATCAGGATCTTCTGGATGTCGCTGGTACCCTCATAAATCTGGCACACGCGCACGTCGCGGTAGATGCGCTCGATCGGGAAATCGGCCACGTAGCCATAGCCGCCGAACACCTGCATCGCGCTGGAGACGACGCGTTCGGCCATCTCGGACGCGAACAGCTTGGCCATCGCGGCTTCCTTCAGGCAGGGCAGGCCCACGTCCTTCATCGATGCCGCGTGCAGGATCAGCTGGCGCGCGGCCTCGATCTGCATCGCCATCTCGGCCAGGCGGAACTGCACTGCCTGGTGGTCGAAGATCGGGCTGCCGAAGCTGGTGCGCTCCCTGGCATAGGCCAGGGCTGCCTCGTAGGCGGCGCGCGCCATGCCGACCGATTGCGAGGCGATGCCGATGCGGCCGCCCTCGAGACCCGACAGCGCGATCTTGTAGCCTTGCCCCTCTTCGCCGATCAGATTCTCAGCCGGGACGCGGCAGTTGTCGAACACGATCTGCGCCGTGTCCGAGGAATGCTGGCCCATCTTGTGTTCGATGCCGGCCACGATGTAGCCGGGGGTATTCGTCGGCACCCAGAACGCGCTGATGCCCTTCTTTCCCGCGGCTTTGTCGGTGACCGCCATGACGATGGCCACGTCGCCGTTCTTGCCGCTGGTGATGAACTGCTTGGTGCCGTTGAGGATGTAATTGTCACCGTCACGGGTGGCGGTAGTGCGCAGGGCCGCGGCATCGCTGCCGGTGTGCGGCTCGGTCAGGGCAAAGGCGCCCAGCATGTCGCCCTGGGCCAGCGGCCGTAGCCAGCGTTGTTTCTGGGCTTCGTTCGCATAGGTCATGCCGATCGAGCATACCGGGCAGTTGTTGACCGAGATGACGGTCGAGGTGCCGCCGTCGCCGGCCGCGATTTCTTCCAGCACCAGGGCCAGCGCCACGTAATCGAGGCCGGCGCCGCCGTACTGTTCGGGCACCGCCACGCCGAAGGCGCCCAGTTGCGCCAGTTCCTTCAGCTCTTCCTTTGGAAAATGGTGCTCGCGGTCCCAGCGCGCGGCGTTGGGGGCCAGGCGCTCCTGCGAGAAAGCGCGCAGGGCGTCACGGATCATCTGGTGTTCTTCGCTCAGTATCATGTCTCGGTCGTTCTTATATTAGTGGGACGGCTTACCAGGGAATCGGGTTGCCGTCGTAGTTCAGGAAGGAACCGTTCCGGCCGTGACCGGCGCCGGCCAGGGTGGCGCGCAGCGCGCTCACGCTTTCTTCGACCGTCAGCGCGGCGCCGGCGCCGCCCATGTCGGTCTGCACCCAGCCGGGGTGGAAGCTGAGGCAGGTGACGCCTTGCGGGCCGAAGGTGAGGGCGGTATCGGCCAGCACCGAATTCAGCGCCGCCTTGCTGGCGCGGTACAGCGAACCGTCCTGGCTGCGGCGCTCGCCGATCGAGCCCATGCGCGAGGAGATCACGGCCAGCTTGCCGCGCGTGGCGGCAAGCAAGGGCGCCACGATCGGCAGCAGGCGCATCGCGGCCAGCACGTTGGTATGCATGACCTGGTCGAATTCCTGTTCGGTCGGGAAGCCGTTGTGGGTCGGGCCGTAGACGCCGGCCACCAGCCAGGCGGCGTCGATCTTTTCGTCGTCCAGCTGCCAGCCGAGGCCGGCGATGGATTCGGCGTTGGTCACGTCCAGCCGCAGCGCCTGGGCGCCCAGCTGCGCGAGGTCGTCGCAGTCGGCCTGCTTGCGGGCGGTGGCGATCACGCGCCAGCCGTCGGCGCGGTATTGACGGACCAGTTCGTGGCCGATGCCGCGCGAGGCGCCTAGGATGAGGACGGTGGGCATGTGGTTCTCCTTGATGGGTGATGAAGCCCGTCAGCGTAGCGCAGAAATGGCCGGGATGTCGGACGTAGGGTGGACGGCTCTGCCGTCCACGCGTTCAAATCCCGTTGAATGGATGCGAGCGGGCTGCATCGATACCGTTTGAACGCGTGGACGGGGAACCCGTCCACCCTACCCGTAACACATCTTCTACCTCAAATCATCTCAATCGCCATCGCGGTCGCTTCACCGCCGCCGATGCACAGCGACGCCACGCCGCGCTTGCCGCCGGTCTTCTTCAGTGCGCCCAGCAGGGTGACGATGATGCGCGCGCCCGAGGCACCGATCGGGTGGCCCAGTGCGCAGGCGCCGCCGTGGATGTTGACCTTGCTGTGCGGGATGTCGAGGTCGCGCATGGCGGCCATCGGCACTGCCGCAAAGGCTTCGTTGATCTCGAACAGGTCGACATCGCCCGCCGTCCAGCCGGTCTTCTTGAACAGCTTGTGCATGGCGCCGATCGGGGCGGTGGTGAACAGGTTCGGTTCCTGGGCGTGGGTGGCGTGGCCGATCACGCGCGCAAGCGGGGTCAATCCCAGTTCCTTGGCCGTCGATTCGCGCATCATCACCAGCGCGGCGGCGCCGTCGTTGATCGAGGACGAGGACGCGGCGGTCACGGTGCCTTCCTTCTTGAAGGCCGGCTTCAGGGAAGGGATCTTGTCGGTGCGCGCTTTCAGCGGACCTTCATCCTTTTCGATGATCTGCTCGCCCAGGCGATTCGCCACGCTGACCGGCGCGATCTCCCAGTCGAAGGTGCCGTCATTGTTGGCGTTTTGCGCGCGCTTGACCGATTCGATCGCGAAGGCATCCTGGTCTTCGCGCGTGAACTGGTAAGTCGCCACGCACTCTTCGGCAAAGGTGCCCATCGAGCGGCCTTCTCCGGTTTTTTCGTTGCGCGAGTAAGCGTCTTCGAGGCCGTCGAGCATCATGTGGTCGAACATCGGCGCGTGGCCGATGCGGTAGCCGCCGCGCGCTTTCGGGATCAGGTAGGGCGCGTTGGTCATCGACTCCATGCCGCCGGCCACGACCACGTCGGCGCTGCCGGCCACCAGCTGGTCGTGCGCGAAGATGGCGGCCTGCATCGCCGAGCCGCACATTTTCGACAGCGTCACGGCGCCGGTCGACAGCGGCAGGCCGGCCTTGATCAGCGCCTGGCGCGCCGGGGCCTGGCCCTGGCCGGCCATCAGGCAGTTGCCGAAGTAGACGTGTTCGACCTTGTTCGCGTCGACGCCGGCGCATTCGACCGCGGCCTTGATCGCCACGGCGCCCAGGTCGCTGGCGGATTTCGAGGAAAAGTCGCCCTGGAAGGCACCCATCGGGGTGCGGGCTGCGCCGACGATCACGATCGGATCATTATTCATTATGTGTCTCCAGACAGGGTGTAATTGGCGATGGCATCGCCGGGTGGGTAGTGAAGCGGATTTGTTGCGGATACGGGAACACGTCCTCGACCTCGCCGGCCAGGATGCGGTCCTTGTGCGACTGCCACCAGGCGCGCGTCAGCAGGGCGGCGTGGTGGCGCATGAAGTGATGGCGGATGCGCGGATTCCCGAGTAAAAAACGCTCGAACTGGGCCGGGAAGACGTCGTGGCGGCCGACCGGGTACCAGGGCTCGGCCGCCATCTCGTCGTCCTCGTTGCGCGGCGCCGGGATGTCGCGGAAATTGCAGTCGGTCAGGTATTCGATTTCGTCGTAGTCGTAGAACACCACGCGGCCATGACGGGTGAGGCCAAAATTCTTGTACAGCATATCGCCGGGGAAGATGTTGGCGGCGACCAGGTCGCGGATCGCGTTGCCGTATTCAACCACGGCATGTTCGAGCGCGCTGTCGTCGTTCCTGCGTTCGGCGTCGAGCAGGTGCAGATTCAGCGGTTCCATGCGGCGTTCGATGTACAGGTGCTTCACGATGATGCGGTCGCCCTCGATCGTCATTACCGACGGCGCAGTCCGGCGCAGCTCGGCCAGCAGCGCTGCCGAAAAGCGCGCCAGCGGAAAGGCGACGTCCGAGTATTCGAGGGTGTCGGCCATGCGTCCGACGCGGTCGTGGTGCTTCACCAGCACGTATTTTTCCTGGACCTGGGCGCGCGTGGTGTCCTTGGGCGGCGGGTACCAGTCGCGGATCACCTTGAACACCCACGGAAAGGAGGGCAGGGCGAACACCAGCATCACCAGGCCGGGGATGCCGGGGGCGATGCAAAAGTCGTCCGAGCTGTGCTTCAGGTGCTGCAGGAAGTCGCGGTAGAACAGGGTCTTGCCCTGCTTTTGCAGGCCGAGCACGGTGTAGAGTTCGCTGCGCGGCTTGTGCGGCATCAGGCTGCGCAGGAATTGCACGGTGCTCGATGGCACTTCCATGTCGACCATGAAGTAGGCGCGCGTGAACGAGAACAGGATCGTCACCTGCTCCTGCTCGGTCAGCACCGTGTCGAGGTACAGCATGCTGTCGTCGCCGTGCAGGACCGGCACCACGAACGGGTAGGTGTGCGCACCGTTGATGGCACGGCCGACGATGTAGGCGCCCTTGTTGCGGAAGAACAGGCTGGAAAGTACGTGCAATTGCTGGTCCGCTTCCTGCTGGCCGAGCCCGAAGCGTTCGCGCATGCGCGCTTCGACCAGCGCGATGTCGCGCTCGAGATCGGCGAACGGCGTGGCCAGCTGGAAGTTGGTGACCATGCGCCGCAGCGAACCGCGCAGGCCGTCGCGTGCCGGGTAGTAGACGCGGTAGGTCGGCAGCGCTTCCTCGGTCTCGATGTACTCGGTGGAGACAACCGGGCGCACGAAAATGAATTCGTTGCGGTAGTAGCTGCGGTGCAGGATATGGCAGCTGACCGAATTGAAAAAACTCTCGGCCAGCTCGGGGCGCTTGTGGCCGGTCCTTAGCCCGCTCAGTAGCCCTATATAGTGCAGCTTGGTTTCGCGCCAGGTGGCGTCGTTCAGTTCGTCGGGGGCGTACGCGTGTTCCAGCGCCTGCACGCATTCCTGCACGCGCTTGTCGTAGAAGCCGATGCGTGCGCGTGCGGCCTGCTGGGCGGTGGACCAGTCGGCGTGTTCGAAGTGGCTTCGGGCGGCCTGGCTGGCCTGGCGGAACAGCGAATAGTGACGGTCGAAGCCGTCGAGGATGGTGCGCGCGATGTCGAAGGCGATCCGGGACGACAGCAGCTTCGGAAAGGTGGACTGGGTCATTGGACGTCTCGCACACAGGTCGAGGAGCGGTGTTGTAGGGTGGGCACCCCGTGCCCACCCTACGCAACCTGGTTACGTGCTTGCGGCGGCCTTTTCGGCTCTATTGTCGCAGCCCGCGTCTCCACTCCACTTCTCCTGCTAAACCATTTACATCGTTTCGCCAAACAGCTCGCGCCCGATCAGCATGCGCCGGATCTCGCTGGTGCCGGCGCCGATTTCGTACAGCTTGGCGTCGCGCCACAGGCGGCCGACCGGGTACTCGTTGATGTAGCCGTTGCCGCCCAGGGTCTGGATCGCCTCGCCGGCCATCCAGGTGGCCTTTTCGGCGCTGTACAGGATGGCGCCGGCGGCGTCCTTGCGCAGGGCGCGCACCGCTTCCGGATTCGATGCGCGGTCGCAGGCCTGGCCGACCGCGTAAACATAGGCGCGGCAGGCCATCATGGTCGAATACATGTCGGCGATCTTGCCCTGCATGAGCTGGAATTCGCCGATCGCCTGACCGAACTGCTTGCGCTCGTGGATGTAGGGGACCACGGCGTCCATGCAGGCCGACATGATGCCGAGCGGGCCGCCGGACAGCACGGTGCGCTCGAAGTCCAGGCCCGACATCAGCACGTTGACGCCTTTGCCGACGCCGCCCAGCACGTTCTCGACCGGCACTTCGCAATCCTGGAACACCAGTTCGCCGGTGTGCGAGCCGCGCATGCCCAGCTTGTCGAGCTTCTGCGCAATCGAAAACCCCTTGAAACCTTTTTCGATCAGGAAGGCGGTCATGCCACGCGGGCCGGCTTCGATATCGGTCTTGGCATACACCACCAGGGTATCGGCGTCGGGACCGTTGGTGATCCACATCTTGGTGCCGTTCAGGACGTAGCGGTCGCCCTTCAGTTCGGCGCGCAGCTTCATGCTGACCACGTCGGAGCCGGCGTTCGGTTCGGACATCGCCAGCGCGCCGACGTGTTCGCCCGAAATCAGCTTGGGCAGGTATTTCTGCTTTTGTTCTTCCGTGCCGTTGCGCTTGATCTGGTTGACGCACAGGTTGGAGTGGGCGCCGTACGACAGGCCGACCGAGGCCGAGGCGCGCGAAATCTCTTCCATCGCGACGATGTGGGCCAGGTAGCCCATGCCGGCGCCGCCGTATTCCTCGCCGACGGTGATGCCCAACAGGCCGAGTTCGCCCATCTTCTTCCACAAGTCCATCGGGAACTGGTCGGTGCGGTCGATTTCCGCGGCGCGCGGCGCGATTTCGCTGGCCGCGAACTGTTGCACTGCTTCGCGCAGGGCGGCGATGTCTTCGCCGTGGTCAAAGGTCAAGCCTGGAAGGTGCAGCATGTCGTCGTCCTCGTCTCATCATGGATGTTATACGTGGCATCATAACGCGGAGTGACGTTAACGTAAACGTCAAGTGAGACGGCTGTTGCTCAGGCCGCGTCGCGCTCCGGCGTATCCTGCACGCCGGCCTCTTCCAGCAATCGTTTGCACTCGTCCTCGTGCACGGCGATCTCGGCCAGCGACATCTCGATGTCCGCGCGCTGCTGCTCGAGCGTGCGGCGCTGGTGGGACAGCACGCCGAGGAAACGGTCGATCTGGGCCACGGTGTCCTTGGGCGACTCGTACATGTCGATGATGCTTTTGATCTCCGACAAGGTCAGGCCCAGTCTCTTGCCGCGCAGCGTCAGTTTCAGGCGCGTGCGGTCGCGCGGCGTGTACACGCGGTTGCGTCCGCCCTGGCCCTCGCGTTTCGGGCTCAATAAACCCTGGTCTTCATAGAAGCGGATGGCGCGGGCGGTGATGTCGAATTCGCGTGCCAGTTCGGCGATGGTGTAGGTCGTGGCCATGGTGTCCTGCGGGGCAAAGTGTGGCGGTACCGGGAATCGCTTAAAATCCATGCTGGCACCGCTTTCCGTTTACGTCAACGTAATGTAATGGCGCTGATTGTAGCGCGCCGCGTCCGTCATATCACGAAAGACCTTCGCATGAATGCTCTCGAATCCCAGCTGGCCTATCCTTTCGGCGACACCATCCCGCCCCTCGGCACCGTCGTCGACGTCGCGCCGGGCATCAAATGGCTGCGCATGCCGCTGCCGTTCGCCCTCGACCACATCAATCTGTGGCTGCTGGAAGACGAGGTCGAGGGCCGGCGCGGCTGGTCGCTGATCGATTGCGGCGCCGCCACCGATGCGACCCGCGTGGCGTGGGAACAACTCATCGGCGCAGCGCTCGATGGCAAGCCGCTGCTGCGTGTGTTTGCGACCCATTGCCACCCGGACCATGTCGGCCTGTCCGGCTGGCTGTGCGAGCGGTTCGACGCACCGTTCTGGACCAGCGCCGCCGAGTTCGCTTTCATGCGCATGATGGCGGCCGCGCTGCCCGGCGTCGATGGGCCGTCGGCGATTCCCCATTTTAAAAAGCACGGCCTGGTCGACGCCGGCATGCTCGAGCAGATGGCCAGCCGCAAGAATTACTATCCGTCGCTGGTGCCCGCGGTGCCGCCGGCCTATACCCGGCTGCAGGATGGCCAGCAGGTCGCGATCGGCGGCCGGTCCTGGCGCGTGATCACCGGCTTCGGCCATTCGCCCGAACACGTGTCGCTGTACAGCGAAGCCATCAACGTGCTGGTGTCCGGCGACATGGTGTTGCCGCGCATCTCGACCAACGTTTCGGTGTTTGCGGTCGAGCCCGAGGGCAATCCGCTGCAGCTGTATCTGGATTCGCTCGCCAAGTTAGACGATCTGCCCGAGGACGTGCTGATCCTGCCTTCGCATGGCAAGCCCTTCCGCGGCCTGCACACCCGCATCCGGCAACTGCGCGACCACCATGCGGCGCGCCTGGACGAAGTGCTGGCCGCCTGCGCCACGCCACAATCCGCGGTTGACATTGTGCCGATCATGTTCCGGCGCCCGCTCGACGCCCACCAGCTGAGTTTTGCGCTGGGTGAAGCGCTGGCCCATTTACATGCTTTGTCGCAAAAAGGTGACTTGCGCCGTGTAACCGGTGCCGACGGCATCATCCGCTTCCAACTGCCCTGAGCGATCACTCACTCTCACCATAAGCAGCCGGCATAAAGGGCTTGCCGCCGACATTTATACATGGTGGGCAAGTTGTCGGCTTGCCCACGTGTTGGCACATGTGAATTCATTCGAGCAAACGTTTTCTTTTTCCTGTAGGATATTTTTCACACTTGTGCAATCAGCGACCGAAAAGGTGGGGAATTGCTGGACAGCATGTGAGAATCGATCAATACTCACACTTTTGTTACGTCCAGCCTGTCCTGTCGTCACAGACGGTCTGACTTAAGGAGCGACCAATTGACGGCTTTGCATGAACCATTAATGCCACCCATGAATTCGACCAACGAACGGGAGAGCTTCAGCGAGCGCCTGCAGCAAGCCCTGAAAAACGCCCACTATTCGCCGGATAGCCCGACGCGGTTGGCACGGGAATTTAACATTCGCTTCGAAGGACGGCCGATCACCGTCCACGCCGCCCGCAAATGGCTGGTCGGCGAAGCCATTCCGACCCAAGAAAAACTGCGCATGATCGCCCAGTGGCTGGGCGTGCCGGCCGACTGGCTGCGCTTTGGCGGTTCGGAAAACGCCGCCAGCAATGGCGAGAGCGGCGACGGTGCCGCCCGTTTCGAATCGGCCGACGTCAAGCTGATCGCCGACCTGCAGCGCCTGGACGAGCACCACAAGCAACTGGCACGCGAATTCATCCGCATGCTGGTGCGCATGCATCACCAGCAGAAGTAATTTCTTTCTGGCCGCTCAACGCGGCGTACAGAAGAGGCAACAAGCCCGGCGGATTTCCGACCGGGCTTTTTTATTTCCCTGCATCTGTAATTTTTGTTCAAGCGAACGGCACAAACTGCAGAGTCTCGCGCATAATCGGTATCGCTATCCGGCTCCAATCGATGTGAGCCGGCGTTATCAGTCAACAAGGAATGCAGCGACCTCATGATTAATAACTACAGCAATACCGCGCAGTTGAAGGACTTGATGACCGTGCCGCCGATGACGGCGCAGCAACATGCAGAAATCATGCGCAAGCGTAATGAGCAGCGCAGGAAGATCGAAGACGCAAGAGAGGAAAGGCAGGCCGAAAAGGACCGCTACGGCGATCGTTGAGGCTTTGTAACGCCTGGATGGCGGCCTCGCGGCGCTGTCCTGGCCCGCTCATGCGGCTTAGTCGGGCGCGTTGTCCCCGCGCATCCCGGCCCAGCGCGGCGCCAGGCTGTTGTCGACGCCGAGCAGGTCCATCACGCGCGCCACCGTGTGGTCGACCATCTCGTCGATGCTGGCCGGGCGGTTGTAAAAGCTGGGGAGGGGCGGGAACACGATGCCGCCCATCTCGGTGACGGCGGTCATGTTGCGCAGGTGCGCCAGGTTGAACGGCGTCTCGCGCACCATCAGCACCAGGCGCCGGCGTTCCTTGAGGATCACGTCGGCAGCACGCGTGATCAGGTTGTCCGACAGCCCGTGCGCCACCGCGGCCAGGGTCTTCATCGAACAGGGCGCGATCACCATGCCGTCGGTCTGGAACGAGCCGCTGGCGATCGACGCGCCGATTTCGCGGTTGCGGTGCACCACGTGGGCGAGCGCTTCCACGTCGCGCTTTTGCAAGCCGACTTCCTGGTGCAGCGTCAATGAAGCAGCGTCGGAGACGACCAGGTGGGTCTCGACGCCGGGGCAGGCGCCGAGCCGCTGCAGCAGCCGCACGCCGTAGACCGCGCCGGTCGCGCCGGTGATGGCGACGACGATACGGAGGGTCACTGCGCGCGGCAGCGGATCAGCCATGTATCAGCCGTTCTTTTTCAGCAGGGCCGCCAGCTCGCCGGACTCGTACATTTCGGTCATGATGTCCGAACCGCCGACGAATTCGCCGTTCACGTACAGCTGCGGCACGGTCGGCCAGTTCGAGTAGTCCTT
>Ga0265797_10003042_pt1 | contig 27320 bp, 28 predicted proteins | sample P2T30metagenome_FD_192433 | JGI IMG/M metagenome (GOLD analysis project Ga0265797, IMG submission 192433) | Plant litter microbial communities from East Loma Ridge, Irvine, California - P2 T30 | ecosystem: Environmental > Terrestrial > Plant litter > Unclassified | place: USA: California... | reverse complement strand
ACGGGCCTGTGATCAACTAGGGTGCATACATACATATGCAGCATCAGTTGAAGAAACGTTCGTCACGTTTGCGATCTACATCGGTCGTCCAACGCGGCAAGTGGCCGCCACGTGCCATGGATACGCCGACCGTCGCAAAACGGGCAGGAGTGGCACAACGACGCAGATTATTGCCATGTTCGCACGCCTGGCCTGCGCTCCAACACTCTTGCGGTAGGGATGTGGACGTCGCTGGCGGTGGAGGGGGTGCGCAAGCAGGCTTCGCAAGGACGTCGAGCATGAGCATGACAAGCAAACTTCAGCGCGTGCCGTGGCAAGACTTAGACTGCGCACGCATCATCGGAGATTGAGGCGTCCAGCCTGTCAGTGATGGTGGAAATCGGTGGTTTCGAGGACGTCGGTCAAGAAGGTTGCTGGGCATCGACCTTCGCTTACAAGAATTGAAACCGCGCCCGTGCGTGCAGCGGTCCCTAATACTCTAATCCCACAAAAATCCTCCGAACCTTGCCGCCGGACGCCAGCCCCATGGCGTCAACTGCCTCAGGTTGAGTGTGGTGATCGTATAATCGCAGAGCCAATGTGCGAGCAACCGCCTGGTACGCACAGCATGGCCTAGAAGCCGTTAGGAGGCACTGCTGTTCCCTGCTCCTGGGAGCGCTCGTTGTACCAGCGTACATGCCTCCCTGTAGCCAGCACGAGTGGATCTTCTCGGCTGAAAGACCACGAGGTTAGCCTGCAGGGATGCAGGCCGGCCGTCATTCGCACGGCTCGTCGGGCGCCACAGACACCCTCACGAATTTTGCCATATTGGTCTCGCGCCCGCCATTTAGAAGGAGGCATTGGTGTCAGGTATTATTCGTAGAAACATTCCCACACGCAAGGGCTGGACATACAACAGACTGGCGTTACAAGGAAGAACCAACGCGGCTTCTCGTTGGCAACAGTTCGGGGTATGCGTGTTCAGATGCGTTCATGGCACCTTGAGACACCGACGGTGCCCGTTGGCAGACGTTTCGTCTCTTCACGCGCACGCAAAGGTCACATGGCACTCAGGCACGAACCGAAGGCCCGCAGCCGCAGGCTCTAGATCTAGGCTAGATCTTATCCGAGGGCGGAAAACGCAGCAACGGTGCGAGGATTGAATCAGTTGATGTCGCGACCAGCCCTGCGCCTACGCTGCTTTGACACAAACCTGGTTACCCTCAGCATCGTCACGCTAGCACGAGAGCCGTTCGCCTTGAGTGTTTTAGCTGCCACTAGAAGGATACAGAAGGGAGGCTGAGTCACGCTTTGAGCCATGCTCAGAATAGCCTACAAGCATTGGCTTGCAAAGATGACATACTGCAGGTACAGTCGGAGATACAGTAGTAGGAATCCCCTGCTTGCCCTATTGCTTTGACATGTTACTGTACGTGCGCCCCATGTTAGCCACCACCCTACTACAGCCACTTACTGAGCCCCGAGCGGTCAGTCTATCCAACACCAAGATGAGTGTTTATAAGAGAGAGGGGCTGTGAAAAAGAGTTTGGACTGAGAAACTGAACGCCTTACTTCACCTTGACGCGCAATATCAATGACCGGATATCATCGGAACATTCGAAAATAGCCATGAGCCTGATGGACATCTTGCTTCCCAGTCGTGAAGCCACGAGGAGCGCTGCAATTCAATGCGCGCCGATTGCGCAGGTACTAATACATTCATGGTAACTCTACGCTGCTGTTGACTCGTCCGTCTGCATCTTCTCGCCATCGTCCCCTGTAGATGGGTTTTCCACGGCACCTGGCGACTTGGCTGCATCTGTAGAGTCGACATTATCCGTTGTGATGGGCTTTTCATCGGCATCGTCTTTGTGCTCAACCAGCGCTTCGCCCTTGTCTTCGTTGTCGACCATTGCCTCGTCCTTAGCCTCCGATTGTTCTTCGGTTTTTGAAGCGCTTTCTTGGCCTTCTTCCACAGTGTCTTCGGCAGGCTCAGGCTTCTCTGACTTCTTGAAGACATCCTTCAGATCCTTCTTCGGCTCAAAGCCATCCAGCATGGCCAGCTTGTGCACTCTGGCTTCTCGTACCACACGCCATGACTTGTTCTCGATCATGTTAGTGAATCGTGCAGTTTCGGCATCACTCATAGCGAAGTCCATGTCAAGCTTGTCCACCTCGATGCCTTTCAAGAGATCGTCCATCGATGGTGCGCCGAATCTGCTCTGATCCTTTAGCGCCTCAAGGCCACCGCCGTCTGCCTCGACCAGAAATGACCAGTCCATTGCACCCATGGGCTTCTCCGGTATCTTCCGAGGTCTTGTGTGCTGCTTGGCACCACGACGAGCCTCTAGCTCCTGCTCAGTAGACACTGCGTCACGAACAATCGAGGGGCAGCTCTCGACCTTCCATCTGACCCAATTCTTGTCGCGAGCCAGTACAGTCTCGACCATTCGGTCGTAGAACCTGCCATCTGTGGTTGACTGTAGACTTGATTTGATTGTGTTACGTGTCGATAGTGCCCATTTTGTATCATCCTCGTTCAGTGTGAACGAGTAGAGCATTGATTTGTTGACTGCGTCCAGTGTTGCGAGCTTCTTCTTTGATTGCTCGGTGAGCGATAGCAAGAAGTGAATCAATATGAGAGCCTGGACCAGAATGTGTCGCTGGAAAGCCAGATCGCTAAGCTCAAGGTCGAACAACTCGCGGCTGGTCAAGTACTTTGGGTTGTGGTTGTCTGCGAACTGATCCTTGGTCTCTACGATTGCGTCGCCTGACGTCTTCCTTTTGGTGCCTCGTTGTCTTTCTGATGATCTCGTTTGAACAGTCGGAGTCTTCTTAAACTTGAGCAAGGTAGCTGCGAGGCCTTTCTTGAACGACTGGAATTTGTCTGCAGTAAATAGACGTGTCGGGTCGGAAAAATCTTGCTGCAGACGCCAGAAGATCGGGTATAGTGTGCTATTGTCCAGGACTTCTTCCTCCACGGTCTTCTTGGGAGCCTTGATCGGGATGGCTCGGCTTCCTGCCCTTCCTGTAGGCTGAGGTGGCGTTTCTGTAGCAGGTGTTGTGGGTTTTGGTGTGCTAGCTTCAGTCTTCGTGCCATCTTGGTCGACGTCCATACTATCTCCATCGTTGTCTGGTTGTTCTCCCAGGTCGAACTTGGTAGAATTTTCGACATGGAATTCACCGCGCAAGTTGACCGAAGATTTATCTCCCAAGGGGAATGTTTGGAAGAGGAAGAAGAACACCCGACCACAGAAGATGGCATCTTCAGCTCTACTGAGACGCCTCAAAAGCTCGTTACATGATCGCAAGAATACCAGGTTCTTCTTGTGGAAGTCTTTGCGCGCAAGTCGTTCTCTCCGTGACTCCAAATAGTCAAAGACAATTCGGCATCCATGAGTAGTTTGGCTGTCGAGCAGCTCTTCGATGAGCCAGCAGACCAGCTCGGGCGTACATTTAGCCCTGTCGCCGCAAAGTAATAAGACATCCAGTAGATTCCACACTGCTACGAATTCCGGATCTTCGATGCTTGTCTGGCTGAGAATCGAATAGAATTGCTCCCGGGCTGCCGTCTCGACTGCTGCAAACTTGTACGCGAGGTCAGAGGCATATTTGGCGTCGAGGTCCACATCGAGAGAATCAACGGCTGGGATCAGATCAGCAGTGGGTAGGGCTGGTTCTACACTGGCGGTCGGCTTGATAGTCTTTGCCTGTTCAAGCAACGCCTGCAGCTTGGCGGTAATGCTCGCGACTGACGGCAGCTCCGCCACCGAAGTGACAGCCATCACGCGAGAACAGTGGCACAGTGGCCAGAAAGTCGTTGCTGAGAAGTTTACAGTCTGATTCAGCGTTTGCCAGTTGTGGGCAGGAAAATGTCGCGCGGATTGAAGCGGAGGGTCGGTTCCGGCGGTCCTGTAACCAGATTGTCGGCGTTCAGTGCCGAGGTCGTGGAGATTTCAGAGCGTTCGAGGGTATGCGGTCAGCAGCCTTTTGATGGGTAGTGGCAAGCAAAGCCGACAAGCAACAATAGTGGCGCGTTCATTGAAAGCCTCAAAGCCTCCATCACGGGATCGGGAGTGAAGTGGTAGAATCGTGGCTCGCGCGTTTCTGGAAAGTGCGGGACGGTGCGATGCGACGGGAACCCCAGAAATCGCGTGTCGAACGCGTCTTCCAACATCTGGTTGAAGATGCGAGGAAGGTCAGACTAGATTGACTACCTACACCACATTGCAAAATGCCTGCAGCTACCAGTTCTCTCGACAGGGGCAGTCCTGCTGGCCCAGATGATCTCGATGATCTGCTAGACTACGATGGAGCTGTCCAGGACTTCTGGAAAGACATGCCAGAAGCCAATGGCGACAACAACGCGAACGATTCGAACAATGCGCCCGAGAAAGACATGGACGAAGAGGTGAAAGTGGCAAAGAAGCGGAAGCCGAACCCAAAGCTCGATTCAGATCGGTATGGAAATTCATACCATGCATACCCAGATTCTGTTAGCTGACAATCACCAGCCTGCTGTCAAGTGCTGGTATACCCAAGCTACGACGCATAGCCAAAGACAAGCTCAAATTCAAAGGCAAAGGTCATGAGTTCTCGGACATATCACGCATGCTCAACTTGTACCAATTATGGCTGGACGACTTATACCCCAAAGCTAAATTCAAGGATGGCTTGACGATGGTAGAGAAACTCGGTCACACCAAGCGCATGCAAGTATCAAGAAGAGCATGGATCGACGAGTCCAAGGGCTTCCGGAGACGAGAAGATGAGGACGCCGAGATGCGCCTGGGAGATGCTGCAGGGCAAGGAGAAGGCAACGATGAAATATTCCCCATACCTTCCAGGTCGAAAGAGTCGGGTCCTGGACAGGAACAAAGCGGAGCTGGAGCAGATGCGCCAGATGATGATGAACTGGATGCGCTCATGGGAGAAGAGCCAGCTGCAGCTGCACCACCAAACACCACTGGCAACGGGCCAACGAAGCCACCGGGACCGTTCGAAGACGATGACGAACCCGATGAAGACGAGCTAGATGCATTGCTCAACGAAAACCCACGGCCAGCAGTTCAACCTCAACAGCAGACAACAAAGCAGAAGGGTCCGTTTGAAGACGACGAAGACGACGAGGATGAGCTTGACGCACTTCTCGCAGAAGAGCCTCAAAATAATCAAGTCAATGGCGGCGCAACTGGTAACACGGGTGGTGCTCAACCTTTGAAGGACAACAGGAGAGACGAGGATTTCGCGGACGATGAAGAAGCAATGGCAGAGATGGGTTGGTAGCGAAATTTCACACGCATGTGCCGCATCCCTGCCCGTACACGAATTATGAAAGAAACTTGGGTGCATGTTTGTTTTCACTGTCTGAGTATTCAAGCGTTTCACTGTAAATATCACAGCATTGATGAATCGATTACAATCTGATTCGTGCATGACTTTCATTCGTAACAACTAATAGTACATTTTCGTGCTTTGTGCTTTGCAATTGGCCGGTTCATGCTTCTCAAGGCTCTCTGTCGGCACCGCCAGTTCCTATGTTATGTCAGTATTTTGTCACTGTCATCGTGCAAGTTCTCAATCTATGCGATCGATAGATGGAAGAAGTCAGACTTACCCTTCCAGAAATCTTTGCCCACCTTGTCCTTCTCTTGATCTTTACTGCTGGTCTTGTTGCTCGCTGTCTCAGCCCTCTGATCCATCTGTTTGTTGTGCTCGCGGACCTCGGCCGACTCGCCCTCGGAAGGCGGGCTTGGGTTCGAGATCTTCGGCTGGGGTTTGTCGCTGGTGCTTTGCGTACCTTTCGACTGCTTAGAACTGTTGCCTGAGTTGGACGTCTCCTTGCCGCCCTTGGTGGGACCGGCACCGCTGCCCTCGCCCTGCTTGGGCGGTGGTGGGCCTGGGTGCTCCAAGTCTGCGGAGGGGTTCGCGCCCTGTTCTTGGGGGTTCTAACCCTTGGGGTCGCCCTTGCCAGAGCCGTAGTCTGAGGTCGCTTGCACGCGAGGGAGGGCGGAGAAGGCGACGCGTTGGGTGCGCAGGGCTGGGGTGCCAATGGCCTGGAATTGGCGGAGGGTGGTTGCGCGGATGAAAGACATTATTGCTGTTGTTTGATGGATTGGGGTATATTGTTATATTGTTGATTGGTCGAGATGAGAAGTTCGAGATAAGTTAGGTTAATATCAGAATGGACTGAGAGCTGTGTCCGGAGTTCAAGAAAGAGGCTGGTGACGAATGGTAGATGTCATCGCATGTGATAGCTTAAGCACGTCCCAGATGACGCAGGGACGATCGACATAAGATCTGGATCTACATCTGTTGATGTTGGAATAACATTGAAGACATTGGAATGACGCGGTGGTCATACATGTATCTACTGTTGGTAACGCGATAATGTGATCGATCAAGTGGTCTTTTCTGTTGTAGTCATTCCTTGTTATATACTGTTTATTGAACAATTGCGCTTTCATCCATCGAAACTTGAATGTCTCCGCTTGATTGACACTTTTAACGGTTCAGTTCAGTGCAAAAGCAGATGAACATACAAGAAACCAATTTCATAGCAGGATCATCGATATTTATACTCTAAACCATCGGAACTTATTTATATCTGACTATACCACTGTATTAGGGATTCATAATGAGCGCATCGACGTTGTCGTCGGGTTTTCTGATGGACGGCATTTGCAGAAGGGTTAGGGATGGGGTCCGACATTCACTTTTATCATGTTGCAAGGTCTAAGGAAGCATATGAAGAAAGATTTGATACTATCAATATCACGAGTAATGACTCAAGACCTCTCCATCGTAACCACGTGGTCATAACATCTGGTTTGGTTGGAAATCAGCCAACAGAACCACTGAGCCAGCAGGCGGTACACGCCAAACCTTCGGATCAAAGTTCGGACGTCAGCCGCTCCAGGCAAAGACATTCACATCGCCCCTGCTATCGTATCCCGGAGTATGTGCGATAGGCACCAATCTATGTACGCTCAATATGGCTGAGGAAAGCTCGCAGATTCCGGCATGCCAGCGTTGTCGGATGCGCAAAATAAGGTGCGATCATGCAGCTCCGAAATGCTCAGGTTGCGCGAAAGCCACTTCAGCCTGTATCATCATCGACCCATTCACCCAGAAGCAGTATACAAGGGACTATATCCACGAGCTCGAGCGGAAGGAAAAGGAACTCCTTGAGAAAGCGCGAGTGGGTTCCGAGCGCAGCGTGAGCAATGCCACGCCAAACAAACAAGCCGACACAAGCCCAAAGGATGCGCCTTCAGCCGAGTCAACAACAACCTTCGGTGGATACGTAGGAGAGAGCAGCGGGATGAAGTAAACATACCCAAGAGACGCGCTCATGCTTCGAGACTGACACATCTTCAGCTTGCTACAGTCTGTTTTTAACAGTACTGAATTTCGGACTCGACACAAACTCCGCGAGACTGGCCAGAGACCTCAAGTGCCAGAGGCGACTATATCAGCAAACGATCTACCCTCATCAGAAGAAGCTGTGGCGCTGCTGGAGAATTAGTAAGCGGAAGATCAGTCCAATGATGGCATATTTCAGACACTGACTCTTGCCTTGGAGCTTTACTCGATTCCACATCAACCATACATTTTTGGTTCGGGCGGACGTGCTGGAAGTCTACAACAAAGTCTACATGCCATTGGGAGATGTACAATGTACCTCTCAAGATCTATTCCGTCTCTTCATGCTTTTCGCTATAAGCAGTGTCACTCGATACAGAGCTGGACTCTCGAAAGAGCACCCTTTCGGCTACTACCGAGCAGCACTTACACATATTGGCTCCATACCGTTGATAGGATGTCCGGACTCGATACAGAACTCTCTCTTGATTGGACGGTTCGGCATGTACCATCATATCGGCCAATCCTTGTGGGACATTTCCCACTTCTGCATGAGACAGTGCATCGAGTTGGGTTACCATGCTCCACCTCGAAGAGCTCTCTCGGCGATAGAGGAACAGAAGCAGCGTCGTATCTTCTGGGAATGCTACATCCTCGATCGCTACAGTTCAGGGATATTGGGTCGACCGTTCGCCATTGCCGATGAAGATATTTCCTGCGAACTCCCGATTCTCGCCGACGATGGAGCACTCAAAGCAGCCAACATCAATTCCTTGTCAGAAGTCTCTGATATAGCCCCATCACAACCAACTGAGGTGTCCGTATTCGTCTTCTTCATCAAGCTCCGACAAATCAGCTCGCGCATACACACCGAGTTCAACAGCGGACGCCGACAGTCCTCTCGTAGTGCCAACAGCACACCGATGCCCTTCACATCCGCAGGATACGTGCACATGAAGGTCCAGAACTTCCTGGCCGAGCTCGACTCCTGGAGGCAGGCTGCGCCTGTGTTCCCGGACCCCAAATCGTTGTACGAACGTCCGGAATGGTACGACTTCCTCTTGGAGAAGGACAAGTCGATTTTGATCCGAGGAGCCATGCACACAGCGCCGAAACTCAGCAACAATGCCCCGCCTACTGATCTACTGGTACTATCACTCCGCTCTGCAACCAGGGTTATCCTACTGTACTCGAACATGCTCGAGAAGAAATACATCACCTGGACTCGAAGCTACTTCCAGGGCATCTTCGCCGCTGGCCTGTCTATCTTGTTCTATCTCAGTCTGAAATCAGACACCGCCCAGGACCTCAGCCTAGACACAGAAGTGCCTCCAGCGGCAGCTTTGCAGACGTGTTCGCAAGTGCTGCACACATTCGAGAAAGAAATGCCTGACGTTCGCAGCTTTGCTGTGATATTCGACGAACTCAAAGAATTGAGCATGAGGAACACTCAGCAGACCCATGGCAAACCAGCCCAGTTTGCACACATGAGTGTGCCATCTGACCAGGTGGCGACTGGCAATATCCACGTCGGCGCAGCAACAGACTGGCCAGCACTGCACAGCCGCACGCAATCTCAAGCCGCAAACACAAACTGGGAAGGTCCGGCAATGGATGGCTCAACCTGGGACAACTCCATCCTCGGCGAGTTCTCGATGGGTGAAGATGGGCTGGGCTGGCCGGTCCTCACGGAGGAGTTTATGGAGAATCTGGAGGCTGGGCTGGGCGAGTATGCCTGGGGGTTTGCTGGGGATGATCATTGCTATTGGCAGCCTGATACTATGTGATACCATGCGCGTTTTTGCTCTCGAATGTTTTCATGCCTTACACTCTCAGTGGTGACATACGTAACACGTTGCACCGCATTTGGACTTGAAGGTTCGTTTAACGGCGTACGTATGTGGGACAGAATCAGCAAACTTGTCTGTACTCCTATGTCCTTGCTTAGCCGCCGGACCTTTGCCACCAGCATCAACGATCAGGCCTGGAACTTCCTAGCCTCTTCCAACCTGAGCTCAAGGCACTCAAACATGTTCGTAATTCGTAAGTCAAAACAAAGCATTATCAAAACGCCGGACCAGAGCTCGCTCTCGGATGTTGCCCACGTTCATCGGCCCCAAGCGCGCACTTATGCGCCACGGCAATGATCTCACAAGCGTTTCTTACGTAGCCGTATCTGCCCGCGCCCGGCTCAAAGCGAATCCGCGCTTTGCTAGAAGATAGTTGGACCTCACCTCGTCCGGTCCGGTAGTTTCGTCTTCCAGTATCACGGGATTGAAGACTCCATGCAGAACAAACTCAGCCCTGGAAAGGATAGTCTTGGACCCATCTGTACAGCCCTTTTCCTGCTCGTGAGATTTGATAATCGACCTCATGGTCTCACATGCGACCACTTGCTTGTAGGAGACAGAATCAATGATAGGTCCCGTCTGGTCCAGCGCCTTCTCCAGCACTTCGCGGACCGTCATCGGTCTGTCGGTGTGCACGTCCTGGGTGTTGTCGAAACCGTCCCCATCGACAAGGTAATATTGCTGCACCGTGATTGTTCGGCACGGAGGGTCGCAGAAGTAGGTATCGAGATAGCTGTCCTCCTTCGTCGTGAACGAGCGTCCTCTGGCACCGCGGCGCCATTTGGACTCTACTTTTTTCTCTCTGGGTGGGTAGTACCTCACGCATTGGGGCACTTTGAGTACGAAGTCAAGCCAAGGGCTGAGAATTGGACGTAGTTGCGGTTTGGTTGCGAGCTCAGCTGCGCCTGGTGCTTTCGATCGCGCTGGGTGCTTGCCCGTCACCGAGCTGTCCGCGGATTTCAATGCCTGCATTCGAGAAGAATCCGGGAGACGCTTGAACATCTTTACTTGCATCGTGGGCGAAGCGGCGATGGCACTTGCGAAGGTCTTGCAGACTCGCTGATCGACGAACAGTTGCTTTGCCGGAAGGTGTGCGATGATCTGCTCAATGAGCTCCGCGGTGCCAAACACAGTCTCGCACGCGGTGCGGGTGGCGTCCTGGTTTGCATTTTCCTGGGTGCCAGAGCGGGACGAGGGTGCCATTGAGATGGGCGAGTAGGTGTCGGAGGGACGCCTTGAAGTTCTGCGATGTTCTATTGTTCGGTGGGAAAGATATCGCTTCGCTTGTGTTAATGGTCAGGAGTACCGTGCAAGACAAAGACGGTGTGTTCAGATGACGGCGGAGGGAGCTCTGTAGGATGCACAAAGTGGGGAGGTGTTGTGTAAGGTAAGCGGAGTGAGCGCGACATGTGAAAGCGTCAGGCAGCGCGCGTCCTTGATATGAGCAGGAAATTGGGATTTCACGAAGAGCATCGCCATTGAATCATTCCGCTCAATCTATCTCACTTTCGAGACCCTCGTCTAAGCTTCTCGGCCTCTCAGACTCATTTTCGGTAGCAGAAGTACCCTCAACCTTCTTTGTCTCTCGACTTGACCGCGGCTCGCTCATCTTCCGTCGGTATCACCATATCGCGGATACTGAAGTACACTTCCATAATACCGGTCTCGAGCTCGGCCGTTGCATTCAACATATATTCGTACTTTTGGACAGCGAGACTTGGGTGTAACACATCGCCCTGTGCATCCATCGCCCAGCGCGTGTAGTTTGGACTCGTGTTCAGCATCTCGAGGGTCATTGCAATCGACGCCCGGCCATGTTCGCCCTCCAGGGCATTGCGAATTATATCACCCATGGTGCGAATGCTTTCTGCACCTTCGACCTTGTCTTGAAACACCACAATGCCTCCCTGTGGGAAACGATAGTGGTAGTGCACGTTGATATCTTCAGAGGGAGGATCACAAATGTAGGGTTTCAAGACACTTGGAGGTGCAGTCCTTAGCATGGCGAGCGACATCGGCTTACCAAGAACCAAGTTGACATGTTCCGGACGACCTCTCCAAGCTCTGTCAGCGCAAGACCTGTCTTCGAAGTGGACATTGAGCCCGAGAAACGGATTGAGCTCAGTCGGTTTACGCAACGTCAGATCTGGAGAAGGCTTCGTACATTCGACAAAGTATCGGTCGGTATCAGTCGGGGTAATCTTCTCCTTGAGGAGCCAACTTTCTTGAGACTTGTTGCGGAAACGCAGAAACATCTTCTCCTGAATTGGTACTGAGGTGGCGATGATGGCCTGGAATTGCTTCGATACTCTCTGTACACCGAAGAGAGTCTTTGGCGGCAGGAAGACAAGTATGGATTCAAGAAGTTCGCTCGTGTTGAGAACCGCTTTGCGCGCGGCGTCCATAGTCATGCCGCGTGTGTGGCGGCGAGATGCTGTAGGGATTTCCTTGGCCGCGGACTTGCGTTTCTGTTCGGTATCAGCCCTGCTCTCTGATATTCCCATCGCGCGTCACTGATCCTTACCTTGGGTGGTTGGGTAGCGTTGTTTTTGTCCAGAGGCGTTTCTGGTGCGGTCTTGCTCGGATCCTGCACTGATGTTAGTATTGGCTGGAGATTCTGGCGGAATGCTCAGGCGAGCTCACCTCAGAGCACGAGGAGGCAGCTGCGTCCATCTTGCGTCTCTTGCGCGGCGCCATGTTGGTGTCGGTAAGCTTGTTTGGTGTTCTGGTGGTGCTGGTTGTCGCGCTGGAAGCTGTGTTTTGAGCAATCGAAACTGAGGAAAGCGCAGACGCGGGCTTTGACATCGGCTTTCAGACAGCCATCACTCTCAACTCACTTCACTTCCCACACGAAGCCTCACGCACGTGACGATGCTTTTGATTTGAACTGCGGAAGTACATACGATGATCATTGCAACACTCACCGCTCACTCAGTCCCCAACACGACCGCATCCCTGGTCGCTTCACTCGGCACTATCGTATTGCACAGCACGAACGTAGTGCCACTGCCAATGACAGCCGTAAGCTTCTCCTCCTGCTCCAATTTCTCCACAAGCTCAGAGACCTTCACATCCTTCACCCAGTGACAAGAGAAGTCGTTGTACTCACCTCGACGCCACAGGCGTAGCATGCGAGAGCTCTCCCAGCACGTCTTGAGCGCAGCTCTCGGTGTCAAAGCGTCTTGTCCAGGCAGCTGTTGACGAATGGTGAACTCGGCTTGGGTGGTTCCTGTGTGGTCCACGAGAGCGATGTGAAGACGGACGTCGATCTTTTCGCAGGTCGGTTGCGAGATGAGTGTGTCCATGAAGCTAATGCCGATGCCGGAGCCGTTTGCGTGCAACAGATTAGCCACTCTTGGACACTCACCGTACTCACCCAGAGAGTGAATCTTCGGCAGGTTGATCTTCACGCTGTAGTTGCTGCTGGTGTTAATGATCTCGGCACAGGGATTCAGAACCACGGGCGTTACCAGGCACTCGGTTTCCGGGTCGCATTCGCTTGGATCTCTCGGCTTGAGGTACTGTCGTTTCTTGATTGCGAAGTACCAAGAAACTTGTGGGCCCAGCACTTGCCAGACCTCCTTCGGTGGTACTGTTGGACGGAAGAAAAGCTTCTCTTGAATCGCAGGTGAAGTGCTAACACAGTTTCTGAATGAACAAGAGACCCGAGTGGCGCCGAAGATGTTCTTTGCTGGCAGAAAGACGAGAATGTTTTCGAGAAGCTCTGGAGTTGTGAGGACGGCTTTGCATGCTTGTCCGGGCGCATCTTGGAAGACCGGCGGGATGTGCTCAGCTTGAGCCTATGTCCTCGTCAGCCTTTGCTTCTGTCCTGCTCGAGGAGGCTGTAACTCACGTCTTGCGAAGGACGAAGAGTCTCGTGGACAGCGATGATGGGCACGATTCGATCCAGGCGCTTCTTCGACATGGTGACATCGAAGATTGTGTCGTGGCGGGTGAGGTATGATGACGCCCGTCGGGTGGGACCAGCGATCGCACTGTCGACGTCCGCCATGTTGAGCAAGAAATGCAAAGATGCAGGAAGTCGATGTGTGGAAAAATTTGCGCTGTTGTTTGATTAAGAAAGAGTGGCCAGAGGGCAAGCTGAAGTGAGTGACGAAAGGTTAATGCCATGGATTCGTTTGGCATGTGAAACATTGAGCAATTGATAGCTCTCATAATAGAAGCTTTAGCACGTGGCATTGCCCACCTGCAGCTACAGCTTAGTGAAGTGCAAGATACTTGCTCAAACACTTGACGGCTGAGTACAGTGGCAAGATCAGGCACTTCAGAACATTGTAATAGCAAATACCGGCATAGATAATAAAGGAAAGACAGATGTCTTCATGCCTTGACTGCTTGAAATTCTGCTTGCCTGCGAAAGGTGTGGTGTCCTCACTTACCTTTGACAATGAGGTCGATCTAAGGTCTTAGTCTCCATCAAGGTCAAGTCGGCATACCCAAGTATTGCGTACGATAGAGGAGAGAAGGGATAAAACATGCGAACATGTCCAAGATATGAACGGCCCTTGGGCAGGCTGGTAATTCATTATTGCCTACCTCCTACTGATTCTGTGCAGACGTTATGCGGAGGTGTATCGGAGTGAGTCCATATACAGTTAGCCTGAAGAGTGGATGGGGCTCAACATCCAATCAACGTTGAGAGATCTTGCATAGAGTTGGAAGTGGATATCAAAATCGACACATCAGATGTTGGAAGTCATTATGTACATTAAACACTCTCTGTTCTAATCGAGAAAACCAAGTCTCTCGAACCAGATGTCAATGATCCCCTCGTTGCCACGCCTTTGGCCTCATTTTGGCGAGACCACCAAGCCAGAAAATCCTCATTTCCCATGAATCCACTTCGCCCATCAGATCTCATGAGGTCAAGCCTACAGCTCTTAGTCAGACCAAGAATCAAATCTCTGAGATCTTTGACAATACTTCTTTGAATACGAAAAGCACTATGCATCACTCCGTGCGTTGCTCCATCCTCGCCTAAGCAGCATCTACTTCTGCCTGTTGCCGCTCGTTCGGAACAAAAACATTCTCCAACACCATCAGCGAAGACTGACAGAGTATTGTTGTACATCCGTATTCGAGCTGGAGTCTGTTGATGACTTGACTTGCCGCAATATTTCGGTACGTCTTGCCCTTGACGCTATTGTCGCGAAGGTCCGCTGTGTAGAGATCCGCATCAGTGCGGACAGCCATAGCTTTGTCGAGAGCCTCCCCAAGTTTGAGGGCCTTTCCAGTCTGAAACTGGACAGCGGACACGTAAAGACAACCGTATCCTGGGATTGGCGGCTCAAACTTGAAATCGAAACCGAATGCGAACTTGTAGCATGGAGGGTTGGATATGTATGTGTCAAGAATACTGCTGTGTTTTCCGATCGGGACGTTGTTCGGCAGGTCAATGGTGACAGAGGCTTTTGCCTCGTTCTCACCGTCGTAGGTGACCCTCGTCAGATGCGGGCTCAAGATGACTGGTGTTACCCACCGCCATGGTAGGGACGGCGGGCTGTTGTTGAACTTGCGCAGCTCGTAATATTTGCTTGGATCCCGACTCGAGTAGTCGACTTTGAATCCCCAGATCTGAGGTGGTACCTCCTCGACGCGCAAGAACATACTCCTCTGTATCTCAGGACAGCTGGCGATGACATCACGCCACTGTTTGCAGACGCGCTGATCAGCAAACAGCTGTGTTGGTGGAAGAAACACAAGAATGTTCTCGAGCAGCTCGTTCGTGTTCAGAACAGCTTGGCGACTAGCATTGATTCTCATCGCGGGATCTCGGACTTCCATATCGTGAGTAATACGAGACCGCTTGGCCGGGCGCTCTAGAACCTCGTCAAAGTCGCTGTCGTGGGTTTGCGCTGTTGCAAGGTTGGCGGCGGCGTCTCTAGCTTCCGCTGCCTGAACGCAGAACGACTGTCAGTGTTCGGTTGTTGGAAAGGGTCAGCACGAGAATGGGTTTAATCTTACCTTGCGAGCTGAAGGGGATGTGTAGCGTGTTCGGGGCGCCATGGTTGTAGGCTGTAGTGATATCGCAGCACGTGACGACGTGGACTCGGATCTGTAGGCGCAAACAAGACCGGAGTGGGTTGGACAGTTGCAGCCTGCAGGGTCAGTTTTTTGCGACGCTGTTGCTGGTTTCGTATGACGAAAGTGTGGTGGCAAAGGTACGGGTCAGAGGCTGGGCTTTTTGTGAGTCAGCGGCCCGCGAAGTGAACGCAGAAGCAAGTGGGACCGTGTCACAGTGGGGCGGGCGCGTGAGCATGACTTCACTGGAACAAGATCACGCTCTACGCAGCGGGACCACGACTTCACTTTGGATTTGTGTGCGATGCAGTGAAATGGCCAGTCACCTTCCGAAGGAATGAAAACAATGTCTATAACTATCCAAACTGCTAACGCGAGGAGTAGTCAAAGAAGTAAGTCTTAACGCAAGCGAAAGAATTCGATGGTCTCCGACTCTCCGAGCGGCACGATCCTTCCAAATTCGATCTGGTTGTTCATATTCCCAAGGGAATCTCTCGAGCATCTCCAGATCTCCACACCATGCCTACCGTCTTCTCGCCATCGAAGTGATAAAAGTGTGAGCGGTTGGAGCCGTGCTCAATACTTTGTAGACAAACCGCTCATGTTTAGGCTTTACTGAACCTGGCAACAGCAGCCTTCTCCTCGTCCGTAGGCGCCACGACACCATGAAGGTCAAAGGAAAAGTCCGAGAATCTGAACAACAACTCATGGCCATCCATGCGCTCCATGTTCTTAAGTATCTGTCTCGGCAGCCCTGGGTTGGGGGCAGTAGGCAAAGACGTGACTGACGTGTGACGGTCGCCGTTCCAGTGAATACCAATCAATCCCTCCTGGTCCAGCGCCTTTGCGATGAGAGCTCCAATTGCAAGAGGGGTCACGGGTGGGACTCTTGACCGTCGAGATCACGAGGATGCGAGTTCGACTCCCTGCGCCAAGCGCGAAGCAGAGCTTGACCTTAATGTGGTTGCAGTGCGGGTCGGAGATGAACCCTTTGCCAATGCTGAGCTGTTCTAGCTCATGGAGAGGACTGAACTTCGAGGCCTTTTCCTTGACCACGTAGACTGAAACGACTCTGTCGCCCCTGTATCCAAGATCAAATGATTCATGATCAAATGAAGGATTCACGTTGACTAGGTGCAATAGTCGGCCTTCCCTTTCCACTTGGTTCCTGTCTGATTGGCGCACTTGTTCGAACTCCGGACCTATCCCTCGCCAATCCTGGCGCCACGTCCATGGGGCATGAGCCTTGCCTTCAAATGGAGGAAACATCTTGTACTGAATGCGCTTCGAGCCCAAGATAGTTGCGTGGAAAGCCTTGCTCACTCTTTGCACGCCTAATAATGTTCTGGCAGGGAGATGTTCCAGGATGGCCTCGAGTATCTCAGTTGTACCGAAAGCCCGGCTGCGTGGCGTGTTGGTTGCCTTCTCCTGCTCGACTTCTTGCGCATTGTTGACATCGTTTTCAGTGATCTTGCGCTTCTGTGCTTCTATTAGTAGCCGAGATTGCGACCAAACATCAAGAGAGTCCTACCTTCTGCGCCGGAGGCTCATTTTGTTTGCAAGAGCGCGTTACTGGGGCCATAGTAAGTGGGGACAGTAGCGGACTGACGAATTTGCTTGATGTTTGAGTGTGCTCTGCCGCTGGAGAGGAAGTGGAGAGGAAGTGGAAGGGATCGTGTTGGGTGGTAAAAGGCAAGGATAGCGTGCGGAAGTGCTGCTTCAGGTTTTGTGCGGGTCTCTGCAGTTCACAGATGTCGTGGGTTGGTGGAAGGTGGATGAGTGAGCACAAGACGCTGGACATGAGATGGACCCGTCGCAGGCCGATGACGTCGCAATGTGAACGAAGTGGAAAGTCACTAACAGAACATACATACTTCGCCATAGGCTTCCAGAACGAAAGTGAAAGACGGAATGGTTCCCTTTTGAACGAACGGGACCACCCAGTCGACTCCCCATGCAACACCCTCCTCAAAATCGATCCATCCGCTCGCACGCTACTCCACATATCCTCTCAAAGTGTTCACACGCTTTGTAGATTTTAGCGTCTGACCGAGAGCGCGTTTCTCTTGTCTCCGCCCTCTTTCGCAGCTACTCGCTCGTCGTCCGTGGGTGCCACTACGTGGAAAAGGTGAAAGTTGGACTCTGAAGGTGTGAAGAACACCTCAAGGCCAGTACAATCTTCGATCTCCCTGATGACTTCTCTTGGCACCCCTGTTTTGGAAGCACAGCCAGATGGGAGATGCGAGCAGTGAGCCCCAATGATGGCAATGCGGCATTGAGTGCCCATGATGCGTGAGATCACGGCTTGAATGGTCAGAGGAGCATTGCTCTCGACCACCGAAAATGCATTAATGAAGCCCTTGGATCCGAGCTTGAAGCAAAGCTTAACATGGATAGTTGTGCATTGCGGATCAGAAAAGTATCCTTTGCCAATGCTCTGGGACTCGAACCGCTCGTATGAGAAGGTGTGGAAGCAGCTGATACGCAGGGCTTCGCCTGACTCGAGGTAGGCTTGGTAACTAGGGTTGCTCGGGCGGCGAGCGCGCTCCAGACACGGGTTGTGTACAATTGGTGTCATCACACGGTTTGAGTGGTCGGCTTCGGCGGACACTTGACTGAAACGCAAAGTGCTATCACTCATGTGGCAAGTCTCCCATACGATCGAGTGATCGTTATCGATGCGAAGAAACATCTTTCGCTGGATGCGCGGCGACTCTGCAATGGTTTCGTGAAAGCGCTTGTTGACCCGCTGGACGACGAAAAGCGTCTTTGCCGGGAGAAACTCAAGTATGCCCTCGAGGATCTCGATAGTGTTGAAGACCTTTTCGCGCGGTTCACAGTGTGTCGAGTCGTGCTCTGCTTGGGATTTGTCCACAGTCTGAGCATCCCGTACGACGTCCTCGCGCTTCAGTGACATTGTTAGTAGTCGTGCTTGAAAGTTCTGTGCTGGTGAGGCTTACCTCGCGCGCCCGAGGAGCTTCCGGGAGTGGGAGCAGCATCTTCGTGGACATGGTGAGCGGTCTCGGGAGTGATCTTGAGAGGGTGATGTCCCAGTAGTTAGCGATGCGCGGCTGTCGATTCAGAGGCAGTTGAGCAGCTTGTTGAAGCGGTCGCGGGCGAGCGATGCACCGTTGTGGATTCGAAGCAGTGATGAAGCGGGCGATTTTGCAGAAGCAATAAAGCAAAGCGCGCCAGATGGGTGCAAAGCTGGTGAGTCAGGGCCCGGGGTGTGAAAGTGTCGCTGAAGAGTGGTGTCGCGATTGGGAACCAACATGACGTCCGCTCCCTGCTGCAATTTAGCGGCTCGCCGCATCCTTCACTCATCAGTAACTGGCTTATCGGTGAATCCTGGAGCCAGACAACAGGGCCTTTTGGAGCGCTGAATACACCAAATGAATTCGTACGGCGGCATGAGGCACAAGCTTTGAATGAGACACCTACCTACTCGAGTCGATCGTTCCACAGCATATCAAGCCGAAAGCAAACTATTTTTCCCCTGCACTCCTTTCATATGCACGACCTTACAGCTACGCTACTACGGCCCGGGCTATGATTGCTAGTCGGCTTCATTGCAGTCGTTGGCCCATCATACTAGTCGTCAGAACTAAGCAATGCCTCCAACTCTTCTAAGGACATAGGCGGCCTGCTTCTCCATGCGGCTTCCCTCTCCTTCTCATCCGCTTCAATGGTGGCAATCAGCGCAGCGTACGCATTTTTGTCGTGGGCGACCACGTCATGCCTATCGGCTTCTGTCGGAACCAGAGGGAAAGCTCCGAAATCTGTCGCGCGATCGTGGTCAAGCATAATGACGGTTTGCTCACGCTTAACGACGAGTTTACGTCCATGCACAATCTCCAGCCGCGTGATAATGTCGGCAAGTGAAGCAAGCTCAAGGATCTCATCGTTTTCATCACGTTCGTGCTCTGGTTCCAATCCCCAGTGGTTATCTTGATTTGACCAACCAGAATAGTCGTAGATCTTTACGCTAGTCATCTTGCTGATCCATTTGGCATCGGTCCAAGTCTCCGCGATCGTATCTCTCAAAGTCAAAGGCTTCCCGGTCTGCACGACGAAACACGCTTCGAGGCGATAGAGGTCGTGATTCTCAGGGGAAAAGTAGTACGACAGGGCTACCTGGGCGCGCATACAGGGAGGGTCAGAGATTTGTGTGTCCATGAGGGTGCTGTTCGCGCCGAGAGTGAGTCTCGTGTATAATCCTGTGCTCTCGTGTTGGAGGTAGTGGGCTCTGTTGCAAATCGGTATGTCGCGACTCACCCCTTCGACCCAATCGTACTTGAGTTGTAGAAACGGATTCAGAGCCACAGGCGTGAACAATGTGTCACCAGTGGTAGATCCAGGCTCCACTTCAGATTCGGAGGTGATCTTTTCCAAGCGAAGCTGCCTGGGTTCAAATTCGTCACCGCGAGCATAGTCGAACAGCGCCCAGAGCTCCGCCGGCTTACTCTGCAGCTTCAAAAACAGCTTCTCTTGAATCCCCGGTGAGCGGGCAATGACATTCCTCCAGAGCCGAGACACCCTCTGGACACCAAAGATCTGCTTTGGCGGAAGGTGGCTCAACACGCCCTCAAGGAGCTCGGTAGTGTCCAGAACAGCGCGATGCAGTGCGCCAAGTCGAGTGGGTTGAATGACGAGGTCGGAAGACGTTGCGAGTGGCTTCGGTTTCTGTTTATTGCATTTGAGTCAGCATATCTCATCACGCTGTCTGGTGAGCGCTGGTATCTCACCTTCTTCGCATGGCCCGACTTGGGCGCAGCACGCTTTTTGCCGGCCATGTCGTGCTGCGTGATGGCCTCCCTTTGATGGATGCTTAGAAGTTCAGACAGGGATGCGTAACCAAGAGAATGAGTGGGAGGCCGAGCTTTCGGTCTTCTAGGCCGGCGTGGATGCAGTGAGATCTTCGCCAGCCACGGCTTGAAGAGACGTGATGGATGTTGGATCGCTGTATACCTGGTAGTAGTCCGAAGAAGCGCGAAAGCGAGACGTGAGGTTGAAGTTAAGCTTGTCCGAGGCAGTAGCGCCTGCCGTGTGCAAAATTGGAAGGAGCGTGTCAGCAGCACAGCCGAAGCTGCTCAACTCGACATTTCGTAGTTCTTCTGTGGTGCTTGTGGCTGACGTTACAAATACACATATCGTACTCACTACTTACTCTCTGTCTGTCCAGCGTCCATCTCTCAAGAACTCCCTCACTTTGACATGCCACTCGTTCTTTCCACCTCAAAGCGCCACCTCGTGAATCCCCCCGGGCCCCTGATCATTATACGCCGTCCGACTCATATACCCATTATTCGCACTATCCGTAACATAAAGCACCTTAGCCGCAACCTGCGCGCCCAAAAACGCCGCCTCGTCATACCCAACCTCTTTCCACTCAGGGAAATACTCCGGGAATTTCACGAACTTGATACTCGTAGGAGTCTGGCCGTGGCCGGAGTGTGAGTGGCTGCTCTGGTGACCGAAAGCAGACTGTGCAGGGTTGAAGTGAGGATTTTGGGCTGTGGTAGCGGCGACGAGGAGCGGGTTGACACCGCTGCCTGATGCGGAGGGATGGGGCTGGCCGGGCATCTGGGGCATGGGGGTGTTTGCGCCGGTGGCGATGGGCGTGGAGAGGTTGGAGGGGAGTTCGGAGGTGAAGATTGTGGCGGAGGAAGGCGAGATGATGTATTTCTCGCTGAGGCGTGCGAGGAGGGCGTCTTTGAAACCGCGGACTTTGGAGCCGTTGCCGAGGATTATCATGTTGTCCCACAAGTCGCTGCGGCGGTTGATGTCATTGCAGGACTGGACGGTGCGGTAGACGGCGTCGGCGAGGCGGTCGAGGATGCCGCCTGAGGCTGCTTGGAAGCGTTCAGAGCCGACTTCGATTTCACGGCGGAAGATTGAGCCGGATGAGCCTTCTTGTGCGGTTTCCAGACCAGCGTCTGCAGGGGCTTCTGATACTGCTGATCCAGGTTCGGGAGTCTTCTGGCGTTTGTTGGGTCCTTCTCCGAGCGCAGAGTGCATATCTGACATGTTCTGGCCAGACATGCCTGCCTTCTTCATAGCGTTGTGCAAGTTGATGTCTTCGTACATGAAAGTGTTGCGTAGTCGTTTTGAGTTGGGCTGTTGTCGTACGGGCTTGGGTGCTGTTGTTGATTGGGCTTCGGTGCCCTTCTTTTGTTTCGCAGCGGCTTTCTCTGCCTTCTCGCGCTCCTTCTGTGCGAGGTATTCTTGCATGTTGCCACCTGTGACGATACTGGCAATGTCTAGCACGCCGTCCTCGTCTTCGAGCTTCTGTTCGCCAACCTCCGTTCCAGGTCCAGGGCCTCGTGGTACATCGCCTGCTGCGCCAGATCCAGCAGGCTTGTTGGCGCTGTCAATTCCAGTCGAAGCCGCAGCCGCAGGGTTCGCAGAGCCATCCTCAGCGCCAGCACCAGGTTTCAGAATCTCCGCATCGCTAGGCAAGATCTCGCAAATGCCACTCCTCTTGAGCTGATCGCAGACCTCCCTCCCAAAGCCCTTCCTCCCCTTCATCACCTCCACCAGCCGATCAGTCAAAGCCTCGCCACCGCAATCAGGCACAGCCAGACTACGGCCGATATGCTGCAGCACAAAGTCAGACACGCAAGTAATATCCGCCTTCTCCAGTCCCACATCCACCACAGTCGCAGTGGGCACTCCGTACGCATACGCCGCCGCCATAGCCGCGTCCATGACCGCAAAGGCAGGCACCTTAAACCTCTCGAAGAAGAACTGCGTGACCTTCTCCAAATCCTTCGGGGTCCAGACGGGCTCGCTGATGAGCAGCACAGGCGTGTGGAATGGTGGGTTGACAGTGTTGAAGACGTGCGTCATGAGCGCGTAAAACGCCGGCCAGTCGACGATGCGGCCCTGCTTCATAGGCCACACGGCGCCTTCCTCGCTAATGTGATCCTCCTCCCAGCCGTCGCTCTCGTCTGTCTCTCCATTTGCGCCGTTGCCGTTTTGTTGTTGTGCCGCAGCGTTCTCGTCCCGTCGTCGGATTTTCACAGGTTCGAATTCGCCTTCCTTTTCAGCGTGGAACATGCGCGAGCGCAGTCGGAAGCGCGCTGGGGTGTATGATTCGGGGAGGCCGAGTTGCGCGAGGGTGGTTTGCGACCCGGGCGCGATAATCTGGAGCGCGTGTCGTTAGCATTGGGTGTGTCGCGCGGGTGATTGGAAGCAAGCTTACAAGAATCTGGTCGTCGCGGAAGGGCGGCATGGCTGCGGTGGATTGTCAAGCTTGTGATAGTCGCAATGCGCCTCGCGTCGACTGGGAGGTGAAGTGAGGGCGCGTGTTGGCTTCGCGATTTGGTGTGGCGGTGCGCTCCAGCCACACGAGGAAGTTCGAAGCCGGTGAGAAGCTGGAACGCAAAGAGACCTTCGACACTGCATTCACATTTCTACTCGATCAACATTTTCGATAATTACTGTCGTCCCAAGTGCCTTGCAAAGTAAGGTATGCTTGATCTGTTCTGATACACATTTGATGACAGTTGATGGCTTGGTCAAAATATCAAGCGAGAAGAGAAGAATTCTTACGTCCAGTACACAATCCTCGAGTCCATTGCACGAGTGCTTACTCATGGGACTATAAATCTCTAAGACAGCAGTAAACGTACGCTCTAAGCTATCTACATCTATGCTGCAAGCAGCCTCTACTCACCCTGCTGAATAAGCCCAAACTCCTCATCCAAATAATACCACTCATCGTACTCCGTCGGCTTAGCAGCAGCAGGCTGCACATCATCCACAGCCGGAATCTCGAACTCTTTCTCCGTCCCGCTCGGCTTGACATAGCTCTCAAACTCCTCAAAGCTCGTCTGATTAATCGCCAGCCCATCCGGATCGACTCTCCCAGCAACGAGATCAACCCACCACTCATAACCCTGCGGCAGGACGTGCTGCGTGATGTAGCTCGCATTCTGATAAGCATTGCCAACAATAGGGATTACATCGTCGCCGCGCGCAACCTTGTAGTATTGGAACCAATCATAGAACGCTTGCGTGACGCCAGGACGGTACTTCTCAACATCTGCGACGGTGTTGACGAACGGTGCAATTGGGTCATTGATGTCGATGACGAGAATTTTCCAGTCGGTTTCTCCGCCGTCGTTGGGTGCGATGCCGCCTAGGACTTTCGACTGTCTGATCTGCCCGAAGTAGCCGGGGTCTTGGCTAATGTCGAAGAAGTCGATCGGGTCGTTGTCGCCTGGCTCGTTGACGAAGGAGTGGTTGACGTTGGGGTTTTCCCATGTTTGGGGGATCTGAGAGGTGTTAGTGGTAAGCTTATTCGGTTTTGCAGAGGAAATTGTGTAGGTGATCGTACCGAACCATAGACAAAAGGATAACTCCTATGCGGCCACACCGACTCGACGAATCTCGGCGCGCCTTTGCGATCGTCGTGGAAAATCGGAGTCAGAGGCTCTTCGCTCTCGATTTCGATTTTACCATCCGTCCAGCGAGGGATTTCGACGACGGCGTTGATGATCGTGGTGTCATTCTCGAATGGATACAAAGGGACCTGCGAATATGTGAGCATTTGAACGAACGTCGCGAGCAAAATTCCCATTTTAGCCAGTGAGAACCCCAAACACAAGACAAACATACATCATGCCAAAAGCTAATCGGCTTACACTTATGCAACAACCAAATTCTCCAATCGAGAGTGTTGCGAGCGCCAACTTCTCTCAGACTGACGGCGCTGTAATCGAATTTGCCGTCGTCTGTTCCATTGTACGTGCAAGCGGGTGTCTTGTCTTCGTTGCTGCCAGGAGACTTGGGAGGATACGGTGCAGACGGTTTTTTAGGGAGACCAGGAGTCTTTGGCAAGCCTGGGAGTTTTGGTAATCCAGAATTTGGAGATGGAGGCGCTGCGTTCGCCGCTGCAGCTAGAGCGGCGATGAGGAGAGGTCGGGAGACGTGCATCCTGAGAGTAATAAAATACCTCAAACAGAGAAACTACGGTAGGTACTGGAAACATCATCCAGATTAGACCCCAGAGACTTCATCTTATAAACCTCCCCGTCCCGTTCCAATTCCAAAAAGCAAGTCCAACCCATACACGTTCAGTCCCACCTTCCAATCTAGCTTCAATTCCAAGCCCGCGGATCTCTCACCAGCAGCAATTGAGGCAAGCGCGATGGCTAAGACGTCCACAACAACCCAACACTCCGCCAAGTCGCAGTTGTATACCCGGATAGCAGTCGACGATCATCGTCAGGAACAGGGCCCAGCGAGTCTGGAGTCAAAGCGCAAGCACGTGTTGCAGCGAATGTGGAGAAACGATTGAAGCCAAGATGAATGCCAAGATGACGCGGCCGACAGCGATGGGAATTGAAGGCAACTAGACGAGGGTCTGCTATTCGATATCGTTTGTCGTTGAGGGATTGTCAAGATGGTTTGTCATCGAAGGAAAGAGGCTCGAAAACATCTCGGACTCTCCTCGCCTTCGAAAGAGACTCTCGAATCGTTGTCACGTTGACTACTCATGGTCTGGGAGAAGAGCAGCGAACTGGAAAGCATTGGTATCGTGTCAATCTCATTCATCTATCTACAAATAGTATGACCTATCTATGCAAATACTTTCCGCCATTAATCCTCGTGGCCATACCAAGAAAAAACCCTATTGCTGCACTAGCAGGGCCGGCCATCGACAACGAAACTAAACAAAACCAAACCACCCAAAGAACGCATTCGCTATGCAAAAAGGCTTCAACCCCCAGCAACTCCAGAAAAGAACAAAACCGAACACTGCACAAAGTATACACTGTCGCTCGTACAAAAATCATTCATGCATGCATGCCTCGCCAGATCAGAAGGAAATCGTTTCTTGCGTCATTCCACATATTTTTTTTGTCTTTTGTTCCAAACAATTGCATCAGCCTTCTGTGGTTTCATTCCAGCTGACGACGTTGTATGTTGCTTCACGCTTGATAGCCTTGACGTCGTTGGCCAGAAGGACGTCCGGAGAAACAACAGCATCGGCAGTCGATGCATCAGAAGGAGCGGCAGCGCCGGGAACATCCTGACGCAGAGGCTGGACGAGCATCAGAGGAGTACCAGACACTTCGGGTACGCTGTCGGCAGCGACGGCAGGAACTGTCGGAGTCGGAGCAACGGGTTCGAGCTCACGGCGAGCGTGATGGGTGGCATCTCCGGCCTGCGATGTAGCGTTGGCGGCAGCGTTCGGGTGGACGTGGGCCGGCTTGTCATCAACGGGTTTAGAAGGCTTGTTGACCTCTGGTGCAGCCTCATCATCCTTCGTGGCAGGGACAACGGGCTCGGGCGAAGGAGAAGCAGCAGGCTTGATGGCGTAGCGAGTGTGCCACATGCCGTCGTCGTAGTAAGAGGTAGGTGCGGCAGAGGGAGTGATAGTGGTGGTGGAGAGGAGGACGACGGTGGAGCGCTCCGAGGTCACTTGGGTGGCGGTGACGGTCTCTGCGGCATCTGTCACCTCGTCTGTGACAGTAATGCTGGACGCCTCGCATTCTGAGGTGCTTGAGGGAGGTGCTTGGGAGGCAGAGACAGCTGGAGCTTGGGTGATGGTCGGCTTCGCAGACGAGGTCGGCACAATGCTAGTGTGACGTGTCAGAAAAGTGGAGCTGGCCGACTCGAGACCCGATAGGGCATCCAGAGTACTGGTAGCTGTTGCAACCGGGCTGGAAGCGGAAGACGAGGCCTGAGCAGACGCTGTTGATGAAGAGACACTGCTGGAAAGCGAGGACGAAGACGATGCACTGGTCGACGTTGCGCTGGCGTGTTGAGTCTCGACGATAGTGACGGAAACGGAGACTGTGGTGGGTTCTGGCTCTTCCACATCTTGTGACTTGGTCACTGTCTGGTAAATTGTTGCAGGCTGATCGAGAGAAGATCCAGTTGCGCCGTTTGCAGCAGATCCGCCATCGACATCAACGACCGAGTAGGTCACCGGCAGGGCGTGCACGCTGATGGCAAGGCACGAAGCCAGAAGGGCAGCGCGAGCGGAGAAGTGCATGTTTGCTGGCGTGACGCTTGCAGATCAGGCTGCGAAACGATGCTGTTCTTCCGTCTCGTATCCGTGTTTGAGGACGGGTATGGATGTGAGTGTTCGTGTTTGTGTTTGTGTTGATCAAGGTGGGTCGGGTCCTGGAGGGATGTTGGAAGATATGCAAGCGTCAGTTGGGACAAGTGGTTGTCTGTGTATGAGAGTCCGATGCAGAGCCCCGAAGGAACAGTGGGAAGATAGATTAATCTGGCCAAGTAGCGGCATCTTTTCGAATGTTGGTGGCTGGCAGACTGGCAGGCCTCGTTGATACAGCGTGTGGCGTATGTCGAATTGTGGATGGGAAACAGCGGGAAAGCGCGGCTGTGATTGGCTGGCTGGGGAAATACAAGAGGCTGGCGCTGTGGCTGGTGCACGGTTGCGGCGGAAATTCATCAAACTCCCAGCCTCCGCGTTCCACATCCCACTCCAACATAACGAACATCCAGCCCACGCCGCATCGCTTCCCGCCGTCAGGCGCACACTGAAACCACGCGTCTGATGATATGTCTAGCTTATTGCGCAATGCATATGCTAAGCGTCAGGAGCTTGGTAGGCTGTCGACTGTGGCTCGACCAAGCCACATGTCCTTGGTCTTCTTCATCGCCATGCCGTGCCACCCGTGCCACTTTGCTGAAGCCACAGTATGCTGGAATGTATACTGAGTATAGTGCTTGGCAGCATTAAGTGTATCTCTCACTTGTCTTCCGCACAACCTTCGTCCTTTGCCTGGGTCGAAAATGGCTCTTCCGCAACTTACAATTGAGGCATCTATTCACGCGATTGAGTACTCAGCAACTCACTGGTGCCTCTTTTGGGTGGTGCGAAGTATAGCACGCAATCTCATACGACTTTGAGGCCTTACGAGAAAACGACATGCCATCGAGATACTAGTAGGATGATACGAGTACCTTAGTAGTATTTACGCTATTACTTCGAGGCACAGATAGAGAGAATTGGCACCTTGCCCTTGAGATAACTACTCTATCCCCCATAGTGGCATATGATCATAGGGTGCTATACTTTACACTAGACGAAGGCTGTAGGGC
>Ga0265797_10003041_pt1 | contig 27322 bp, 18 predicted proteins | sample P2T30metagenome_FD_192433 | JGI IMG/M metagenome (GOLD analysis project Ga0265797, IMG submission 192433) | Plant litter microbial communities from East Loma Ridge, Irvine, California - P2 T30 | ecosystem: Environmental > Terrestrial > Plant litter > Unclassified | place: USA: California... | reverse complement strand
CGGCTGACACCGACTGACTACTTGATGCGGCAAAGCACACCGAGTATGAGGAAAGGGTTGCCTCATGTTGACGCAATCTGCTCGAATTCGTCGCAGCCTTTCCCAAAACGTTGATTATTGCTGACCGACGATCGTTTCGTCGACGATACGAGCCAATTTCCCTATGGTTGTTCGCATGATTCCAATTTTGCCCTCGGCCGTCACCATCGAATGTTCAACTGATTAGTGGTCTTTATTCGTCTCTGGACGGAGTGGCAAACGATGGTAGCAACATCTACAGATCATGTGTAGTCGTTGTTTACTGACATTAGACGACCCTTACCTTCCCTATCAACTTCTGTAACGAGAATTGACTGGCAGCTAGTACCTGCGCTCGACACATATTCTATGGCCGTGGTTGCATGAGCGCGATCTCGTCGTTTCCCACGATATTGTCAGGGTGAGAGATCATGTAGAAGATCAAGTCCGACCGAAAGCGATCTGCGATACCAGCTACAAGACAAGAGTCGCCTGCGGAAATGATGTGACAACGGGGACCGTCCGGTGAGTGAGGCTAGCCAGTGGCGAAAATGTTCCCAATAAATTCGACAGCTCTACTTTGCTGCGAAGCACTGCCTCTCTTCAATACTTAGCAGAGAAAAGCCTGGAATTGAGTTATGATCATCCAGCCACGCTGATGTGATATAGGGCTGAGCCCATTCTGGACACCTGTGCACCAACAACACCTTTTCAAAACAAAAGCAGCCATCCTACCGTGCGGCTGTGGTGCTTAGCCTCCCGGTGGAGGGCGATATACCAAGGATTGGCCGTCGTCCAGAGAACATCGCCTCATCCAGTCTGATGGTGTTTAATCGCACTTCCAGGTTTCCAACACACACAAACATCGAGGCATCTTAAAGATTGCTGGTCAGACGGTACCGCCCTGTTGGAAAAGTGCACACGCGTCACCGCTATACCGCCTCTCTGATCTCGCCACCGCCCCCAATACGGAGTTCTCAGCAATCACAACATGGCATGCGCCACGCTTGCTCGAGCTCGGGGTGGCATATAACAAGCCAGCCGCGGGAACGGTTGTGCCATCTCTCCCCCAAGAATCCACACTCAGAAATCCACACACCTGATTCCCGAAACACAAACACGCGAACACTCCGCAATCATGGTTCTCGGCTACAGCAACTTCTCCAGGTTCAACGACGAGCAAAGAGCCGCATACCGTGCCTCACTCCGGGGCAAATCCGTCGAACAACTACACCAGCTAGAGCACGAAAAGACCGTTGCGCGGATCAGTGCCGGCTTCACTATGGCCGGCGGTGCTTGGGCATCGATTGTTACCAGCGGCCTCGGTCTAATATGGAGCGGCGTTGGATGGCGCAAAGGACATGTCGCCCATCGCAAACTGGAAATGGTCCGAGACGAGCTGGTTCAGCAGCACGAGCCACTGTATGAAGCTGGTGTCAAGGACTTTGCGCTCGCTGGGACCGCTTGGGCAGCCGGAAATGTAATTGGAGCTGGCCTAGTTGATGTGGGTGTCGTGCAGTTTGGTTCCGGCTCGAGTGCGGCAGCCGGTGCTATTGCTGGTGGAGACATTGCCAGCAGCGCAGCAGCGAATGGCGCACAACAGGCTTCCGAGGCTCTGCATGGCGACGTTAACATCCAAGACGGATTTGAACACGGCGAAAGGCTCGTGCCGGCCATGCAAACAGAGCTCAAGTCAATCGTCGACGATCCCTCTGGGCCAGGCTTGAGTTACTTGGTGTCCGACGCTGGCCTGCACAATCTGGGCAATATTGCAACTGCATCCGTGGGTAGCACGGCAGCTTTCGTGTCCGCGCAGGCGACCGGTGAAGTCTATAGCGAATTGCTATTGAAGGGCTACAGCCATGCCTTCGAAGCCGACAAGGGATCGAATTCGACTTGCGCGAGAGCGAAAAGCCCCAGCAAGATCGGATGTAACGCGTGCAGCCGCGCTGTTGTCAATGGGTCCTTCATGCGTGAGTCGTCCCCCCAAAACCCCTCATGGACCGTCGAACGTTGAGAAAGTATACTGACCAAGAGAATCTCGAACAGACTGTTGCGCTTGCCACGACGATGCCTAAGTGCTACGACGAAGGCCGACGATGCGAGTGCGAATCCTCTTCTGGTCCAGGAGTTCGTCAGATGCTTGCTCGAGAGGCGCCAGCGTCCAAAGCCGAGTGAGCGCCCAATAGAATGATTGATTTATCTTTGGGCCCATATTGCGATAAGAAGGATTGGCTTTGTTGATGCTGTGGGATGTTGATAGAGATCTTTCTGTTACATGGTTATTGATGTACTTAATGCTCGGGTAGAGGCTTATACTTACAACTTGATGTTACCGGTGATAAAAGTGGGTCCACACAATCATGATCCGTGATAGGAGTAGCGAGTAAGTCTCTCCTGTTTTACGATGCCTGCTGGGATAGGTAGCTCATCTTTTTGCGACAGTATTCCTTGTTGTTGCTTGGGTTCTATATCTGTTTTTCGTGACCAATAAACTTCTCACGCGAGCCACAAGGTAGCTTCAACAGCTATAGAGCCCCAGAATGCCGAACTGGTCACGTGCTCAAAATTGCAATCATATGCGGCTCTTCGCTGCAGCCCTACGATTCACGGAGGATGCACATTCCGTGCCTCGGCCCAAATGTTTTGAGTTATCAGCCTCGTGCTCCTTTGAGCGCACGCGGCTGAGCAAGCGTGTCGACAAGAGACACCAAGGGAAGGCAGCTCGCTTGGCTCTAGTATCCGATCAAGATCATATACCATGCTCGCATTTCCTCCTTGATTATTTGTGTTCTCCTCAACCAACTATCAACCCTCTCGTCCCGCCGCCGCCCCACCATGTCGGCCGTGCAGCGCCTCCCGATGGTCGCGGGGACTCTCACTTTTGGCGCCAGTCTGGCTGCCATCGCTGGAATTCCTGCCCTACGATACCGCTTTGCAGAACTATTGAACAGAGGAGCCACAGGCAAGATGTTGCGCCTACTAGTAGTCGCGTATGCGCTGCTGAACTTGAAGAACCTTCCGTTCATGTGGCATGTACGTTCTTACCAGACATTACTTCTCCAGAAACTTTAGAGGTCTTTCTAGAAGACGAGACGAAACGACTGAACAGTTCACTGACATGGCTATTCCTTCCAACAGTGGCGCGTCTTCAAAGGCCTCATCTACCAAATCTTCCTCCAAAAGCAAGAGCGCACGCCTCGCGATCTCTTTGCGCCCATGATCACCTCCTCCTTCAACACTCCTTACGACTGCGACTACAACCTCCACAAGTCCAACAGCACTTATTTCGCCGATCTCGACGTCGCTCGCGCTCACTACATGGGCAGCGTCATCCGCACAGGTCTCCAACGCCTCAACGCTGGTGACGAAGAGGGTCTTCCCGCCGAAGTCCGCGCTGTCAAGGGAAAATATTACGTTGCGCTTGGAGCGATTGGGTGTTTCTTCCAGCGCGAGATCCCGCCTCTACAGAGCTTCGAAGTATACACTAGAATTCTGAGCTGGGACAGGAAGTGGCTATACCTGGTGTCGCACGTGGTCAAGAAGGGTGCGATCAAGCCTGACTCGTATGTGCTGCAGCCTTGGAAGAAGGGCAAGAGGGACCCAAAGAAGAGCGACGAGGAGGAAGATCTCAAGAAGCATGTTTATGCTACAAGCATTGCGCGATATGTCATGAAGAAGGGAAGACTCACGGTCAATCCGGAAATCATTCTTGAGCGCTCGAGACTGCTTCCTAGGAGGCCTGCTGGTGTCGGTCTGCCGCCTAGGACAGAGGACTCGGTCGTGCCTACTGCTGCTGAGGGTACGCCCACGCAGACTCTCGAAAGCCGCCCGGTGCTGGTTGCGGAAGAGGTGGTTTCCAAGCTCGGAGGTGCTGAGATTACGGATGACGTGCCTGAAGATGAGAGCTGGACGTGGGAGATGATGGAGGCTGAGAGACTGCGTGGCCTGAAAATGGCCAGCCACTTCGACCAGCTAAGCGGTATTCACGACGAGATCCGCGCTGGAGAGGTGCTGGGTCAGTACTCGGACTGGTTCTAGAGGCTGATAGGTGCGGCGGTTGAGAACAATATGAGTTGGTGATGTACAGATAGAGTAATTTGCAAAGTGCTGATTTGCCACATAGAACACTGCTACGTACGATTAATTGATGTCCCAAACTCAATACATCATATTGGGAGACTCGGCCAACAGACAGACACTGAGCTGGGCTTCCAACGGTTTTTGGAAGCTACGACACTCTCGAGTTAATTGAACCGAGTGCCTAGGAATCTTTCCTTTCATGTGCTTCAAGCAGTAAAGATTTGCGGTCAAAGTCGACATAATGTCTTTTGCAGCCGGTTACTCGGATAAAGCTACTTGATTACAAGCAATAAAGTTGTGCTGGCGCCTCGGCAGATTTCGAAGCTGCTACAATGTATCAGGGCGATCTCCTAGATTTTGGATGCATTCAAGCAATTGCCGATTACTGATCACCACAATGGAATCCTCCGACTCCACCTTTCCACCAACGTTAATGATTGAACTCCGCTTTGGAAATCACCATCCAACACCGCGGCTCAAGTGTCTTCATCGTGATTTAATCATAGCTCGATGGTGGCAGCGGATCGAAGGGGAGTCTCAGTGTCACAATGCATCCGCGCAAGCGATCCAACATCGACCCTGATCGCTCTCCAAAATCCTTCGATGCCTCCTCGCTTTGTCTACTACACTCTGACCACCCGGTGAACTGCTACCGCTCATCGACAACCTGGCGACACAACCTCCAGGACTGCAGAATGCCCAAACTCATCAGTCACATCACTGGAGCCCAGTGGGAGAATGACGGCCCATCAACACCGACCCAAAGGTTCCTACAACAATACATCACAACCGTCGACTCGAAAGGTTACAACGTCGGCTCCGGCCTCAAATTCTACTCCGAAGACGCGACGTTCCACAACCAGAACAACTCCGTCTACCACGGCGGCGAGGAAATGTGGGCGTGGATGAAAAAGCTGTTTAGCGCTTTCGAACACATTCGCCACGATTGGGTGCACTTGGTTGAGGTCGAGCGCGACGATGGGACTAGTCAGATTTACGCTCAGAATGTTCGAAGTCTTTGGCTCCTAGGGAATCAGGGTGAGAAGCCTGATGTCAGGATCCCGGTGACTATGATTGCGATTGTTGGGGAGAGTGGTAGTGAGCAGACGCCCGAGGGGTTGCATTTCAAGGAAGTGTGGTTGTACTGGGATACCGCTTTGCTTTCGCCATCCCTTGCGAAGGATGCGCTTGTCTTTAAGACTCAGACCGTTTTGCGGGCAGATGAGTTAGAGGCTTGAATGCTTGCAGTGCTGCTTGCAGCTTGCATGGAAGGAATGCATCAGCGCGGGGTTTGATGCGGTCGGAGTAAGACGTCGAGGATAAATCTTTGAAGATTTAAAGGTCTAATCTACCGCAATCGATATATCTTAGAACTTGACCGCGGTAGTGGCGAGGCTCCGAGATTGTTGTCTAATCGACCTAGGTAGCTTTCAATTCCAGCCAGCTGTGCGGTGTTCGCATCCTGCCAAAGTAGAAGACGTTCTGTATATGGGTCCTGCCGACCGATTTCGCGTAGTCCTCCTCGTAGAGCGATGATCTGCAGCAGCCCGCGCATGTGAATATGATAACGTTCGCCCGTGCCGTGTTTGATCTCGTCAGCCCTAATGCGCTTGTCCATGTCCACGGTGTAATCTGAGCAATGAGCCTCGACATCTTTGTCTCTTCAATGCTCGAAAGCGCGATGAGAGAACTGAACATTTTCGCTGCAATGCTTTGTATAGCTATTCCCAGAGCCTGTTCTCGCATTATTTTTACTTGCGATCATTGCGCAGCAGAAAGGAAAATCCGAGGACTAAGATACATTTCCAAGTCTTTTGCGCGTTACGGGCTAAAATCAACAGTTGTTCCATTGCCTAGGGAGTGAATCTCGCGTGAGGTATAGCGATTTACACCTTGGGCGATATAGCTACGAACTTAGCATAGCGCCTCACGTCAGAATGATTCCATATCGATACAGCCATACCTATATAGCTTACATGATTGCAGCTTTCGAATATATTAACTAGATCGTCTATCGCATTATTTGCCTTCGAGATGGAACGATCACAAGTTGACGTATGCTTGTCTAAACCAGCTGAGGCTGCTAGAACGACTTTCAAAACTCGTGTTCCGAAGTAGCGTAGCTAGGACGCGTAGGCCGAGACTCGAGAATTTGTCGATTCTAATACCTACGTAACGAAATCTGATTTAAAATTGTAGTTATATAGCTAGAGAGATAGCTCTTTATCTAAGCTATCGATAGATAGAGATACCTAGTATATACTAGCTATTCTAATAGCGTAATACATCGAATATTATATTCTCGAATATTCCTACTCGAAGCAAGAGTAAATCCTACCTCCGGAGGTAGTTTACGCACCGAATCGAGAGGCTACTCCTATAAAATATAGATAATTTAATTATGTAGACAATAGCCTACTATAGCATCTAAGTTTTATATTATTATTATAGTTATATATTATATAGTAAAATCTCGGAATTCTACTCTCCTCGAGTAGGTTAACTCCGCTGCGCTGCTTCGGAACACGAGTTTTGAAAGTCGTTCTAAGGCACCGTCAGCCCTAGCTTAACGCTTCCTCCTCCGCAATGCTCAATGCCATAGAGCGTGTTTACATTATCTCTATTTGCGAACCTAGCACAACACTTTTCAAAAAGCACTGTATCAAAAAACCATCCTTGTTATTGGGCCACATGCACAGGTATAGCCGGATGTGGCAGAGGAGAGGCCATGCTGTTAATCTCAACGAGGCGTGCGCCTCATTCTTCACCATAATTGCACGAAGGACAGCCCTTACCTCCGAGCAAGTTGTCCCTTGTGGATCAGCATTGATTGTTACGAGCCTGCCAATGCGGTGAAAGTTTTATATTGACTCTATCAATGGACTGCAGCTCCAGATCTGGGATTCATCACTATCGCCATCACAGCTCTCACACTAGGCTGACACCTCTAAAGTGCGACCACACATATCCTAGCGTGCCGAGCGAAATTGGAGCCAGCATACTGCTGAGAGTGCTACCACCGATATCAAACGCCTCTCCTGGCTCAGCATCCCTGCTGTAGATATGTCGACCGATCACCCTAGCTGCTACGCTGAAAGTGTCTACTGCGACATGCTTCTTCCGTCTAAGAGAGTCTATGTCACGTCCACAGACGAGGCCGCGTCGCGCCGCAACGCCTATTACGACACCTGTCGCCGCTGCATGAAGATATTGCCCTTGATGTGGTCTCTGACCGCAGGGAGACGCAGTGCAGCCGCTGCCACGACCAGCACAGTGCCGACTGCGAGTTCGTAAGTAACGACGGATCTACAACGAAGTGCTGACTTTCATATCAGATCGACCTGTAATGGATTCTGCAGATCAATGTGCCGTACAGCTATCTTGTCGACTACAATGCCGCGCGCGACCGTGCCCTGGCTGAGCGCGACATAGAGCTGACCGACTTCCTAGAGCTGCCCAAGGAGGAGCGCGATGTCATGTTCGGTAACGACCGTGACGCCACTGCTGCGGTGTGGTCCTTGACTTTTATGCAGCGTACTCTCAACAAGCTCCGACAGCTCGAGGAGAAGCACGCCTGCCGCACTGGTCACATGGTCGCCACTCCAAAGTGCAACTGCGCAGATCATAGCATGCCGAGCTAGATCGAAGCCAGCATCCTACTGAGGGTGCTGTTGTCAGTAGCTAGTACTCCGGAGATCTACGCGTATGTACTCCAAGCCTATATCGTGAGAGAAGCTATGTGCGCCACTAAGAGCGATGTGTATGAGAAGTGCCGATGTGCAGACGACACATCGCATCGGCTCGGCTGATACTCCGCCTAGAGCACCTGAGAACTGCCTTAGTAAGTATCCAACCCCACCTCCTCTTGGATTAGTTGTGAATCACGAACATGACCAAGTCTCTATACGTGCCAAAATCGGTATTTACTATCTTTTGTATCCTTTGCTCCATCTATCTTCGCATCTCAATTTGACACATAGAGTTGGGAGCGTCAGCTCAAGGCATGGAAAAACAGGACTGCTAGGGCATGTGTGGTACACTGCCAAAAGAAGCGACAGCGACTAGCATTCACAACAACTAGGCAGTCATATTCGAAGACATACAAGTTGCGCAGCGCGCCTTCGCAGAAAGTCATGCAACAGCTACCATCTATGTCTCACAGCTCTCCAGCAAAACTTTGGGCTCAGACCCAGTCACAACTTCACTGTCGCGAGTACAGGTCTATAGGTGGCGGTCACGTCTCCTCTGGCTCTTCACCTCCGGAACGGCCACCATCCTGCTCATTCAAACGACAGTGAAGTATGGGTGATCGGGACTGATAGCTTCACGCTACCACTTGAACTAACAAGTCACCGGTCGGGGGGTTCGGGGTTGGAAGCTTTTCGCCACCACTTTAGTGAAAGTCGCCGGGCAGTGACTGGGTCTGAGGGACCGGGGCTGGGAGCTTTCCGCTTCCACTTGAGTGAACAAGTCACCGGTGTGAGAGAAATACGGGATTAATAGCTTCGCGCTACCACTAGACCAAGTCGCCGCGAGAAGTCCCAAAGTTTTGTGTTGACGTCAAGCCAGTTGTTTGGTTTATATACCCTCACAGGGGTTTTCCGCGGGCCATCCCGGACTTGTCGGATGGGAAGTGAATTGAGCTTTTGCAATGTGCATCATTGCGTCTACATCTGCGGCAGTGTACGAGGGCACAATCCTTCTTTGGACCATCTTACCACTGCAAACATCATGGCCTTGACTAATGTCGCCATTGAAATCTCGTCGGAGCGGCTGACAAACCGAGTTTTTGAGAGAATGTTATACACGATTTCTGGGCGCCTCCAATCCTTTGACAGAACACCTACCTTATGTCAACGTCAGAAATAAGAACACTGGCTCGAGCTCTGCCAGATTGAGTCAAAAAGGGCTCCAACAGGATCATGTCCCTCTCATAGCACGTGGATATGCTAGGCGCTCTGGCCTTGAGCTCAAGCTCACTCCTACACATATCAATTTCTTGGACGTTTGTCTATTTCTATGGACAGGAGGAGTGGTACAGAAGCTAAGACGGGGGCGGTAGACTTTGCCATGGCGACATTTCTATTGTTCTCATCTATCGGATTCAGTTCTCGTGTAACCGAAAGCAACGCAGGAAAGAACGAAGAAAGAATCTCGCATTTCTATCGATGTTTGCCGGTATGCTTTGTGTTCAGAAGCCACGGCCATCATTGCTCAGCTCCAAGCATTCATCCTGAGCAACAAAAGCACAGCCTGCGAAAGTCAGGCTATTCAAACAAAAAACTCCGTAATCCATGGCGCCAACCCCACTCCGTTACGCTCGTCGATTCCGACCTCAAAACAACATCACCCTCGCCAGAATGGCGGCTTTGAGCAGCGGGTCGATGCGCACCGGTCCAGTTGCAGTGGCATCGAAGAGAGCCAGAAGCTTCTTAACCTCTTTGCGCGACCAGCTGTCGTTCAGGTAGTAGCAAGACACCGCATTGGGCAGCTCTGGCAGGCGGAGGTAGCGGACGAGAAGCAGGTTGCCATGGGTAGCTTCCAGCAGAGGCTTGGTTGGCTCTCCCCTAACGTAATCCCAGAATGTGTCCCGCTCCTGTGTAAGTTCGTCGCTGTCGTGGGGTTCATCTTCATCAAATCGACTGAAGCAGGGATAATGAAGAAGTGGCGTCATCCTGCCAGGCGGAAAGCGCAGTCGCTCCAGCGCTCTGGAAGACCACATGCGGCCACCCAAACGGTGACTCTCTTCTTGGAGCTCGGGGTGTTGGAGATGTTCAAACAGCTTGTCGTAGTCATTGTAACCCAGCAGGTCTGATTGCGAGAGGTATTTGAAGTCAATGTCGATATCAAACTCTTCTGTTGGTACGCCGCCACTCTCATGGCAGACCTCGATGATGTGAGCTGCCAACTCAGCCCAATCTATGATCTTACCGTAAGTGGCAGTCATTGCCTGTTGATCCTTGCCAGGACCGTCACGAAGAAAACAATGCATCATCAGCTTCATGATAGAGTCCGATGCCACTTCGCGGTCCTGGAAGGTATCTCGTCGCTTGGTCCAGGTGTGCAGAGCTTTCATGAGTGAGTCGAGATCGGTTGGTGCCTTCAAAGATGCAAAGTCATTAACTTCAGATTGAATGCGTTTCCACTCCTTGCGAGAAAAATTTGTGGCGAGGTATCTAGTAGAGCTTCGGATGGCAGCATCGAGGCTCTTACAGACTCGGTGAAGACGGGCTGTGTCTTCGGCTGAAGTGTGCAAGAATATTTGCTCCTGCAATTCGAGTGGTAGTGAGAGGAGGCCTTGAGGTTTGGGTTTAGGCTTTGGCTGCGGCTTGCGCGGAGGTCGAACGCGTTGGTTGCTGCGAGGTTTCTTCTTCGACTCGGATCCATGCGTCTCGCTGGTGGCAGCCGATGCATTTGGGGCAGCTTCTTTGGTAGCGCGGTTGCGGCGCGATACAGAAGGTTGGTCGAGTGCTGTTTTCTGTCGTTTGGCGGCTGGCTGTGGCGGTGGCGTGCCCTCGTCCCTCCGAGTTCTCCGTTTGGGCGCCATGGCGGATGGCCGGCGCTGCACTGCTGCTTGTGTTGTGTCGTCGCGTGAGAGAACCAGCAAAGTGTCGAAAGGAAGGGCTCATATTAGTATCCGCGCAAGTCGCGTGCAGGCGCGCTAGAGGATCGTTCAACTTTACTGAATGCCTCAGGATCTGTAAAACGTCATCATGTTAAGTGAATGGACCGATAGCGCGGCGGCTGGCCTCATTCTCGTTGTGCCTTCACTGACTCTTGTTGGAAGTTCTGTGCTGAGCTGTCTCGATACAGACAGAGGTCGAGCGTTCGAATTGGCATTGCTAGTTGACCTTCTTTACCGCTCGTTGGCTGTGATGGGCACTTTGATGTCCGAGGTCATTGATACGGGCCTACCTGACATTGAGATGACCACACGGCTCTGGGAGTATCTCAACGGTAACGTCAGCATCGTTAATGTCTATCGACGCAGATGCGTGCTATCTGCTATTGAGGCAGACACATAGGCTCGAGAACATATCAACGGGGAATGTGTACGTTTCAATGTTTTGGGATGTGGGTTACTTGACTTACGGCGATGGAAATAGTTATACAGCTCTAGGAGCATCTCAATGGACATGTCGGGTGTTTCAACGGTTGCCGACACTGATGCTTGTATAATTGTTATTGAAATAGTTGCATAGCTATATGAATCATCTCAATGGTGATTGTGGTCATTCTGGTGTTCCTTCGTCATCTTCATCAATAATTCGTCGTTTAGCAGCCGGCGTAGATAGCTATAAACACCGTCAGCAAAAGCGTCTCTCACGGGACACAAAACAAGCAAGAGTGAACATACCGTTAGCATAGAGGGCGTACGAATCAGCGTTAGCCAGCGCACGAGCAGCAGTCAGCGAAGAAGCGGCAGAATAGCCGTAGCCGTTGTCCTGAGTGCCAGGGCTGTAGACAGCGGGAGCGTGAGTCTCTTCGTGAAGGACGGTAGTAGCCTGATCCTGCGCGTGGCACTGGCCAGAGAGAGCAGGGAGCTGGTTGAAGAAGAGCGGGCAGTAGGCGATGTAGTTGTTCGAGGGAAGAGTGTAGGCCAGGACGTTGGACTCGCAGCCACCGTAGATGTCGGTGCAGTAGGTGCGGGTCTTGCCGCCGGTGGTAGAGGCGCAGTCAGAAGCAACGGCGCGGAGGCGCGCGGCGACGGTGCTGCGGGTGGTAGAGGAGGTGGTCTTGAAGTACTCCTGGAACTTGGATGCAGAGCCAGAAGTGGCGGCGGTGGCAGCGGCAGTGGCCAGCCTGTTGCAGTTGCTGAGAGCAGTGCGGATTGCGGTCAGCTTAGTGCCGGTGCAATCGCTCTGGACGGCGGTACGCTTGGTGAGGGACTGCAGAGCAGTCTCGATCTTGGCGGTCTTTGCAGCGTCGACATCGATCGAAAGCTGGTTGCTGGAGTAGGAAAGGACGGCGCCGGAGAGGGCGGTGGAGTCAGCCTCTGCGTACTCGATGACACCCTGGGCGAGGACGTTGTATTTGCCGCTCTTGGAGAGATCGTAGAGCTCCGCAAGTTCGATCTCGACCTCGATGGTCTCGCCAGCTCCGATCGACTTGAAGGAGTCCTCGGTGAGGGAGCTGGTAGCGATGCGCTGGAGCATGCCAAGGAAACCGGCCTTGGAGGCTGTGATGTCTTAGCTTTTGTGCGATCGTATCAAGATTTGGATGATACTTACCATCAGAGGTAACGGAAAGCTTGTCGGTAGGAGCGTGGTCGAGGAAAGTGCCCTTGTAGAACAGCTTGTAGCTGGCCTCGTCGTTGTTGGTGAGAGCGACCTTGACCTTGCTGTCTTCGACCTGAGTCAAAGAGACAGAGAGGGGAGAGTCTCTCTTCTCGAGGTCGATGGCAGTGGCGCTGGCAGTGGCCAGAAGACCAGCAAGAGCGGAAAGAGTAAGCTTCATCTTTGCTAGTGGTTGTGGTGAGCGATTGAATGTGTTCGAGGTAGTCTCAGCGAATGGATGTTGTGGTGATGAGATGAGATGAGAGATGGAAAGCTGGAGGAAGTCAACCCATACTTATACGCATTTCCAATCGCGACTCGTGATGTTCACTGGTATGGCGTTATCTTAAAGCAGCTCCACTGGCGACAATGGCAGGTTAGCCCTTCTTCCAACGACCATGCGAGATCAACGTTGGACTGTATGCTCAATCTAGCTTGCAGTGAGGTCTAGCTCGGACAGGCAGGTTGATAGAGACCTATCACCTCAGCTGCAAAGATCGACAGATCTGACTTTGCGTGGTTATGTTGCTGCAAGACTCAATGAGGATTATCTCCGTGCAAGGAGAGCAAAAGCTCCGACGCAAGCACGTGAAGCGACATGGATGTAGGTCGTAGCGTGCTCCAGCGCCAGCACACGACTGTCATGTGCACGGGTAGCAGTGCTACACCAGTCTTTGTGGTGAGCGTCCCGGATGGTTTCTGTAGCCGAATCAGAGGTGTTCTTGCGTTGTATACTTCGTTAGTCCATGCCCATGGAAAGCCATAAGCGCGCGGCGCCGAATTTGTGCTTGAGCCCACAATTGGATCCACTATCAGCTTCAGTGGCTCGCACAATATCCGCTGTAACCGTTGCATCGGATATTATGACTGCAAGAGTGATAAGACAACCATTAGCTACACAAGACCATGGGAATGTTATCTAGGCACACAGACTAACTTCGAAGTCCACACTTCTCGCCTTGAGTTTAGGCAACCAATGCAGAGTTTAGATCTACACCACGAGCCAAGATGTTAGAGCGTCTTACCATAAAGAGCACCATGGGGGTAGGGGTGGCATGTTGATGCTAGAACAAGGAACGTCTAAACAGAATACATGGTTCAAGCAGTCTGCAGAGTTAGAGACTAGACTAGGCTCTCACCACAGCCAAGTGCGATCAGCAGCACTACATCCTGCAAGGTGATAGGGCTCAGCCGACTAGAGCCAGCTACCTGATGAAGATAGCGGGTCTCTGGCTATATGGAGAAGGTCGTTTGAGGTAGAGTAGCGCGATACTGCTGAAGATCGCACAGCATCTTCATGGAAGATACAGAGACAAGTGCCACAGTAATCAATATGAGGATATTCCCCGCAGATGCATGAAATAACGAACATCGTCTGCCAATGAATGGCCCATGTCGAAAGAGGAGAAGGTGAGGTTGGGCGATAGTGGATATCGCCCTGGAGGTGGCTGCGGGAGACGGCTCGGGCAATTCGGGGGAGGATTCATGTCCGCTCCATCAGGCTCCTTCCTGTTTGATCCTCACTCCGCACATCTTGCCATAGCTTGGCACAATCTAAGCTGTAGGCCAAGACGCGATACCATCCGATATAGCCAATCGAGTAATCGACTGCAGCATCTCAAGATATTGCCAAGCTCGTAGTGCTATCTATCTGTGAGTCTTGACACTGCTTCCGAGGTACAAGCCCTTGCCGACCTTCTTGGGCAATGCAAGCGCCCAATGCACCGGATGCAACGTCGTGAGTAACTAACAAGACTGTGCAGACTAATGGCAGGAAGCACACCTTGCGTTCTTGTTAAGCGAGCTGAAAAATCGAGGGCTGACTCAAGAGCTGAATGAGAATCAATGTCCATGTCGGACTGGACTGCCTTTGGTCTGGCAAACAAGCGAAGAACCAAGTACTAGCGCTTGTGTATAGTACCGCCCAATTCGCTCAACAGGCTACAGCACTGCATGCATAGAGCTCTGACAACTATGGTTGCATACGCCATCCTGCCCTGCCTGCAGAGGCTATTCTTTCGCCGCAACCGGTTAGCGCGGATCTTACAATACACAACACGCTGATAGAACAAACTATACGTCCTGCTTCTTCAGGCAAGCGTCCCTGCAGGTACTTACAAGAACAATCACTGTTATCTGACCTCGGTGATGAGGATGTAAGCGATGTTGTACGCAGACGTACACGGTACCGTTGCTCTGCCCAAGTTCACACTGTTCTAGCAAGTCATTGATCCTGGCACTTCATTGTCCTATCTTTCTGCGCCTTTGCCATATGGCCTGCGGTGTACAGAGCGGCCTATGGCATTTTGTTGAGGTCACCAGCTGCCATACCGAACTATCCATAGTCATCATGCACGTCAAGTGCATGCAGCGGAGAGACACCGAACAACATGCTGCATATCGAGCAAAAGCTTAGGTCCCATGGCACTCTCCACACTTGGCTTCATTACAGTTGCATGGTATCCTCTGTTGACTCCCAAGCGATGGATATCAGCCGGAATCGAGCCGGATTTTAGAGCGGGCGTTACTAACGCAGGCCTGACAGAATGAAAGTCGAAAGTCGACCCATCGCCCAGTCGTCAACTTCCGTGCATCTGCTCGCCACTTGTGTGTAGATGTAGAGTGAAGTGTATCTCATTAAAGTCAGGGAAAAGTGGTTCGCAGCCTTACCACTGAGCCACGAAGCTCGTTTTCTCCTAAGCTGACGCGGGAAGGTTCTCGATAACAATATACCTTGTGTTGAAAGCGAATGTCAATGCAAGCATAGTCTGCGGAGATGAGGCGAGTTCGGCATCCTGAGTCCTGGCTTTCCACATAACAGCACTGACACACCAATAGTGACATCGAGTCCGTGACACGAACCACAGCTGCTAAATCAATCATGAGTGACCCTTCAAAGCCGACCTAATAAGATCGGTGGGTCAGGAGGTTGCTCGAAAGCCAAGCGACTCTCGGTGTGCAATGCACTGTAATGATACCTATTCCGTAGCGCCAATACCGCGATGCTTACCAACTCAGCTTGTGCCTCGACCTCTGTATTCAGAAAGAAAGGTTGCTGCTGGGTTTAGATGCGATCGAGAAGCTTGGAAGCAGCTCTGAAAGATTCTTGCTCTCGAGATTCGACAATCCCCATCCAGTGTTCGGACGAGCAAAGGAACGTCTAGCTTGGTCTGAAGTCTTCGCCGCTCATTCCAATGGCCGCCATGCTTCGGGGATGCGTAGGCAAGATTGAGGAAAAGATGTTTCACAGAGGTAAGAATCTTCAACGCTAGAAGCAAAAGCTTAGGTCCCATGGCACTCCACGACTTCGCACTTGACGGAGTTATCAAAGCAAGAGTATCCTCTGACGGCTTCCCGGTGACCACACCAGCCGGAGTCGAGCCGGTTAAGAGCGGGCCGTTGCTGACGCAGGCCCCTGGCAGAGTAGTCTCATCAGTCACCGGTGCCACCTTCCGTCATTCTGGTTGTCATCTGCGCGAAGAAGTAGAGTGAAGTATGTCTGAGTTGTCTGGGAAAGGTAGCTTACGGTTTACCACTAGACTAAGGAAGTCCAGAAATCCCCTAAGCTGACATGGAGCGGACTACAATATTTATATACCTTCAACCGGGCACGGGTAGTGCCGGACTTTCGACAAGTGAATGGCTCACGTGCCATACACCCACGGCTGCGAGTGTTGTTGGTTTGGCCCGCATGATGAAGCAGACTTCATGTTCTTACGAGAATTCTGCGTGTTTCTGATCTACCGCTATCTTGGAGGCTCGCACGCTCTTGGTGAACGAGAAATTGACAGACTCTCTGGCCCGCCAGAAGTCGCAACCAGGCAGTACATCTCTTGTAAACTTTGACATACAAACGTACAACGCTCTAGGGGAATGAAGGAATGGCTAGCGCAGGTTAGAGTCTTCGCCACCCATCTCACAACTACGCTTCCAAGCTACGTGGACAAAATTGAGGCAATGAAGATGCATGGCCCATGCATACGAGCTTTGCATAGCGTGAGCAAAAGCTTAGGTTCCATGGCACTCCACATCTTGACACTTGACTTCCTTACAGACCGAAGCACAGTATCCTCTGACGGCTCCTGAACGATGATGCCAGCCGGAATCGAGCCGGATTCAACGTACGCAACCGTTGAGCGGGCCTTACTGGCGCCCGCCTGACAGAGTGAACTCGCCCATCGCCCGTGTAACTGCCACCTTCCGCGCAACCGCTCTGCTAGTCACTTGTGTGTAGATGTGCAGTGAAAGCTATCATATTGAGGTCTGGAAAGGGTAGCCTGTAACGGCTTACCACTGAGCTAACCGCCTATTTTCTCCTAAGCTGACGTAGGACGCTCTCCAATAATTATATACCTTTGGGTTAAAGACGGCTGCTCGGGTAGCTCCGAACTTTTGACAAGTGAATGCTATGCTCTTCAGCAATTTGTGGCATACCGCGGAGCTGCTTTCCGAAGACTGCAAGACACAGCACAACAGCAATCCTCTGGAGCACTCATTTCAACCACTCTGCAAGCTTCCACTTCAGAACGCTTCGTCGAGCACCAAGCTACTTGACCAGGATGGTTGTCGAAGGTCTTTATGCGCCCGCCAGTACTTGCTTGCATTGAGACCATTGATTTCATGTGTCCTTCGTCACAGCTAATGCACATACTGTATTGTAAACCTTTATTCTTGGAACAAACAATCTCTACTTGTGGTTCGTTGGGAGCTCTTCGAGGAGCACCTCACGCTCAGCCCTGATTATGCCACGATAGCCCGTAACCACTACGCGCGCGCTCCTTCGCTCTGAAATGCTAAAATCAAACAATACACTCTCCGCAATCGTTCCGCCATCCCTTGGTCCATATCCATGGCTCCTGTTCATGTGCTTGCTGTCCTTGTCGCTGCCTGAACACGGTTGATGAGAAGCCAGGTCTTGTGGAAGGACGAGACAGCCGGTGATGTTCGGAGTAACAGAAAGCCTTGCCGTGAGATTGCCCGTTGGCAATGAAACTGTCCGGCGGAGTTGTGGAGGATTAGAAGTACTTCACATGCTCCAAGAGCGCGGCTCTCAGCAATGGCGACACCATGACCTTCTTCTTTTGGCGGTGTTCTGCATTGTCAAGCCGACCGACAAGTATGTCGATCTGCTTGCGTGCCCACGAGTCGCTTACGTAGTAGCATGAGACTGTGCTGGAACGGTCCGGCAATTCGAGGTAGCGGACCAGACGCTCGTTACCGATGTCTGGCTGTAGATTCTGGATGGCTGATCCCGGCTCGTCCACATAATCCGACCACAAGTCGAAAGTGCCTTCATCGAACGGCCAGCCGTCAATTTCATCACCAAAGAACTCGAAACCATGGGAGGAGGGAGTTCGGAGAAGTGGTGTAAGTTTCCACATGTTAGGAAACGTCATGTATTCCATCATTTCTTTTGGCCAGATGCGGTCACCCAAGCGATGATTAGCTGCTTTTGAGTGAGGCCTGGCTGAGTACTCCAGAAGCTTGTCCAGGGCATTGTAGTCCAGTTTGTCTGTTCTTGTTGCAAGCCAGTCAAATTGCGTCTCGATTTGTGAGTCTGACAGAGGGCTTGACATCATGTATGCTGCTTCTGTTGCGATAAAGCTCCATTCCGCAGCACTTGAAACAGACCACATGGGGTGATCCACATCATCCTTCAGGAGAAAGTGTGCCATCAATTTTAACATCGAGCCCTGTGATACGCTGCAGTGGGAGAAGAAACCTCTTCGCTTGGTCCAAACATGCACAGCTTCCAGCAGCGAGTCGACATCTGTAGGAATCTTCAGGCCTTCGAACTCATCGACAGCGTCTCGTAGGCGTGATAGCTCCTTGCGAGTATAGAGCTTGACGATATGTTCCTGAGACTTCGTGACTACCTCTTTGAGGCCTTTGCACACACCACGCAGGCGGGCTGCATCTCTCGCTGAAGTGTATGAGAGTATCTGTTGATGCAACTCCAATGGGAGAGAGAGAATGTTTGCTCCGTTGGGAACGGTCGAGGGTGTAGCGGCGGCCGACGGACTGGTCTTGTGCGGGCGATGCGACTTCTTGAGTCTCTTCGACGTCAGACTGTTTTTGTCTGAGAGAACTCTTTGCCCCTTCCTGGACGTATTTGCTGTCGCGGCGTGAGCGCTCACGTTGGTTCCCGACGAGATCGAATGCTTCGCGCCATTCTGTGACTCCTTGGATGATGTCGGAAGGCTCTCCACTGCGCCGTGAGTATTCGCTTGGGTCGCGCGGCCGGAGATCTTAGGATCCAAACCAGGACTGTCTGAGGCTTTCCTTGTGCGTGTCGTGTAGGCTCGAGGTGAGAGATACGGGAAGCAGCTCGGGCGTGAGGGAGTCGATGACAGTAAGCGTTGAGATGTCTCGAGTTGTTGTGCAGTATTGCAGTGTCGAAGGCCGAGGTGCGTGTCGTGGTAGGCGGTGGTGTGTCGTAAATTAGAGATTCCAGCCGAGTTGTCGCGCTCTTTGCTTGCCAAGCTCCAAATGCTGCCTGAGAGCCTTAGAGAGAGAAGCTTCATCGTAAGTGAATGGAACAGCGTCAGCAGACTTTACTCTCGCCACAGAGTAGACAACAGTCACCTCGAGAAAGCTTTGGCCGGCTGCTTGTCTGGTTGCCTATGTGATGGAATATCTGTACGTTTGATCGAACTCGTATCAGCATACTGAAGAGTTGACTCGTACCCTGAGCGATGTGGTATGCTGCAAGTGAGAACACATGCTCCTGCCGACATCTCGATTGCGACATGCGAAGACTACCAGGCGTCTGAGAACTGGCAACTGGCCCAAGATGTGGTGCAAATCATATCCATGGTCTGACCGAGCAATCCATGTAGGCTCTCTTACCATCTCACAAAGGAAGCCAAAAAAATGGCGAGTTGCGCAACTCTTGATGTGGTGGGCATCGCATCTTACCCCGTGGGACCCCGTTAACACCTCCGCCGCATGTCAAGCCCCAAGCCGCGTTTCGGTGCTTGTGACCCCAGTTTGCAGTGTCAAGGTCTCCCTTGACTTCCCAGCCTCTCTCCACTTGCCAATTCACCGGGACTACAGCGGGGCGATTAAGGGGACTCAAGTCTTTTAATAATAGGTGCACTTAGTGAAGGTGAAAGGCAAGTGTCGTGGTTGAAGCCAGCTTCACTATCGACGAGGAAGTTGCCAAGCGCAGAGAGTGACTCCCAGGGTCGGTTTCCACGGTAGTTCGTTGCAATGCCTTGCCCACTGGACCATGTCCGCTTTTTTCGATAATGTGAAAGCTGTTGTAAAGCTTATGTACCTTGGAGGCTGGCTTGGGTGGCTTCAAGCTAAGTGGCCGGTGTTAGGTGAATGTACACTACCCAGTCAAGTGTGAATATCCAGTTCCGAAGGGACGCTGCAAGTTGAAACCGAGCACATATGCTCTCGAGAGAATATCTCACCTACAGTATACATGAGGTAGGCTCATGTTGGACATGCTCCTCGTACGTGTCGCTGTAGACGAGGACATCATCCAGATAAGCTGTTGCGCACTCATCTAGACAATCGAACAGGGCATCGTTGACAAGTGATAGGAATGCTGCTTGCCACTGACTCTCGCCCCGAAAACCCACACCCTATCCCTGAACCTGGCCTCAATCCAGTATGCGGTTGCGGAGTAGTAAATTGTCGGAAAGCATAGCTGCTTGGTGCCAGTCAAACCTAGATGCATGACTTTGGCCAGCTTCGTAACAAAGGAGAAAACCCTCAACAAAGGAAAGGACTTTCATGTAGCATACAGCATATCCTAAAAAAAATGGTGAGCTGCGCAACTCTGGGGGTGGTAAGACAACTATGATTGTCAAGGACATTGCAAGTTACTTTCGTAGAACCCTTTGAGCCTCTTTGCCTTGAAAATGCCACCAGTCGCTTCGGACTAGTCCCATTTTGTAGTGTCACGGTCACCCAGAGGACTTCCCAAGTTCTATCTCCACTTGCCACTTCACCGGGACTACAGCGGGGCGATTAAGGGTAATTTAAGTTTTTAGGTGCATTTAGGTGAAGTGAAGTGGTAGCGTCTTAGCTGGGTGAGGCCGACGTCATTAGCGAAAGGTGGGTGACAAGCACAGAGAGAGATTCGCGGGGCCGATCGTTCCACGGCGGTGCGTTGCAACGCCTTATCCACTAGACTAAGGTGTCCGCTTTGTATGAGTGACGTGAAAGCCACTGCAAAGCTTATGTACCTTGTCTTGGTGGCTGTTGGCAGAAGCGCCGAGACTCCCGCTTCCGGGCTTTGCTGAGCGAAGTGAATTTGGCATCCGAGACAAACTGTACAACGACCAGGCAATTATCTGTATCTGCGTTTCGTAAAGTCAGCGATCAACCTGCTGGAAGGTCTCGTACCATCAACGTCTGGCGGAGTAGAGTCACATCGAAGGGCATAATCGGAAACCATCCCCGCAGGGGGCGGGGAGACCGTTTCAAGTTGCACTTCACTCACTCCACTCACTTGGTAGTTTGGCTCTTGCGGGCGGACGATAATATTCTGCAAATACAAATATCGATGAGATCTGCTACACGTTCTTATTGTCTTCTCCGAGTTAGCGTGTAACGCCATGCATGCTACGAATGATTCGAAAGCGTGGGGATAGAACATGTTGTTGGTTCGTGATGGCTGAAGCAGTGAAGCCAAATCCGAGTGTAAGTGAAGGCAAGTCGTAGGTGCTTGGCGCGCGCGTGCTCCAGTGTTGTCGCGCTTTACGAAAACATTGCTCTGACACGCACCAGCGGACATCCGAACCTTTTCCACCACCCATCGCACTCGAGCTGTTGTCAGCATCAACATCCTCCACCATACCGTTCAAACCTTCCTCAAACTCTCACAGCCGAGCACCATGACCGACTACGCATGCCCAAAGCTGCCTTACAAGCCTCTTGTCGCGAAGAGGTTGGGCCAGATCGCCGAGTTGACCGAAATCGCCTGCACCTATCTCGAAGACACCGGAGACGACAGTCTGCGAGCGCACATCCCCACCCTGGAGCTGCACCATCAATCGAACATGGATGCAGCACTCAGACTGCTCAAAGGCGCCAAGAAAGCCAGAGTCCTTCACAACACCCTCGAATTTGCCAAGAATTTATACAAGGCCAAAATAGTAGACGACCTCGAAAAATCAGCAACATCCGCCAGGAAGCTTCTCAGGTGGCTTGAGCCAGACCAAGATCATGCGGAAGATCCAGAATCGATCGTTACGTTTGCCATTTCAAAGCTCGTAGTCGCTGTGGTAGGCAGCCGGCAGCGTCACCACAGCGACGAGTTCCGCAACCGGGGCGTGATGAACCGCTGCACTTCGAGGCCAACATCTCTCTCCTGTTCGAGGCACTCGATGATCATTGCCACTGGTCCCATGAAGGTTTCTTCGTTCGCGGACTCCTCAGTTGCCTTAAGAGAAAAAGAACAGTGGCGCTCCAGGACAGCGATGGCGAGAATACTTCTGATGCACAGCCGATGCAGAAGAAGCGTCGTTCCAAGCTCAGCGGGTTGAGCAAGCAAGATGGCAATTCCGATACCCGCGATCGCTCTGGTGTGCAGGCTGATGTGTCGCTCTCACGTGACGAGGATCAGCAGAGCTCTGGTGAGGATAAGAGTGAGAACACAGGCTTCCGCGCAATCAGAACGAAGATACCGTGGATCCTTGCCTCATGCACCATTTGCGAGAAGAAAATCGCGCACGGCCCACACAACCAGAGTCAACAGTGCGTAGCTTGCCGGAGAAAGGCACAAGTGCACTCAGTGGTTCACCAGCAGCGCCCGGCACCTACTGCCGTCATGGTGGCCCCACTAGCAGTCATAGTACCGCCGAGATTCGCTGCAACAGCCGTTATGGTCGTTCCAACTCAGCTGAGCGAACAGCCATCGCAGCTGCAGAGCGCCCAGGTCCAGGGAGACAGCAGCAAGATCGAGATTCTGGAGCAGAGGATCTGGAGGCAGGAGATCGAGAAGGATGGTCTGAAAGCCATGGTCAACGAGCAGCGCGGCGAGTATGCTCTTCAGAAGGGCGAGTTGAAGAGGGCACACGAAGAGAATGCTCGTCAGAAGAGCGAGTTGGAGAGTTTGCGCAGAGAGAACGTCCAGCTCAAGGCTCGCAACCAGCAGCTCGAGCAGTAGGCTTGAAAAGAGAGTCAGACCAGAGGTGTGGCTGTAAAGACTGAGTAGAGGACGACAGGAGTGAGCAGCACAGAGCAGCGTTGTACTTTTACCGCGATCGCAATTCGACGTTTGCTTCATGCAATAAAGCGCGGAAGTGAGGGCTATCAGCAATCAGCGCAATTGACGATAATGAGATAATGTGAAAAAAAGAAATGAAGTCCACAGATGATCCAGCGCACCTTGAAGTGAAGTGAGTCGATATCCATAGTGACAGCAGTATCTCGGTGGTACAGGTGAGCTGATCATCGCCTGTAGTCGATGGTACGGGTACACTGAATGTTAAGGGGACCATCAGCTTGAGTAGCACCTCAAAGGTAGAAGTGAGCGTAATTTAGCCTGCGGTTGATGATACTAGCACACTGGGAACTAGAAAGGCTGTACAGCTCTGATATCATCTTAGTGGCACAGGTGAACAAATCGACGTCTGCGCTCGATGATATGAGCACCCTGAACACTGAGAATCAATCCAGCTTGAGCGGCATGTCAACTGCAAAGGCAAGCGCAGTATTGCCCAAGCTGAGTGATACCAACCAGTACGCTGAGTACTAGAGATGTCGTACAGCTGAGACAGTGCCTCAGTGGTAAACAAGCCGGTATCGATGTCTACAGATGATGAAGTTAGTACCACAGCTCTCAGGGGAGCTGGACATTATCGGTGATATTTCCGGGGCAAGTTTAGGTGTAGTACCGTTGTGCGCCTGATAGTACCAGTATGCTGAACAAAAAGAGGCATCAAGATTGAAGAGTATCTCGAGGGCAAGAATGTGTTTGCCATGGTTCTGCGCTCGATGATACCAGTGCACCAGCCAGCCGACAAAGATGCGTCCAAGTTGGTGAGGCTTTTCAGTGGTAGATCCCGGAGTTGTCGGTATGCACACGAAGGTATCGATACGCGTGTTCTTGAGGTCCCTAGAGGTCATCCGTAGCATCTCCGTGGTGAGCATATGACTTGCTTCGAACGAGGTAGGGTGGTACTAGGTGGAAGAGTTATGTTTGCGCACGCAATAATAAGTGACGTTAGAGCATATGCAGGCGTGTTGTGTGCTGCTTGTGCGCTGAGAGCACGTAGGTCGTAAAAGAGCAGTTTTTCGCTGCCGCTGTTGTATACATGCAATGCTGTCATCATTAATGTTAGAATTCTATAGCATACTTCCCGGAAAGACGCCAGTTCCTATTTCCAATGGTTAAAGCCCATCTCTTGTTCTCTCATCGCCGCCGACTGCCGATAGCAGCGCAAGCCTCGGCCAATTGCACTTTCCTCATCACCATCTACTGCTGATAGCAGTTCAAATCATGCCCCACAGGGAAACTCTGCAAGCCAGGCGAGTCAATCCTAACATACACCGCCGGACTCCAGCCCAAACAGTAAAACGTGCCAAAGCCGGACTGATCAATCTGGACTTCCACGCGCTGCCTCGGGTCACTAAGCACATCAACCCAGATCTCGCCGGGCCTGCCGACTTGCATCTTCTTGGTAGACCACTGGTTGTACGGGCCAACGCTGAGAACAACCGCGCAGCCGGGACGGTCGTGCGTGCCCGAGCGAGTCCAGCCGATGCAGCTCTGGGCGTCGAAGTAGTCGGTTTGCTGGCCGTAGGCGTACATGCGACGGGAGAAGACGAGGTCGGGGAGGAGACTGCGGTTGTCGGAGGTTAGGCAGGCGGGCGGTTGGCCTTCTTTGCCGCAGGTGCCGTACAAGTCGCCCCAAAACACGGATGGTAGGCCTTCGGCGCGGAGCAGGATGAAGGCGTAGAAGACGGACTTGAGGCGGACGTCGATGGGGGTGGCGGCGGCTTGGCCGGGCTGGGTGTCGTGGTTTGTCACGAGGGTGAGCGCGTTGTGCGGACGTTCCTTTACGAGTGAGCCGCGCATGATGGTCCTGAGATCGGCGTTGGGAGAGCCAGCGACGACATCCTTTGACACGCGAGCAAAGTCGGAAACAAGCGGCGCATCATAAGCATAGGCGCCCTGGCCAACAGTATCCAGCCACCTTGTGATTTTCGCCGTCTTGCCAGTCCAGACTTCTCCCACAATAAAGGCGTCACGGCCACGCTTAGCTCGTGAAGCTTGGTGTGCGCGTGCTATCCAATCACGAGCAAAGCCATATGAGAAGTGAGCAGCAGCATCCAACCTAAAACCATCAAGGCCATTCTCATGAATCATCCAGTCAGCCCAGTTGAACAGATCCTCGCGAACTTCCGGGTGCTTGTGATCAATGTCCGAGAACATGAGGTAATCTGCGTTTCCGTGCAAGTCGTCCACATCCTCGGCCCAGTCCTTGCCAGGTCTCTTCATGGCGATAGTAGATTGTGCGTCGGACTTCTTGCCGCTGAAGAATCGTGAGATGCGGTGCATGCCTTTCTTGAAGAGGTCGGGGTCTTCATGGCCTGGCTTGGGGAAGTTGGCCGGGTCGTCGATGATCTTGTAGATAGCATGCTTTTCAGCACGTTGATCCCAGTCTGTACCGCTGAAATGTTCTGCCTTCCATTTCATCTGAGAGTATTTGCCGCCGCGGTTGTCGTGATTGTAAACGATCCAAGGAGTGATCTTCTTCGGAGCAGATGTCTCGACTCTGCGGTCTATCAATCACACAATCGTCAGCCATTGATCACCACCGAACCGAACACGCAACTCATCTCCCTCTCGCCGACATCACTCACCATTCTCATCAACCTCCACAGCCCAACACTCCATAGTCGTATCCCCCGCCGTCTTATGATTCAACACCGCATCCCAAATCCCCTCCACACCATTCCTATGCAACGCCTCAATCAAATCCCCCAACTCTTCCTTACTCCCCCACTTCGTATTCCTCCTGCCCTTCTGATCAAACTCCCCCAAATCCCAATGATCATAGCAGTCATATCCGTTACCGTTGCCAGAGGGTTCGTTGGCTTTGCAGCCGGGCGGCAGCCAGAACATGTTCAGGCCGAGGCCGGCGAGCGAGGGCGCGAGGCGTGTGAGGCGCGCATAGTGCGAGCCGTGGGAGTGGGTTTCGTTGTGGGAGGGTTTGTCGGATTTGGCGTGCCATTCGAAGGTTTGGAAGAGGGTGCGGTTTTCGGGCGTTGGGTGGGCCATTGTTTTTTGTGAGCTCCTCGGCCGCGCTGTGTATACTTCTATCCAAAGGGGGGGAAAAGTAACAACAACAAGATAGTGTAGGTATATGTACAAAGGTCTAAGAAGAAGGATCAGAGCCTCATTGGGGATCTCTCTTCCAAAGCAAAAGGATCAAGGGTGCCTGAAGAGACGGCCCTAAACGACGTCAGTTGCCTAACAAGACCCACAGTATAGCCGGCATCGTCTCCCTGCGTGCGGATGGCAGGGCTATAGCGGTCAACGGAGCCAATATCTTGGCCCCACGGTCACAAGTGCTCGGCGCCGAAGGCGAGATAGTGCGTGAACCGGGGTGGTCAGCAGGCCTCGTCACGTTTTGTATAGGTGTCTAATTATGCGGTGAAGGGAAAAGGCGTGGCGGAGTGAGACGACGCGTGCGCGGAGGAATTATGATTTATCACTGGAGAGTTTATTTGGGTGGCGATCAGCCCCATTTTCGGTAAGGCTTATTCAGGTACAAACACATGATGCAGATGAATCCTGCATAGAATAAGTCTGTGTGCAGAAAGTGGGACACAAGGCTGAGACTGAGAAGCTGCTTCAATGCACATGATAAATATTCGACAATTCGCAATAAGTGTTAACAAGAAAGATAAAATGCTTCATTACATCCACGCCCGTAAGCGTGGTCCGCCGAGTACTATGATACAAAGTGTCCCAAGGTTCTATCGTCTATTCGATAGGCAAAAAAAGCAGATTGCCTACCTAACAGGCATGCATGAACGCTAGAACCAAATATCATTATACTGCCCTCCTTTTACCGCGAGGAAAACATGCTTGCGCATGATCTCCAACTTTTCTGGTGTCCAAGAATATTTTCTGTATCCTCTGTCTAGATCAAGTATCTCCTAGTAGCGATGAGCTTACTTGGCGATCTCGACACCACCGACGGCACCGATGGCCTGTAAAATAATAGTCAGTACAATTTTCTTTGTTGGAGAAATAGTGGAGTTCAAGTCTTACCTTCTTGATGTCACCGTAGATGGCGAACTGACCGGCAGTAAGGGTACCGACCATGAAAAGACGGGCACCGATACCACCGTAAGAGCCCTTGATACCGAGCTCCTTGGCGATCTTGATGAGACGGCTGGTGGTGCCCTCACCGGGGGCGCCCTTGGTCTTGTTGATCTTGGAAAGCATGGTGTCGGCGGGCTGGGAGACAAGGGCGGCGGCGAAACCGGCGATGAGACCGGAACCGAGGTTGACGGTGGTGTTCATGCCGCCAGAGGCGGTGGCCTTGTCAACGTAGTTGGCGTAGACGTACTCGGCGACCTTCTCGTAGACGACGAACTTGGACATGGTGTAGGGGATCCTGGGAAATCGTTAGTTTCAAGTCGCGCATCGAATTGATATATAGAGAGAACATACTGCTTGAAGAGAAGGGGACCGAGACCACCGTAGAAGGCGCCGAAGCCCTCCTCCTTAGCGATCTTGGTGAAGCCACCAATGAGGCCATTGGCGAAGGTAGGCTGGGAAACGAGACGGATACGGGTGGCCTCGAGAGGGCAGAGGGCGAGATCAGCGAAGAACTCGGCGGAGGCGGCGGAGGCGAGGTAGACGGCGGTGCGGTTGTTGGCAGCGGACTCGTAGCCGAGGAGGCCAATGGACTGCTGCTTGAAGAACTCGTAACCACCGAACTTCAGGGCACCCTGGAGGAAGTAAC
>Ga0265797_10003040_pt1 | contig 27323 bp, 23 predicted proteins | sample P2T30metagenome_FD_192433 | JGI IMG/M metagenome (GOLD analysis project Ga0265797, IMG submission 192433) | Plant litter microbial communities from East Loma Ridge, Irvine, California - P2 T30 | ecosystem: Environmental > Terrestrial > Plant litter > Unclassified | place: USA: California... | reverse complement strand
GATAAGTGCGTGCTTGCTGCACAATGGGTCAGAGATCATAAGAAGAGCCAACGCCGCAGCAATTACCAGTCACCGTGCCTTGTTGTCGCTCCAATTTTGCTGGCTCGTATCAACGCAACGCTGCTCACATAACCCACTCGGCAGTCTGTATCCATGATGAGGTCAGATGGTGAGCGATGAAACGAAAGGGTGTAGGGGGAGCGTTGACGAAGATGCATGGGTCATGAATGACCGTCAAGGGTCTGCAAAAAGCATCCGAGATCAACAGGGCAGTTGCCCAACGTCGTCGCGTAGCAACACACCCTTCGGCTCCGACTACCCAAGGCACAATACGATGTCTGGACTCTGGAGCTATATTGCTCTTTCTCAGCTATCCTGACTGTACAGCTTACATCTCGGCATAATTGCTTTCTTATCGCTACAAAGATGAGGAAGAGAATTAACGCTTCAATCACAACAGGGTGTACACAGTAAGCGTGGAATCACGCGCGCCATCGTTCGAGGCCATACCACAAACGCAGTATCACTCTCACTACTGCACATGCTCACATTACCGGGGTTGTTTTTAGGGTGAGAGTCTGGTTGGGGAAGGACGGAAAACCTACTGCATCTACAACTCCCACCACTCGTGGGAACCAACTCGTTTGCGCACGCCTTGACCACTTCGCGTACATCACACGAAAGGCTTGGTTTCGTCACTAAACAAAACGGTTACGTTTTGGGTGCATCAGGAATTCAAATCGAGCGTTGTGCGACGGCCAATTTACCTTTGTCGGAGGGAAGATCTGTAGATTTGATTGCAAATGCAGTCAAGCGCCCCAGTCATTCCAGTCATTAGTTGACCGTTTGATCCACACTGACCCGGACCCTGGTTCCCAAAAAGATCCGGTGGCTATCCTCAACGGTTAGAAACTCAACATGGCTCTTCAGGCGGTTCCCGTTCCCGCTGGCTGCCCACTTCATGGATGTCACTGATGCGTCCAACGGCGAACCGAGATTGCCAGGCTCAGTCGAGCTCGAATATGTCGCTTCTCTATGGGATCGCTTCCACATACATCTATAACATACTATACTGTACATACCCATTCAAAAGGTCTCGATATTGATCCTGCATCATGATGAGTAGCCTTTTGCCAGATGGTTTCCACTAGGACTCGGGCCGTCAGAGCGTTACCTTGAACAGATGGTTCTCCGACACTGTTCTCGAACCCCTCCTGAATATCCACTGTATGACCCAAGAGCAGGTTCACCTTGCGTGACGACGGAACTGGGAGAAACACGCGACTCGTGGCCGCTGCCAGTGCACCCGTTTAGTCGGACGATAAACGTTCCGGTGGTAAGGTCCCACATGCGGCTGCTTAGAGAACATATGAGTAAATGAAGCCAAGGTTCGCGCTGGGTTTTGACCTTGGCCTTTCCACATTCGGGCTTATCATGGTCACCCAAGTCGATCTTATCTTCTACCCCAAGATCTAGAGCAAAGCCGGAGCAATTACGGCAGGACGTCGGTTTCTGCGTCATCAGCCTGTGCTGAAAGGACGTTTCTCACCTCATCCCTTGTAGTACAGCCGCCAAGTATCCGAGAGATATTAAAAACACGACGTCTAAATAATTCGCAGCTCCAAAGCAGCGACGAAGCCTGGTCTAATCACGGAACTTCCATGCCCAGTAAGCCTGGCCATAATGTTATTAACAGTCCTGCTCTCATGTTGTCGGATATACACATGCCAGTCAACATTCATACAGGCAGCTCACACGCGATCTCAAAATGGATACACATACGATTCTCGATACTGAGCTGAACACCGTATTGCGACTCAACGGGATGCCGGCAAACTCATCTCATCATGAATGCAACCTACTCGGAGGTTAACTCGAAAAGAGTGTAATTGTGTTATCAAGGGATGGGGGGCGCACGTCCAAGCACTAAACACCGTTCCACTTCTATATGTTATACAAGTCAGACTCCCCAGAGACGTCTTTCCTCTCGTCAGCATCACACCAGAGGCTCTGATGAAATAGTCGGAGTATCGACACCAGCGCCATCAACTGTCTGAATGCCCGTACTGGAGCCACACCAGCAGCTGTCGATGCACTCGTGGCGGCAGAGACTCAGGAACGGCACTTGCGCCCGCGCCTTGCGCAGATCGTGTGTAACGGCTTGATCGAGGAGGCATACGAGAGGTGGGAGAAGGAGGAGGCGATGGCAGAATGGAATCACGGAACGTTGCGTCGTGAGCCGCCGATAAGGGGCTATAAGCGTTGGCGGTGCGAGCAAGCGTGTATCTGTATGTGCGTAAAGGGTTTACAGCTAGTGGATGGACTTTCATGGCGCAAGTAGCTGATAAATGAACACCACGCCCCATCAAGATGATGATTCATCTTTATTAACGTTCTTTGCTCGAGACATTGTTCTCCATGCTGATAGCCTCAATCAAGCCACGACCGTGTCTTCTCACAGTCTTCAATAACAGCCTGACGATGCATCTCACTCCTCGGAACAAACTCCACCGCAAAAGGCTCGCTACCCAACAACAGTCCACCATGAAACCCCGTCTCGACACTCATGTCCAGCTCCCCTTTCGCTCTCACATCAAAAGCCCAGACAAGCTTAGCCGCCATAGCCAAGAACCCATTCTGTGCAAACAGATTACCAGGACACTGGCGACGGCCACTACCAAATGCATAAATCAGTTTCCGACCTTCTGCCTGGCATTCCTCGACCGAAAGATCGGTGCCGTAAGGGTTTGCGAGGTAGCGGTCGGGATTGAAAGTGTCGGGTGAGGAGAAGAGGTTTGGGTCGTGCGAATCAACCCAGATGTTCTGGAGGATGGTCGTGCCCTTGGGAATATGGTAGCCGCGGAAGATATCGTCTGCATCGAGGGTGTGAGGGAGGTTGACGGTGGCCACTGGGCGCCAGCGAAGAACCTGCTTGCGTTTAGTAGTTGTACGAACAGCTTGAAGAACAGAGGACCTACCTCGAAGAAACACGCCTTTAAGTATGGCAACTTGTCCAGATCTTGCGCACGAGGCGGCTTGCCTGCCTCGCAAACATCATCTACTTCGGCTTGTGCACGCTTCAAGATCTTGGGATAAGCGCCTAGGACCTTGATGAAGTGCAAGGAAGTGAGATACGTGGTATCGACAGCTGCGTCGTAGAGGCCTCCGCCTAGATATGCGAGCTGGTGGTCGTCGAAACCAGTCTTACTGTCCTGCTCCTGAAGCAGCCTCGCCATCAGAGACAGAAAGTCCTTTGGCTTAGCATTCTGACCCGCCTCGTGGAGCTTCAATTCCTCTTTAGCCGAGTCCAACATGATCTTGTAGAAGTACTGTTGATTCTTGCGCAGCTCTGTGGCTTGACCCTTCCATTTAGCCAGGAAAGCCGGTACGTACTTGAGGATGGGGAACATGTTGATTGGAGGGGCGGATCCGGGGTTCAGCAGCTCCAGCCAGTTTTTCTGGTTGTCATAGAACAGCTTGATGAGATCTTTGTCCTTCTGTGCTCCTCGATGGCCGCAGATTGCTGTCAACGGTGTGCCCATGGCCCAGTTGTGAAGATGATCTTCCCACTTCTCAGGTGACATGATAAGCCTATAGGCGAAATACGCTCCTGCTGCATTCTGCAATGGCAGGGCTTGCTCGCATCCTGCAGGACCGAGCAACGATCTAACCGCCGACCGATATCTTTTCAAATAAGCGTCATTCTGCAAGAAAAGAATGTGTTGCGTGTCCTGAACAATGTGTTCTCGGAAGATATAGTCAGTAGGTCGGCCAGAGTAAATGTTGCCTCGCTTCTCGAGCAGCTCACGAACGACCTCAGCACTGTTGAGAACGACGAGGTTTAAGGGACCCGCTTTTAGCCCGACGATGTCGCCATAGGTTTGACGCCATTCGGAGAACTTGACGTGGAGCTTGTCGGAGGCGAAGTGGTGCACGTTTCCGATCAGAGGGAGGCAGGGCGGTCCTGGAGGGTAGTATTTTGGCGGAAGGGAGCGTAGTGAGAAGCGTATGATGGAAACGATGGTATAAATCAACACCAGTCCTATGGATGTCTGGGTCAGGAACGTTTTGTCGATGTCCATGTTGGCCTTATTGCACTTCCTTACTGGCCAAAGGTTGTGTTGTTGCTACTTCACACATACTGTCCATGCGGGGTTTTAAGGAACAGTGAACAATCCTTGCAGTTGATTCCCCATAAATGTCAGCATTGCGGTTTGTACTGCATATTTGCAGGGTTGATTGATCCTTCGGTTTCTAGCGCCAAGAATGGTCTATCTTCCGCGGCTGTCACCTTGTACACCCTGGTCACGATAAACGCAGCAGCAGCAGTATGCTGTTTCCAAACAGTATGTATCTTTCGAGGTGAGTATTCCTTCTCGGAGTATCTCTGATAAACCTGCGGAGGAGTTACAGAAAGGTATACATTGTGGTCCAGTCGTAGTGTCAAAGTATGTTGGAAATGATGTCTGATCGCACGAGCACTACTTAATGAGCGATTTAGAGGCCTTGTAGATCTTACGTTGTTCTCGGTGGTAGCATGTTTGATTCTGTCTGTCGGGCGGGGTCTGTGGGGAAGAAGCTGAATGTGCACATAAGCCGTTGTTACTGTAGGAGGGGTCATGGTCGGGTAATTGCACATATACATGCACGTTCAACATCTTCTCCACAATTTCATGTAGTTCCACTTCATCCCACTATCAAACTCCCTAATAATCAGGCAAGTTTTTCCAAAAAAGACCGTGGATCAAACTTTCACTCCTGCTTTCCTATAACCAGCTCTCTTTGCTTTGTTGCATCTCTTCTCAATGCAGTACTTTGTACATACGTGTCGATCATATCAAGTTTTCTCAAGACGGCTATCATAGCGACCACAACAAATAGGTCTGCCATGGCTGCCAGAACTGCTAGGGAGTACAGAGTCTCTACGGCTGAGGTACCAAAATACGAGTATGATGAGGACAATGAAACTTGACTCAGTTCACTGTTCCTACGCCAGTTCTCTACTGCCGCTTAGGTCTATGATGCACATACTGCTCGCATCTATGCATGTTGTCTAGATTTCAGCCGCCACAGAGCCCTCCCACTAAATCTGTGACAAATATTGTGAGGCATTTAGCGTCTGATATTGGAAGAGGAATATGCGAAATTAGACCTAAAGCTTACGAATGCTAAAAAAAGAGTCTCAAGCCGACGACATGCAAGCAATAAACGGCGAACGGAGGGAAGGAGACATGGTGAGAGGAACGCACATGTTTCGAATAATAGCAACGTACAGATGATCGGAGTATTGAACAAAGATAAATCGAGTGACAAGAACAACGTTCGGTATCCCATACATCCCATTCTTTCAATCTCTCCAAGTCCTTAATTACACACCCCTCTCTCTCACCATCCCATCTAAGCAGTCTTCCTCCACTGACTCCAAACCCCCAGTAGCGAACTTGTCGTACCCGCCAATCCCACAATTCCATCATCCAAGTCAACCCAGCCCAGCGCCGAGCTAGGAATAGTGATATCGCAGAGATCACTAATCAACTGCACCTTCACAGCGTTAAGCTCCTTCTGCAGCTTCTTTGTCTCAACTACCTTCTCCGGGTCAGACGAAGAAGTAATAGTCTTGGAGTGCTGGAGCAGGTTGTAGTACGAGTACAGGCCGGAGGCAATGGAAAAGGAGATTCCGGCGAACCAGGCACGGTAGCCTTCGCGGAGGAGACGTGGGGCGAAGGAGGATTTGCGGATGGATGTTGCGTCGAGCTGGGGACCTGTTAGTTTCCTTATCTCCTAATGACGTCGCGCAAATATATGAGCATCACATACCACACAAGCATTATCACACAGCATGTAGAACGCATATCCTAGCTGCCTTCCCACGGCGGTAAACCTCAACACGGGGTCCATAGTCTTCGCATCACTGGCCACAGCCGCAGCGCGGAAGTGCTCGACAAACTTGCCCACGCGCATCAACTTGCGCGTCGCGCCGAAAGTCTTCTTGGTCGCTTCATACGGGGCGATGGACGAGGCGGGCTTGTTCGTGCGGTACAAGTACCATGCTAGGAAGCGAGAGAAGTATTGGAGGGTACGGAGGACTTTATCGCGTCCGACTGGAGGTTGTTGTCAGCAGATATTGGGTTATGGGGATTGAGTCGAGACATGAATGATACAAGGGGGGCAAAGTAGCGTACCGGTCGTTGCAACGAACTTGAGGTAATGCGACACCGTCGGGTGATAGACAAGCGCATCCGCAACCATCTTATCGGCTTTGCTGCTTCCAACGAACAAGCTGAGGATATATCGCGAGGGAGAGAAGTCCAGCTTCAAGTCGTCGTTTCCTGTTTCCTTCTTGTCCGACTAGGATGCGCTTGGTCTGGAGATGAGGTTTAGGGGTAGTTGGACGTGAAGAAGGAACGTATGGGGTGTGTTAATGCGGAGATGGTGCAGTGCGGAAGCGCAGGGAGGTTCGGGCTTTGATGCTCGATCGCGTTTGCCGGGGAAAGAGCGACCGACCTCGGCAACTCGATCCATCTGCGTCACGAGCAACGTGACTGGGCTTGGTAATTCTTCCCGTCTGCACATGCGTCTGGTAGCATGTGAATATAAAGCATGGCTGGCACTTGGCGTGGAGTTATGGCTGTCGCAATGCATCATGTCTTCAGCTATTGCAGGGAGAGGCCTCTTGCACATGTTCCATTGTTGTCGCGACTCGTCACGACTGACTAGTAGAGTACCAAATATTTTACATGTTGAAAACGACTTTTCCACCTTGATACCCTAGGCATATCTGCCAGATCCCAAACGCCGATGATGCTGCCCGATTAAACCTTGTAGAAGCAGAATGCATGGTAAAAGTCTGCTGCCTCCAACTCCTCTTCCGAAGTCAGTAGTCGACCAGTGTTGCGATCCCTGACCTTCATGACCTCACTTAGGGGACCCAGAATAGGGTCATCCTTTTGCTCTTCCCAGACCTCCCTGAAAGGCTTGCGGTACTGAAGCTCGAGATTAAAGTCCTCTGCTAGTGCTCGGAAAGCTTCCCAGGGAACTACGTACTCGGGCGCCTCTACAGCTTCAGTGAGCCAGTATGAGTACTTCCAGCCATACGGAGGACGGAACACGCCATCAGGAGGTGTCTTGCCGGGGAACTTGACGCTGTAGATACTGTTGCCAAAGTTGAAGCCCTCATCTTCAACCTCGCCGTCTTCTTGTTCCTCCTTCTCCTTCTCCTTCTCCTTATTCTTCGACTCTCCAGACTTGTCGTCGTTCGTGTGCTCCGTATCAGCGGGCTTGGGGCTGTCAAGACTCTTCTCAGGATCCCAGTCGTCGTCGTCGTCGCTTGCAAAGGCCGGACGGTCATCGTCGTCATCGGCACCATCTACATCAGGTGGTGCTGTGCCCTTGGCCTTGTGATGCTCGATGACCTTCTGCGACAGCACGTCCGAGTTGGGTATGCAGCCAATGAACCGTCCTCCCTTCTTCAATGCGCCTGCGACATTTCGTAGCATGCCTCTTGCTTTGGCCTCGCTCTCGAAAGCGTAGTGCATGCAGAACATCATTGTGACCATGTCCCAGCCACCACCGCCCCAACGCTGGCTCATGGCGTTACCCTGGCCAGCTCCCGGATCAATGCCGACTTCCTTGATGATGGGTATGTCGCCCAACCACTCCCCGAAGCAGTCTTTGGCATAGAACTCGCCATGAAACAGTCGCCGGTTCTTCTTCTGCATCTGGGCAAATCTGTCTTTGGCCTGTTTGATCGAAACGTCTGCGGGATCGCATCCAACATACAGCTCTACCTTCCTCGACTTCTCCCACTTGCCCAGATCACCACCCTTTCCACACCCGACATCAAGGATCTTGAGATTCCGCTCGTCGCCAATGAACTTCTGGATGATGGACGACTTGACCCAGTTGTTGAAGCTGCGCAGTCCCTTGATCTTGCTGTCTGTGTTGCGCCATTCACGACCTCGCTCCGGGACCGAGTTGTAATGTTGTTTGACGACGTCGTGGACACCTCTCTGTGCGGCCTCCTGCTGTGCCCTCCTAGCCGCTTCTTCTTCTCTCGCTTGCGCACGCTTTCGGGCGGCTTCGCGGTCCGCGGCTGATACTCGGGCACCCGCCCCAGGGCGCTTTCGCTGGCGGGGTGGTGATCGTGACGGCGATCTCGAGGGTGAGCGCGCGCGCTTTCTGCCTTGGTCGTTGCTCGCCATGCTGGAAACTATTGTAGTACGCGTCTGAAGGCCAGCCTCGAAGTGAGACGCGTTTGATGCACGTCGGTAGTCTTTGTAGTAATGCGATGGGCGTGCAGGAATCGATTTTGTGTCAAGATCGAATCTTGAAACCTCGTATGATGTGGAAAGAGAGTGAGAAGGTGAAATGAGCGACTCTGCGTAGCTTCAGTGGTTCTAGTTTCCGCTGGTCGACCGCCCAAGGGCCGTGCGCGAGCTTTACGTCGGAAGTCGAGCGGCGGACAGAGCCTCCATCATCATCATATCAACATCGCACACGACACGCCCTGCCCACCTTCACCCACCACCGAACGCCCCCTCACATCTCAAAGAAGCGTCCAAAATGGGTGACCCGCAATTCGCCAAGTACCCTGACCTCCAGCTGTCGCAGCACATCTTCCAGCTCACCAATCCCGCCGCCTCCAAACAAGCCAAGCAATCCGCCCTCAAGTCGGTCCAAGATGCCATCACCGAGAACAAGATGGCGCCGCTCTACCGGTACTTGGCTCACCCGGTAGAGGGTGTCTTGAATGCACAGGGCGAGGGCAGCTCAGACCAGCCAACCAAGAACCGGAGACCGTCTGCAAGCTTAGCGACTATGCTTGCCACACGGAATCCCTCATTAGAAGTGCCGCTATCGTGGGACGAGAAGCTGTACGAGAGCCTCAAAGCAGAGAGCGAGAAGGAGCTGGAGGCGATACAGAAGGAGGAGGAAGAGGCCGAAGAGAAGGCAGGCGAGACCGAAGTACAAGCGGCGAGGGGCAAGCGCGCAGAGCTCTACAACCGCATAGGCGACAAGGTATGAAGAGAAGTGGATGTGGTCACATGAATGACATCTAACCAAGATTCAGGACAAAGCCATTGCCAGCTACGAGGCCATCTTCGAGAAGACGGGCATCCTAGGCACCAAGATCGACCTCGTTCTTGCCATAATACGCGTTGCGCTCTTCTTCGGCGACAGGATACTGGCCAAGAAGTCGATTGACCGGGCAAGCGCATTGGTAGAGAGTGGTGGTGACTGGGATCGTCGCAACCGCTTGAAGGCATACACTGGTCTACACTACCTCACCGTGCGATCACACTCACAGGCCGCCCCGTTGCTCCTTGACAGCTTGTCGACATTCACCAGTTACGAGTTGTGCAGCTACTCAAACCTCGTCGTTTACGCTATCCTCGCCGGCTCTGTATCGCTCAAGCGTGTCGACTTCAAGTCCAAGGTCGTGGATGCGCCTGAGATCAAGGCTATCGTTGGAACTTCAGAAGAGAAGCTCTCGGCAATCACTGGTCAGGCATCGGCAGGACCAACAGCTGGTGACGAAGAGATGGGCGATGCGTCAGGCTCAACAGCGACACCAGTACCCACCCTTGTCAATCTCACCACCCTCGGCGGACAACAGGAGAAGGAAGTACCTGTCGACTTCACACCGCTGTCGAAGCTTGTCAAGAGCCTGTACGAGGGCGACTACAAGACCTTCTTCGGCGCTCTTGGTGAAGTAGAGACCAACTTCCTCAGCCAGGACCGTTACATGTACGAGCACCGTGGCTGGTACGTGCGTGAGATGCGCCTGCGGGGATACCAGCAGCTTCTCCAGTCATACAGAGTTGTCGGCCTCGAGAGCATGGCTAAGGACTTTGGTGTCACGGTTGACTTCCTCGATAAGTAAGTGGCATCCCACGCCTACAACCTAGTATTATTTACTAACAGCAAACAGGGACCTCGCCCGATTCATCGCTGCCGACCGCATACCCTGCACCATCGACCGCGTCAAGGGCATCATCGAGACAAACCGACCCGATGACAAGAACAAGCAGTATGCCGACGTGGTCAAGCAGGGTGACCAGCTTATCACCAAGCTACAGAAGTACGGCCAGGCCGTTAGGCTGAGGGGCAGTGAGCGTGGCTAGATTCAGCCATGACGAGTGCATGTGTAATGATCTTGAGGGCATTGTAGACTTAGACAACAGCGCAAAGACCGCTGAATGAAAAGCATACCATGACTTGTCCGCGCCTGTCCTGTTTCAGCTTCCCCGCGTCGCATTGCCATATTCGCGATACGGCTCTCCAGGGCTAGCTCCGATATCTCCGGGGGTTGCGGCTCAACCAGAGTGTCATGAACCTGCGGTGAGATAACGCAAAAGCAATATTCCTTTTAACCTCGCGACAAGCCCACGCGGTTTTTCAGGTCCTCGAATACCACTCCTGCACCCACGCTTACATTACATCGCTCGTAACAAGCTCCAACCCAAGCAGTCGGTTGAGCGCCCGCTAGGGTGGGGTCATCGCCTCAAGCAGCCGCCGATAAGCATCTATCAGGGTCCATCAACATGTCGCCGTCATCGGCTCGGGTGTGTGCCCGTTCACTTCGCCCTCAAACCATGGCAAATGGCCGAATTGGTAGCAGCGTGGGCTCTAGAGGTACTTAAATCCCGCTGCTCTTTTTATATGCCCGACGAGTAGAGTAAGAGAATGGCACATCCGCAACGCGCCGAGCTATGGAGGGGCAGCCTCGTAGTGGCTCTGCTCTACAAGTAGTGGGGCACCACGCGACGCAGCATAAAAAATATAGACCAGCCATTGACGCACATCTTCTACGTGTTTCGAGTACGTCGCGGGATTGAGTAGCGCTGAGAGATATACTTTTCGCCTGAGCTAAGTTATAGTCTGGACGTGTGCTCACCACTTTAGTCCTCTATAGACCATTCACCTCTTCCACCCCTCAAACCCTATCACCATTCCTCGCTGGACGCTTACCGGTCCAAACTCATATTCCGCCGTCGCATCTTCCACAGAGTCGAAACATCATGTCCAAGGCACCGCAGAAGGTGTTGCAGATTGGCAACATCAACCCACACGTCAAGGCAGCCAAGTATGCCGTCCGTGGTGAACTAGCCGTCAAGTCGGAGGAGTACCGCGCCCAGCTGGCAAAAGGCGAGGGCAAGGACCTTCCTTTCGACACGGTCATCGCGGCCAACATTGGAAACCCACAGCAGCTAGACCAAAAGCCCATCACATTCTTCAGGCAGGTCGCGAGTATACTCGAGAACCCTGGCCTGTTGGAGCACGAGGACGTTCTGCTCAAGAGCCTTGGATACAAGTCGGACGTGCTTGAGCGCGCGAGGAAGCTGCTCAAGGAGGTCAAGAGCGTTGGCGCATACAGTCAGAGTCAGGGTGCACCAGGCATCAGGCAGAGCGTTGCAGAGTACATCGAGCGTGCGCATCCTACTGTATTCATATTTGAACTCGGCTGACCGAAAACAGGACGCGATGGCTACCCGGCCAAGTTCGAGGATATCTACCTCAGCAACGGCGCCTCGTCAGGCGTCAACACTCTCCTCCACACCATCTGCGCGAAGCCCGAGACCGGTATCATGGTCCCAATCCCACAGTACCCGCTCTACACCGCGACCCTTTCCGTCCTCGACGCTCGCTGCGTACCATACTATCTCAATGAAGACCAAGCATGGGGCACATCACTTGACTCGATTGCGACTGCTTACGAGCAGGCTGTTAAGGAGGGCACAGATGTCAAGGCCATCTGCGTTATCAACCCAGGTAACCCCACTGGAGCATCACTGCCCGCTGAAGACATCAAGGCCGTGCTCAAGTTTGCCGCCGAGAAGGGTCTCGTCGTAATCGCAGACGAGGTCTACCAGACCAACGTCTTCATCGGCGAGTTCATCTCTTTCAAGAAGGCTCTTCGCGACTTGCAAAAGGAATCTCCAGGCCAGTACGACCACCTCGAGCTCGCTTCTCTGCACTCGGTGTCCAAGGGCATGGTTGGCGAGTGCGGTCACCGAGGTGGTTACTTTGAGCTTATCGGCTTCGACCCAGAGGTTGCGCAGGAAGTCTACAAGTTCATCTCTATCCAGCTGTGCCCACCCGTGTTGGGTCAATGTATCGTGGAGATGATGGTCAACCCACCAAAGGAGGGCGAGCCAAGCTATGAGCTGTACAAGCAGGAATACGATGGCATCTTCAACGGACTGAAGAAGCGCGCCTATGCCTTGTATGAGGCATTCAAGCAGATGGAGGGTGTCGAGTGCAATGAGCCACAGGTGCGTATCCCACGGTCTGCCACACACAACACAGCTAATCTTATCAACAGGGCTCCATGTACCTTTTCCCTACCATCCACCTCCCAGAGAAGGCTGTACAACAAGCCAAGAAGGAAGGTCGCGCGCCGGATGAGTTCTACTGCTTCCGCATGTTGGACGCCACTGGTGTCTGCGTCGTTGCCGGTACAGGATTCGGACAGAAGGAAGGCACACTGCATTTCAGGACAACTTTCCTCGCTCCTGGAACGGACTGGACTGGCCGTATCGTCAAGTTCCACGAGGAGTTCATGAAGGAGTTCAAGTAGACGTGATAGCAGATAGCAATCCCCGGAAACTGTGACATAGATTACTGTCTTGACGAAATAGATTTCATGAACAACACTGCTTTCTTCGTGATTCTTTAGTCTCTTCGTGCGCCTTGTGCTGTAATCGATGTAGGCCTTAGTGATGGCGGGGGCGGGGTAAGGACGATTCATACATCCGAGGATTATCGCGACATCGCAACTGCCGTGCATCGTACCTGAATGGACCCTTGTCTTGGCTTATGCTCCATGACATGGAACATGTCTATAGCCCCACACCAGTGCTCATCGATATGTACATCGCGCGCGTATTCATTCCGCGTTCTCTTTTGTTTCCTCTGCTTGCATCCCTAGACACTATTACATAGCTCACGCGCGATTCCTATCATCAGCTTCTTGCCACCTACGTAGCATTCATCGTCATCATCATTATTATCATTGTGATCTGCGCGCACAGTAGCATCTGTCAGACCGCAACTATGACTTCCAAACTCGAATCCCTGCCCAACGAGCTCCTCGATCTGATGTTCCATCTTACCCCAGACCGGACCACTCTGCACTCCCTCTGCCTCGTCTCGCGCTCCATAAACCGCCTCGCAACCGCTCACCTTTACACACACATTACCCTCCTCGGCGACGACTTCAAGTACTTACGTCCCCTGGCCCTCTTATTCTGGACCTCACCTCCCCACCGCGAAGCCGTCCGTTCCTTCGCTGTGCATCACGCTTATGGAGGGAATCTGGATCCGTGGCCTAAGCACGTGAGACAGGAGGAGTTGAAGGAAGGGGAGCTGGAGGGAATTATCAGGTGGAACGTTGAAACCTATGTGAACAAGGGAGATTGGGAGAGGTGGTATGAAGAGGTGAGGGATGGGAGTGATAGTACGCGGATTGCGAGTTTGTTGCTAAGGAGTTGTCCGAGGTTGGTCAGGATGCAGTTACCGGGATTTGAACTTGTGGATCCGGGCGCGAGGTGAGGGAGATTTGGATCGATGCTTTGAACCGTCTAGCTTGCAGCAATCGCTCTCTGCAGCGCAGTGTAGGCGTCTCGCTCAGGAACGGAAATGAACGACTAAGTGGAAACCCTGCTGGAAGTCTGGTACCGCCGATCTGTCCCGTTCGACTGGCGCTTCTTTCTTGGTTTCGTACACCGGTTCAGGGCCTTCGCCATATTCGATGCGGTATGGCGAACGAAAGTACCTGCATATGATACGGCACATCGTCGCAACCCAGCATCACTTCGATTTCGATAAAGCGCACTGTCTGCCACACGATAAGATCGGTGTTTTGGCAACAGCAAAGGCCATGGTCTTGGAGTACGACGAGAGGATCTTGAACTGCCGATAATATCTTCAGTATGTCATCATTGCCTCTGGCCCCGTAACGGCACGAGACAATACTCGGAGCGCGCGCAGGACGAGAGCTGAATGTAACTTCGGTGATCCAATCAAACGATCAAAGGATGATAGAAGAGACGAGTCCACTACCGTCTAGCTACACATGTCCGGCATGATCCACAACAATGATTGGAACAGGAAGAGGTACTCTAAATTACGTGTCCCTACAGCCAGATCTGTCAGGGTCTTTGAGTTGTGTGCGGTTCCATTCGCTATCCATATTTGAATTGGACGCAAAGAATCTTCTCTACCGCGGTACCGTACCTGCATCCTGTGGAAACACGACGACACACTCGTAATGCAATAATCTCTTAACAATCCTTTGTTTGTTGTATGGATAGAGTGGATATGTTGAGCTAAGTAATGTCAAAGGTGTCTATAAAACAGGATCAGTGCAACGAGGTTTTGAGAGCAAACTGTGTGTTGGGCTGGAAGCAACGTGGACGCGGTACCACACCCTAAGTCTGGAAGAATTTTTGCTGAGCAGCAGCTGTGAAGAAAAGTTGTTGCCTGCTCTCTTCCCTATCCTCACTCTTCAGTTCACCGCAAGAATATTGCGGTAACTTCAATTAATTTTTAATAATGTCTTCTTCATCTTCCACAACAACCATAACTACTACAACGGCGGAGCGCAAAGTCGACTTTTCCATTATTGAAGAAGAATTGGGATCCGATCCGCTTTCTAAAGTACACCAAACCTTCAACAATGGTTGCAACAGGAATAGCCTTTCCCGGCGCCTCAGCCGCCCTACACTACCTCCTTCCCTCCCCTCTCAGACCCCTTCCGCCAAGTGGAAACGATCCGAGGGCTTTTGGCGCTCTTTCGTCGCAATATGCCTTCCGCTTCTCCTCTCTGCGCTCGAGGGAAGCGTGACCAATACCGCGCTTCCGACCATCTCTGAAGCGTTGGATCTCGGCACCAAATTCTCCTGGGTTGCAACTGCCTTCCTGCTCGCAAGCACCATTTTCCAACCCCTATACTCCCAGTTTGGAGATATGTGGGGAAGGAAAATGCCTATGATGGCTGCTGTGGCCGTCTTTGCTGTCGGTTCTGCAATCTGTGGTGGTGCGCATAATGGCGCTGTACTGATTGCTGGACGAATCGTCCAAGGCCTGGGAACGGGCGGCATCGATCTATTCGCTGAGATGATTCTCTGTGACATTGTCCCCCTGAGAAAGAGAGGCCCGTACTTGGCTATCAAACACGTTACTTTCGCTATTGGCACCACTCTCGGTCCGCTCCTTGGAGGTGTTTTCGCAGAGCACGGCTGGAGATGGTGTTTTCTCATAAACATACCGGTTTGCGCCATCTCCTTGGTGGTAATCTGGCTATGGTTAAATGTCGGTGGTGGTATTGACACTGCCGAAGTATCCGTCAAGGAGGAATTGAAGAAGGTCGACTACGTGGGAAGCGGCATGCTCACTGGCTCCGTCCTCATGCTACTCGTCGCACTCAGCACAGGCGGCGCACCAAGACCTTGGTCTCACTCCTCCGTGGTCGTTCCAATGATATTTGGTGTCCTTGGGCTGGTAGGATTCGGCTTCTGGGAACGCTGCTCCTACTGCAAATACCCCATTATGCCACCCCATATCTTCTCGAACCGCACCACCAACATCGCCTTTGCACTCACCACCATGCACGGCTTCATAACCTACGGCTTCCAATTCTACCTCCCACCCTTTTTCCAAGCCGTCAAGGGCTCCTCGCCTACACAATCGGGTGTAGAAGTCATGCCCACAACCCTCGTCGTCGTCGTTCTAGCAGCAGTCGGTGGCCCCTTACTGAGCTTCTGGGGCAGATACAAACCCATGCACATTGTCGGATTCTCCCTGACAACCCTCGGCTTAGGCCTCTGCACACTTCTCGAAGCCAGCACCTCGATCAGCGTTTGGCTTACCCTCCAACTCGTCACAGCAGCAGGTCTCGGCATAGTTATCAGCACTATGCTTCCTGCTGTTCAGGTAAAGCTTCCTGAGTCTACGACTGGTGCGAGTGCAGGCTCCTGGGCTTTTCTTCGTGGCACGGGTTCACTCTTTGGTGTCGCGATTCCTGGTGCCGTCTTTAACGTCCGCTTCGCTTGCCTTCTCCAAACAATCTCTTCTGAATCTGCCCGCGCTAAACTTGCCAACGGGCAAGCCTACCAACGCGCAACCGCTTCTTTCATCGCCACACAAGCTACATCCCCAATAATCAAGGTTGAGATTGTCAACGCCTTCACCAAGAGTCTCAAGTGTGTGTGGATCGTTTTCGCTATACTCGCTGGCCTGGGCTTCTGCTTGACATGGTTTGAGAAGGAGTATAAGATGCGCCAGGAGCTTAACACGGCATATGGGCTCAAGCCAAAGAAGGTGGCGGGTAGCGCGAAGGCCAGTCCTAGCGGAATGGATACGGGCGTTGTCACACCTGAGAATATTGACGAGGAGGAACTGGGTACAAAACCTATCGGATTAATGGCTGCGGACAATCGACGTCTGTTCGAAATGGATGACAATATTAAGCTAGGAGACATTAGGGGAAGAGCGGGGGAAGTATGACGATAAGACTGTATTGTGAATGCAGACTCCCTGTGGGGTCTTTGTTGTTCTTTTGGATTCAGATAGATCGTGACTTGTTTATGATGTTGTTCGTTTGGTGTACTGTCTTTATCTTCCTGTTTCTGGAGTACTGGTCTTATTTGTAGCATATAGTTTCTCGAAGATGCCTGGCCAGATTAGGATTGAATAGACGACATTGCAGTTCCGTCAAACTGTTCTCGTAAAAATGTAGGGCACGGCCGTTCAAGATGTCCCATCTTCTACTACGTTTGTCCTTCAAAGGATAGAGCTTGGCTTGTTTCCTAGTATCTGAACTGTGTATTTTGTGACTACGAGACTTGCTAAAACATTCTGTGCCCGCTCAACCAAAGCATAGCTTGATGTGCAAGTTCATGGCTCTGTTCGATGTTTACTCATAATAAACTTTGATTGGATCAGTTGCTGACCGGATTCGACAGATACTTCGTGCGTGAAGCCACCGATACAGGGATATGGATATAGTATGGGACTATTACCATGCTGGGATATGTTCTTGATGTTGTTTATTGTTATGTAACGCTTCATGCAAGGTGAAGATGAAAACCTGTCTGGTGATCGCAAGAGGCAGTCCTCAGATCGCGGAGACAGCTCCTAGGCTTGCGCCCGCGGCATTTGTAATTCTCAAAGCCGTAGTGTCAAGCAACGTGGAAAGATAGTCGAGTCTGGAGAGCCGAGGTATCTATATATTTTCTAGAACCGCGTTGTAGTAGGATGTACTAGCAAAAGGAAATCTCCGATGACGGCGTACCTGTAGTTCCGACCCGTGTAACGCCGGAATCAAACTTTGTTCCTTGCGAATATCCAAGTACCCAACTTCTTCAACATCTGGCCTGATATTCTGAGCGGGCATGTTCCCTTAAATCTTCTAGCTTCACTCCTTTAGTTGCACCGAAAAATTCTCCGTCGCGACGCCATGAGCCTTCATCGAATCGCCGGACAGGTGCGGGTAGTACTCCGACTATGTATGTACAACCACGCGACACTGTAGTAGCAGCGTTGTAGCGTGCAGAGCCACCAAACGGCAAGTCGACCCGGCTTGTCAACCGCGATGAGAATAAGTGCGGGGTCGATCTTCACAAAGCCTGGAGCGATCCCCCATATCCCACTCCGTCCATGTGCTGCCGGCCATTCCCGCGCGCCCTACATTTGCTAAAGAGCGCAAACCCGAGGCTAAGAAGTTTATATTGTGGTTTTCGATACACTAATATGGAGGCGCAGCGGCAAAAAGAAGTGCGAACAGGCCGATCGGCTGTGCGCTACACGCCCTAAATCCTCAAAGCCGTCGCTTCCAACCTGTCACAACGATCACTCTGCGCCACCGGGCTGCATCAGACCCCTTTTAGAGCAAAAACATTGGATGGCGCGAGACCTGTCATCCAAGCAACGCTCTGTACCTGACAGCTGGTAGCTTCGCATAGGGGCGATCTACATGGCACGCGATGCGTGGGCTGTAGAGGGTGGGTGTTTAGAGCGTGCTTTTGTCCCTCGGCTCAACTCTTGCGCTGAGTCGTGGGATTTACTCCGTGTTGAGGAATGTGTATATAACACGATGGCGTTCTCGTGGATGAGTTGTTGTTGAGAAGCAGATCATCACATAGTCATGAAGCTCACCACCTTCGCTGTTGCCGCTGCGCTTGCTGCGCCTATCGTTCAAGCAGCTCCGGCTGACCTTCGTCAGCTCGTTGACAGACAAACAAGACCTAGGGAACTCAGTATGCCACATCAATCATGTTCTCAATCTTCAATCACTAACCTCAACAGTCCAACCCGAGCTCTACCCAGTTCTGCAACGATACACCAGATATGCAGTAGCATCACTCGCAACCTTCGTGTACGGATTCGGAACATGCAAAAGCCCGCCCTTTGGATCAAAACTCGTTCGCACAGTCAACAATATTCTATCCGACACTCAAGTCGCTGTATTCCAAGATGATGCCGCCAAAGAGTTCATCGTCTCTTTCCCTGGCACAAGTTCAGTCCAAGATTTCGGAACGGACTTCAACTTCTTCTTCATGCCCTTTGATACTGCACCAGGCTGCACCGGCTGCCAAGTCCACGGCGGTGTTCTTAACGGGTGGCGCTCCGTTCAAGAAGACCTGACAACGGCGCTTGCTGAACTCCGTGCCGAGAAACCAAGTTACTCAACCATCATTGTCGGACACAGCCTGGGAGGCGGTCTAGCAAGTATCGCCTACACAGACCTCAAGTCCAACGGTGTTCCCGTAAAAGCCGCATACACCATGGGCTCACTCCGTGTCGGCAACCAACAATACGCTGATTTCACTGACAAGCTGTCTGGTGCGAGCGACTCTCAACTCGGCAGCCTCATTCGCATCACGCACCACATCGACGGTGTACCTGGTCTACCACTCACCCCTATGGGCTTCGTTCACACGCGCACCGAGATCTATGAGCTGGACACTAAACCAATCGGTGGAACACAGAGTGCCGCAACCACGTTCCGGTGCTACGGTCAAGAAGCTCCTGATTGCAACAAGGGTACTGCTGTTGGCTTCATCAACCAAGATCATCTGGTATATACCGAGATTAACATGACGGACGGTGCGCAGTGTAACAACTGATCCGGTGCTCGTCTTGAGACGTAGACGATGATTGCCATGATGGTAGATGCTTGTAATGTACTCTTAATTCTGCTTCCAGTGAATGACATCTGCGACAAGATCAAAGTCGTATTATCTTTTGTTCTTCTTGCCAATGGCAAATCGAATGCGCAACATGCTTTGTTTTTCCTTGGCATAAGCGCTGGTTATCCGTGCAACCGAGGGTCTTAATGCGTCATACGCAAAGGCCGTCTGCACAATCTCCCACACCCCTGATTTTGCACCGAGTGATGATCGAGTGGTCGAGTGATTCCAGAATTGCTTGACCTTCAGCGTCCGACTGGAGCGTCTTGTATGCTATGCTCAACGGAAACCCTGCTGACGAGATTCCATACAACATAAAATCTGTCCGTAACAAATATTCCATACTCTTGTATATGCAGGTGCTAAGCTCAAGGCACTCTTCTCGGAAAGCCTCTGCGCTGTATGCTGCGCCATCATGCACCGTATGCTTCAAATGTGGGAACCGGTCCAACAAATCTCGAATCTCATTAAGACAAAGAAGCTGGAAAGCCCAAAAGTAGACAAACATGTTGGCGATACCGAGACTTGGGTACCATAGCGATTCGAAAGTACCACCAAAATCGTGTTCTACGTTTCGAGAACAGTATAGTACCTCCGGAGTACTTGCCAAGAACGAGTTATGCCACGTCTTGAGGCGTAATATGCTCGCCAATAGCTCTGTGATGAGTTGATCAGCAGTCGCTGCCGCGCGATCGCAGGAACGAGGTAGAATAACATCGACTTTTTCCAGAACACCAGGGATGTGTGCAGCGGCACCTAGTAAACTCTGCAATGGAGCAGGTTGATGGTATTGGAAGGGTAGTGTGAGCCATGGTTCGTCCGCGAAAAAAGTGGGCTTGCGATGTATGAAGGCTCTTAGTATCTGGCACATAGAACAATTAGACCGGAGAATCTGTCAACATAGCTGCATACTCACCAAAAGTGGCCTGAAGCCCATAAGCATAATGTGCTCGATACCAGATGCGAAGGATCCGGGCGGCATAAGATGTACCATGTTGCTGACACCTTCAACATGTACTAGCCAACTGGACTCCTGAGTGGGTGACAATACCTCTGTGAGCGCCAAGCACATAACTGCTGCTACAATTTTACTGTTGCAAGTGTTTCCTGCAGCCGCAAGACTCTGCCCTAGGAGGTGAAGACTCTCCTCGTATTGCGCGACTATAGCATCTAGGAGATTCTGGCGATTTCGATAAGCGGTTATGGATAGTGCTAAAGCACTGACGGCTGAATCTAAACATTGAGCAAAAGGGCCAGTCATATCAGCGGTCAGCTCGGGTAGGGCTTTCGCCCAGGAGCCGCAGAACCGCGAGCATTGCTCAGTCGCGTCTGCCGAGTTGAACTCCAACTCGTGTAAGGGAATGAAGTTGCGCAAGATTAACGCGACTTTATCTTGTATCGTAGCAAGACCCTGGGTGTAAGATCGATTTGGAGAAGGCGAACCACCGGATAAATTGGTGTCGTTTCGGGAAGGTATAGGTGAATCTTTATCCTGAACCGAACCCGATTTAGCAGCGGAGGGACATCGCGCATACGTCGAGACCGACTGTGCTGTCCGCGATACCGATTTTGGACGCGCAGTTCTTGGCTTTACTGCCGCTTTGGTGGCAACGAAGGGTACAAATAGGGCGTCCGGGTATCCTTCGCATGTTCGATTACTGAAAACACATTGAGTACATGATGGACGTTTTCCGTCGCACTGTTCCAGGGCCAATAGAATTAGCCTACTTGCTCCGAAAATAAAGAGAGATATGAACAGACCTGGAGTTTGCGTTTGCGGCAAGTGTCACAGAGATTCTTTTTTCTGACCTTCATGGCAGAGGTACGCACAGGTGAGCAAATAAGCGACCGCGATATACTACCGCAATCGGAAAGTAGAGATCGGGTTCGGGTTTTTACTCCTGAAGCGAATAGTGTAGGGTGGGGCACCACCAAAAGAGCTGATTTACGATGAGATTAGCTGAGAAGGTGTCGCTTGAACGTTGGGATGTAAGGCAGTGAGCTCAGTGACGCAGGCGCATTGCAGGAAGTAATGCTGCCTTTTTGAGCCTAGCGCCGGCTTAGCTATGCAGATGTTAGAGCCGTTCCGACGTTACACTGGATTGATGTTAGCGCCTGCAGCTATAGCGTCACAACACCCAGACATCGATCTCGTTTCCTATTCACTTTACCAAGACTCATCATAATCGCGTGAGAATTTTTTGCTGATGATAAAGCAAGAGAGTACATTATTCATCAGCGTTCGACTTGCTCAAAACTAGAATTCACCATGGACTTTATCACTGATGAAATTTGGCATAAAGCCAGTGGCTGCACTGCAGTGCATCGAAAGACGCCAGCCAGATACTCTGTCTTCCACACATTGTCTATCATCGGCAATTTCCTCTCCAAATAGCATCAAGATATAGACACTGAAACATGTCAGCCTCCACGTTCAAGAACAAAGTCAGCATCACACATATAGGAACGGCTACTGCCATCCTCGATATTGATGGCATCATCTTCCTTACCGACCCTTTCTTCTCCCCTGCCGGTACCGAGTGGAACGACGTCGCAGCCCTCAAAGTCCACGATGACCCGGCTCTGAAGCTGGAAGAACTACCGCACATCGACGCCGTTCTCCTGAGTCACGAGAACCACCCCGATAACCTCGATGAGTTCGGACGCCGACTCCTCGACGGCCGTCACGTAGTAACAACCAACGATGGCGCAAAGAACCTCGCCCCCCGGCCCAGTGTTCTTGGTTTCAGCGACTGGCAAGAGAGAGATGTTCGCATCGCAGGAAAAATGTTCCACATCACTGCCACGCCCTGCAAGCACTGGCCTGGACACGAATGCGTCGGATTCGTTGTACACACTGAGGACTTTGGAGTGGCAGCTGACGGTCGCCCGAACGCCATCTACTTCTCTGGTGACACCGTATACATCGAGGAGCTGGCGAAGATCGCAGACAGATACCACATCGCCGTCGCGCTCATGAATTGCGGTAAAGCAACCTTTTACGAGTTCACCGATGAGGGAAAGCCGGGTCAGCCAGGTGATATTTTACAAATCACCATGGATGGCCGACAGGCTGCTCGTCTCCTGAAGGACCTTAAGGCAGATGTGCTTGTTCCTATGCACTACGAGTCGTGGGATCATTTCAAACAAGGTGGAAATGAACTCGCGCAGGAATTTAAAGAGGAGGGCGTCCTGGAGAAGGTCCGTTGGCTGAACCCTGGCAAGGCTGTGGAGATCAATTGAGTTGGAGATATATAGGAATACCACTCATGTAAAATCAGATTTTGAATTGCATATTAAAATCTAGAGTGCCTAATAGCGATGTTTATAGAGGTTGCTCAAGGTATGCAGCTTCCTTCAGACACAATGACCCATCTTTTCCATGAGCATGTCCAGCAGTATGTGTGATGCGTGTGTTAGAAAAAGGGGCTCACTTGGCGATGAAGCCTGAGAAAGCATATGTTTTCCTAACCAACAAAGCACTACACAGTGTAAGAGTAGAGTGATTATTTGCGCGAACGCACTTTTTGAACTTTCAAGAACTGGGGTGGCAATTTTGCACAGGATGACCAGCAATGCATGCAATAAAACCTCCAAGGGAGTGGAAAAGTCTGACCATCAGTCTGTGAACACTATCCTACGAGGTGTGCCAGCGAGCAAGAGACTGTGAGCTTTTGTGTACGTGAAAAGACTTGTGGATCGGCATATGGTACCACGTTGAGGATAGCGCGAAATCTATCTACACCTAAGAAACTGCATTTCATCGAGCAAAGCCTGGCCTTAGTACCTGATTATCAATTCGTACGAACTTCTCGGACAAGTGAGGAAATCTCTCATCTCATCAATGGTGTGAGCCATTCATCATATATAGTTCCAACCCCTGGCACGACTGAGAAGCATCTCCTTGCAGAACTTTCATCAGATCAACACTCCTTCTCTGGCGAACTTAGTCAGAGATAAGCACATCATGTTTGGGAGCAAAACTGTAGGAGACGATGAGAGCAAGGTATCCTCGACAACACCGGATCATGACCAAGCAGTACATGAGGATGCAGGGTCGGCGACTTCAGCGGCTTCGAGGGTGAGTGTCAAGGACCAACCTCATGAGGGAGAAGTTGCTCAAGCAACACCCGAAGGAGGTCTAGTAGCCTGGCTGGCAGGTAAGTTGCAAGGTCGCCAACAGTCGGTTCGCTGAGATGCTGATTTATCACTCCTGACAGTCGTGGCTTTCTTCCTCGCCATCATGAACACATGGTGCGTAACAGACTCCCCAAATCCAACCACCCAAACTCTACTAACGACCGAGACAGGGGCATGATAATATCCTACGGTGTCTTCCAAACCTACTACGTCTCCACACTCCACAAAACACGGTCCGACATCGCCTGGGTAGGCTCCATAGCCGTCTTCCTCCTCTTCTTCACCGGTATCGTCAGCGGGCGTCTCACAGACGCAGGCCACTACCGCTATGTCACAGCCACTGGTGCGTTTCTGGTTGTACTAGGTACTTTCATGACTTCTCTGAGCGAGACTTACTGGCAAGTTCTCCTCGCACAGGGCGTCTGCACGGGTCTTGGGAATGGGTGTTTGCTTACGCCCATGTCGACGCTTGTCACGACATTTTTCAAGAGAAGGCTGCCGCTTGTTACGGGCATCGCGGCGTGTGGGAGTGTGACTGGGGGACTCATTTACCCTAGTATGGTGAGAACGCTGTTGCCGAGTATTGGCTTTGGATGGACATTGAGAGCGATCGGGTTTATACAGTTGGGTACTTTTGCGGTTGCGCTGGTGTGTGGGAAGCCGAAGAGAGCAGCGCGGAAGTCGGGTCCGCTGTTGGATGTGTCGGTCTTTAGGGAGACTGCATTCAACTTACTCCTCGTAGGATCCTTTTTGGTAGGTTGTCGACATTATGCCTTCCCACTCACACCACTGACAGAACTGCAGGCCTTCTTGGGCGTCTTCTTCCCATTCTTCTTCCTCAGTTCGTATGCGCGAGAGAAGCGGGGAATGTCATACACCGACTCTCTCAACCTTACCTTGGTTCTGAATGGCATCGGATTTGCAGGTCGGCTGCTACCCAGCCTGATTGCCCGGTACTGCGGTACTATGAATGTCTACATAACATTCATCTTCTGCTCTGCGCTATGCATGTATACCTGGATACCGGTACACTCGACTCCCGGGCTATACGCGTGGACAACTTTCTACAGTCTCTCTGTCGGAGGAGTCCAGTCGCTCTCCCTAGCGATCGTCCCCATCATTATCTCGGATACGTCTAAGATGGGAGCCTCGTTTGGCATTGTGTTCGCGGCTATTGGAATTGGCGCGTTACTGGGTTCTCCGGTATGTGGCGCTATCATTACATCGAGTGGGGGATCATATGCTGGAGCACAGGCATTTTCGGGCAGTGTATTAGTGGCTGGAGGGCTCATCATATTGGCTGCACGTGAAGCGAAGAGGCGGCAGAAACGGGAGGATGTTTGGGTGAAGATGTAATGGGCGAACATTCAGGTATAGCAAGCCTCCAGTGCACTATAGTTGTAGCTTTAGCTGTTGAGTGCGTTTCCGATTGGGGTAAAGACAGGATTATCTGAACGTCTTTCTGATAGGCATAGGCGAACCGGCGATTGATCCACTGTGATGCCAGCTTTAGAAGACTGCCAGTTTGGCCTGAGGCCGCCGTCTTACATTGTCTTCGGCGAAGCCAATCTAAGACGGCCACCCTGCTTTCATGCCATCGTATCCAAGAAAGGGCTGATGACGTGTCTACTAGGCACCCGTGGTGTGGGTAGACCCTGAAGCTGATAGTGTAGATCCTGTGATAGCGCGTCGTTGTTTACGCGTGTCCCACGTGTTGAGGACCCCACTTTTACCCTTCGTCGTGGCAACGTGCGTCGAGTGGAGCGCCTAATTTGGCAAACAACACGAGGGGCACACTCGTCGCGACAACAGTCAGTTTGCAGGAACACCAACAAAGCGACCGGTCTGGATGAGTCGATGAGCCAAAGCACCCAGCGAAAATACCGTGCGCCTTTTCGACCTATCGATACCTTCTCCTCCGCCCAGAAGCCTGCCTTCAAGACACCAGCGGCCACCAAGCCCACGTACACATCCGACGATAGCGACTACCCTCACGAACAGTCGACTTCCCTACTCGGCGATTCGAGCAACCTCTTCGACGACATCGAGAGCCCTGCGAGCCACACGAAACAGAAGGCCGACCTCCAACACAGACTCAAGATGGTGCGTGAGCGAGAGCCTCCCGTGGCTCCCCCACCACGAGATGGAACGGCGCCCCCACCAAAGCCTCTACAAGACCTCAGAAATACAGCACCACAGTTTGGAGAGACTAGCCCGTTGAGGAACCCTCTGAAGAAGGACCGCAGCAAAGAGTTTGCTCACCTCTTCAACAAGCCCAAGCCTGGACAGATGCGGCCGGAGCATAGTCAGACGACCAAGCTACCGTCGCAATACTCTGCAGCTTCTAGACCGTCGCAGAGTTCAGCTGCTAGCGGAAGTACCGATCCTCTGCAGCGACCCTTCAAGGTCCCGTCTATGTCGTCAAGTTCACGATACAGCACGGCGTCTACCTCGTCGACTGGTTCAGACATCTTCGAAATTCCCGCCTCCCAGTTCCAACCCAGACCGTCCCAAGGCGGCCCTGTACCTATCGCCCGACCATACAACCCCGCAGCCAAGACTAGTCTTCCACCTCCTCGACCGATCTATTCCTCTATGGGCCACGCCGATAACTTCGCGCCGTTGAACAAAGGAACACACAACCCGCTACAACAAGCGCGCCAGACGGTGATATTGGACGATGAAGACAATTTCGACCCAGATGAGGCCATCCGAAGAGAGGGTAGTCGATTTGGCGAGCCAGATCCATACGCCTACGTCGACCCTGCTGCGACTAGCGAGAACATCAAGGCGCTACTTGAGGGCGCTTTTGATGAAGAAAACGAGAAGATTCCCAGGACGCGTCTTCGTAAGAAGAAGAAGCAACAAGACGAAGACGTTGGCAACTCTCTAGCTGACCGGTTACAAGCGCTTGCCGTTAAGGACGAGGAAACTAAAGCCGAGGCTGAACCTGAAGAGGAAGAAGAAGAAGATGACGGCACAGTGGAAGGTCTCAAAGTGAAGCTCTTGCCTCATCAGGTCGACGGTGTGGCTTGGATGATCGAGAAGGAGACTGGCAATCACAACAAGAAGGCCAAGTTGCCAAAGGGCGGTATATTAGCAGATGACATGGGTCTCGGAAAGACTGTACAGTCTCTTGCGCTCATTCTCTCAAACCCTCGACCGGAAAAGGGCGTAGAGCCAGAGAACAAGAAGAACAAGATCTCTGATTCCACCGGCAAGGGCACTCTTGTCATTGCTCCACTAGCACTGATCAAGCAATGGGAAGCCGAGATCAAGGACAAAGTCACCAAGTCTCACGCTCTCAAAGTCCTCGTACACCACGGCCCCAACCGCACAGAGTCAGCCGAGAAGCTGAAGCAATATGACGTCGTCATCACCACCTTCAACAGCTTGGCGACCGATTTTGCGAAATGTGGTGACGGCCCCGATGGTCTCAAGAAGGGCTGTTTCGCCGTGTCATGGTATCGCATCATGCTGGACGAGGCGCATACGATCAAGAACCGCACCACGAAGATGGCCAAGGCTTGTTACGAGCTGCGCTCGCATTACCGATGGTGCCTGACTGGTACACCAATGCAGAACAATATCGACGAGCTACAGAGTCTGATCAAGTTCCTTCGTATACAACCGTACTGTGAGCTTTCAGCTTGGAAGGACTCTATAGCGCAACCAATGAAGAACGGTCGAGGCAACCTTGCTATGAAGCGACTGCAGGTGTTTCTGCGTGCTTTTATGAAGCGTCGCACGAAGGACGTATTGCGCAAAGACGGCGCACTGAGTTTCGGTGGCAAAGCTAAGGAAGGTGAGGAGCGGCCGGCTTTCCACATTGTTGCGCGAAACGTCGAGACCATCATAGGAGAATTCACAACCAAAGAGCGCATCTTCTACGACCGGTTACGAGACCGCACACAAGCTCGTCTTGACGAGATGATGGGTGGTGAGAAGCAGGATTATATTGGAGCGTTGGTGTTGCTCCTTCGCCTGCGC